>Ga0302325_10007868_pt1 | contig 23534 bp, 21 predicted proteins | sample Palsa_T0_2_FD_201948 | JGI IMG/M metagenome (GOLD analysis project Ga0302325, IMG submission 201948) | Peat permafrost microbial communities from Stordalen Mire near Abisko, Sweden - Palsa_T0_2 | ecosystem: Environmental > Terrestrial > Soil > Palsa > Peat permafrost | place: Sweden: Abisko... | reverse complement strand
GGCGCCGTCCATGGTGGCCGCGCCGAGCAGCGGGGTGCCGGTCAGGACGCCGGCATTGTTCACCAGCAGATCGACGTCCGCGCACTGCTCAGCGACCTCGGCTACCCGATCCGGATCGGTGATGTCCAGTGTGACGGGCACGACCCCGGGCCCGGTGACGCTGCCCGGATCGCGCGCCGCTCCGTAGACGGTCGCAGCGCCCCGCTCGACCAGCCCGCGCGCGAGCACGCTGCCAAGGCCGCGTCCGGCCCCGGTGACCAGTGCCACCGAGCCCGCTATCCGCATCCGGCGTCCATCCTGCTCCGTCCGCCCCGCTCAGTCCGCCCTGCTCAGTCCGCGCCGCCAGATCGGCGCTAGGACGGCTCCTCTACCGAGCGCTGCAACTTGTTCATGCCGCGCAGCCACCGGTCGGGGTCCGAGCCCCGGCCGGCGTACATGGCGGCCACTTCGGGATGCGGCAGGATGAGGAACCTCCCGTCGGCGATGCCCGCCAGCACCGCATCGGCCACCGCTTCCGGCTGGATGACCGAGTCGCCGAGCAGCTTCTCGGCTACCGGGTCGCTGCCGTCCAGCATCCCGGTGCGCACCCCCTGCGGGCAGATCGCCTGAACGGTGATGCCGCGGTGCGAGTACGTCATCGCCATCCACTCGGCGAAGCTGAGCGCCGCGTGCTTGGTGACCGTATACGGCGCGGTGCCGAGCATGGCCAGCAGCCCGGCAGCTGACACCGTGCAGATCAGGTGACCGCTGCCCCGCTCCAGCCAGGGCCCGATCAGCAGCCGGGCGGCGCGGACGTGCGCCATGACGTTGACCTGCCAGGAGGCATCCCAGTCGGCATCCGGGGCCTCCGGCCCGCCATTGCGCGCGATGCCCGCATTCGCGCAGAAGATGTCGATCTCACCGAGCGCCGCCCTGGCGGCCGCGATGAGCGCGGCCACGCCGTCCTCGCTGGCCGCGTCGCCAGGTACCCCGATGGCGCCGCTGGACCGGGCGACCCGCGCCGCCGCGGCCGCGTCGATGTCGTTCACGACAACTCGCGCGCCCTCGGCGGCGAACCTGGCGGCCAGCGCCGCGCCGATGCCGCTGCCCCCGCCGGTTATGACGATGCCGGCCCCGCGTACGGTCCGCGGCACCGCCTCAGCCTGCCTGCGCCGGGGCCGGCAGGTCGGCGAGCCGCGCCAGCGACGCCCGGTGCGCGTCCGCGGTGCCGAAGGCGATCGAATCCGCCTTCGCCCGTTTCAGGTACAGGTGCGCTGGGTGCTCCCAGGTGAAGCCGATACCGCCGTGCAGCTGGACGGTCTCCTGACCAGCCTTGACCGCGATATCCGAGCACGCTGCCTTGGCCAGCGCGACCGCGACCGGCGTGTCCGGATCGCCGGCCGCCAGGCAGGCGGCAGCATAGCGGGCGGCTGCCCTGGCCTGGGTCACGCCGACCCACAAGTCGGCGAGCCGGTGCTTGATCGCCTGGAAGGACCCGACCGGGCGGGCGAACTGGCGCCGCTCCTTGACATAGCCGACCGTCATCTCCAGGCACCGCTCGGCCAGGCCGAGCTGCTCGGAGGCGATGATGACCGCACCGGCGGTCAGGGCCGCGGCGATCGCTGCGTCAGCGGCGTCGCCGGCGGCGATCTGACGGGCGGGCACGTCATCGAAGGTGAGGTCGGCCAGCTGCCGGGTAGCGTCGAGCGAGACGACCGGCGCCGCGCTGTACCCGGCCTCCCCCGCCGCGACCGCGTACAGCCCGAACGGGACCCCGTCGGCGGGCACCAGCAGCACATCGGCGGGCAGCGCATCGGCGACCCCGGCGACCGTTCCGGTCAGCCGGGAGGTCCCCGCCGGGTCGCCGTCGCGGGCAGCGCCGATCCGGACTGCCGGGGCCGGCCGGCCCGGCGGACCTGCGGCGAACGGGACAGCGAGCGCCGCGGTGAAGGCGCCAGAGGCGACATCGGGCAGCAGCAGCCGCTCGCCGGCCGACAGCAGCGCTGTCGTCGCGACCACCGCGCTGCCCAGGTAGGGGACCGGAGCGACGGCCCGGCCCAGTTCCTCGGCCACGACGGCGGCCTCACGGTAGGAGGCACCCGCGCCGCCGAGATCCTCGGGAACCAGCAGCCCGGCGCAGCCGACGTCGGCCGCCAGCGCGTGCCAGAGCCCGGTGTCGTAGGACTGCGGCGTCTCGGTCCTGGCCAGGACCTCGCGCCAGCCCGCCCGGTCGGTCAGCAGCGCGCGCACGGCAGCGCGCAGCTGGCTTTCCGCCTCGCTGTAGAGCAGGTCGGGCAGGCTGGCGGCTGCGGCGGCTGGCTGCTTGCGCTCTGCTTGCTGCTTGGCTTCACCGACGACCGTCATCGCGGCAGGTCCTTCCATGGCACGTCCTTGTCCACCCGGATCTCCGGCGGCAGGCCGAGTACCCGCTCGGCAATGATGTTGCGCAGGATCTCCGACGTGCCGCCCTCGATCGAGTTGCCCTTGGACCGCAGGAAGCGGTATCCGGGGTCGCGGCCGTAGAAGTTGGCACCGTCGGGCCTGCGCATGGTCCAGTCGGCATAACGAAGACCCGCGGCGCCGGCCAGCTCGACCTCGAATTCCGAGATTTCCTGGTTCAGCCGGGCGAAGACCAGCTTGGCCGCTGATCCCTCCGGGCCCGGCTCGCCCGCGGCCAGCTGCTGGCGCAGCCGGGCGCCGGCCAGCCTGGCCACTTCCGAGTCCGCCCACAGCCGGAGCAGCCGGTCCTGCAGCCCCGGCGTGCGCAGCTCCGGGTGCTCCCGCCAGGTCGACGCCGCGGAGCCGATCATGCCGCCCTCCCTGGGCGCCGCTCCCCCGCCGATGGCGACCCGCTCGTTCATCAGCGTCGCCGTGGCAACCTGCCAGCCCGCGCCGACCGCGCCGATCCGGTCGGCGTCGGGGATCACCACGTCGGACAGGAAAACCTCGTTGAACTCGGCCTCGCCGGTGAGCTGGCGCAGCGGCCTGACCTCGACGCCCGGCGCGGTCATGTCGACGGCGAAGTAGGTCATCCCCTTGTGCTTGGGCACGTCCGGGTCGGTCCTGGTGACCAGCAGCGCCCGGCGGGATATATGCGCCGAGGACGTCCAGACCTTCTGCCCGTTCACCGTCCAGTGGTCCGCAGACGGCACGGCGCGGGTGGCCAGGCCCGCCAGGTCCGAGCCGGCGCCGGGCTCGCTGAACAGCTGGCACCAGATCTCCTCGCCCGTCCACAACGGCCGCAGCCAGCGCTGCTTTTGCTCAGTACTCCCGTAAGCGAGGATGGTGGGCGCCGCCATCCCGAGGCCTATCCCGTTTCGCTCGGGCTTATTAGTAGGCGCGCCGGCCGCCGCGAACTCCACGTCGACGACCTGCTGCAGCGCCCGGGAAAGGCCCTGGCCGCCGAGGCCAGCCGGGTAGTGCACCCAGGCCAGCCCGGCGTCGAATCTGGCCCGCAGGAAGTCGAGCCGGTCCATCGCGGTGTGATCGTGGGCGGCCAGGAAGTCGCGTACCTGCCCGCGCAGGTCGTCAGCGGTCACCGGGTTGGCTGATGTCAGCACAGCGGCCCCCCGGCGACGTAGATGACCTGGCCGGAGACAAAGCCGGCGCCCTCGCTGGCCAGGAACGAGATCGCGTGCGCCACGTCGTCGGGCTGGCCGACCCTGCGTACCGGGATCTGCGACGCCGCTGCCTGCTGGAAGTCACCAAAGTCCATGCCGACCCTGGCCGCCGTGGCGGCCGTCATGTCGGTGGCGATGAAGCCAGGAGCGATCGCGTTGGCGGTGATGCCGAACTGGCCGAGCTCGATCGCGAGCGTCTTGGTGAAGCCCTGCAGCCCGGCCTTGGCCGCCGAGTAGTTGACCTGGCCGCGGTTGCCGAGCGCCGAGCTGGACGACAGGTTGATGATCCGGCCGAAGCGCTGGTCCACCATGTGCTTCTGGCAGGCCCTGCTCATCAGGAACGCGCCGCGCAGGTGCACTCCCATGACCGTGTCCCAGTCGTCCTCGGTCATCCTGAACAGCAGGTTGTCGCGGATCACCCCGGCGTTGTTGACCAGGACCGCGGGCGGCCCGAGCTCGCCGGCCACCTTGTCGACCGCCGCCGCGACCTGCTCGGCGTCGCTCACGTCCGCGCCGACAGCCAGCGCCGCGCCGCCCGCCGTGGTGATCGCATCGACGGTGCCGCCGCTGTCGCCCTCCTTCAGGTCGAGCACGGCGACCGCCAGCCCGTCGGCGGCCAGCCGGCGGGCCGTGGCCGCGCCGATGCCGCGAGCGCCCCCCGTGACGATGGCGACCCGCTGTGCTACCTGCGACATGTGCATCCTCCTACTTAGGCGTATTTCTTCAGTTCGCGCCGCGCCAGCGAGCGCTTGTGCACCTCATCGGGCCCGTCGGCGAACCGCAGGGTCCTGGCCCCCGCCCACAGCTGGGCGAGCGGGAAGTCCTGGCTGATCCCGCCGGCGCCGTGCGCCTGGATCGCCTTGTCGATCACCCATTCGGCCATCGCCGGGGTAGCGATCTTGATTTCCTGGATCTCGGAGTGCGCGCCCTTGTTGCCCACGGTGTCCATCAGCCAGGCGGTCTTCAGCACCAGCAGCCGGGCCGGCTCGATCCGCACCCGGGACTCGGCGATCCAGTCCTGGATGACGCCCTGCTCGGCCAGCGGCTTGCCGAACGCGGTCCGCTCGCTGACCCGCCGGCACATCAGCTCAAGGGCCCGCTCGGCCATCCCGATCAGCCGCATGCAGTGGTGGATCCGGCCGGGGCCCAGACGCGCCTGGGCGATCGCGAAGCCGTCGCCGTCGGCGCCGATCAGGTTCGCCGCCGGCACCCGCACGTCGGTGAACTCGATCTCGGCGTGCCCGCCGTGGGTGCCGTCGGTGAAGCCGAAGACCTGCATCCCGCGCTTAATGAAGACACCCGGCGTATCCCGCGGCACCAGGATCATCGACTGCTGCCGGTGCCGCTCCGCCTGCGGCGCCGTCTTGCCCATCACGATGAGGATCTGGCAGCGCGGGTCCATCGCGCCCGACGACCACCACTTCCGCCCGTTGATCACGTAGTCGTCCCCGTCGCGCTCGATCCTGGTCGCGATGTTCGTGGCGTCCGAGGAGGCGACGTCGGGCTCGGTCATGCAGAACGCCGAGCGGATCTCGCCGTCCAGCAGCGGGCGCAGCCAGCGGGCCTGCTGCTGCTCGCTGCCGAAGTCGGCGAGCAGTTCCATGTTGCCGGTGTCGGGGGCCGCGCAGTTCAGCGCCTCCGGCGCGATCGCCGGGCTGTGCCCGGTGATCTCGGCCAGCGGCGCGTACTGCAGATTGGTCAGGCCGGCGCCGGCTGGGTGGTGGGGCAGGAACAGGTTCCACAGGCCCTGACTGCGTGCCTGCGCCTTCAGTTCGTCGATCACCGGCGGCCGCTCCCAGATCCGGCCCGCCGCCGCGGCGTCCGCTACCTGCTCGGCGAACACCTTCTCCGCCGGGTACACATGCTGGTCCATGAAGGACAGCAGCTGGGCGCGGAGTTCCTCGGTACGCGCGTCGAATGCGAATTCCATCTGCTGCCTCCTGGCGAGTCCGGACCAGACTACCTACCGGCCAGTACGGGGACCACGCTACGGTCATCCCCACGCTTCGGCCATCCCCCCAGCTTCGGTCACCCCCAGCTTCGGTCACCCCCAGCTTCGGTCACCCCCAGCTTCGGTCACCCCCAGCTTCGGTCATCCCCCAGCTTCGGTCATCCCCCAAGCTTCGGTCACCCCCAGCTTCGGTCATCGCCTGGCGCTGGTCGAGACGGTACGCGGCCCGGCAGGCGGTGGCGAGCCCCGGGACGCCGCTGCGGGGACTTGCTCGCAGTACCGCCGGATCACGGTGCTCGGTAGCGTGTCCGGCCATGAGCACTGTCGATGAGATCGCCGCCCGGTACGTCGAGCAGGCTGCCGAACTCGACCCGGTCATCGCGACCGGCGCCGGGATCGCCGGATACGACGACCAGCTGCCTGACCTGAGCCCGGCTGGCTTCGCGGCCCGCGCCGAGCTCGACCGCGCCGCGATCGCGGCCCTGCGCGATGTCCCTGCCGCCGGCGAGCGCGAACGGGTCGCCAAGGCGGCGATGATCGAGCGCCTGGGCGTTGCGGTTGAGCAGTATGACGCCGGCGATCTGACCAGTGAGCTGAACGTCATTGCCAGCTGGGTGCAGGAGGTGCGCCGGGTCTTCGATCTCATGCCCGCCGACAGTGAGGAGGCGCTTGGTAACCTCGCCGCGCGGATGGCCGCGGTGCCGGCGGCCTACGCGGGCCTGCGGGCCACTTATGCGGCGGCCGCTGCGCTGGGCCGGGTGGCCGCCCGCCGCCAGGTCCAGGCGTGCGCGCTGCAGTGCGCCGACTGGTCGGCGCCGGGCCGGGATTTCTACCGCGGCCTGGTCGGCCGCACCCAGGCGGCAGGAGCGCTGCGCGCCGAGCTTACGCAGGCTGCGCAGGCCGCCACGACTGCGACAGCCGAGTTCGGCCGCTTCCTGCAAGCCGAGCTGCTGCCGCTGGCACCGGTGCGTGATGCCGTCGGCCGGGCCCGGTACGCCCGCGCCTCGCGCGGCTTCCTGGGAGCCTCGGTCGACCTGGACGAGGCTTATGCCTGGGGCTGGACCGAGGTCTGGCGGCTCGAGGCGGAGATGGCGCAGGTGGCCGGGCAGATCGTGCCCGGCGGCACCCTCGCCGATGCCATCGGCGCGCTCGACGGTGATCCGGCCCGCCGGATCACCGGACGCGAGAACCTCCGGTCCTGGATGCAGGACTTCGCCGACGGCACTATCGCCGAACTGCACGGCACCCACTTCGACATCCCCGAGCCGGCCCGCCGCATCGAGTGCATGATCGCGCCGACCGGCGACGGCGGGATCTACTACACCGGCCCGAGCGAGGACTGGAGCCGGCCTGGCCGGATGTGGTGGGCAGTGCCGGACGGCGTCGAGACCTTCTCCACCTGGAAGGAGGTCACCACGATCTATCACGAGGGCGTGCCTGGCCACCATCTCCAGATCGCGCAGGCCGTCTTCCAGACCGAGCGGCTCAACCGGTGGCAGCGGCTGATGTGCTTTGTCTCCGGGCATGCCGAGGGCTGGGCGCTGTACGCAGAGCGGCTCATGGACGAGCTCGGATACCTCGCCGATCCCGGCGACCGCCTCGGCATGCTCGACATGCAGCTGCTGCGGGCGGCGCGGGTGGTCGTCGATCTCGGCGTGCACCTGGAGCTGCCGATACCGGCGGGGACCGGCTGGCATGACGGCGAAACCTGGAACGCGGAGCTGGCCTGGGAGTTCTTGCGCTCGCACGTCCATATGGACGCCGAGATGCTGCGCTTTGAGCTGAACAGGTATCTCGGCTGGCCGGGTCAGGCGCCGTCGTACAAGCTCGGCGAGCGGATCTGGCTGCAGGCCCGCGAGGATGCCCGGCGGCGAAAGGGCGCTGACTTCGATCTCAAGGAGTTCCACAGCCAGGCGCTGGCCCTTGGCTGCCTGGGCCTTGACCCGCTGCGCGAGGCCCTGGCCCGGCTGTGACGGCAGGCCCGGTCCATGATCGTGGAGTGTTCATTGCGGAGAACCGCGGTGAACACTCCACGATCATGAACTGAAGGGGCGGGCATGGACTTGCAGCGATGGCTGAGCAGCGGCGTCGATGCGATCAGGGACTGGGAAGCCGCTTTTGCCCCGTTCGAGGCTGATCCTTGCCTGCACGTCAGCGACGAGCAGTTCGCCGATGCGTTCGGTGAGTTCACCGACAGGCTGCGGGACAACTACCCGTTCTTCCATCCGTGCTACGCGGGCCAGATGCTGAAGCCGCCGCACCCGGCCGCCGTGGTGGGCTACTTCACGGCCATGCTCGTCAACCCCAACAACCATGCGCTCGACGGCGGCCCGGCCACCGCCCGGATGGAGAAGGAGGTCGTGGCCCAGCTGGCCGGGATGTTCGGCCTGCCGACGCATCTTGGCCACCTGACCACCAGCGGCACGATCGCGAACCTGGAGGCGCTGTTTGTCGCGCGCGAGCTGCATCCGGACCGCGGGATCGGCTACAGCGCGGAGGCGCACTACACTCACGGCCGGATGTGCGGGGTGCTGGGCGTGCCGGGAACCCCGGTCGCCGTCGACCACGCTGGCCGGCTCGACCTCGATGCACTGGACGGGCTGCTAGCTTCCGGGCGGATCGGCACCGTCGTCGCGACGGCGGGGACCACCGGGCTTGGCGCTGTCGACCCGGTGCACGAGATCCTGGCCGTGGCTCGCCGGCACGGGGTGCGGGTGCATGTCGACGCCGCCTACGGTGGCTTCTTCACCCTGCTGGCCGGGCTGGACGACCGGGCCGGGCTGGACCCGGCACCGTGGCGGGCGATCAGCGAGTGCGATTCGGTGGTGGTCGACCCGCACAAGCACGGCTTGCAGCCGTACGGCTGCGGGGCCGTGCTGTTCCGCGATGCGTCGGTGGGCCGTTTCTACCTGCATGACTCGCCTTACACCTACTTCACCTCCGGCGAGCTGCACCTGGGCGAGATCAGCCTGGAGTGCTCCCGGGCCGGGGCGGCGGCGGCAGCTCTCTGGCTGACCTTCCGGCTGCTGCCGCCCGAGCCGGGCGCTCTGGGGCAGGTACTGGCCGGCGGGCGCCGGGCTGCCCTGGACTGGTCGGAACTCATCGCGGCCTCCGGCTGCCTGGAGCTCTACCAGCAGCCGGAACTCGACATCGTCAGCTACTTCGCGGCCACTGACCCGCGCAGCCTGTCGGCTATCGACCGGGCCAGCGCCCGGATGCTGGCTGATGGCATGGCCGACAAGGCGGACCCGGTGTTCCTCAGCACGCTGCGGGTTCCGGCGGGCGAATTCGCCCGCCGCCACCCCGCCGTCGACCCCGACGCCGACGGCGCCCGCATCCTGCGCAGCGTGCTGATGAAGCCGGAGGCCAGCAGCCACGTGGCGGCGCTGCACGCCCGGGTCGAGCAGCTCGCCCGGCGGTGAGCGGACCTGGCGGCGGGGCGGCCCCGGCAGCGGGGCGGCCCCGGCAGCGGGCGAGGCCGGGCGGGCGGGCGGCCCCGGCGGGCGGGCGGTGCCTGGCAGCGGGCAGGCCGGGCGGGCAGGCCGGGCTGATGTGTCCTACCCGGGGACCGGCGCGCCGGCGACCGCGATGACGTCGAGGAACACATCGACAAGCCGGTAGGCGCGAGCCGCGGCTTCGCTCATCAGCTGCGTGGTCTGGGCCAGCAGCTCGGCCGCGCTGAGGCCGGCTTTCGCCAGGTCGGCCGCGCCGCCGTTGTCGAGCCAGCACTGCAGCACGGCCGGGGTAACCTCGGGATGGAACTGCAGGGCGAGCGAGTTCCCGGCGGTGAAGGCCTGCGGCGCGACCGCCGTCCGGGCCAGCGAACGGGCACCGGCAGGCGGGGTCCAGCTGTCGTAGTGGTACTCAAACCACGGCCCGGGCTCTATCAGCGCCGGGTCTGCGGTCGCTATCTCCCGCCAGCCGATCTCCGGCTGGCTGGCGGCGCTCACGCTGCCGCCGAGCGCCATCGCGAGGGCCTGGCCGCCGAAGCAGATTCCCAGGACCGGGATGGCCAGCCGGTGCGCGGCGCGCAGCAGGTCAAGCTCGGGCTCCAGCCAGCTGCCGATCAGCGCGTGGTCGTAGACCGACCAGATGGCGCCCATGGGCACGATGACGTCGAATGCTGCCGGATCCGGCAGGCTGACCTGCACGCCCGGATCGTGGTAGCGGCTTTCCGGCACGACAACCAATTCCGTCACGTCATAGCCGCGCTGGGCGAACCGCTCCCCTACCAGGCCCGTCGGGGAGCAATGATCGTGCTCGATGAACAGCACTCGCACAGGTCCTCCTCAGCGGGCCGGTCGGCGCCCGTTCTTATTTCAGCAGCAGAAAACAGATCCGGCTACTTCAGCAGCAGGCGGCTGATCCGGCGGCCGGCCAGCGACAGGCCTGCCAGGCCCATCACAGCCAGGTAGAGGACATGCCAGAGCAGGCCGGGCGTAACGCCGCCGAGGGTCAGCGCGCGCATCAGGGACACGCCCTGGAACAGCGGGGTGCACTCGACCACGATCTGGATCGCCCGCGGGTAGACGCTCAGCGGGTAGAAGGTGGTGGAGAACAGGAACATCGGCAGGGTCGCCAGGGTCACGAACTCGAAGTGCTGCCAGCTGCGCATGAATGTGGTGGCGGCCATCCCGGCGCCGGCGAAGGCGAAGCCGATCAGCAGCGCCGCCGGCAGCGCCGCCGCCGCCCACGGCGAGTGGATGAGTCCCATCGCGAGCATCACGACCATGAACGCCGCCGCGTACAGCCCGCCGCGGATCAGCGCCCAGCCGATCTCCCCCAGGGCCACGTCGCCCGAGCGCATCGGAGTGGAGAGCGCGCTGTCGTAGAGCTTGGCGTACTTGAGCCGGAAGAAAACGTTGAAGGTGGAGTCGAAGACAGCGCCGTTCATCGACGAGGTGGCCAGCAGCGCCGGGGCGACGAAGCTCGTGAAGCCCACCAGCTGCCCGCCGGGACCTGCGGCGACCTTGCCGACCAGGGCGCCGAGGCCCACCCCGATCGACAGCAGGTAGAACAGCGGCTCGAACACGCCGGAGACCAGGAGGACCCAGACGTGCCGGTAGGCGCGGGCGTGCCGCTCGATCAGGTGCGCGCTGCCCTTGCCGCCGAGCCCGCCGCGGCGGGCCAGCAGCATCGGCGCTGGCAGGATGCGCAGCGGCAGCCGCCGCAGCGCTGGCGCCGTCACCGGGCCGCCGCCCTGCGCTCAGACGGCAGCGGCTCAGACAGCAGCGGCTCAGACAGCAGCGGCTCAGACGGCAGCGGCTCAGACAGCAGCGGCTCAGACAGCAGCGGCTCAGACATAGAGCCGCCGCCGGTAGGTGCGGTTCCCGACGGCGACGCCGATTATCACGAGGGCCGCCAGGTAGCCGACGTGCACCAGCGAGCTGCCCAGGCTCGCGGTCCCCAGGCTCAGCGAGCGGCACAGCGCGACACCGTGCCAGAGCGGGGTGGCATAAGCCACCGGCCGCAGCCAGGCCGGCAGCTGGGTGACGGGGAAGAACGTGCCGGAGAACAGGAACAGCGGGATCACCGCGAACCGGAACAGCATCGCGAACGACTGATCCTTGTTACGGGTCACTGCATAAGCCTCGATCGGCGTCGCGAACGCCAGCCCGGTGAGGGCCCCCGCCGGGATCGTCACCAGCACCCAGGCCGACCGCGCGGCACCGAACGCGGCCATCACGACCAGGAAGATCGAGCAGTTCATCACCAGCCGCATCGCCGTGAACATCAGGTGCCCGTGGAACATGTCGGCCGGCCGCAGCGGGGTTGCCGCCGCCGCCTGGTAGGTCTTCATCCACTTCACCGACGCCAGCACCGGGTAGGTCGACTCGCCGGTGGCGGTCTGCATAGCAGTCGCCGCGAGCAGCCCGGGGGCCAGGAACGCCAGGTAGCTCACCCCGCCCAGGCGCGCTGTTCCGTGCGCGTCCACCAGCTTCCCCAGGCCCAGGCCCATGGCGCCCAGGTAGAGCACCGGGCTCAGTGCGCTGGAGTAAATGGACCCGCGCCAGGTACGCCGGTAATCAGTGAGCCAGAAGCGGAACACCCGCAGGGCCATCAACAGGGCTGTCATTGGCTGCGTCGTCCGCCGGGCCCGCCGCCTGGCCTTCGGCGAGGCACCGGCGGGGGGCGACGACGGGCGCGCCCCGGCTGCTGCGGTCATCAGTCCTCCAGCCGCCTGCCGGTCAGCCGCAGGAACACATCCTCCAGCGTGCTGCGGCGGACCAGGGATGTCTGCGGATCCAGGCCCAGGGCACGGACCGCGCGCAGGGCCGCGTCCCCGTCGGGCACGTACAGCAGGATCCGGTCGGCCAGTACCTCGGTCCGGTCGGCGGGCACGTCGGTCAGCTTCTCCGCCGCCTGGTCATGCTCGGCCGGGTGGAAGCGGACCTCGAGCACCTCGGGCGTGGAGTACCGGGCGATCAGCTCGCGCGGTGATCCCCCGGCGGCGATCCGGCCGCCGTCCATGACCACCAGCCGGTCGCAGAGCTGCTCGGCCTCGTCCATGTAATGCGTGGTCAGGACCAGCGTGACGCCCTGCTGCTTGAGCCGGTACAGCCGGTCCCAGACCGCGTGCCTGGCCTGCGGGTCCAGGCCGGTGGTGGGCTCGTCCAGCAGCAGGGCCTCGGGCTCGTTGATCAGCGAACGGGCAATCGTCAGCCGCCGTTTCATCCCGCCGGACAGCGGCTCGACCTGGTCATTCGCCCGGTCGGCGAGCTGGACGAAGTCCAGTAGCCGGGTCGTCCGCTCGGCGATGACGGCCCTGGGCAGGCCGAAGTAACGCCCGTAGATGAGCAGGTTCTCCCTTACCGTCAGCTCCACGTCCAGGGTGTCGTCCTGCGGGACGACACCCAGCCGGGACCGGATCGCAGGCCCGTCGGCAACCGGGTCCTGGCCGAAGATCGACAGTTCGCCGCCGGTCGGCGGCGAGACACAGCCGATCATGCGCATCGTCGACGACTTGCCGGCGCCGTTCGGGCCGAGGAACCCGAAGGCCTCGCCCGTGCATATCTCGAAGTCGATCCCGTCAACCGCGGTAAAATCGCCGAACTTCTTGGTCAGGCCGCGGGCACGGATCAGGACACCGGGATCGGGCACGCCCGCGACATTACCTGGATCAGCCGACAATTCCGAACGGGATTCCGCCTGCCTGAGCTGCCAGCCCGCGGATTCAGAAGGCGCCAGGACCGCAGAAAGCGTCGTGAACGGGTCAAGATAACGCCAAATGGACGGCAAGGAAACCGCCCGGCCCGGCCAGGTTCGGCCAGGTTCGGCCCGCCGGGGTGGGCTGGCACGGTACTCTCGGCGGCATGCCAGCGCCTGCCCAGAACAGGGCGCGTCACACCCACAGGGCCCAGGGAAAGGAAGGCCGTCCGGTGACCATCGCCCGCGGGCTGTATACGCGGTTCGAGCGACTGATCCACGAGGCCGCCAAGTTCGGCGTGGTCGGGCTGATCGGCTTCGTCGTCACCGAGATCGGCTACTACGTCCTGCACTACCCCCTCTCGATGGGACCGCTGACTGCGGTCACGATCGCGACCGTGGCGGCTACCATCGCGACGTTCATCGGCAACCGGTACTGGACCTTCCGGCACCGCCAGGGCGGCGGGACCACCCGCGAAGTCGTCATGTTCTTCGCGCTCAACGGCGTCGGGCTGCTGATCCAGTACGCCTGCATCGGGCTGGTCAACTACGGTCTGGGGCAGACCGGCAAGATCGCCAATTTCGTCGCCCTGACGGTCGGCGTCGGCCTGGGCACCGTGTTCCGGTTCTGGTCGTACCGCAAGTGGGTGTGGGTCGTGCCGCCGGCCGATCTGGATGCCGTCGGCCAGGTCGGCGGCCCTGACCCCGTCTCGTCGTTCCCCGCCTCCGTCGGCGGCACCGGCGGTGGACTGCATGACGGCCCAGGAAGTTCCCGTTAAGAATCAATGCTGAATTAGCGCGGGGCCAGAGCCAGTGCTGGCTGAGTACGGGCTGGCTGAGTACGGGCTTGCCGGTCAGGCGCCGCAGCCCCGGCCTGCATCCGCCACCAGGCTGGACAGCGGTCTGGCCAGTGCCGCGCTGGCCCGGGCCTGAGTCAGCGCGCCAGTCGCCACCAGCCGCCCGATCACGTGCACCTCGCGGGCCCGCGCCCGGGCCGGGAAGGCCAGCGGGTCATCAGCCGACGGACCCTGCACGAGCCCGGCCAGCAGCGCTGCCTGCGGCCAGGACAGCCGGTCTGGCTTGGTGCCGAAGTAACCGCAGCTGGCGGCCTTCAGGCCGTAGAAGCCGTGGCCGAAGTAGACCACGCCGGCGTACATCCGCAGCACCTCGGCCGAGCCGTAGCTGAACTTGAGCTTGACCGCCAGGGCCACCTGCTTCAGCTTGACCGCCAGGCCAGCCTGGTCCGAGGTGTAGAGCAGCTTGGCGAGCTGCTGGTAGAGCGTCGCTCCGCCCTGATCGCCGTGGCCGGTCAGCTTGGCCAGCACGACCCTGGCGATCGCGATGGGGTCAACGCCCGGCTCCTCGGTGAACCGGTGATCCTCGGTGGCCTCCAGCGCGGCGGCGAAGCGGCGCGGGACCCGCGGGCCCGGGTAGACGGCGTGATGTGCCCGGTCCTGGGCGCGGACCAGGGACCGCGCGTTGCCGACCGAGGGAGTGACCAGCAGCAGCACGCCGAAGGCGGCAGCTCCCAGCAGGACAAGCACCAGCACGAAACTGGCCACGGTGCGCACGATCCTGCGCCAGCGGCTGCGCCGCCGCTGTCCCGCGCCTGGTGCCCCGCGCGCCGCAGCCGGTCGCGCGGGCGGGCCTGCGGCGCGGCTAGCCGATCGCGGCACGGTCATCTCGCCGGAACTCCCGGCGCCTTCGCCTGGTCGCCGCACGTTCTGCGCTCCGTCTTGTGCTCCATCGCTCTGGCTGGTCCGTCGCTTCGGTCCGTCGCTTCGGTCCGTCGCTCTCGTCCGCCAACGATCTGAGCGCGCGGTTAGTGCCAGCGTCGCTCCAATGGGGCGTCATGCACGCAGGACGGGCTCAGGCGGCAGGAGCCTTGCACTGCAAGAGGAAACCGACGTTGCCCACGATGTACTGGGAGTAATTGCGCAAGAGGATTCCGACGCGTCCGGCGATGACCCGACTGGGGATCAGGTACATGGTGAGGTCGCCATCCAGGATGAAGAAGAAATCCAGCGCGTCCGGGTCGTACGGCACCTGCAGGCCGCGATTCCCCACGGAGTAAGGACGCCTGCCCACCTGGACTTCCCAGCCGTCTTTCTTATACGTCGTTGTCTTGACCTGAACTCGCTTGATTCCGGCCGGCATGGAAACCAGCAGGTCGTAAATCGTGGGCTCCACGGGAAAGGAGGCATTACATCCGCATAGCAGGAACCACATGGCTGCGATAGCTGCTCCCGCGTCCCGTAGCCTCTTGATGTCGGGTATCAGGTCAGCAGCGCCCCCGGCGACCGCCGGGGGCTGCAGTCGGCTCAGGTCGAGTCCAAGGCGGACGGCGTGTGCCTTGACCATGATGCGACTGTCCCCGTGATTCGGTGCCAGGCCCAGCGCCGCTATCAGCTCATCCCACGACACCGCATCGGCAACCGCACGCCTGAGCAGCGCGTCCGACCAGCGCCGCTGACCAGTGAAATGCGAGGTGTCCAGACCGAGGCGGGTGGCGTGACTCCTGACGCTCTTAATGGCACCAGCCGAGGTTACGCACAGGCCGAGTTCACGCATGACACCGCGCCATGAATGCGATGCCGCCACGGCGGCAATAAGCTGGGAGTCGGTCCAGGTGCGTTTGTCGAGAGAGTTTTGTGTCATGGTGAAAAGCTAGCAGCAGCCTCTGACAAAATGGCCGCCAGCTGTTAGGCTGGCGGCCATTCAATAAGTCGGGACGGCGGGACTTGAACCCGCGTTCTCTAGTCCCCCAGACTAGCGCCTTAACCAAACTGGGCCACGTCCCGCCCTCTTGATTTACGTCCACGATCATAGCGCATACTTCCGGCACCCGGGGAGCCGCGCCGTGCCTGCTGGCTCAGAGGGCGAGATCGGTGGGCGCGAGGTCGGCGGGCTCGCGGCGGTAGGGGGCGGGCTGGGACGGGTCGGGGCGGTCGATCTCCCGGGCCAGGCGGTGGCCGTCGAAGATCGCCTCGGAGAGCATCCTGGGCGCGACCGCGTCACCGATCACCTGCACCGCCTGAATACCCGCCCGGACCAGCGCTGCCGGGTCGGCGGTCAGGTCCCGGTACAGCTGGTCGTCGGAGGCCTGCTGGGTGACGAGCACGACCCCGTCGCATGCAGCTGACCAGGGCTCGCCGTGCTCGTTGTGCCCGTGCACCGATCCGGTCTCGATCCTGGTGACCGTCGCGCCGCGGCGGACCGCGACCCCGGCGCGGTGCACGTGCGCGCGGAGCATCTCGCCCTCCAGGGTCTCGTCGGAGACCGGCGAGAGCACCGGGAAGGTGGTGACCACGGTTACCGCAAAACCCTCCCCGGCCAGCAGCTGCGCCACTCCGGGGGCGACGTAGTAGCCGTCGGTGTCGTAAACGATCACCCGGCGGCCCGGTGGCCGCTGGCCCGCGGCGACCTGCTCGGGGGTCAGCACGTGCGCCAGGCCAGGATCGGCACCGCGGATCGGCTCGACGACACCGGGCTGCACCCCGTCACCGCGCCAGGACGACCCGGTGGCGATCACCACCAGGTCGGCACCGTAGTCCAGGACGTCCGCCGCGCCGAGCCTGCGCCCGGTGATCACCTCGACCCCCGCCAGCTTGCCGAGCTGTACCGCCCGCCAGTCGGTGATGCGCCCCCAGTCGCCGAGCGTCGGCAGCCGCCGGACCCAGCGCAGCCGACCGCCGATCTCCGCCTCGGCCTCGACCAGGTGGACGGCCGCGAAGCCGCGCTTGCCGAGCACCACCGCGCATTCCATCCCCGCCGGGCCGGCCCCGACCACCAGCACCGACAGCTGCGCATTGGCCGCTCGCGAGTACACCTCAGGGTGCCAGCCACGGCGGTACTCCTCGCCGGCGGTGGCGTTCTGCACGCAGCCGACGTGGTGGAACGCCTCCTCCCGCAGAATGCAGATGTTGGAGCCGGTGCACTCGCGGACCTCGTCCAGACGGCCCTCGGCGATCTTGCGCGGGAGGAACGGGTCCGCGATCGCCTGCCGCGCAGCGCCGATCAGGTCGACCGCGCCCGAGCCGACGACCTGCGCCATCAGGTCCGGGCTGGAATACCGGCCGACGGCCACGATCGGCTTGGATGTCGCCTCGCGGACCCGATGTGTCCACTGCCGCTGACTGCCCTGCGGATAGTAACGGGACGTCCCGGAGTCCTCCGGCCACGAGCCGACGTTGACGTCCCAGAGATCGACAAGATCGTCGGCCAGCGCCACCAGCTCGAGCATCTCCTCGACCTCGATGCCGGGCAGCCCGTCGCGCCCGTGCACCGCCACTCTGGTCGCCACGGCGCAGTCGCCGCCCACCGCCGCCCGCACGGCTTCCAGGGTTTCCAGCCAGAACCTGCCCCTGGCAGCCAGGCTGCCGCCATACCCGTCGGTCCGCCGGTTAGTGACCGGGGACAGGAACTGCGTCACCAGGTAGCCGTGCGCCCCGTAGACGTAGATGATGTCGAAGCCGGCGTCCCTGGCTCGCCGGGCCGCCTGCGCCCAGTCCCGCTGCACCCGCGCGATGTCAGCTGCCGTCATCTCCTTCGCCAGCGAGGCGAACTGGACCTCCGATGCCAGCTGGCTCGGCGCGAGCCGCACCGCCCTGGACGCGCCGTTGACACTCAGCCCGCCGCCGTGAAACAGCTCCAGGCCGGCCAGCGCGCCGTGCGCATGGACCGCATCGGCGGTCAGCGCGAGGGCACGGGCGTCGCGGTCGTCCCACAGATCGGCGGCGATCGCGGGCACCTCATCAGAATCACGCGAAACAGGTGCGTACTCCACGCACACGCCACCCCAGCCGCCTTCCGCCTTGATCGCGCGAAAAGCCGCCTGGGTCCTCGGCTTGCCGCTGCCGAAGCCGGACGCGTGCGGCACCTGGTAGAAGCGGTTGGGCAGCGTCTTAGGCCCGATTGTCACCGGCTCGAACAAGATCGCGTGCCGAGGATCCATCCGGCGCCTCTCTGTCCGGGTCGCTCTGTCCGGGCCGCTCTATCCGGGCCGCTCTGTCCGGGCCGCCCCAATCGGAGCCGGAACGACCGTAGTCTGCCAGCCGGGCGGACGCTGTGGCCAGGCAGGCAACGGCAGCTCCGCGCATTTCCGTGACAGGCGGCCCCGTCGGGACCGCCGTCGGGACCGGCCGACCGCCATGTAATGATCAGTCAGAACGCTCCCGCCGGGCGGCCCGTCCTGGTGATTCGCGCCAGGAGGACGGCAGATGGCCAAGCCACCCGAGGCGGGCACGGCCGCTCCCGATTTCACCCTCCCCGGTGTGCTGCTGACCGCGGGCGACGCGACGCGAGCCGACTACACGCTGTCCGAGCAGCGCGGCAGGCCGCTGGTGCTGGCGTTCTATCCCGGCGACGAGACAGCCGTCTGCACCCGGCAGCTGTGCTCCTACACCTCCGGCTTCGAGAGCTTCGAGAGCCTCGGGGCCACGGTGTGGGGCATCAGCCCGCAGGACGTGGACAGTCACGAGCAGTTCGCCCGCAAGCACGGCCTGAAGATGCCGCTGCTCGCCGACACCGGCCTGGCGGTGAGCCGGCAGTACGGGATCACCCTCGGCGGGGCCGGCCTGCGCCGGTCGGTCTTCGTGCTGGACGACCAGGGCATCGTGCGCTGGAAGCACGTCACGCTGATCGGCCTTACCTTCCCCAGTACCCAGACCATCGCCGCCCAGCTGGCGGCCCTGGCCAGCGCATAGCGCCGGCCGAGCTCTGGGCTGCCGCGCAGGGGGCTGGCCGGAGCTGAACTGGCCGGGATTTACAGCCCCGAGCAAGAAAGCGACCAGGCGAATACCGAAAGCGCGCAGCCGCGCCGACGGACTCATCACAATTCACCAGGATCGACCGCAGCGCCACCGGGGTCGACTTCAGCGGACCTTGCCATCAGAACGCCCTCGGTGAATGCTCCAAGGGGCCGACGCAATACCCCTATCGGGTTTCGCGAATATAACCAGGAGACTGACCGAATACCCGTGCGGGGTTTACCGCATACCCGTGTGGGGTTTACGGCGGCACCACAGGCCAGCAAAATCATGGTAGCTAAGTGAAACATTATGCTTGCGCGGATAAGCGTTGCGCCATTAATCTCGTCCTTGCTCGGTCTGCGCTCGCAGATGCCAGGCCGAGCAGTACCGGCGTGACGACTTCTCGCACCGTAACTGTTCCTGAGAACACAGGTGCGGTGTAGTGCACTACACCGAGCAGTGCACTACACCGAAAGGACATTCATGACAAGCCAGGCGACCGATGCGCGCTCCCGGGCCGGATGGCGCAGCAGCATCGGCGTGGTGCACGAGGATCAGTGGACCGCGCCCGACCCACGGCGGCTGCTGCAACTGGGACTGGGGTTCATCTGGCTGCTTGACGCGATGCTGCAGTTCCAGTCGTTCATGTTCAGCAAGGGTTTCCCGCAGATGCTCGCGGGCACAGCGCCGGGTAATCCTGCCGTCATCGCCGACCCGATTAGCTTCTCTGCCCGCATCATTGCCGAGCACGGCACCGCGACCAACGCGGTTTTCGCCGTCATTCAGCTGCTGATCGGTCTCGGGATCGCCTGGCGTCCCACCCTCAGGCTCGCGCTCGGCCTCTCCGTCGTCTGGGCACTGGCCGTGTGGTGGTTCGGCGAGGGCCTGGGCGGGATACTGAACGGCGCCGGAAGCCCGGTTAACGGGGCGCCGGGTGCCGTGATCATCTACGCACTGCTCGCAGTGCTGCTCTGGCCCGGACGGCGGCCCCGGTCAGCTCCGTTCACCGCCGGCCGCTGCACCGGAGCTGCCGTTGCCCGCCTGCTCTGGCTCGTGCTGTGGGGCAGTCTGGCTTACCTGGCACTGCTGCCAGCCACGAACGCTCCCAAGGCGCTGAGCAGCATGATTTCCGGGATGGCTGCTGGCGAGCCTGCCTGGCTGGCCAGCCTCGACAACCATCTGGGCGCATTCCTGAGCCACCGGGGCCCCGCTGCGGCCGTCGTGCTGGCGATCGTGCTCGCAGTGGTGGCGGTGGGCGTCTACCTGCCGCGGCCCGCGGCCCGGGCAGTGATCGTGCTGGCCATTGCGACGGCCACGGTGATCTGGATCGCCGAGGGACTCGGCGGCCTCTTCGGCGGCGCTGGCACCGACCCGAATTCCGGGCCGCTGCTCGCACTGCTCGCGCTGGCATACTGGCCGCTGGCAAACCGCAGCCCCGCCGAAAACCCGGTCTCAGAACCGGCCTGAAGGAGCCTGACATGGCGGGAGAATCCTGGCTCGCTGACACATTCGCGGGCATCATGATCATCACTGCGGCCTACTGCGCCAGCCGCCTGGTGGTCTCCCGGCGGCAGCACCGGCCGACTGACCATCAGGTCGACGCTGTGCACGTCCTCATGGGGGTCGCGATGGCCGGGATGCTAGTGCCGCGGCTGCGGGTATTCTGGGCGGGTGGCTGGGAGATCGTGTTCGGCGCCTCGGCTGTCTGGTTCGCCTGGCTGATGATTCGCGCGCTGCGCAGCCGTAACGCCGTCCGGCATCAGCTCAGTCACCATCTGCAGCACGTTCTGGCCTGCGTCGCCATGGTCTACATGTTCCTGGCGGTGGGCTCGGCTGCTAAGGCCGCTTCCGGCGGATCCGGCATGAGCGGGATGGCCGCCGGGACGGCGCATTACCCCACCCTGGCGCTCTTCCTGGCCTTCGCGCTCTTCGGCTATGTAGTGTGGACGGCCGACCGGCTCCCGTCCCTGGCACCGGGGGCCGCCCTCGCCGCGGCCAGCGCTGCGCTGGCGCCTGTGCTCGCCGGAGCGGTCGGCGGCGGCGATGGCGATGGCGGCACGGTCGTGGCGGAGGAGAACAGCCGGAGCAGCCTGCGGGACGATTCCCCTGCGCAGTCAGGGCGCCGCCGCTCGGGAGCACCGCTGTCACCCCGGCTATCCGCCTGCTGTGAGATAGCCATGGGCGTGACCATGGGCTACATGCTCATCCTCATGCTCTGAGGTGCCAGGGACGGGTGACAGGTCATTGTGCCCGCCCTCTGCTACCTGCCGATCCTGATACTCCAAGGCACCGTGTGCCCGCACACGCAGGTTACTCGGCCATCTCATAGCCAGCAGCTTGCACCGCGGCCCGCAGGGCGGCACCGTCCGGAACCGGCTCAGCGACGATCCTGACCTCACCCGACTCGACGTCGACCTCGACCTGGCTGACACCGGTGATGCTGGCGATCTCAGCGCGGACCGCCTTCGCGCAGTGCTCGCAGCTCATGCCGGTGACAGCGATCACGCTCTGACCCATCTGGCGATGGTATCCCCCGGGCCCTGCCCAGACCCTTGCCTCATCGCCCGAAGTAGCATTCCGGGTCAAGCAAGTGATGTCCTGCTGCCCCGTGTGGCGGCCAGCACGACGGAAGGTGGGCTGTGATGTCCTCGGCTGCGCCATCCTCGGCCGCGCCATCCTCGGCCGCGCCATCCCGGGCTGAGCTGGCTGGCGGGCCTGTGCTGGCCAGCGGATCTGCCGGGATGACCCAGCTGGAGTTCTCCGTCCGGGGCATGACCTGCGCGGCATGCGCGGCGCGGGTGGAAAAGAAGCTGAACAGCCTGGCCGACGTCCAGGCCACGGTGAACTTCGCCACCGAGCGAGCGAGCGTCACCGCCCCGCCGGGCGTTACCGCGGCGATGCTGATCGCCGTGATCGAGCAGGCCGGGTACGGCGCCGCGGACGCGCGGCCACCCGCGGGGTCGGCCACGACCGGCGGCGACGGCGGCAGCGAGGCCGAACAGGCTGACGAGTACGCCAGCTACCTGCGGCGCAGGCTGATCCTGGCGCTTGTCTTCTTCATCCCGCTCTCCGACATATCCGTCGCGCTGTCGCTGTTCCCGGCGTTCCGGTTCCCTGGCTGGCAGTGGGTCCTGATCGTGCTGGCCGCACCGGTTGCCCTGTGGGCGGCCTGGCCGTTCCATCGGGCGGCGCTGCGGAACGCGCGGCACGGCTCGCTGTCCATGGACACCCTGGTGTCGCTGGGCATCACGGCGGCCTGCGGCTGGTCGGTTTACGCGATGTTCTTCCTCGACTCTGGCGGCGAGCACGTCAGCGGAATGTACGAGCTGATCCACGCCTCAGGCGGAGGCATCTACCTCGAGGTAGCGGCTTCGGTGACAACCTTCCTGCTGGCGGGCCGGTTCTTCGAGGCACGGGCACGGCGCTCGGCCGGCGATGCGATGCGCGAGCTGGCCGCCACCGGAGCCAGCGACGTCTGCCTGCTGGGCGCCGATGGCAGCGAGCGCCGGGTCCCGGTCGCCGAGCTGCGGGCCGGCAGCACCTTCATCGTGCGGCCGGGCGAGAAGATCGCGGCCGACGGCACGGTGCTCTTCGGCCAGTCGGAAGTGGACCGCAGCATGATGACCGGCGAGTCTGTGCCGGCCGAGGTGGCCGAAGGTGACAGCGTGGTCGGCGGCACCGTGGCCCTCGGCGGGCGGCTGATCGTACGCGCGGTGAAGGTGGGCCAGGACACCCAGCTGGCCCACCTGATCAGGCTGGTGGAGCAGGCCCAGGCGCAGAAGGCCGCCATCCAGCGGCTCGCCGACCGGATCTCGGGCGTGTTCGTGCCGGCCGTGCTGGCGATGGCAGTTGTGACGCTGGCCGGCTGGCTGGCGGCTGGCAGCCGGCCGGAACACGCGTTCAGCGCGGCGCTCGCCGTCCTGATCATCGCCTGCCCGTGCGCGCTCGGCCTGGCCACCCCGGCCGCCCTCGTGGTCGCCTGCGGGCGCGGCGCTCAGCTGGGGATCTTCATCAAGGGGTACCAGGCGCTGGAATCCTCGCGCTCGATCGACACTGTGGTGCTGGACAAGACCGGCACCGTCACCACGGGCAAGATGTCGCTGACCGGGCTGCTGCCCGCAGCCGGCACCAGCCGCGCCGAGGTGCTGCGCTATGCCGGCTGCGTCGAGCAGGCATCCGAGCACGCAGTGGCCGTCGCCATCAGCTCGGCTGCCCGGGCCGAGGTCGGGGACCTCCCGCACGCCACCGGGTTTGCCGCACTGCCTGGCCTGGGGGCCCGCGGGGACGTCGCGGGCCTGGCGGTCATGATCGGGCGCGCGAAATTTTTTGGCGATCATGGTATTTCTGTCCCCGATGCGCTGTCCGCGCAGGCAGCGCGCTGGGAGCAGGCGGGCGCCACGACGGTGCTGGCCGGCTGGGACGGCGAGATCCGGGCCGTGCTCGCGGTGGCCGATACGGTCAAGCCCTCGGCCGCCCAGGCGGTGACCGAGCTGCGGCGGCTTGGCCTGCGGACGGTGCTGCTGACGGGCGACAACGCGGCTACCGCGGATGCTGTCGGCACCGCTGCCGGGGTCGACGAGGTGATCGCCGGGGCGCTGCCGGCCGACAAGGCCGCCGTTATCCGCCGGCTGCGCGCCGAGGGCCGCTGCGTGGCGATGGTCGGTGATGGCGTCAACGACGGGCCCGCACTGGCCGCTGCCAGCCTGGGCATGGCCCTGGGCTCGGGGACCGACGTCGCGATGAGCGCGGCCGACATGATCCTGCTCAGGGACGATCTGCTGGCCGTACCGGAAGCGATCAGACTGGCCCGCGGTTCCTTCCGGACGATCCGGCTGAACCTGGCGTGGGCGTTTGCTTACAACGTCGCGGCGATACCGCTTGCCGCCGCCGGCTTTCTCAACCCGCTGATCGCCGCGGCCGCGATGACCCTGTCCTCGGTCCTGGTCGTCTGGAACAGCCTGCGCCTGCGCCAGCTCGACGTCTCGTCTGGTCCCGGCCTGGACTGTTCATGATCGTGGAGTGTTCATTGCGGTGGTTTCAAGTGGTTGTCGCAACGCGTGATTATGGAGGTTGCGGCGATGAAGAACG
>Ga0302325_10007867_pt1 | contig 23535 bp, 18 predicted proteins | sample Palsa_T0_2_FD_201948 | JGI IMG/M metagenome (GOLD analysis project Ga0302325, IMG submission 201948) | Peat permafrost microbial communities from Stordalen Mire near Abisko, Sweden - Palsa_T0_2 | ecosystem: Environmental > Terrestrial > Soil > Palsa > Peat permafrost | place: Sweden: Abisko... | reverse complement strand
GGAAGCCCAAGCGCATGCAGATCCATGAACTGCGCATAGAACGTCAGCCAATCGGTGGGAACCACCGTCATGCTGCCCCAGACGCGCGTCAACTCATACAGACGATCCTTGCCGGAGACGTACCCCAGCGCAGTCTGCTCCTCGGTGCGCCCGCGCAGTTCCATTTCGAACGATATCCAGTTGGGAATATCCTTGTCATGCAAGGGCTGCACCACACCTTCTTTAAGCGGATACAGAGCTTGCTGCGCCAGTACCGGCGAAGCACAGGCAATAACGGCTACCAACGCAGAGAGCTGCGCCAACGCCGAGCAGAACCGGAAAATCTCCGGAGCACGAACGAACTTATCCAATCCACACCTCCATAAGGGAACCCGGAGCCGCGCGCAAAGCACGCCTCCGGGGTGAAACACACTGTCAACGTTGCCCACGCTCTACTTCTCCGGCGTGATGACCGCTTCCTTCTTGCCGATCTTCTCCAGGAAATCCTCGCCTGTTCCGAGATGTTCGTTCACCAGACGGGAGGGGGAGTGGGAAAGCCACTCACCCAGGGAAATATCCTGATACTCGGCCGTTGGGAACACTTCCAGGAAGACCAGATCCGTATCGCCGATGTTCTCCACGTAGTGCGGCTGCGACTGGTCGATGTAGCCCACGTCGCCAGGATGGAAATCCATGGTGCGAGCGTGTCCGCCGGCCGCGAATACCGTCATGCGCCCAGTGCCTTTCACGTAGTATTGCCATTCATCCGCGTTGGGGTGCCAGTGCAGTTCGCGCAGCCCGCCGGGCCGCAGCGTCACGATCGCGGCGGCGATGCCCGTGATCGGAAAGTTATGACGGTCGATGATCTTCACGCTGCCGCCTGCCGTCACTTTGGTGGGCTCCATCTTGTCGGTGAAGAAGGCATACGTTTCCGGCACCGGCCCGTTGGCCTGGTACACCTGCCTCTTCTCCTCGGCCAAGGGGCGGGGCAGCTCGGCTGGGAAGATAAACTTTTCCCGTACCGGCACATTGTCGAAGGTCGACTCGGCTACGCCGAAATTCTTCGCCAGCACTTCTTTCGGCGTGTGATGCAGCCAGTCGGTCAGCAGAAATGTCTCGAACTCGTTGAAGTTGCCGTCGTCGAAGACGAGCAGAAACTGGCAGCCATCCGCTCCCAGACCCTGAATCGAGTGCGGCACGCCACCGGGAAACAGCCAGAGATCCCCTTCTTTCACGTCCTCGACAAACGCCCGGCCCTTCTGATCAACCGCCGTAATACGCGCGCTGCCGGCGGTCATAAAGGCCCATTCGGAGCCGACATGCCAGTGCAATTCGCGCACGCCGCCGGAGATCAGACGCATCTCCACGCCAGCCATCTTCTTCGATAGCGGGAAATCTCGCACCGTGACCTGGCGAGTCCAGCCGCCAGCTTCGATGCGCTTGTGCGCAAAGCCGAATGGGTACTTGAAGGGAGGCTGGCCGCCGGCATCGGTGGTTGGTGGGTACATCGAATCCGGCTCCTGAGCTTCCAGGCTGGGATTTTTCGGCCCGAGTTCCTTTTCGTTGATCCCGGTATGCGTATCCCCGCTCAAGTCCTTGGTCTGCTGCGCCGCAGCCAGAATCGGAAGGCTAGCTGCCGCCACCAGTGCGGCCGAACTCTTCCCCAGGAACGATCGCCGGCTCACGCCGTCATTCTTTGTCGTGCTGTCTTGCTCTACCATTCTGCTTCCTCCAGTTATTCGTATCCAAAGCAATCGAGACCTGTCCAGGCCGCGCGTACTCTCTTCCCTGGCCAATCGAGGCGGCGAAACTGAAATTCGCCACGGCTGCACTGCCTCTCGACAGGCCCTTGTAAAGCATAGGAGATCTCGCCAGGCCATGTCCTGAAACGCTCCCGTTTTCCATTTGCCAGGGCCCATAAGCGGCCCCGGCATTTCTTCCCAGGCGTTCGCATGCAAGCCGATGACCATTCATCGGGTCGAAGATTAAGTATGTAGTTTCAGAGATATACTTCAATCGGGAGAAGCATACAGTTCTGACGGAATACACCTCGCGCGTCGGGCATTCGACACGATGTCAACCATTCGACAGGCTTCGGAATCCAATATGATCTGGAGGAATGCCTATCGAAACCACGACCGCCGCGTTGAATTTCCTTCCGAGCGTCAACCTTCCCACATTAAGAAAGTTCAAAATCTATCGAATGACGCTTTAGAGGTTCATGAATGACATCTCAGAGTGCTGCAACCGTGTTCGTCATCGATGACGATCCAGAGGTGCGGGCCTCCATCCAGGGTTTGCTCAAGGCAGCCGGCTTACAGTCCGAATCCTTTGAGACGGCGGAAGAGTTTCTTCGCAACAAAGAACCGGACGGGCCAAGTTGCCTGGTCCTGGATGTTTCTTTACCTGGAGTCAGCGGCCTGGAGCTTCAGCGCCAGTTGGCCGATGCCGGCGTGCGTATTCCCATCATCTTCATCACCGGCCACGGCGACATTCCAATGACGGTCAAGGCCATCAAGTCCGGTGCGGTCGAGTTTTTAACCAAACCTTTCGTTGCCGAAGATCTCCTCCATGCGATCCAGCAGGCCTTCGACCGGGATCGCGTCACGCGCCGCGAGCGGAATGAGCTAGCCGCGCTGCGGAAACGCTATGAATTGCTCTCGTCGCGGGAGCGCCAGGTCATGGCCCTGGTGGTCTCCGGCTTGCTGAATAAACAGGTTGCCTTCGAACTTGGCACGAGTGAAATCACCGTCAAAATCCAACGCGGACAAGTGATGGCAAAGATGCAGGCGGAGTCGCTGGCGGAGTTAGTGAGAATGGCGACGAAACTCGAAATTCCAGTTACCAGGACTTAGCACTTTCCGTTCACCAAAAATCGATCAATAGTTGAACCCGGCGACGGCTGGAAAGGATGACTCCGGTCTTCTCCACGGAACGCCACAGGGAAGGATACTTCTATGACGAACGGCCAGGACAAGACGGATATGGAGGCGCGGCCGGCATGGCATTTCGCGCGACGCTATGGGTTGGCTTTGGCATCTGTGGGAGCCGCATTCGTCCTGGAGAGTGTCTTCCTCCATTTCCATTTGCCTCAGGCTTTCGGATTGTTTGCGGTTTCCGCGATCGCCGTCACGTTTTGGTACTCCGGAACCGCGCCGGGCGTCTTTGCCGCCGTTTTGGCTTCCATCGTCCGCGACTATTATTTCGAGCCGCAAATCAGCACCGATTCGCGCCTTCTCTTCGATCTTGTGTTTCTGGTCTTTGCTCTCTTGATGACACGAGTCGTGAAAGAGCGCAATCTGCTCGAGCGGAGAGTCGCCGCACGCACCGCGGAATTGATGCGATCGAACGATGAACTCAAACGTGAGATTGCCGAGCGCAATCAGGCTGAGTATCTCACCGGTCAGGTCTTTGAAAGCTCGCCCGACGCGATGCTCATTATCGGCACCGATTACATCTATACGCGAGCCAATCCGGTTCATGCGCGGTACTGGGGAAGACCGGCCGATAGCATCGTCGGGATGTCCGTAACCAATCTTGTCGGTGCGGATTTCTTCGAACAAAAGATTCGCCCTGCCCTCGACCGTTGCTTCGCTGGAGAAGACACCCGCATTGAAGAATGGTTTGACAATGCGCTGGGTCGCAGATTTCTGGCCGTCAGCTACTCCCCTCTGCGGCGCGGTTCTGAACGAGTGGAAGCGGCGCTGGTCATCAGCCGCGACCTCACAGAACATGTGCTCGCGTCGGAAGCGCTTCGCCAGGCGCAAGCCGACCTTGCCCATGCCAACCGGATGACGACCATGGGAGAATTGACGGCATCGCTGGCGCATGAAGTCAATCAGCCGATCGCCGCCGCTTCCACCTGTGCGAGCACCTGCGTCCTGTGGCTTACCCGAGACGAACCGGATGTGGCGGAGGCGCGTGAAGCGGCATTGGGGGCCGTGCGGAATGCAAAGCGCGCGGCGGACATCATCAACGGCATTCGCGCCATATCGAGAAAGGGCGGTTCGCGGCGGCAACCGGTCGATATGTCCGAACTGATTCAAGAGATCGTTTCCCTTCTCCGCAATGAAGCGCAGAGATATTCGATCCAAATCCGCGCCGAGCTGGACGCGGATTTGCCGAAGGTTGTTGCCGACTCGGTGCAAGTGCAGCAGGTCATGATGAATCTGATCATGAACGGCATCGACGCGATGAAAGATGTCGATCAGCCGCGCGAACTCGTCATCCGGGCGCAGCCTGCGGAAGACCGGCAGCTCATGTTTATCGTGAGCGACACCGGCATCGGACTGCCACAGCAAACGAACAAGATCTTCGATGCTTTTTTTACCACCAAGCCTCACGGAATTGGCATGGGCCTGCGGATCAGCCGCTCCATTGTGGAGTCGCATGGCGGCCGGCTGTGGGCGGCCGCAAACCCGCCGCGCGGAGCCGGCTTTTACTTCACTCTGCCCATCGGGACTGCTATTGAGGCCGACGGCAAGGAATAGCGCGGTCCCGTCGATGGACGCTCATACGAACGTATGATTGCGCCTGTCTCAGCAGTAGCGCATAGTTTGTCCTATGAGCCGTTGTGAGGAAAACAAACTTGTAGCGATTGTCGACGACGATGACGACGTACGCGCTGCATTGCACGGATTGTTGAAGGCCGTTGGATTCTCCTCGCATTGCTTCGAATCCGCAGAGGCATTCCTCAGCTCGGGCTACTACCGGACGACTCGGTGCCTGATCGCCGACATTCGCATGCCGGGAATGTCCGGCCTTGAATTGCAGGCCAGGTTAAATGCCGAGCATTGCCGGATTCCGACCATCTTTATCACCGCCCACGGGGATGAAGAGATGCGCTTTAAGGCTCTCAGGGCCGGCGCGGTGGAGTTCCTGCCCAAGCCCTTTGACGATCAGGTTCTGATCGAGAGCGTTCGGGCAGCGCTTCACTGCTGACTCCACAAGGAAGGTACACGATGAACAGGAGTTTTACCGTGGGGCCATCCGAAGCTTATGACAAGAGCGACTGCAGCGCTCGCCCGCGCAAGTTTGAGCAGCTCATCGGCAATAGTGCCGCGCTGGACGCTGTGCTTGAGGGGGTCAAGCGCGTTGCGCCAACAAGCTCCACCGTGTTGATTCAAGGCGAAACCGGGACCGGCAAGGAATTGATTGCGCGCGCCATTCACAACATCAGTCCGCGATGCGGGCGACCATTCATCAAACTGAACTGCGCAGCCATTCCACTCGATCTGCTGGAGAGCGAACTCTTCGGCCATGAGAAGGGCGCGTTCACTGGAGCTATAGCGCAAAAACTCGGCCGTTTTGAGATGGCCGATCATGGTACGCTCTTCCTCGATGAAGTCGGTGACATTCCGCCTTCCTTGCAGCCCAAACTGCTGCGCATCCTCCAGGAACAGGAATTCGAGCGCCTTGGCAGCAGCCACACGCATCAGGTGGATGTTCGCCTCGTCGCCGCCACGCATCGCGACCTGGCGGGGATGGTGAGAAGCGGTGAATTTCGCAGCGACCTCTACTTCCGTCTCAATGTCTTTCCGGTCTTGCTTCCGCCGCTGCGAGATCGCCGCGAAGACATTCCGGCGCTGGTGGAACACTTCTCCAATCTTCTGGGTCGAAGGGTCGGCCGTCCGATCGAGCATATTCCCGAGGAAACCATGTTGGCTCTCTGCTCGTACGATTGGCCGGGCAACATTCGTGAATTGCAAAATCTGATCGAGCGCGCGGTGATTCTGTCCGATGACGGCGTGCTTCCAAATCCTCTGTTGACAACCTCCGTTCAGCGTATCGAAGTACGCTCTGCCCCCACGACGCTGATCGATTCCGAACGCACCTTGATACTCCGCACGCTCGAAGCATCGGGCTGGGTGATTGGCGGCCGCGATGGCGCAGCCGCCAGGCTTGGACTGAAGCGCACCACGCTGATCTACAAGATGCAGAGGCACGGAATCTCGCGTCCCACGCTCGACGGCCATCTTGAAATGAATGAGTCCTCGGAGCAGAGTGAGTGGCTTCCCCAGTTGCAATAAGGCATGATGGTTATCCATTTGACTCAGGTAGCCCCAACCTGTAGCGTTTTGCGGGGAGAGCGAGGATTATCCCCGTACGTTGGCTGAACTGGAAGCGCGTTTCAGCAGCGAAGGGGCTTGCCGCGAGTATTTGTTTGAACTGCGCTGGCCGCAGGGATTCCGCTGTCCGCGTTGTGGAGCGGTCAAGGCTTGGCCGCTGCGTACCGGGCGTTGGGAGTGCGTCGGCTGCGGTCATCAGGTTTCGGCCACTGCTGGAACAGTCTTCCAGGATACGCGAACTCCGTTGACCATCTGGTTTCGCGCCATGTGGTTGATGACCAGCCAGAAGAACGGCATCAGCGCGTTGGGTCTCCAGCAGGTGCTTGGATGGGGCAGCTATCAGACAGCGTGGACGTGCTTGCACAAGCTACGGCGGGCCATGATCCGGCCTGGACGGGAGCGGCTTCTCGGCACGGTCGAGGTTGACAAGAGCTATCTGGGCGGTGTCGAAGGTGGCGTACGCGGTCGCCAGGCCGAAGCCAAGGCCCTGATCGTCGTCGCGGCCGAGGAAGACGGCAAGGGCATCGGCCGAATCCGTCTGCGGCATATTCCCGACGCATCTGCCTCCAGTTTACTTCCCTTTGTCCAAGACAGCATCGAGCCCGGCAGCATCGTCCACACCGATGGATGGCTGGGATATCTGCCTCTGGAAACCAACGGCTACCGACACAGGATTACTTACTGAAAGGGCGCAAAGAGCAGGCTTCCGAACTGTTGCCGCATGTTCACCAGGTCATCTCGCTCGTGAAGCGCTGGCTGTTGGGAACGCATCAGGGAGCGGTCAGGGCCGAGCATCTACAGGATTACCTGGACGAATTCACCTTCCGCTTCAACCGGCGCAATCCCGCTCGTCCCCAGAAAAAAAGCAGACCGAGGTCCGCTTCGAGTGGTGCAAGCAGAGCAGGTTCAATGACGAGTAGGCGAACGGGACCGGTTCCCGGCTTGCCGTCTCCCTGGTACCAAATCAGCAGCCTCGGCCTCCCTTCGATTCACTGTCTTTTCTCTCCTCAAATCCACCCCCACCAGCTACACTGCGAATCTCAGGCACAGGAGATTCTCATTATGGCGCTGCACAACACCGACGAACTCCAGGCAGAACCCACCCACGAAGTAGAACACTGCGTCCACGACGCCGCAGCCGAAACCTACGTCTTCCCCGAAAAGAAGCAAGACCCCCAAGCGGTCTACCAGTGCATCCATGACCAGCTCGTCCTCGACGGCAACTCGCAGCAAAACCTCGCCACCTTCTGCACCACCTGGATCGAGCCGGAAGTGCAGCAGCTCATGGCCGAGTCCGCCGACAAGAACATGATCGACAAGGACGAGTATCCGCAGACCGCCGCCATCGAAGAGCGCTGCATCCACATGCTCGCCGATCTCTGGAACTCCCCGGAAGCCGCAACCACCATCGGCTGCTCCACTACCGGCTCCAGTGAAGCAGCCATGCTCGGCGGTCTAGCCCTCAAGTGGAACTGGCGCAAACGCCAGCGCGCCGCCGGCAAATCCCCAAACCCGGAGACAGCCACGCCAAACCTCATCACCGGCCCCGTTCAGGTCTGCTGGCACAAGTTCTGCCGCTACTTCGACGTAGAAATCCGCGAAGTCCCGATGGAAGGCGACCGCCTGCTCCTCACCCCTGAGGAAGTCCTCAAGCGCTGCGACGAAAACACCATCGGCGTCGTCGTCACACTCGGCGTCACGTTCACCCTCCAGTTCGAGCCGGTCCACGCCATCAGCCTCGCCCTCGACAAGCTCGAAGCCGAAACCGGCCTGCATGTTCCCATCCACGTCGACGGGGCAAGCGGGGCGTTTTTGGCGCCCTTCACGCAACCCGACCTGCTCTGGGACTTCCGACTTCCGCGCGTCAAATCCATCAACGCCTCCGGCCATAAATTCGGCCTCGCTCCTCTCGGAGTAGGCTGGGCCCTCTGGCGCGAAAAGCACGACCTGCCCGAAGAGCTCATCTTCGAAGTCAACTACCTCGGCGGCAACATGCCCACCTTCGCATTGAACTTCTCCCGCCCCGGCGGAGAAATCATCTGCCAGTATTACAACTTTCTAAGGCTCGGCAAGGAAGGCTACCGCGAGATCCAAACCGAATGCGCAGCGCTCGGCCGCTATCTGGCGGAAAAGATTGCAGAATTCGGCCCATTCAAAATCATCTACGACGGCCGCGACGGCATCCCCGGCCTCTGTTGGGAACTCAAAGACCCCGCAAACGCAGGCTTCACCCTCTACGACTACGCCGACCGCCTGCGTGAGCGCGGCTGGCTCGTCCCCGCCTACTCGCAGCCCGAGCACCGAGAAGATCTCGTCATCCAGCGCATTCTCATTCGCCACGGCTTCACGCGCGAAATGGCCCACGCGCTCCTGCTTGAAATGGAAGCAGCGCTTGAGCATTTCAAGGCGAACCCGATCGATATGGAACTGGTCGGTGCCGAATCGGGAGGCCACGACCACTCCGGCAGGTAACTTTTTCTTGACGCAAGGCTCGAGCTAGGTTCAATCTTGCTGGTCATGAGAAAGCCCTGCACGTTGCTCCCCCTGTACGCGATTTTGCTCGCCGCATTGTCCCTGCGCGGCGCCTCCGGCCAGACGCCTCAACCAGACCCAAAGAAGGAAGAAGCCCAGGCGCTGGCCGCTTGCGTCAAGTCGCTCCTGGACGGCTTTCGCCCCATCGCCCAGACGCTCGAACTTCGCTTTCAAGGCAAAGTCTCGGCAGCCAACGCCCTCTGCCGCGGCGGCGAAAAGGCTCTCCAATTTCGCCTCACCCCGTGGGTCGATTGGTCGAATTACTGGGGCACCGGCGACATGAGTTCCCTGCCCACCGGCTTTCTCTCGGCCAAAGGGCCGGCGTTTCGCGGCGTTACCGGAGCGCTTCTCGATCTGGAGTTTCAGCGGGTCGAGCTGATCAAGTTCAATCTCTTCGACAATGCCGGCACCTTCGAGCAATACATCTCCGGGCGCGATGGAATCGGTGGACCATCCCTCAAGGTATGGCCCGAACTGCGCCTGCCCAAGGACGATCCGAGCTACGCCGCAGTCGGTGGCGATGGAACTCAGATCTGCACCGGCGATCTGGTTCGCGGCCGAACCCTCACCGGCATCTGCAACGATGTGAAAAATCCGCTCATGGGCTCCAACGGAACGCCCTTCGCGCGTAACGTCGAGTTCGATACCACCTTTCCCGATCGCGGCCTATCCGCCTACACGCAAAATCGCCACGGCGGCCGGCTAAGCCTGCTCGAACCTGACCCACAGGTCATCAGCCGCGTCCTCTTCACGCGCCAGCAATCCGATCCATCCGCCTGCAACGCCGGCTTTGGCCTCGATGGCAACTCCGCCGCCGCCAACTGCGACTATCAGAAAGCCCCGTTCTTCAACGTGCTCGCAGCGTACTGGATTCAATTCATGACCCACGACTGGTTCTCCCACATGGAAGACGGTCACAATGGCCCGCAATACGAGGACGTTGGCTGCAAAACCAAGCTCGTCAGTGGCGTCGAAGTCCCATTGACAGCCGACGATATCGCCAAGCTGGGCTGCCGCCCGCTAGATCGCGTAGACGCTCCTCTCGTCGATCAGACTTCCGCACCCAACACCTTCAAAGTCGGCGACAAAACCTATCAGGTCCGCGCTCCAGAAACCTTCAGCAACAACAACACCGCGTGGTGGGACGCTTCTCAAATCTACGGCTATGACAATGTCTCGATCCAGCGTGTAAAACGCGACCCAGCCGACCCTGCAAAACTCCTGATGCAACCACTGTCGGGCGACAAGCCCGCATCATCTGGCAACACGCTCGGGTACCTGCCTCTACTGGGTCCAAACGATCCTCATCAACCCCAGTGGGAGGGCCAGGAATCGGTAGCATTCCCAGATAACTGGACCATCGGACTTAGTTTCCTGCATAACTTATTCGTGCGCGAGCATAACTCATTTGTCACTGAGTTTCGCCGGCAAGCCGCGCTCACTCCCAACAAAGATTGCGGCCTTCGCAATCCATCCGACCCCAAGCGCGTGATCCACTACAAAGACATCACTCCAGACGAGCTGTACACTGCGGCACGTCTCGTCGTCTCCGCCGAAATTGCCAAAATTCACACCACCGAATGGACACCGCAACTGCTCTACAACGAGCCGCTATACAAAGGCATGAATGCCAACTGGGACGGCCTCCTCGGCAAGGCAGACCCCGCGGTTTCCAAGGCGCTTTCCAACATCGTCGTCAAAGACTTCGGCAAGTCGAAAGATGTCGCCACATCCACCCAATGGTACTCGGTCTTCGCCTCCGGACCCGGCATCTTCGGACTGGGCAGCAAGGTGCATGGCTACAGCATAGCCAAGGCCGACAGCATCAACGGCGGCGTGAATCATTTCGGTGCGCCCTTCAACTTCCCCGAAGAATTCGTCTCCGTTTACCGCCTGCACCCACTCGTTCCAGACCTCATCGAATACCGCGACATCGGCAAAGACCCCAACCAGATTGCCGAAAAAGTCGCCGTCATCAATACGTTTGAAGGCAAAGCAACCGACGCAATGCACACCGGCGGCATGGCCAATTGGGGACTAAGCCTGGGCCGCCAGCGCCTCGGCATTCTCACCCTCCACAACCATCCGCAATTCATGCAAAACATACTGCTGCCAAGGCTCGACACTCCCACCAAACAAATCGACCTGGCAGCCCTCGATATCATCCGCGACCGCGAACACGGCGTTCCGCGCTTCAATGAGTTTCGCCGCCAATACGGCCTGCGCCAGCTAACCAGCTACGACGATTTCATGGATAAATCTCAGCCCGTCGATTCACCGGCTCATCTGGAACAGCAGAAGACCGTCGACGAACTGCGGCAGGTCTATGGAACGCATGTCTGCGACGCTTCCAAAGTAATTACCGACGCGCAGGTGAACGATGACAAGACGCCCATCAACGATTGCCTCGGCCATCCAAACGGCTCAGTCGTCGATAACATTGAAGACGTCGACACCGTAGTCGGCTACCTGGCCGAATACACACGCCCGCACGGCTTCGCAATCTCCGAAACCCAATTTGTAGTCTTCATATTGAACGCCTCGCGCCGTCTCTTCTCAGACCGCTTCTTTACATCCAGCTTCCGCCCCGAGTTCTATACGCGCCTCGGCGTAGAGTGGGTCGAGAACAACGGCCCGGGACCGGCGCAGATTGAAAAAGGCAGCCCCAACGGCCACGTCCAGCCAGTTTCCCCGCTCAAGCGAATCCTCATCCGCAACATCCCGGAGCTAAAGCCAGAACTCGACCCCGTAATCAATGCCTTCGACCCCTGGGCCCGCGACCGGGGCCAATACTACTCCCTGGCTTGGAAACCGAGGACGGGAGCCGAAACCGATCCGGCTTTCAAACAATGAGAATGGATGGTGCTCGCCAAAGTGCGTACGCAAAGCGCATTGCCCGTTCTGGTCCGTTTCCATACCGTCCCTCCTTCTGCTACGTTGAGGTCCGCGAGCGGCAACGAAGGTTGCCTGAGGCATTTCAGTCGTCCACCGGACTTCCCTATACACAGGGAGATGAAACGCCTTTGTTCTTGCTTTTCTTGTTGTCATTCCCGACGGGAATCTGCTGTTTGCTTGGCAGTTCTTTCCGTAGTTCCAACCGACGGCCTCTTTCCAGGGACACGTAGACCGAAGCCCCGACTGGGAATCGATATTCTCCAGAACAATCGCCCCTACTCGTAACGCCCTCTCACCATCAGCCAACATCAGCCCAACATCAATTTGATACCTTGATTGAGTAAACGTTTTACGCCAAGACCTCGCTTCACTCGCGCACAGACCGCAATCCCTTCCCCAAAAGGAACCCTTCTATGGAACTCGTTCCCGCAACACTCATCGGATCGCAATCTATCCCCGCCACCGGACCCGCCATCCGCGCCCACGATCCAATCGCCAACCAATCCCTCGACCCCGAGTTCCCCGACAGCTCTCCCTCGCAGATCGACGCCGCATGCCAGCTCGCTGAATCCGCCTTTAACGCCTATCGCGCCGCACCGCTCCAAACCCGCGCCGCGCTCCTCGAAGCCATCGCGGAAGAAATCCTCGCGCTGGGCGATCCCCTCATCGAGCGCGCCATGGCCGAGACCGGCCTGCCTCGCCCGCGTCTCGAAGGCGAACGCGCCCGCACCACCGGCCAGCTCCGCTTCTTCGCCACAATCGTCCGCCAGGGCCGCTTCCTCAGCCTCACGGTCGATTCCGCCCAGCTTGATCGCAAGCCGCTTCCCCGCCCCGACCTCCGCCTGCGCAAGATTCCCCTCGGCCCCGTAGCCGTCTTCGGCGCCACCAACTTCCCGCTCGCCTTCTCCGTAGCCGGAGGGGACACCGCATCGGCCCTCGCCGCCGGCTGCCCGGTCGTCGTCAAAGCCCATCCCTCCCACCCCGGCACCTCCCAACTCGTCGGCGAAGCCGTCCAGCGCGCTGTAGCCGCCAGCGGCCTTCCCGAAGGCATCTTCTCTCTCCTTCACGGCCACCAGAACTCAGTCGGCGAAGCGCTCGTCCAACATCCAGCCATCGCCGCCGTCGGCTTCACCGGCTCCCGCAAAGGCGGACTGGCACTCGTCAAACTGGCCGCCCAGCGCCCCATCCCAATCCCCGTCTTCGCCGAAATGAGCAGCATCAACCCAGTCTTCTTGCTTCCCGCCGCTCTCGCCGCCCGGGCAGAATCCATAGCGCAAGGCTTCGTCGACTCCATGACCCTGGGCACCGGCCAGTTCTGCACGCAACCCGGCCTCCTCTTCGCCATCGACAATCCAGAAACGCAGAGCTTCCTGAAACTCGCGGGAGAAAAGCTCCAACAGAAACCGGCAACCCCCATGCTCAACGGCGGAATCTGTAACGCCTACTCGACCGGCCTCGAAAGACTCTTACAGAACAAGACCCTGCAACTGATCGCCCAGGGCCAGCCCAACGCCGAAGGCCTGCGCGGCCAGGCCGCTCTCTTCTCGACCGATGCAGCCACGTTCCTCGCCCACCCCGAACTATCCGAGGAACTCTTCGGCCCATCTTCGCTCGTAATCCTCTGCACATCCGCAGAGGATCTGTTGCGCATCGCCTCATCCCTCGAAGGCCAACTAACCGCCACCCTCCAGATGGATCACGGCGATACCGCGCTCGCACAAAAGCTTCTTCCTACGTTGGAACGCAAGGCCGGCCGCATCCTCGTCAACGGCTTCCCAACCGGCGTAGAAGTCGCCACAGCCATGGTCCACGGCGGCCCCTACCCCTCTACGTCCGACAGCCGCAGCACCTCCGTAGGCGCCCTCGCCATCGACCGCTTCCTGCGCCCAGTCTGCTACCAGGATTTACCCTCCGAATTGCTGCCGCCAGAGCTACAAGCAGACAACCCGCTCAACCTCCCACGCTTCGAGGACGGAAAAAGCAGGCTCTAGCGCTGGCCGGAATCCGCTCCCCCGGTTATGGCACGCCGAAGATTCATCCAGAGCGAAATCTGAACAAATCGGCACGCCCTTTTGGGTTCGGCGGAATGCTTGCCTGCGATTTGCGTAGAATTATTCGCCAAAAGCGCATAATGGTTTCAGGCAGCCATTCCACCATTATTTTTCAAACCTTCTGACAGAAAACACGAGGGCGCTATGCATTCAATATAGTGCGAAAAAGCGCAAAAAAGCGCCTTTATCGCGCCCCACTTTTCGCTGTAAACCCTATATCGACAATGGCTTACAGGAGAATTTCGCATAGCCCCCCCCGGTTTAGCGCGCAAAACGCGCATTTTGCTTGCCAGACTAAGGGCAAAACGGCGACCCGCCTGATCAGAATTCACCCTCCCCTGCATCACCGGACCCGTATACTCAAGCCGTGGCTACTGCAAAAGTTGTGACTCCGGTAATTGCTCCCAACCCAGAACTGGATGTGGTGGTCATCGGTGCCGGCCTCGCAGGTCTAGCCTGCGCACGCGATTTGGCCGCAGGCGGCCTCAAAGTCCGCCTGCTGGAATCAGCCGACGCACCCGGCGGCCGAATCCGCACTGATTTGGTCGAAGGCTTCCGATTGGATCGCGGCTTCCAAGTGCTTCTGACGGAATATCCCGAAGCAAAGCGCGTCCTGGACTACGACGCTCTCGCGCTAAAGAATTTCCTGCCCGGAGCTTTGGTCCGCCAAGCAGGCAGCTTTCATCGCTTCGCCGACCCGTTCCGCGAATTGCAAAAGGCGGTTTCTTTTGCCTTCGACCCCATCGTTACGCCGGGCGACAAATGGCGCGTAGCCCAACTGCGTGGCGAATGCCTGAAAACCACCGGCGACCAGCTCTTCGCCTCGCCGGAGGAAACCACGCGCGAATGGCTGCGCCGCCGCGGCTTTTCGCCGGCGATACTGGAGCGATTTTTCGAGCCTTTTTTCGGCGGCATCTTTCTGGAACGCAATCTCTCCAGTTCCGCTCGCTGGTTTCGCTGGCTTTTCCGCATCTTCGCTATAGGCTTCGCAGCCGTTCCCGAACTCGGCATGGAACAGATTCCAGCGCAAATGGCTGCTGCGCTGCCAGAAGGCGTGCTGAAATGCAACGCGACTGTAGCTGGAATCGAAAAATCCGGCGACACTTGGCGCATAGACGCAGGCGAAGCCGGGGCCTTCGCGGCGAAACAAGTAGTGCTCGCCGCCCGCGAGCCGGAAGCCAAAGCGCTGTTGGCTAAACTGCGCAAGCCAGGCGCTGCTCCGGCGCGGATATGGAACCGCACCACGACCATCTATTACTCCGCCCCGCGCTCGCCCGTGGACGAACCGGTCATCGTACTCAATGGCGACGGACCAACCGCAGGGCCAGTGAACCACCTCGCCGTCATGAGCCTGGTTTCACCCGCATACGCGCCGCCCGGCGCCCACCTGATCTGCGCCAACATCGTAGGCATAGCTCCCGAGACGGACGGAGCCATGGAGGCCCTCGAAGCCGATGTGCGTGTGCAGATGCGGCGCTGGTTCGGCAATCAGGTCAACGCCTGGGGCGCGCTGGGCGGCTACCCAATCGCTTTCGCGCTACCCATGCAGGCCAGCTTCCAACCACCCCGGGTGGCCCCCAGCGACAGCGGAATCATCCTCAGCGGCGACCATGTAGCCAGCGCTTCAATCCAGGGCGCTCTAATCTCCGGAGCCAACGCCGCTTCTACGGTGAGCGCCACCTTTGACGCAATGGCCCGACTTTGATATTTTTAGAGGGTAGCAAATATACGCCATACGTTCCTCAGTAGCTCAATGGCAGAGCATTCGGCTGTTAACCGAAGGGTTGTAGGTTCGAGTCCTACCTGAGGAGCCAATAAATCAATAACTTAGCTTCCAGTGCGCTCTGCCTGCGCTCCGTTTGTCTGGAACGCAAGCTGGGATACCTTGATTCTCGCTGTCGACATCTCATCCGTTACAACATCCCCGTAAATGTTCATTGTGGTTCGCATGTCCACGTGCCGCATCATCTTTTGCTGTACGGCAACCGACGTGCCCACGGCGTCAAGCCATGAGCGATGTGTGCGCCTGAAGGAATGCGTCCCGAGATGCGCGACATCCGCGCCGCCGGCGGCGCGCTCAAGTTCTCGCCAGACGCCAGTGTATGAATAAGGGAGCCTGCCGAGTTTGATAGGGCTTGCGAATATCCAGTCCTCAGCTTCTGGGAAATCGGACCGCTGTTTCCAGGACTTCAGGCGCTCCAGTAATTCGGAAGTGAGATTGAAGGTCCGGGCTGAGCCTTCCGTCTTCACACTCGATGACGGACGATCCGCCGTCGTGGACCCTTAGACCGAAACCACCTCTCACTTCAGCGATGAGCGCATCCGGACAATCGCGACGGTCGGCATGCACGTCGCAGGTTTGGTTCAGATCGCATTGCATGCGGTCCCAGCAAAATCCCGCCAAGCGTTCCCTCCGACACGTAGTACGTATGCAGACGACCGGAATTCCGGCAAACGAGACCGCAAAATTTTGCGGTCTCGGACCGGCCGCCGATCGTGGTCCCAACATAGGGCTATTCGCCGATGGCGGCGAGGGTAGCGTAAGTTTCCGTAATTCCGGCTTCGAGTTCGGTCATTGGGCCGTCGTAGCCGAGTTCGCGCAGAGCGGTCAGGTCGGCTTCGGTGAAGTGCTGATAGCGGCCTTCCAAATCTGCTGGGAACGGGATGTATTCGATCGGGCACTGGCCGTGGACGGACATCAGTGAGCGAGCTACATCGTTGAAAGTACGCGCTTTACCGGAGCCGGCGTTGGCCAGACCGCGATAGAATTTGGCCGGTTCGCCGGGCTTGGGAGCATAGGGGCCGATCTGGGCGAAGAACATGTTCAGCCGGGCCAAATCGCGGACATAGACGAAGTCGCGGCGCTGTTCGCCGTCGCCGTAGCCGCCCGTGCCTCCAAACAGCTTGACCTTGCCTAACTCCTTCATTTGCTTGGTGAAATGGTGAATCACCGAAGCCATGCGGCCCTTGTGCTGTTCTCTTGGACCATAGACATTGAAGTAGCGCAGGCCAACGGCGGTGATCGGAACTTGTTGCAAATTAAGCTGGTTACGGAAATAGTGGTCGAACACCAGCTTGGAATAGCCGTAAATGTTCAGCGGGCGTTCGTTTTCAATCGTCAGCGTAAATCGGCCCGGTCCGCTCAGGCCGTAGACCGCTGCAGTTGAAGCAAATACCAGCGGAGCGCCCCTAAGTATCGCAAATTGAAGGACTTCCTTGGTGTATTCAAAGTTGTTGTCCAGCATGTAGACGCCGTCGTCTTCAAGCGTGTTGGAGCAGGCGCCTTGGTGAAGAATCGCTTCGATCTTATTGATTCCAAGTGAGTTTTCTTTGATGGCGCGGCGGAATTCGCGCTTGTCCAGGTAATCGACATAGCGGGCGCCGTGGAGGTTCTGAAATTTGCGGGCATTGGAGAAATTGTCGACGATCAGAATGTCGGTGATGCCGTGCGCGTTCAGTTCATGGACCAGGTTGCTGCCGATGAATCCTGCGCCTCCGGTGACGATGTACATGTGCGAATCTTCTCCTGGAATGTGTCAAAAGGTGAAAATACAAATTGCCGAGTTATATAAAACGGGAGATTTGTTACATTGCGCGAGCGATTGATTACACTCCGCGGTCGACGCGTTATATTGGCCGGCGGATCGGTTACATTGATCGTCGCGAAGCAAATTTTGCGCCCCTGGAAATCGTGGCAGGTGCCCGGAACTGAGTTTTTCAGGACCCGGTATGGAGCACTGATTCGACTGCCTTCGCCATCTCGTCGACGGCGATCGAGGTGAGGCATTTACGGCCCTCGACGATGCAGGTCTCGAGGTTGCAGCCAAAGCAGTTGACTTGATGATAGACGACGCGGTGATTGGCTCCGGCGGGAAACCAGACGCCGGGCAGGCCGCGGGCGGAAAAGGCGATGACGCAGGGCACGCCGGCGCAGGCCGCCAGATGCATAGGTCCGGAGTCCGGGCCGAGAAAGACGCTGGCATGTTCGAAGACCGCAGCGGTCTCGCGGGGGCTGAGTTTGCCGCAGAGATTCACCGACTCGCCTGCAAAGTCGCGCACGGCGTACTCGCTCACTTCGGCGTCCTCTTTGGCGCCGATCAGGGCGAGGCCGTAATTAGGGTATTTTGTGGAAAGCCTTCCCAGCAGGGCGCGCCAGTTGTCCTGGCCCCAGTCCTTGGCCTGCATCTTTGTCCCCGGGCCGCAGACAATCATCGGCTTGCCGGCGAGCGGGCCGAGCGCGTAGCGGGCCGTCTGCTTTTCGGCCTCGGTGAGGCGCAAGTCCCAGTTGGCCAGATCGCCGGTTCCCGCGTCGCCGAGCGCGGCTACGGTGCGGGCCAGGCGCTGGGCTTCCGCTTCATACATTCCCGTGACCGGATCTTCCACGCGGCTCAGTTGCGGCGAATCGGGTATGCCGACGATTCTGCGGATGCCGCCCGCCAGCCTGAAGAACCATTTATCGCGGCGGACGGCGCTCTTGGCGCGTACCGGCATCAGGTAGACGAGCACATCCGGGCGTAGCCGGCGAATCTCGCGGCTCAGTTTCCACAGTTCACGCGGGTTGCGCGTGCCTACGGTGTAGCGCATGTAGCCATGCACGAGATTGGACTCGCCTAATACGGCGGCCGAAGCCGGAGCCTTGGCATGAATCGGGAAATTGGTAAGCAGAATCCGCTCAGAATTGGGAAAAGCGCGCTCGATCAAATGGAAACAGGGCAGCGCGACGGTAGTGTCGCCGAGTGAGCCAAGCCGGTAGATCAGCACCTTCTTCACGGAAGGATCGGGCTGCAACGGGTTCTCCTGGAGTGGGGTGAGGCCGGGTTGCGTCTCTAGTGTACTTGAGTTGGGATGCGGGTGTGGACCTCAGGCAGCTGTCCAGACGTAATGGGTGAGGTTTGACGGGCGGCTCAATCCGATAAGCCGTGAAGAACGCACGAGCTTCCGGCAGATTGTCGGAGCCGAATTGAATCTGCCGGTGGTTGCCTCTGCGCGAACGAAGCCTAAGGAAGCTCTGAACAATCCTCCAACATTACCCTCGGCGGCTAAAGCGCGTTGATTTGTTTGGCCTTACGGCGTGGAAAGTCTGGGTTGAAACCGAGACCTACCAGCCACGCCCTTTCAAAACGGCTGCTTAATCAGAGCTTCCCTAAGCGCGGCATTACGCCGCGACTGCAACTCCCGGAGGGAGTGCGAAGAAGTTGTCGCCGAGGGTAGAGTTTTCCAAATCCAACTCCGGGCTGAAGGTGTAGCCGAGGCCGGAGAGGATGCTGGCGGCTCTTTGGGAGGCAGCTAGATGCTGCGAACTCAACTCGATGTAAATTACAGGCTTGAATCTCGTGAGAATCCCGACCGCGCCCCCTATGATCTCGTCTTCAAAGCCTTCAGAATCCACCTTGAAAAAATCGACGCGGTCCAGCTTTGAACCCAGGAATGCATCCAGATTGACGATGCTCACCGTGTACCGTTTTTTTGCGGATTGTTCCATTGCAGCGTCCGGCCGCATTGTTGCGTTGCCGCTGGAGTCTGGGCAAAAGAGGGTGATGGAGCGATCCGTTGTGCCGCACCCAACATTGTAGGTTTGAATATTCTTGTAACCGTTGGCGTCTATCGTCTCGCGTAACTTGCGGTAGGAAACTGGAGACGGCTCGAAGCTATGCACCTGTCCCATGGGTCCAACCACCGTGCTTAAAATTCCTGAGACAAGACCCAGATTCGCGCCGATATCGATAGCCACTCCTCCCGCTGGAAGATAGTGAGAAAATACCCGGCAGCCCCCTTCAAACCACTCTTTGCCATCCAAATGGTAATAGAGTTCCTGAAGGTCGCCATCTCCGTGGAAAGGCAGTTTAATACAGTTGTAATCAACCCAGAAGGGGCCGCTTAATCGGTATCGCATGGTCAAACTGGCTTGTGCGGCGACGATACGGCCGCGGTGGCGAAGTCTCGAAACGAGGCTGCTTGAATTTTGCATGATAGCCATAGTGCGGACAATTCCTCCGACTTCCAAGTTGAAAAATTATCCTCCGGGGAGGGGCTTCCAATCGGGAGACAAGCTAGTCTTGTTCTTGCCAAGCGTCGGCGGATTCTCGATACTTTCCGACATCGAGAGGATAACTCGCCAACTCTCCACTCGCAATTGTTTTTCTCGACTTCTTTCAAAAATCGAACTCGTCCTCTCGAGGGAAGCTCTGAACGAGTCGCCAACATTCCCTCAGCGGCTAAAGCCGCTTTGATTTGTTTGGCTTTAGGGCGTGGAAAGTCTGGGTTGAAACCCAGACCTACCAGCCACGCCCTTTCAAAGCGGCGACTTAATCAGAGGTTGTCGAGAGCGCGAATCGCGACTGAGCATCGTAAAAAATTAATTCCATAGACAAAACGAGCGCCTGATTGTCAAAAGAGCAGCACCGCGACCCGGTAAGCCGAAAAAGCAGCGCCAGGCGCGTTGCCGGCGCTCCTGGCATCGCAAGCACCGACGGCGGCCTGCGTGTATTGTCCGCTGGACAGCGCTTTTTCGAGTTCCGGCGGCAGCTTGGCAATGTCGGCGAATTGCCAGCGCATCAGGAAGCGGGCTTTGAGCCCCAGGCTGGCGAGCGATTTGCCGTCTTCCAGCGCGCAATAGCTGCGTGCTCCTGGAACGGCGGAGCCGGCAACGAGGCTGACGCCGCGCCGGGCGACGACAGCGCCAACTTTCGCCTCAACGTCGGCTGGGGTAAGCGTGGCCACGCCCTGGGCGTAGTCGGCAACCGCGTAGAGGACGCCGCGAGCCGAGACGAGTGCTATGCCGATGCGGTCGATTTTCGGATTGAGCAGGTTGTCGTGGTGGCCGGGCGAGTGCATCCATCCATCGTGAATCTGCGCCGGGGTGGGACCGATGGCGATGTTCTCTTCGATCAGGCTGAAGTGCGCTCCCGCAGCGGCGGCGCGTTCGGGCAGATCGGCTTCTCCGCCGTAGCGATGCGAGATTGGACCCTCCTGCGCCATGCGCTGGGCGTGGGTTCTAGCGGCGGCGGCAAGCGCGGCGTCCCACTGGAGCGGCTGAGCGCCGGCCTGGGCACGAGCCTGGTTGGCGAGGTCCACGATCTGCTTTTCGTCTGGAGACTGGGCGCGCGCGCCGGTTATCCCGGCCACGAGAGCTGCCAAACAGAGAAAGATGCGAATTGACGGCGCGGCAGGCATGGCAATTACCATACATGCTCCAACCCAGGCCGCGCTGCATTCTCTCGCGCTATGCTCAATTGAGAGCAATGGCGAGACCGGACGGACTTTTGAAGAATGCGTTGCACTGGAGCCGCGTGCAGCCGCTGGCGGCTGTGGGGCTGGTGCTGTTGGCGGGGTTTGTGCTGGCAGGGCTGCTGGCTCCGTGGCTGGCTCCGGCCAATCCCGATGCGATCGACCTGCTGCATCGGCTTCAGGGCCCGTCTGCCGCGCACTGGTGCGGTACCGATGAGTTGGGCCGCGACACGCTTTCACGCCTGCTGTGGGGCGCGCGGCTTTCGCTGGCTGTTTCGGTTTCGGTGGTGGGGATTTCCCTCGCGCTGGGCCTGGCCATCGGCGGGTTGGCTGGATACAAGGGCGGCTGGACCGACCATCTGCTGACGATTTTTGCCATGAACACCTTTCTGGCGCTGCCGGGGATTTTGCTGGCGATAGCCTTTGCCGCGTTTCTTGGGCCGGGATTTCAGAACCTGGTGCTGGCGCTGGCGATTGGCGGCTGGGCCGGCTATGCGCGGCTGGTGCGGGCGCAGGTGATGGCGGTGAAAGAGCGCGAGTTTGTAGAGGCTGCGCGCGCATTGGGTGCGAGCGGACCGCGGCTCTTCTTCCGCCACATATTGCCGAACATGATGCAGCCGCTGCTGGTGCAGGCGGCCATTGGCATGGGCGGGGTGATTCTGGCCGAGGCTACGTTGTCGTTTCTCGGCCTGGGCATACCGGCGCCCGCGCCTAGCTGGGGATCGATGCTGAACGACGCGCGTTCGCATCTGTTCGACTCGCCGCATCTGGTGTTCTTCCCTGCCCTGGCCATGGCGCTGGCGGTGTTGAGCTTCAACTTTCTGGGCGACGCGCTCAGGGACTATCTGGACCCGCATACGCGGATTCAGATGGGGCTGTGACGATGCGAATTGGCGTGGTTTCGGATACGCACGGATTGCTGCGACCGGAAGTCTTGCCGCTGCTGGCCGCTTGCGAGCATATTCTGCATCTCGGGGATGTGGGCGATCCCGAGATTCTCGGCGCACTGGCGAAGATTGCGCCCGTAACGGCGATTCGCGGCAACGTCGATACCCATGGGCCATGCGCGAAGCTGCCGGAAACCGAAGTTATCACGCTGGCTGGAAAGGATTTCTATCTGCTGCATGATGTGGCGCAGTTGGACCTGGACCCGGTGGCGGCGGGGTTTGCGGCGGTCCTCTATGGCCACTCGCATAAGCCTGAAATTCAATGGAAGAAGGGCGTGCTGTATCTCAACCCCGGTTCCTGCGGGCCGAAGAGATTTAGCTTGCCGGTGACCTGCGCCAGCATTGTGACGCACAATACTGGTCAGCTCGAGGCAAGAATTCTCGAGGTTGCATTGTAAAGCGGCGCAGAAAAGGGGTGATTCGTGTCGGCCAGGATCGCTGAGGCGAGAGGCGTATGCTGCGCGCCTCCCGCCCCAGCGGGATTGCCAATGCATCTAGCTGATTGGAACGGCGGAACCTGCGGTGTTGGTGCTGCGATTCCAACCGCCGTCGTCGCCGCCATCATCGCCATCATTGCCGCCCGACACGGATACGCTGGCGATTGAGAAGACGGCCTGGGTATAGGAAGCTGTGCCTGCTGTGCCCGTGCTCGCGGCTCCGGAGATCGCGTCTAAGTTCGTCAGAACACTGAGCCCGAAAGTGAACGTAAGGCTATTGTGCGTCAACGTGCAGGAGGTGAAGGACGACCCCATGGCGGGCGCCAGGGTGCCAAATTGCTGCAATGCTGCATGGATCGTGAGCGTTCCGAATGTGACTTTGCCCGCGCCTGCGCCGCCGGACTGCGAACCGATGTTCGTGCTTGCCGTGGGAGGAGCGATATCGAAATAGCTAACCTTGATGGGGGTTGCGCCCGCGCATGTGAAGACACCGGTTTGCGCGGCATGAAGAATAGGAGCGGAAAGCAGCCCTAAGGCCACCGCAATGAGAGAAGAGCGATTCAATCGCACAGAGCACCTCATGGAGTGGAGTGAACTTCGGCGGAATTATAGATGCGCAGGCAATTCAAAAGCCATGATTCACTGAAAATTATTTCTGCGGAGAGACAGCATCTGGCCGTTGGCTGACCTGCAGCATGGAACTGAAGCTAAGCCTAAACGCTACGGCACCGTGACTTTGATCGAGGTGCTCAGCGGCTCGATGCTGCCGCTGCTATCGATGTCCATTGCCGTTAGCGTGTAGACGTAAGTTCCCGGCGTTACAGCCTTTTTCCCGCCGCCACAGGCGCTGATTCCCGCCAGACCTGTCAACGTTCCTACGCCAAGCAGAATCAGCGAAGGCCAGCGCGCTGGCCTTCGCCGGATTCCAAAACCCAACAGCAGCGCCCCGGCCAGGGCCAAGCCCGGCTTAACCCATTGTCCCTGTGACGAGGCAGATTGACGGGGCAAGGATTGGTGCAAGGGGGCGCAGTGTTCAGGAAGGCAAGCGTCCCGGTTGCCGCCTGATTTGGGGTCAGAGCTTCGAAGGCCTCGTATGCGATCGCTCCAAATTCACAGACCGGCAAATTGACCCCGGCCGGCGGAGCCGCAGGATGGCAAGCGATGCCGACAGTCCCCTTGTATCCATTGACCGAGGTAAGCGTAAAGGAGCTGGAACCGGAACCGCTGGAACTGGCCGAGGATAAAGTGACGTCGGTGGCCGCGAAGGTAAAGCTCGGCTTGGCGGCCAATCCATCGAGGCAGAACAAGTTGATTGCAATCAGGAACCCAAGAACCACGAAGCGACGGTATCGTTGTATGACAGGAACCCTCTCCAGGGCAGCTTGATTCCCTGCCTCAG
>Ga0302325_10007866_pt1 | contig 23536 bp, 26 predicted proteins | sample Palsa_T0_2_FD_201948 | JGI IMG/M metagenome (GOLD analysis project Ga0302325, IMG submission 201948) | Peat permafrost microbial communities from Stordalen Mire near Abisko, Sweden - Palsa_T0_2 | ecosystem: Environmental > Terrestrial > Soil > Palsa > Peat permafrost | place: Sweden: Abisko... | reverse complement strand
CGTGCTCCTTGGCCGCAATGCCGATCCCGGTGTCGCGGACGGCCACCCGGACCGTCCGGAGCGAGCCCGCCTCGCGCGGGCAACGCACGCTCACGGCCACCTGGCCCGCCTCGGTGAACTTGATCGCGTTGCCCACGAGATTGACGATCACCTGGCGAATGCGGCCCGCGTCTCCATAGAACGGCGCCGCCAGCCGCCCATCGAAATCGCACATGAGTTCGAGGTGCTTGGCATGGGCCTGCGGGGCGAGGAGAGCGATCGCTTCGTCGAGCACCTCCCGCAATTCAAAGTTGGCGGGCAGGAGCCGGAGTTTGCCGGCCTCGATCTTGGAAACATCGAGGATGTCATTGATGATATGGAGGAGGCTTTCCGCGCTGACCCGGATGACGCGGGTCATCTCCTTCTGTTCCGGGTCGAGGGCCGTGTCCATCATGAGGCCCGACATGCCGATGATCCCGTTCATCGGCGTGCGGATTTCGTGGCTCATCGTCGCCAGAAACTCCGACTTGAAGCGCGACGCCGCGATCGCCTCGTCGCGCGCGCGCGCCAGGTCCCCCTCGAGCCGCTTGCGCTCCGTGATGTCCTCGACCTGCGACACGAAATGCAGGGGTGCTCCCGCCGCATCGCGGACCAGCGAGGCCGTCAGGCGAATCCACACCACCCGGCCCTCGCGATGCAGATACCGCTTCTCCATCTGGTAGAATCGGCGCCGGCCGTCGATTAGGTCCCGCACATGGGAAAGGTCGGCCGCAAGGTCATCGGGATGCGTGATCTCCTGGAAGTTCTTCTTCAGCAGCTCCGCCTCCGGGTAGCCGACGATGTCACAGAGCGCCCGGTTCACCCGCAGCCACGAGCCGTCGAGGCCGACCAGCGCCATGCCGGTGCCGGCAAACTCAAAGGCGTTGCGGAAGCGCTCCTCGCTGACCGCCAGCTCCGCCATGCGCTCGCCGAGCACGTGGTTCACCCTGAGCAGATCCTGCTCGGCCGCCTGGCGCGCCGCCGCCTCCCGCCGGGCGATCGACATGGCCGCGCCCATCATGCCCAGGGCCAGGATGCTGCCCAGGACCGCGACGATCCGGGCATTGCGCTCCACCGTCGCGCGCACCTGCGCGCGCTCGGCGAGCAAGCGCGTCTCCTCCACCTTCATGACATCAGCCAGCGTCACCAGCGCGCTCGCGACCACCGACGGCTGTTCCGCCACGACGCGGGCCGCCGCCGGCTCGCCTCCGCTCTGCCGGGCCCGCAGGACCTCGTCCGCCAGCCTGAATTTATCATTCGCGAGCAATTGCAGCGATTGCGCGCGCCGCAGCTGCACCGGATTGTCCGCGCACAGCAGCTTCAGGGCCTCGATCTCGCGGATAACCTCGGTGCGGTGAAAATCGTCCCGGACGCGGAAGGACTCGATCCCGGTCAGCGCATACGCGCGATCGGAGGATTCCATGCGAGCCACCTCCGAGACCAGATAATCGATGGTGCCCCGCGTCTCATAGGTGTGGGTCACCAAGCGGTTGGCCTCGATCAACTCCGCGTTGCTCTCGATCAAGACCAGGCCGATCGACACGAGGATGCCCAGGGCCGCCGCCAACAGGGGCAGCGAGGTCATCCCGCCCCCGGCCGGCCGGCTCCTCAGCAGGATGGCCCCTCCCAGCAGCAGCAGACAGGCCCCGCTCGGCGGGGCCATGCCCCGGAAGCGGCCCGCGACCGCGGGCATGAGCAGCAGGGGGATATAGTTCATCAGCGGGAGCAAGGCAAACGCCAGCACCACCCCGCCGATCGCCGGCAGGAGCCACTGCCGCGTCCAGCCCGTCGCCGGCACCAGCAGCGAGACGCCCACGAGCAGCAACGCCGTCGCCGTGCTCGGCCCCATCCGGCCCGGCGGGCTGAGCGGGGTGGCATATTGGTGCTTCCAGAGAAGCTCATCGACGCCGAGCGATCGGCCCAGAATAAATTGCACGAGGATCACACCGCACAACCCGGCGACGAGCGCGCCGCACAATCCGGCCACGGTCCGATGGCCCTCGGCGAGGGCCAGCAGGCCCGCGCCGCAGAGCAAAAGACAGACGGCGCTATTCATGACCGTGGGCGAGCCTTCGGGCAGAAGCCTGACCAGGACGGTCCGGTTGGTGATCCACCCGAGCACCACCACCGCGGCCACGACGACGACCGAGCCGCCCAGCAGCCGTAGCCACCGGGCTTCAGTCCATTTTACAGACGATGTTGCGGGCAATGGCGTGCCGACACCTTCACCGCGGGGACGCGGCACCACAAGCAATCTCTCCCTCCCGCCCAGGCAGCCGTTCCCTTCGCGTGCTCGGGCCGCCTTTGCCGCCGCCGGAATCCTTCCTTGATGGGCGCGCCGCGGCGGGTACGCTGCGGTCCATGAAGAAGCCGCCTCCCAAGGTCGCTGACATCATCGAATGGGTGATCATCACGGGCGTCGTGGTCGCCCTGGCTTTCATCTTTTTCACCCATAACGGTTTCATCGGCCACAGCGACATCCAGGCCTATCCGTATTAATACCTGTCGACTCGACCCGATCGCGCGGATCGGCTGCGACATCGGGCCGAACATGAAGAACGAGCTTGTAGATATATGGCTGATCCTATGATCGCTGTTTCCCCATGAGTGATCCCGTGGTTCCGAGGAGATCCCGCAAGGCCCTGGTCGTGGCGATCACCCTGCTCCTTTTCATCTCGCCCTGGATTTTCACCTGGTCGGTCCGTCGCGAAATCAGGCGGGCCTGTGAGCCCAATAACCCGGCCATCCAGGTGGTGGCCGCGGTCATACGCCGAAAGAGCACCAATCCTCTGCAGGAAGTGGCGTTGATCCAGGTCGCAGCCGATGGCTTGCTCGATTACGATCTGAGCAGCCGCGTTTATGGCGAAGGGGTTCCAACCGTCAGCCAGATGTTGGCCCGCCGCCGTTCCGCCCATTGGCTCTTTCCCCATGGCGATTGCAAGGAGCATGCCGTGATCGCCGGTTCGCTTCTGGCCGCGCTCGGCATCTCCTGGGAGCCCGTGGTCAGCTTCACGCTCCGTCACGCCTGGGTTCGCGTCCGTGTGCCGGGAGGGGAATGGGATATCATGGCCATCCCGCCCCAGACCTTGGGTTGGCTAAGCCCGACCCAATTCCGCCTGCTTTCAATCCTGGCCGGCGGGTCGGGAATTCCGTTACGGACGCCCTCCACCCGGTTCACCGAGAAGATCGTGGATCGCCTGGTTGTCGATAGCATCACCGGCAGGGTCGCAGCCCCGGAATGGGGCCTGCATGATGCCGCGGCCCTCGGCCTCGTGATTGAAACCCCGCAGGGCGTCTATGGCCATGCTTCGGTCAACCTGGCCTCATCCGATCAGCGGCCGAGCATCGAGCGCGAGGCCCGCAGCCACGCGCGCACCGCCGGGTTTCCGCTGGGCGAGCCCCTTTGATCGGCCGCCGACCTTCCGCCTGACCTTGGCGCTCTCGATCGGCCTAAGGCCCCTCTCCGGTGACTGGCCAACCGCCGGCCTCCCGGACTGACTCGACGATGCGTCCGGTTCCAGTCCGCACCTCCCGCACAACGCGGGCATCAACGCCGTCACGCGCCGGGAGTGTCGCTCCGGCGTCCCGCAGGACAAGATTGTACGCCTCCGCGGCAGACTCGGTCGTCACCGGGGGCGCCGGGAATGGTGCTGCCGCTTCCAGGCTCGCCCGACCGAAATAAAATCCCGTCCCCCTCCAATTGTCGCCGGTCGCGCGCTGGTCTCCTTCAAGCACATTCCCGGCCAGAAACAGGGAGCCGGGCAGGACCGCCTCGATCCCATCGTGGAAAAGCCGCGGCTTCTGGGTCGTCGACGGTCCCGGCTTCAGGTAATTGCCCACATAGTTGAGCCGATCAAACTCACCGTAGGAGGTCTTTTCTCCCCAATCATAGACCACATTGTTGCGAAAGTCGGCGTCCACGGCGCCTTGGAAGCGGACATTCCGGCTGAAATTGTGGGCGAAAAGATTGTGGTGCCAGCTCACCCGGTTTCCCCCGGCGATCGAGGCATAGCCGTGGCCATCAAGGTTGAGGCTTTCGCTCAGGATGCACCACTGGATCGTGATGAGGTCGCTCATCTTCGTCGTGCTGAGTATCTTGTTCGTGGACCAACTGAGGGAGAGGTGGTCGGCGATGCAGTCGCGCGAGCCGTCGGTGAAGTAGAGAGCGTACTCGCCATCGCCCGCCGCATACCGGATATTGCGGTCGTCCCGACGGACATCGTCGTCGCCGATGCGGATCCGAAGGTGCCGGAGAACCACGTCGTGCGTTTGCAGCTCGATCCCGTGTCGGCGAAGCAGGATGCCCGGGGCGGGCGCGCTGGCGCCGTCAATCGTGAGGAAGGGATGGGTGACCACCAGGGCCGATTGCAATGGAATCACGCCCCCCATTCGAAAGACCAGGATACGGGGTCCCACCGCCTGAACGGCGGCGCGGAGGCTGCCCGGACCGGCGTCGTTCCGGTTGTCCACGTAAAGTGTGCGGCCGCCCTGCCCGCCGGGGGTGCCGGCGCCGTAGCCTTCCGCCCCCGGAAAGGCCGGCGCCCCTTGGGCGACCGCCAGCGGGTATACCGGATGATCCTTCCAAAGAGGCGTCGGGGCTTCCGGAAGCGGACGCGCCTGCGTCACCGGCGCGTCCGGGGCGTAAACGCTCTGGTTGCGCAGCACGAGATCGTGCCCGCCGGCGCCGCCCCGATACGTCAATGTCCACCGGTACGTTCGCCCGCCAAAATCGGCGGCGATCCCGGCGCCCTCCGGGAGCCCGTCGAAGGTCCCGCGAATGGCGACCGCGCTGGAAACCAGCGTGACATCGTCCCGGGGCGGGATCGCCTTCAGGCCGATTTGCAGGCTGCATTGGCTCGTGCGGTCGTGGTCGATCTCCAGCCCCCGCCACCGGGAGCCCATCGTGATCGGGGTGACTCCGTGTTCGTCGATCGTAAAGGCGAGGGTCGTCCGGCCCGGGGTGCCGTCCGGATCGGCGCGGGCCAGGAGTTGGACGAATTCCAGCGCGTGGATTGCCACCGGCCGGGAGCCCTCGATCGACACCAGGGATTCGGATCCGAGTCCCTCTCCCACGGTGAGGGTCAGGCCCAGGAAGCTGCCGCCTCGGACGATAAGAGCGGCCTTGTTCTTGCGGCCGACCGAACCGGTGGCGGCACCGATGAAAACGTCCATCACCGACTGCATCGTCCCATCGTTCAAGATGAAGGTCCCCTCGCTATTGGTGTATTCTCCGACAATCAGGGAATCCTGGCGGACGAGCAGTTCGCCGCCGTCGAGTTCAACCTGGGCGCGGTCGCCGGATTTGCACCCGAGACGCAACAGGGCCGCCGAGTAATGGCCGGCTGGAATCGCGACCTGGCTTCTCCCCCCGACCGACGCCTCCTCCAGTTCGTTCGGAAGACCGGCGGACCAACGGGAGCCGTCGGTCCAGCTTCCCCGTCCGCCCCGCCATTCCGATTCCACCGCAGCAGCCATGGAGGAACCCGCCAAAGTCGTGGCGATGGCAGAAAAGCAGCAGCGGAAAAATTCATTCATGGGCCGAGGCCGCGGGCTGGATTCCGCGGCCGGTGTCCCAGTCTGCCCCTGGCCATCCGTGACGCAACGGATCAATCTTCAATCGGCGAGGACCCGCCGCCCGGCTCCCCGGGCGCCGGACGACTACGGCCGGCGGGGTCCCCGCACGGCGAGTTGCCCGGCAAACAATCCCGGCACATAAATCAGCCGGTGCTTCAGGGCCGCCTCAACATTCGAGACGGGCTGCCCGCGGCCTTCAAACGATCCTTCGTCTGGCCGCGGATTCCGCGATGAGCTTCGCGAGCCGCCGCTGGCGCGTCCCCTCCTGCTTCGCGCTGGTCACCCAATGGATCCCCAGGCGCCGGTAGCCGGGCGGCTGTCTTTCAAAAAAGGACCAGGCCCCGGGCCTGGCGCGAAAGGCCTTTTCGTACTTGGGCGGAAACCGCTCGAGCCTTCTCTCAAACGAATATATGCCGGTCCGCGCCGGATCGCGCCGGCCAAACGCCGCCCGACCCGCCGGGGCGATCAGCCCCAGCCGATCGAGCCGCTCAAAATGCCGCAGGTTGACGAGGCTCCAAGTGCTCCGCTTTTTCCGCGGCGTAAACCGGGTCAAATACCAGGAGCCATCAAACGGCAGCCGAACCCCATCGATCCACCCAAAGCACAGCGCCTGATCGAGCGCTTCCGCATAGGTGACCCCCGGCTCGACGGTCCCAACCTTCCGCAGCCGAACGACTGCCTCGGTCGCACTCATATGGTGCTGCTGAAGCCAGCCGCGAAACTCCCCGGCGGAAACAAAGTGGATCGACTGGGCGGCTCGCGGCAGCGGCATTTTGTTGGCGGAATCTAAACGGGATAGGGGCCCTCGGAAAATACCCTGGCGTGGTATCCCTTTGATCCGACGACTTGCGCCAGGTTACTCCGCAGGCCCTCCCCTGCCCTCAGCCGGCGGATGATGCCCGCAAAGTCATAGCGCGGCTGCCAACCCAGCTCCTGGCGCGCGCGCGCGTTGACATATACCCTTCCGATACTCGGAAACATCTTCCAGCTCCGGCGTTCGTACTCGGCGGGGTAATCCGGAACCCGCCGCTGCACAACTGCCGGAGCGTCGAGCCGGAGTTCCGGCAGGTCGTCAGGGAGAAACGGCGTCGTGGCACTTATGATGTATTTCCGAAATCGGATTGTCGGTGCGCAACGGGCGGCCAACAGATGTGCGCTCACCACGTCCTCGATCTCCACGCGCCGGTGAAGATACTCGTTCGCTTTGATATTTTCATCCGCATAGGCCTCCCGCACCTCCCGGTTGTCATCCGCTTCCGGGAAAAAGCGCGACGTCCGGAGAACGACACAGGCCAGGCCCGCGTTCCGATGGAAAAGCTGGCATAGATCCTCCGCCGCCGCCTTGGTCACTCCATAAATATTCTTGGGGATGGGCGTGACCTCCTCGGTTACCCACGCAGCCGGTGCTCCGGCCGGCGGCACCAGGGCCTCGCCAAACACGCTGGTTGTGCTCGTTAAAACACACGACTCGATGCCCGCCGCCGCGGACTCTTCCAGGAGATTCAGCGTACCGGTGAGGTTGGTGTCCACAAAGTCCTGGGGGCTATGGGTGGCGACATGCGGTTTGTGCAGCGTGGCCGCATGAAAAACCACCTGGACACCGCCGAGACTCCGCCTAACGCAGGAACGGTCGGTGATCGAACCGACGTGGGTCGTAAAGGGCGAGGGAAGGAGGTCGAGACCGAGGACCTCGTACCGCAGGCCGCGCAAGGCGCGGACCAGGGCCTCCCCAAGATGGCCCGCGCTTCCGGTAACCAAGACTTTCATGCCTGGGGTTGTGGCCCCGTTACGGGGTCCCGTCAAACCGAGGCCAGCCGGGGCTATTCCCTCATTTTTGATGCGAGTGATTAATCCGTTTGCGGCGGAAACAGCGAAGGCCAACTGGGAGCCGTCTTATCGCGCTACCTCAGCCGTCAATCTAACGCGGTTGCTTATCTGCAGCCCGATTCTTCAATTCGATTCTGTGCGTCGATCCGTCACCGGAATCAAGACGACGAAACCCCAAGGATACGTAGAATCGGTCTGCAGTCTCGGTGTCGGTCCGAAGAATGGCCGCAGTGTAGTGCGCCGCGGCAAATCCAAGGATGTGCTCAGCCAGCAAGCGGCCAAATCCCCTTCTCCGCGCATCTCCTTTTACATAAAAGCGTCGCAACCGACCGACGCTATCGGATTCGCGATTGAGGCCGCCGACCGCCACCAGCAACTGGCCTGCAAAGGCCGCAAAAAACCCCTCCCCCTTCCTGGAGAACTGATTTTCGCCCGATATCCACTCGTCCCTTAGCCGACCCAGGAATAGAAAGCCCTCTTGCTGGCTCTCCCGCACCAGGGGGTCAAAGGTGGAAGCAGACCATTCGGTGACGGGAACGATCAAAGGCATGAACGCAGCGTGGTTGCAACCCACTTGCTAAATCATGGACGCTACTGGAGTCCAACATTTCAGAGCGAGACCGAGGTTTGGCTGCTGTTTGGCTGCTGCGAGGCGGAAAGCATGGCCTTGCGTCCCCCCTGCGCCGCAACTACTCGAATGCGCGTGATTGCAGCCCCCAGTGGCGCCTCCGCCATGCGAGCGGTCGTCGGCCTAGCCCTAGCCGCGGCCACAGCCGCGGCCGCGGAGTCGCCGGAGTGGGCTTATCCGCCGCTGCTTCCATTGGAGACGCCGGATGCCACAAGATTTTTGGATGTGCCCGGTAGCGAGATGCGTCTCACGCAGATGCAAATCGACGACGACTTTCACGCGCCGGACTGGCATCCAAGGGAGCATCCGCCCATGCCCTCGGTCGTCGAATTTGGGCGGCGGCCTCTGGTTCGGGCCTGCGCCAGGTGCCACCTCCCCGACGGGTCGGGGCACCCTGAGTCGGCGGGCCTGGCCGGACTTCCAGTGGTGTATATGCTTCGCCAAATGGCGGAGATGAAGGAGGGGCTGAGAGCCGGCGGGCGCTCCGCTTCGATGCTGCCGATTGCCCGCGCCGCCACCGACGCGGAAGACCGCGCCGCGGCGGCCTATTTTGCGGCGCTGAAGCCGCGAGGTGCGCGGGTGGTGGAGGCGGCGGTGGTGCCGCGCAGCTACGTCGGGCAGGGAGCAATGCGTTTTGCAGAAGCCGCCGGCGAGACCGAGCCGATCGGCCAACGCATCATCGAGCTTCCGGAACACGAGGATTTGGCCAAGCGCCGGGACTCGCACAACCGCTTCGTCGCCTACGTCCCGCCCGGAAGCCTTGCGGCGGGCGAACTTCTCGCGACGACCGGCGGGGCCGGACGGACCGTGGCCTGCGCGTCGTGCCACGGTCCGGGCCTGAGAGGCGGAATCAGCGACATCCCGGGCATCGCCGGCCTCGCACCGATCTACCTCTATCGCCAGCTCAGTGACTTCAAGACGGGCTCCCGCCACGGAGCATTTAGCCCCCTGATGGCGCCGACCGTGGCAAAGCTGACTCCGGACGACATGCTGGCCATATCCGCATATGTGGCCTCATGCGCCCCGTAAACGCCCTTCGGCTCGAATTCCTCACCCGGGTTGGGATCACGGGGCTCGAAAACCTGGACGCTACAGGTGCTGACTGAAGTTGACCTATTAGACGTGGGCAATCAACCAGCGATAGCTCGCCGCAATTTGATAACTGCCATCCGCTTGACGGAAAGGGATCAGAGCGGCTGTGTGCGCTCGGTTCACGGCATCCTCGCTCGAGTACTCTTGGGCGCGTATCGCCACGCCTGAGGACCCAAGCCCACGCAAGGCGGTCTCCAGGTCGGGATAGGTCCACGTGCAGCCGACATCAGCTATTTCAGCGGGCTCGAGGCCACCTTGTGCAGCGAAAGCCCGCAGCGCATTTTCATCCGACAGGGCGAATGGTCCAGGCGCTCCCGGCGGCGGAGGTGGCAAAAGTGGCTTCAGCGCCCCAACCAATGTTGCCGCCTCCATCCCTTCGGGCCTGCCCCAAGTCATCACAACAACCTTACCTCCCGGCTTCGCGACCCGCTTAGCTTCAGCGAGAGCCCGCGCTGGATTGGCTGCGTACTGGAAGGCGTTGAAACCAGTCACCAACTCGAACGTTCGGTCAGGGAACGGAAGCTCCTCCATCTCACCCAACCGAAAGTCGCCATGCGGCACTCGCTCGCGGGCAATTTTCAACAAGCTGTCGGAAGCATCCAACCCGAACACGCGGGCGCCTATGTTCGCTGCCAATTGTGCGGCCAGGCCGGACCCACAGCCTACGTCGCAATAGGTCGCACCGATCGACAACCCCACTCGTGAAAACACGCCTTGGTATCCGGCGCGGAACTGACCTTCCTGAAATTTCGCCCAATCGTGGGAACGCTGACCCCAGAGGCGACCGTTAACTGAAGCTGTTTTTGGCTTTTGAGTAATAGTCAGGGAAGTAAGGGGGAAGAAATGAAACTGGTGTCACCCAATGCACCAAGGTGGCTGTCGTGGGTCAATGACGGCTTGGTTGTGCTCCCGGGCCTGCCGTCGTTATCGAATTCTCCGTTAGCAGCGCCTGAAACCCCGGATCGCCCCGCAGCTTGTCCCAAAGGGGATCTTGGCGGAGCAGGGCCGGCGTCAGGGGCCAGTTGCCGGTGCTCGTCCGGGGATCGAGCAGCCGTTTGAGGATCGGCACGGCCAGATCGGGCCGACCCAACAGGGCGTATATCCTAGCCACGGAACTGGTCCAAGGCGCGGACCGACCGCGGGCAAATTCATCGGAGACCTTCGCTTCGGCCAAGGCGTCTTCGGTCCGACCGAGGCAGGCCAGCAACTCGCCCCGCATCCGGTGCAGGCCTCCGTCAGTGGGGTTGGGCTTGAGCCGCACGTCGACGACCGCCAGAGCCGCCTCCCAGGCAGCGCGGGCGGCTTCCTTGTGCCCGGCGAGCATTTGGGCTAAGCCGACCAAATAGTTCTTGGGAACGGTAAAGCTGCTTTCAGTGATGAAGTCATCCGGGAGGCGGTCCAGCGCCTTCAAGGCCTCTTCCGGCGCGCGCCGTTCCAGCTGGACTTGGACAGTCATATAAACAATGCGGGGCGCCGGCAGAAGGGCGGTCGGGGCGGACGCGAGCGCCTGCGCTGCCGCGTTGAGATCCCCTGGGGCGGTGATCAGTAGCATCGCCAGCCCGGCGACCGAGTTTGCTGAAGGTTGGGCGGCAATCGAACGCCGCACCGCTTGTTCCGCTTCGGCAAACCGGCGTTTGCCCATATAAATGATGTATTCCAGATAGTCGGCGAGGGGCGCCCATTCCCGGTTTGGGCGCACGCGCTCGAACAGAGCGAAACCTTCCTCGGTCTGCCCCTTATCGACCAGAGCCAGGCCCAGGTATAATTGCGCCAGCGGGTGGTCGGGGTCCTTGACCAGAACGCGTCTGAGGGTGGCAATGGCATCGTCCTCATTTCCGGGGGTGTACCACTGCCAAAATCCGAGGGCGAACAGGCCATTGATCGAGTCCGGTGCCAGCCGAATCGCCCGCTCAGCCTGCTCGTGACCGGCGGCGATTCGCGCCGGCGCGTGGTCGAAGCCGCGGTTGACGAACATCAGGTTGAGCCGCGCTGAATCCGCCCAGATTTCCCCGTCGTCGGGGTCCAGTTGGAGCGCCCGTTTTAACAGGCTTTCAGCCGCGGTGTAGTCCTCGACGGTCGAATCATAGCTATCCACGCTCATGGCCCGGGCCCGGTTCGCCAGTTGACGGGCCTCGGACACGGGCGCGGCAGAGGGCGGCCGACCTTGGGTGGCGGGCGTGGTCTTCCAACCACCCGTCAGCCACCAACCCAAGGCTCCGGCGCAGACAAGGAACGCCAAGGCGGCAGAGGTGTAGGCCAGGGCGCGCGATCGGCCCACAGGTTCTGCGGACGAGCGGACCTCCGGCGCCAGCGCGCGGGCAGGCTCGTGAGACAGCACTCCGGTGCGATGCGACCATAGCTTGAGCAGGCGAGCCTGGACCTCGGGTGGCACGGTGCCTTGCGGCAACCGCGTCCATTGCACCTTGCGGAAGCGGTCGGGCACGAGGGCGTCGGGCTCGCGGGTGTCGTCGATGACGATGGGAAGGATAAACGGGACCCCCGCGGCAATCCCAACTGCGCGGTCGGCGGCGAGTTCCCACTCGATGCGAAAGTAGCCCTCGTGCCGCGCCTGCGTGTTGGCGGAGATGATGGGAATGAAGAGAACGCATTCCCTGATCTGGCGGCGGATCTTCCCGTCCCATTCGTCGCCGTGCTCCAGCCCGCCCTCGGCGTCGAACCAGACCTCGACGCCGGCGGACCGCAGCGCCTCGCAAATGCGCCGCGCGGCCTCCGCATCCTGCGAGGCGTAGCTGAGAAATACAGCGCCGGACATGGGCACAAGGGGTGCCAAACTCACTCCGAATCAGCGAGCACAAACCGGTCCGAAGAGGTCGGGCCGCTACCTGTTAATCCCCTATTGTAAAAACCTGGACGCTACTGGACTCCAACATTTCAGAGTGAGAGGAGCCTCCGGTTGCTGTTTGGTTGCTGTTTCGACCGGGGGCCAAATTGACTCAACTGAGAGGGGTGAATTGTTCGTAGACCAGATTGCGAGGCCCAAGAAACTCGGCCACGAGCTCTCCGGCCTCGTCATACCTGAACACGATCCGATATTTGCCAACCCGCAGGCGACTGAATCCGGCCAACTTGCCTGTCAATCCGGCAACATCCCGCTTCTTTCCCGCGTCAAGATCGGCCAATGCCCTTCGAATGCTCTTCCTCGCATCGGAGTGCAATTGCCGAAGGGCATCCACGCATTGATCGGAAAACTTCACGCCGGCACATCCTGCGCGTCAATATATCTGACCTTGCCGGCCTTCATCCGCGCCAAATGGGCCAGGAATTGCGGGTCTGCCAGTAGTTCCGCGGTCTCGCTCGGCCTGAGGTCAAATGGCAAGCCTCCTGCTTCCTCTACCTTGGCGTAAAAGACGTTAATCGCTTGGGCCGGGCTCAAACCATAGCGGCCGAGGATCGCATCGGCCCGCTTCTTCCGCTTGGTGCCGACGCGCGCTCGCAAAAGTGTGGTTTTTGCCATGTGCTCAAGTTGGTTCCATTTGTGCGCGCGTCAACTGCAGGTCCTCGCCTTGCCTACCCGGCCACCGAGGCCTGCCCACCGACGGTTTCGATTCGAATACCCTGGACGCTACAGGAGTCCAACATTTCAGAGAGAGAGGAGGCTCTGATCGGCAACCGTCGTCCGACGTTGACGAGATTGGCTCGTCCTTCTCAACTCCCCCGCATGTCCCAATCGGTCCCCCGGGAGATCTTTCTCAGCTATGCGCGGGAGGATACCGAGGCGGCGCACCGGTTCGCTGACGGATTGCGCGCGTTCGGCATTGAGGTGTGGCTGGATCGAAGCGAACTTCGGGGCGGTGATGCCTGGGATGCAACCATTCGGAAGAAGATACGGGACTGCGCGCTTTTCGTCCCCATCGTGTCGGCTCAGACGCAAGGACGGCGCGAAGGTTATTTCAGACGCGAATGGAATTTGGCGGTGGAGCGGACACTCGATATGGCTTCCGGCAGCCCGTTTGTGCTGCCGGTGGTGATCGACGATACGCCGGAGACCGGAGCGGCCGTACCGGAACCGTTCCTGCGTGTGCAATGGTCTCGAGTGCCCAAGGGTGTGCCCACTCCTCAATTTGTTGAGCGCATCAAGCGGTTGCTCGATCCGCCGCAGGAATCAGGCACGACGACTGCCAAGATAGTGGCCGGCGCTGCGGGGCGCTCCAGTGGAAAATCGCTCAAATGGGCGGCCGGGGTGATCCTCGCGGTTCTCCTGGCAGCAGCCGGTTGGTGGAAATTCGGGCAGCGGGGCGCGGTTGCGGGACCGACAGGACGGGCAACTCCAGTGATCGTGCTCATGGACACTCCGTACCCAGACCGCGTCTATGATCCGGCAACGCTCAAGAGTGGAGGAACCAACGCCGACGATATCACCGAGCTGCTGCGCGATCTGCCGGTGAATATTGTGAAGGAGACGACCAGTTCTCTATGGCAGCGCGAGCGAGAGGTGATCGAACAGAATCCCAGTTTGATCGTCATGCATCGATCTTGCTTCTTCACCTTCCCGGAGAACCGGACGGATGAATTATATCCAATTCTCGACAACAAGCTGGTCGCATTCATCGGGTACGTTGCGACCGTGAATCCCAACACGAAATTCATTATTTATACGCGCCATTCATGGGAAGACGCCGCCGCCGCGGCCAAATGGCGGAGCGACGCGGCGACCCGCTATCCTGCTCTGGCCGGCAGAATCGAGACCTGGCGCGTCCCCTTGGACCGGGCCACCTTTCGCAATCCTCTGACTGGACAGGAGCTCAAAGATAGCGTGATACGGCAGCTCGGCCTCTCTCATTGAAGCCCCCTCCCCATTCATTGGGGCGGATCCAAGGAACCTGGACGCTACTGGACTCCAACATTTCAGAGTGAGACGGAGGCTTGGCTGCTGTTTGGTTGCGATTGGTGATCGTGATCACGAACTCCGGCGTGGGGGCCTGGGCCGGGATCAGGCCGTATTGGCCAAGTATTCTCTCGGCGCGGCGTTTTTGTGCGCTGAAAATGCTCAAAAGTGAGCTTGCGAGTGATAGCATATGTGCTATCACTTAACCGTGCTAAGAATCGTCTTGGATACCAGTGTTTTTGTTGCCGCCCTCATTCGAGCAAGCGCCGGGCCCAGCAGCCGGGTAATACGTCTTTGCCTCGAGGGGCGATGCCAAGCCCTCATGGGAGACAAGCTCTTCCGCGAGTACGAGTCGGTCATGTCCCGGGCGGCGCTTTTTAAGGATTGCCCGTTGGGTCCCGAAAAACGGCAACGCCTGTTCGCCGGATTTGCCAATGTGTGCGAGTGGGTCTCCGTGCATTACCTGTGGCGGCCCAATTTGCCGGATGAAGGAGACAACCACGTCTTCGAACTGGCCATCGCGGGAGGCGCCAAGGTGATAGTGACCCAGAATATCCGCGACTTTAAGCGCGCGGAGCTGCGATTTCCAGAAGTCGAAGTTTTGACCCCAAGTGAATTTCTAAGAAAGGTGGTGTGATATGGCTACAATGACGATTCGCGTTCCCAATGACCGGCACGAGCGACTGCGGCAGCTCGCCAAGTATCGCGGCATTAGTGTCAACAAACTGATGGAGGAATTCTCCACCATCGGTTTGGCGCAGTTTGACGCCGAGCTCCGCTTTCGTGCGCTTGCATCCAAGGGTTCACCAGGACGCGCGCTAGCCGTCCTTGATGAGTTGGATGCGGCATTTGGACGAACTAAAAGGAGTGCCTAAGGGAGCTACATAGATAGTCTCACATTCATAAGTCCGCGCTTTTAGCGGATTCTGTGATATGAGACTCTCGCGATGATCCGCTGTTGCTGTTTGGTTGCCGGAGGGCTCAGCGCCTTCCCGCTTGGTCCACGTACCGCTTCGGCACGGTTGTGACTTCCTTTAGCTGTCAGCGGCGCTCTTTGGCGTGGTCGTCGGGCTGCTGCGGCTCGAAAGCGAGGGTAACGAGGGCGACACTGAGCAGGTAGGCATACGCAAGAACGGCCTCCATTCCTTGCCGCCAGACGAAGAAAAGCCAATTGGATGCGCCGTCAAAGTCGGCGACCAGAAAGTAAAACGCCACGGTCAGACTGGCGAACTGGGGCAGCGCCCTGATCGTGACGAAAAGCCCGAGCGCGTAGACAATAGCGTACCCTGCAAATGACCACCAGCCGTGGACGAGAAAGTACCGGGACATGACATTACCCTCGTATGCTGTCCCCGGACGCAGCCAATAGCTGTTCGGCTGGCCCAATAACGTAAAGCTCAAGTCGATGAGGAGAGTTGCAACCGCGATCCAACCGAGGCGGCGTTTGATCTCCGTCCCGGCGAGGGCGACGCGTCCGACCGCGATAGCTAGGGGAATACCGAGGCCTAACCCATAGATGGCCGAGGCAAGAATACCGCCGTGCCAGCGTATCGCGAGCCAGTTGGTACCGGCGTATACGTGGCCCAGCGTCACCGTGAATACCGCCCAACCCCACCATTCACGTGCTTGGCTCGGTGCACGAGGTTCTGGAGGAGGGATGGAAGGGCTTTCTGCGCCCCGTCAGCGCGAACGCGACAGACCTTCTCGCCGATCTCCACCTTAGTCCGGGCCTGTGGGTGTGCTTCGTCTTGGGCTTGCTTGGTTGGAAAAAGGGCGGCTGGGGCCTCCGCATCCTGATACTGGCTTCAATTTGCCTAGTGGCGCTTCTCATGCGCGCTCCTTTCGTGACGGACGTATGGCGCGCAATGCCGGTCTGGGTCGGGCGAATCACCGACCAGTGGCCCGCCCAGCGTTTCTACCCGATCCTGTCCGCATTCGCGCCGTTCGCCGCATTGCTGACCTTCGAAAGGGCGTGGGCACAGCGCCCCCGCATTTCCACAGCCGCAATCTGCCTCCTGCTCGTCGGGGGTATCTGGAGTGGATACGAAGCCCGAAAATTTCTGCATCGCGGGTACCGCGTTGCGGCAAGTCCCTCCCATTCACGCCAGCTGGCCGCGCGGCAAAGTACCGCCCTCTCGGTTTATTCGTATGCGATGCTGGGGACACCATGACACCCTATCGCGTGCATGTCCGGACCGCCCGCGGCGGTTGGCTAGAGACGCCCCGAATTTTCATCCCGGGATACCGCGGCCGAGTCGCCGGGAGGCCGAGCTTGCCTGAGCGGTCTCCGGATGGCTTGGTCATGCTCCCGGTCCCTTCCGGCGAGTCGGACGTGGAACTATCGTATGAGGGGACTCCCATTCTCCTCGCCTCCTTCTGGATCAGTCTTTTGGCGTGGGGCGCGGCCCTCGTATGCTGGCCGCGGCGTCACTGGCTGGAGAACGCCATCCGGGCGCATCTCCTGAGCGCTCTAACCGTGGAAAAGCCTGCAGATTTGCCGGTCGCCGCGTGTCCAGCACAAGACCCGTGAAACTGGCCTACACCCTGGCTATGCCAAATCGGCTGAGGCCAACGCTGGCGGTTTCCGGATCGGCCGGATAGAATGCCGCCTGCCATTCCCATACGATCAGCCTATCCATGTGCCGGTCGACCGATTCGGGAAATGCGTCCTAAGAGCCGGTGCCAAAATAGCGGCCGAGCAGGACGATCCAATTAATTCCTAGTCGAAAAACCTGGACGCTACTGGACTGCAACATTTCAGAGTGAGACGGAGGCTTGGTTGCTGTTTGGTTGCCGCAGCTAGACCTGAAGCGGCTAACGTTGTCAATCTACCCCATCGGCGGTACTCTTCCGTAATGCGACCACTTCGGTATTCGATCAACGTCACATTGGACGGGTGCTGCGATCATCGTGCAATTCCCGCGGACGAAGACTTGCATCGTCACGCGGTCGAAAACTTCGACCAAGCCGATGCCCTTATCTTTGGCCGCGTGACTTACGAAATGATGGAGACGGCGTTTCGGCCGCCGGCGCGGATGGGAGCGAGGCCTGATTGGATGGAACCCTTCGCCTTGACGATCGACGCGGCAAAGAAGTACGTCGTGTCGAGCACCCTGGACCGGGTCGATTGGAACGCGGAGCTCGTGCGCGGGGACCTAGGGACGGCCGTTCAGCAACTCAAGCGGGAGTCAGGTAAGGGACTGCTCGTGGGAGGCGTAAAGCTCCCACTAGCGTTGGCGGAGCTGGGATTGATCGATGAGTATGAGTTCGTGATGCACCCCAGGATAGCGGGCCACGGGCCGACGTTGTTCGCGGGGCTATTGAAGCATGTCGACTTGAGGCTCGTGAGCCAGCTGGAGTTTGGCTCGGGCGCGGTGGCGATGCGGTATGAGCCGAGAAGCTAGCCATTCGCAAATTCCGAGGCCATACGATTGCTTCCATCGCAATCTCATGATGCCGCATGGTAAGACCTCGGATCTCGCATTGAAAAACCTGGACGCTACTGGACTCCAACATTTCAGAGTGAGAGGCGGCGCTGGTTGCTGTTTGGTTGCGGTCGCTTAATGACAGTATGTTTGTGGTTCAGGGCCTGCTTTCGTCATGAGACGCGTTAGTAACTTTTAGTCACCAGGAAGGTGGTTGGAGTTCTGTTATGCTGACCGTATGAAACTGCCGGCGGACACGATCATCGCCAGGGACAAGGTCATCCGTTATCTTCTTGTTCGTCAGAGCCGTAGCGACAAAGCGGCTTTTTTGGAAAGGGGCGGTTATTCCCTCGCGAATCCCGAGGCGTTGATCACGGGCCTTGCAGCCATTCGGAATGGCAGCGAGGCGCAGATGGTCGATAATAACGAGTTTGGCCGCTACTATGAAGTCGTCGGTGTTCTGCGCGGTCCTACGGGAATCGATCTCCGCGTGAAGACGATCTGGATGACAGAACACTTGTCAGGGGCTACAAAGTTCATAACCTTGATCCCAATCGAAGTTCGCGACCAATGACCTTTCCACTCTATTCCGACGCTGCGCTAGCCCGCGACCTGCCGGAATACCGGCTCCGCCGCGGCGATCTCGTGCGCCTCGTTGAGCACCATGTCGCTCCCAGTGGCGACGAGGGCTACTCAGCCGAGGTTCTTGGCGCAAAGGGCCAAACGCTTGCGGTTGTCGCGGTTGCGGCCAGCTCGCTCGAAGCATTGCGGGATGACGAAGTCCTGAGTGTCCGGGCCATCGCGGTTTGAGGTTCGAAAACCTGGACGCTGCGGGAGTCCAGTCGTTTAGAGTGAGGGAGCAGGCTGGTTGCTGTTTGGTTGCGAGCCGCGCCGAGCAGTCGGTTGGGGAGAGGGCGGCTAGACCTTGCCCAGATGGGTTTGCTTAAACGCCGCATCGTACTTCAGGCCGAAGCCCAGGAGCCTACCGGAGTCTCAAAACTATCGGAAGCTGCCTTGACAGGTGATGGATCAGAAAATCGCTGAGCAAGCGCAACTTTGCCGACTCTACTGTGTTCTAGTCGTACCTCCATAGGCTGGAACACAGGAACTAAAATCGATGAAGAAGTTAGCTATCCTCTTTGGCGCGACAGTCTTCGCTAGCGTTTGTAGCCTCGAATCCACGGGGCAAACTCTTCCAACCGACACCCATTCGGACCAGTCACAGAAATCTCCAGCGGATCGCGCCTACGATGCTTTTCCTGCGCTCGAACTGGAGCAATCCGAACACGTGAGCCATGGAGCCGAAGTCCTTGATCGTGGGATAGCGGCCTTTGTGGCTTTTCCCCAGGACGAACGGGCTGAGAAGACGCTAAATACCCTGGCTATGTTGCCCGAGCAGCTTTCCGAAGCGGATTTGGTAATCTATCAGAAGGAAATTCGCCGGCGCATTACGACCCTGCTTTCTACTCCTGGCATGACGGAGTCCGTCAAGGAAGGCGTCCTGTTTTTGGATGCGTGTAATGAAATGGCCGTTCAATCCCTTAACCAAAGCAACGCGAACTCAGACCTAACTCGGCTCCGAAGCAAAATCGATGCACTGGAGTCCGGCCGCATCGACACACCTTGGATTGCATCTGACACCAAATGGTTGGAAAGCACCTACGAGGATCTTTTGACCAACGTCGATCCGAGTGCGGCCAGACAGTACTGGCTAAAGGTCGCCGCAGGTGCAGACCGAGAAATGGCTGCGATCGCTCGAGGCAAATTGAATGTAATAGAGTTGAAGCTTACGCGCGCCCCGATGGAGATGAAATTTACCGCGGTAGATGGCCGTCCAGTTGATTTGTCCGAATTGCGCGGCAAAGTGGTGCTCGTAGATTTCTGGGCCACCTGGTGCCCTCCCTGCCTAGCAGAAATGCCCGAGATTAAGCGAGCGTACGAGACGTATCATGACCGTGGATTTGAAATCGTCGGCATTTCCTGTGAGTTCGCCGGAGTCAATCCTGGCGACGCAGATGATGTTCGAGGAAAGCAACTGGAGAGAGGAAAACTTAAGCTGATGAAGTTTACGACCAGGGGGAATTTGCCGTGGCCGCAGTACTATGACGGCATGGGTCTAAATCAGAACGCCTACGCGCTCCGTTTTGGCGTTGTCGGCATCCCGGCAATGTTTCTCTTAGACAAGGAAGGGATGCTGGTCGGAACCAACGCGCCGGGCGCAAGGATGGAGATTGGTCAGCTCGTTGCCAAACTGCTATCCAATCCCTAAGATGGGGCGATCCAATAGGGCCGGGCCGTTAATTCGCTATTGTAAAAACCTGGACGCTACTGGGCTCGAACCAGTGACCCCGTGCGTGTGAAGCACGTGCTCTAACCAACTGAGCTAAGCGTCCCAGGAAAGGGACGACATGTGCCCGAGTCTCCGGGATGAATCAATCCAGATTTTCCCCCAGGGAGAGGGCGGGCCGCGCCGGGCCGGTTCAATCGAGGTGAAAGACCTCCGGAAGCGCCAGGGAGACGGGGCTATGATCCGGGTTGCTCGGCATGACCGGGCTCATGTGGCGCCACCAGCGGCGGCAAACCTCGGTCTGGGCGATGGCCGCCCAGCGTTCCTCGTCCTCGATCTCCACGTAGGCAAAGAGCTGCCGCGTCTCGGAATGCAGGAAGATGGAATATTTGTGGACGCCGTGAGCGGTCAGCACGTCGGCCAGTTCGCGCCAGATCGGCTGATGCCGCCGGACATATTCGGCTTCCTGCCCGGCGTTCACGCCCATGACGAAGGCTTTGCGGATCATGCCAGGCATTGGGAAACAGGGCGGAGGTTCGGTCAAGCCCGCGCGAGCTGTCTCCCGGGACCGGCTTAGCGTCCCGTCGCCTGCGGCGGCGCCGGGGCGGTCGCGAGTTCAAAGGTGGCCCGACGGACGGAAAATTGGCCGTCGCCGGAAAACACCAGCCAGCCGGTCCGTCCGTCGTCGCTGAGCCATTTGGAAGGAAAGGCGTTCGATTCGCCGGGTCCGACATCCCAGGCATCGGTGAAAAATACCGTGGTCCAGGGGCCCCACGGCTCCGGCGCGTCATAGACCCCGAAGCCTCCGCCGTAGCGAGCGTCACCGCCCTTGATGGCCGTGAGGATGTATCGTTTCAGCCCCGGATTGTATACGACCCGCGGCCGAACACTGGCGCCCGGGTTCGAGAAGACCGGGGGGCATTGCCGGCATTCCGCGCCCAAAGGTGGAGCACACCGTCCACCATCGCCATCCCGCACGGCGCTGCAGCCCGCCGATTAGGGCCTCGTCTGCTGCATTGTGCGCCGGACCACATTCAAATTTTCCCGCGTGCCGGCATCCCGGGGGTTGGTGCGCAGGCTGGCCTCATATTGCGCCACCGCCTCCCCGAGGCGCCCCTGCAGAAACAGGACATTGCCGAGGGCGGTGTGCGCCGCGGCGTTTTCCGGTTCGAGCCGCAAGACATCCTCGCAGGCGGCCAGTGCCTCCGCCACCCGCCCGGACTGAACGAGCGGACGGACCGCCAGCAGCTCGGCCTGGATCAGGTCGGCCCGCGTGTCGTTCGCCTCGGGCTCAATGCGCAAGGCCTCTCGGTACCGGGCGATCGCCTCCGGCAACCGGTCGGATCGGGCCAGGGCGTCGCCCAGGTTGGTGAGCACATCGGGGCTGTGGGGCTGGAGTTGCAGGGCCCGTTCAAAATTCGCGATCGCCTCGGGCAATCGGCCCAGCTGGAGCAAGGCCGATCCGCGGTTGTAGTAGGCTTCGGTGAGGTCCGGACGCAAGCGCAAGGCCTGGGTGTCCTGCTCGATAGCGCTCTCGTACCGGCCCGACTGGAATAGGTCCCGCCCGAAATCGATGTGCGCCATCCAGGCGTCGGGATTGCGTTGGAGGACGTGCGGCCACAAAGCCCCCTCCCGGCCGAAATAGGCGGCGTCGGCCCGGCTGCTCCACGCCAGCACGAGCACGACCGCCGCCGCCGCACCCGCGATTGACCTGCGCTGGAGCGATGGAAGCGACGCCATTCGGTCCCAGGCCGCTCCCGCTCCGGCGGCGGCCAAACCGGCGAGGCCGAGCAGCGGCAGGTAGGCGAAATGGTCCGCCACCCAGCCAAAGTGCATGTAGGACATGGGTAAAAAGCCGAGGACCGGCACGAGGTTGAGAACGAAGAAACCCAGGCCGAAAAGCGCAGGCCGGCCCCAGCTCGCGCGCCTGCTCCAGAGCACCGCCGCGAGGACCGCCCAGCCGATCCACGGGAGAAACAACGCCGCGGAAGGAGGATCCACCTCCCAGGGGTGGTACAAGGGATGGAGGTCGATCGGCACGAGGCTCTTCCAAAGGTAGAAAGCCAAGCTCGCGCCGGCGACGGCCAGATGGGCGGCGGGGCCGTGCAGGGGAATGGTCCAGCGGGCCAGGGCGCGATCTTGCTGAAAGAAGAGCGTCACCACCCCCAGGAGAAGCGATAGGCCGAAGAAGGGGACCGTCGCTTGGAGATCTCCCCGGCCAATCCGTCCCCGGCTCCACCAGGCATGGAGCAGGATGACAAAGGGAAGCATCACGCCGGAGCTCTTGCTGAGGAGAGCGAGCAGGAACAGGGCAAGGGAAAGGCAATAGAGGGCCCCGGGCTTGCCGCCGCTGCGCGGCGAGGGCGGGGATTCCGCGGCAGGGGCGCCGCCGGCCGCCTGGTCATAGCGGGCATAGGCGATCATCGCCCCCAGCAATAGCGCCAGGGAAAGCGTGTTCTTGAGTTCGGCAATCCAGGCGACGGACTCCACCGCGAGCGGGTGAACGACGAAGAGCAGGCCGCCGATCCACGGCCGCCCGAGGCCGAGCGCATCCAGGAGCCGCCAGAAGAGGAGCGCATTCAGGAGATGCAGCCCAAGGCTCAGGGCGTGATAGCCGGCCGGATCGTCTCCCCACGCGCGCCACAAAAACCACAGGAGGCTGGTCTTCAGCGGAAAATAATCGGGGCCGACGGAGCCGGCCCAGATCTTGGCCAGTCCATGGGGGTCCCGCAGGACCGGGTTCTGCGAGATTTCCGAGAGGTCGTCCCAAACCAAAGGTCCCCGCAGCGCCGTCTGATAGATCCAGCCGCCCAGCAGGACGATCGTAGCCGCCTTGAGCAGGACTCGCGGAATCGAGGGCGCGGCTGGCGATGGACGACCGGGCATGGGCAGAAGAGATGGCCGTCCGGGCCGGGAACGACAAGAGGAGACGGTGGCACCCGCCCGCCGCCGCGGACGATCCCGCGGTCAGGGCCCGGCGGCTCCGCGGCGCTGGGCTTCCCGGAACTCGCTCGCGGCATCCTGGGTCCGGCCCAGCGCTCGAAGGACCACGGCCCGGTTGTAATGGGCTTCCGCATCGTCGGGCTTCAGCCTCAGCGCCTCTTCAAACTGAGCCAGCGCATCCCGCAGCCTCCCCATGCCGGCGAGAGCGATGCCAAGGCTGCTGCGCGCGCCCGCCAGGGCCGGATTGAGACTCAAGGCGGCTTCATATTCTCCGATCGCCGCGCGAGGTTCGCCCGACTTGCGCAACACGAGGCCTAGATTGTAGTGGGCTTCGGCATACTCGGGTTTGAGGCGCAAGGCCTCCCGGCATTCGGCCACAGCCTCCGGCAGTCGGCCGGATTCGGCGAAGGCGATCCCAAGATTGTTGTGCGTTTCGGCGGAATTTGGCCGGAGACGGAGCGCCTCCTTATATTCGCCGACGGCCTGCGGGATCTGGCCCGTGTCCCGCAGCAGGTTGGCCAGGTTGAGGCGGGCTTCGAGGTAGCGCGGATCGAGCCGCAGCGCCTCCCGGTACTGGGCCGCGGCCTCGGCGGGCCGGTGGGCATCGGCCAGCGCGACGCCGAAATTATTGTGTCCCTGGGCGTAGCCCGGCTTCAGCCGGATCAAATCCCCGTAGTGCGCGATGGCCTCCGCGGTCCGGCCGGACTGCTGCAGCAGGATGCCCAGATTATTATGCGCCATCCAGGCGTCCGGATTGCGCCGGAGGGTCGTCCGGTAGAGCGCCTCGTCATCGACGTACATCCGGCTCTGCCGCCAGGTGAGCGCGCCCAAGACCAGGAGCAGGACAGCGGCGGCAAACAAAGGGGTCAGGCCGCCAGGTGTTAAATCGCGAGCGC
>Ga0302325_10007865_pt1 | contig 23538 bp, 19 predicted proteins | sample Palsa_T0_2_FD_201948 | JGI IMG/M metagenome (GOLD analysis project Ga0302325, IMG submission 201948) | Peat permafrost microbial communities from Stordalen Mire near Abisko, Sweden - Palsa_T0_2 | ecosystem: Environmental > Terrestrial > Soil > Palsa > Peat permafrost | place: Sweden: Abisko... | reverse complement strand
CAGCGGTCACCGCGCGCCGGCCAGCGCGGCGTCGCTAGGCTGGCGCGATGAGCAGGGACACCGATCGTGAGCATGTGCCGGCGCCGATGCGCCGCGATGTCCGGCTGCTCGGCGGCGTGCTCGGCGATGTGCTCCGCCAGGCCGGCGGCCAGGACCTGCTCGATGACGTGGAGCATCTCAGGCACCTGGTCATCGCGGCGCGGCGTCCCGATCCGGGGGATGATGCCGCTGGCGAGATCGCGGCCCTGGTCGCCTCCTGGCCGCTGGAGCGCGCGGAGGCCGTCGCGCATGCGTTCACCGTCTACTTCCACCTCGCCAACCTGGCCGAGGAGCATCAGCGGATCCGGACCCTGCGCAAGCGGGACACCGCGGCGCAGTCGCCGCGCGAATCGCTTGCCGTGGCGGTCGCGAGCATCCGCGAGCTTGGCCCCGAGCGCGCCGGCGGCCTGCTGGCGGGCCTGCGCGTGCACCCGGTCCTCACCGCCCATCCCACCGAGACCCGCCGTCGCGCGGTGACCGAGGCGCTACGGCGGATCGGGGTGCTGCTGGCCAGCCTGGACGACAGCCGGCTGGGCGCGAGCGACCATGCGGAGGCACTGCGCAGGCTCCGGGAGGAGATCGACCTGCTCTGGCGGACCGCTGCGCTGCGGGTGCAGGCGATGCAGCCGCTTGACGAGGTCCGCACGATCATGGCCGCGTTCGACGAGACGCTGTTCCAGGTGGTGCCTGCCCTGTACCGGTCGCTCGACCGGGCGCTGCAAGGCCAGCGGTCCGGGGACGCTGCTGCCGTCGCGCCCGCGTTCCTGCGGTTCGGCAGCTGGGTCGGCGCGGACCGGGACGGCAATCCGTTCGTGACGGCACAGGTGACCAGGGAAACGGCGGAAATCCAGGCCGACCACGTGCTGCGCGCCCTGGAGAACGTGACTGCCAGGGTCGGGCGCGCGCTGACGGTGCATGCCGAGCCGACCCTGGCCGGGCCGGACATCACCCGCGCGCTCGGGGCCGCAGGCGAGGCACATCCGGACCTGCTGGCCGAGCTGGCCGAGCGCTCTCCGGGGGAGCCGTATCGCACCTATCTGCTGTATGCAGCACGGCGGCTGCGCGCGACCCGGCTGGGCGAGACCGGCCTGGCCTACGGCGGCCCGGCGGAATTCATCGCGGACCTCTGCCTCGTGCAGCGCGCGCTGGCCGGCACGGGCGCCACCCGCCAGGCGTTCGGCGAACTCCAGCACCTGCGCTGGCAGGCAGAGACGTTCGGCTTTCACCTGGCCGGGCTCGAGATCCGCCAGCACAGCGCGGTGCATGCCCGGGCACTGGAGGAGATCCGCGGCGGCGGTCCGCACTCGGCGCAGACCAGCGAGGTGCTCGCGACCTTCCGGGCGGCAGCATGGATCCAGGACCGGTTCGGCCCGGCGGCCTGCCACCGTTACGTAGTCAGCTTCACCAGGTCGGCCGCGGACATCGCGGCCGTCTACGAGCTAGCCAGCCTCCCGATTTATAACGAGCCAATCCCCGTACTCGACGTGGTCCCGCTGTTCGAGAGCGGGGCTGACCTCGCGAACGCCACCCAGGTGCTGGACGACATGCTGAAGCTCGAGCCAGTGGCGGCGCGGCTGGCCGCCACCGGCCGGCACCTGGAGGTCATGCTCGGCTATTCCGACTCGGCCAAGGAACTCGGCCCGGTCAGCGCCACGCTGCGCTTGTTCGACGCACAGCAGCGGCTGGCGCGGTGGGCAGCGGAGCGCGACATCAGGCTGACCCTGTTCCACGGCCGCGGCGGGGCGCTCGGGCGCGGCGGCGGGCCGGCCGGCCGCGCGGTGCTCGCGCAGGCACCCGGCTCGGTGGCCGGCCGGTTCAAGGTCACCGAGCAAGGCGAGGTGATCTTCGCAAGATACGGCCACCCGGTGATCGCGCAGCGCCATCTGGAGCAGGTGGCCTCGGCGGTACTGCTGGCCTCCGCCATTCCCGTTCTCGTGCCCAATGCGCCACCCGCGGCGGATCCCGGTGCAGCGGATCCCGCGGCCGGCGGCCAGTTCAGGCCCATCGCGGACCGGATCGAGGCCGAGGCGCTGCGCGCGTACCGGTCGCTAGTCGAGGCCGATGGATTCGCCCGCTGGTTCGCCCGGATCAGCCCGCTGGAGGAAATCAGCGGGATGCGGATCGGATCCCGGCCGAGTCGCCGCGGCGTCGCCGGTGCCTCCGGCCCCTCCGGACTCGACGACCTGCGGGCCATCCCGTGGGTGTTCGCATGGGCCCAGACGCGAGTGAACCTGCCCGGCTGGTTCGGGCTCGGCAGCGGGCTAGCCGCCGCGGTGGCCGGCCGGACGGGGCTACCGGAGGTGCGCGACGCCTACCTGGCCTGGCCGCTGCTCGCCGTGCTGCTGGACAACGCCGAGATGAGCCTGGCCAAGACGGACCGCAGCATCGCCGCGCGATACCTCGCGCTGGGCGGCAGGCCGGACCTGACTGCGGTGGTCCTCGACGAGTATGACCTGACCCGGCGCCTGGTGCTGGCCGTAACCGGGCACGACAGGCTGCTGGCAGACCGGCCGGTGCTGTCCAGGGCGGTCGCGCTGCGCGATCCGTACGTGGACGCGCTCTCGCACCTGCAGCTGCGAGCCCTCGCCGGACTGCGCCACGGTGATGCCGATCGCGATCGGCTGGAACGGCTCCTGCTGCTCACGGTCAACGGCGTTGCCGCTGGCCTGCAGAACACCGGCTGACTCCGGCGGCTGACTTCGCCGGCCGGCCAGCCGGCGGCGGCGGCCAGCACCAGACCCCCGTGCCAGCCGCTGCCACGGCACCGCAGAGGCTGCCCAGGCGATCATGCGAGGTCGGCTGCGGCCCGGTAGGCTGACCAGCCACAGCCCGTTTGGGGGAATCGCTCCCGGCTCCTACCAGTGGGGGTTTCACCGATGCGACGGATACTGCCCGTGCTGGCTGCCGTGGCGACCACAGCCTTGCTCGCGGCCTGCGGCAGCAGCGCAGCGAGCGGCGGGAGCAGCACGGGGAGCGCATCGCCCGCCGCGAGCGCTTCCGTCGCCAGCTGCTCCAATGCCGCGATCCAGAAGAACCTCTACCAGCGCGGCGCCCTGACCGTCGCGACGGACAAGCCGGCGTACCCGCCGTGGTTCGAGGGCAACGATCCCTCGAACGGGAAAGGCTACGAGAGCGCGGTCGCCTATGCGATCGCCAGGCAACTCGGATTCACCAACTCGCAAGTGCACTGGGCCTACGAGCCGTTCAATGCCTCCTACTCCCCTGGGCCGAAGAAGTTCGACTTCGACATCAACGAGATCTCCTACACGCCCCAGCGAGCGACAGCGGTGACGTTCTCGGATAGTTACTACGACGTGCAGCAGGCGCTCGTGGCACTGAAGAACACCCCGATCGCGACCAGCCACACGCCAGCCGACCTGAAGAGCGACATCTTCGGTGACCAGGTTGGGACGACCAGCCTCGCCTACATCAATAGCGAGATCCAGCCGACCACCAGGCCGAAGGTCTTCCAGACCCTGAACGACGTGAAGGAGGCGCTGCAAACCCATCAGATCGCCGCCCTGGTCACCGACACGCCGACCGCTCAGTACATCTCATCGTCCGAGATCAAGGGCTCGGTCATGGTCGGCCAGTTCCCGAGCACGGGCGAGCACTACGGCCTGCTCTTCAGCCTGGGCAACCCGCTGGTCACCTGCGTCAACAAGGCGATCACGACGCTGAAGAGCAATGGCACGCTGGCGGCGCTGCAGAAGAAGTACCTGAAGATCTACCTCAGCGTCCCGGTGATCAAACCCTGACACGGCTCATCAGCTAGCCCGCGACGGCACGCATGGACGGCAGCCAGCCAGACCCGCCAGTGGATCCTTTCGCGGGCTTTCCCGCCGCCTCGCCCGCAGCCATCGGCGGCGCCTGGCAGACGCCTGGTTCCTTCGGCGCGGCCGGCCGCGGGCCACGGCTGCTGTCCGGCGGCGGACGCCGGGCGACTGTCATCTCGACGACCAGCACGCTGGTCGTACTCGGGGCGCTCGTCGCGGTCTTCCTGCTGGCGCCAGGCAGCAGCCAGGTGCGGCACACGTTCTTCAACCCGACCGACATGTGGCAGTCGTTCGTCGGCGACCCGAAGAAGGGCTACTACTCCGTCGGCGAGGCCATCTGGCTGAATATCAGGATGTTCCTGGCCGCCGAGGTCCTCATCCTCGCGCTTGCGCTGCTCATCGCCCTGATCCGGCAGTCGCGGAGCCCGGTGCTCTTCCCGTTCCGGGTACTGAGCCTGATCTATGTCGACTTCTTCCGCGGCGTTCCGCTGCTGCTCGTGCTCCTTGCCATCGGCTTCGGCGTCCCGGCGCTCCGGCTGCCGTTCGTGTCGACGCAGTCGGCTGCCATCTACGGCGTCGCGACGCTGGTCCTGTCGTACTCGGCCTACGTCTCCGAGGTCTACCGGGCCGGCCTGAACTCCGTGCACCAGAGCCAGGTGGCCGCGGCGCGATCGCTGGGGCTATCGCAGGCGACGGCACTGCGGCACGTGATCCTGCCGCAGGCAGTGCGTAATATCATCCCCCCGCTGCTCAACGACTTCATCAGCCTGCAGAAGGACACCGCGCTGGTCAGCGTCCTCGGTGCCATCGAGGCCAATGAGGCTGCGCAGATCTATAGCAGCACCGTCTTCAACTACTCCAGCTACGCCGTGGCGGCCATCCTTTTCCTGATCCTGACCATTCCGCTTGCCCGGTTCACCGACCGGCTGATCGACCGGGACCGCAGGCGGCGGCTAGCCGGAGCGGCAACATGACCGGGGCGGGCGGGATGCCGGACCCGGGCGTGCCGGACCCAGGGAAGCCGGACCCAGGGATGCCGGGCACGGGAATACCGGGCACGGGAATACCGGGCCCGGGGATGCCGGAAGCTGCGGCGATGTCCGGGACGGCCATCAGGATTGAGGGACTGCGCAAGGCATTCGGTGCCAACCAGGTCCTGAAGGGGATCGATCTCACCGTCAGCACGCACGAGGTGATCTGCCTCATCGGGGCGTCCGGATCAGGCAAGTCGACGCTGCTGCGCTGCCTGAACCTGCTGGAGCCGATCAGCGCGGGCCGGATCAGCCTCTGGGGCCAGGAGATCACCGCGGCCGGCATTGACCAGAACCTGGTCCGCAGGTCCATCGGCATCGTGTTCCAGTCCTACAACCTGTTCCCGCACATGAACGTGCTGCGGAACGTCACGCTCGCGCCGCGGAAAGCGCTGGGCACGCCCAGGCTGCAGGCCGAGGAAGAGGCCAGGGCACTGCTGAGCCGTTTCGGCCTGCTCGACAAGGAGGCCGAGTTCCCGGACAGGCTCTCCGGCGGCCAGCAGCAGCGGGTGGCCATCGTACGAGCGCTCGCGATGCGGCCGCAGATCATGCTGCTCGATGAGGTGACCAGCGCGCTGGATCCCGAGCTCGTCGCCGAGGTGCTCGATGTCATCCGCGAGCTCGCCGCCGCGGGCATGACGATGCTGATCGCCACGCACGAGATGGGATTCGCCCGCGACATCGCCCGCCGGGTCTGCTTCCTCGAAGAGGGGCGCATCATCGAGGACGCCTCGCCGGCTGAGCTATTCACCGCGCCGAAGGACGAGCGGACGCAGCGCTTCCTGCGGCGGATCATCGCCGCCGGGCGCCTGTGACGACGGGCCGCTGGCCCGATGGCAGCACTCCCCTTCTCCCCGCCGCCCCGGCCGACGGCTTGCCGGCCGGGGCGGACCCGCCGAGCAGGTAGCCCGATCACGGTCGGCCCGGCATGGCGGCCCCCGGCCGGCCAGGGCTAGCCAGCGACGGCCCGCCGCAGGCCCGCCAGCGACTCGCGGAGCAGCCGCGCCCGGCCATCCGAGAAGGCGTACTCGGCGAGTGACGCGCAGACGGACACCGCCAGCACCCGCGCCCGCAGCTCGCGTTCAGCGTCGACCGGGCCGTAAGCCGCCAGCAGTGCCGCCCGGGCCGGTCCGGCGAACCCGCTATAGGCCAGCGACAGGTCTACTGCCGGGTCGGCCAGGCATATGTCACCCCAGTCGATGACGCCGGATGCGTCTCCGCTCTCGCCGACGAGCAGGTGGCGTAGATGGAGGTCACCGTGGGCAAGGACAGGCCGGCCGGCCGGCGGCCCCAGGCCGCCGGCTTCGCCGAACAGTCGCTCGATGGCCGGGTCGGGGATCCAGGCAGCCAATCGTGCCAGCCGTTCCAGCGGCTCTCTGGCGCGGGCTGCCCGGATCCGGGGATCAGCCCGCTGCATGGGATCTTCGGGAAGGCCTGGCTCGCCCGGCCCGGCGACCTCAGCGAGGTGCGGATGATGGAGCGCACGAAGGAACCTGCCTGCGCTGGCCCCGGCCTGCGCTCGCGCGCTATCCGGCAGTTCCGCCTCCGCCAGCTCAGTTCCCGCTATCAGCCTGGCGCCCCAGAACGGCCAGGGATAGGCGCCGGACGGCGTGCCGATCAGTTCCGGCACCGGGACGGGCAGCGGGAGGTGCGGGGCCAGCCGGGGCAGGATGGCAATCTCGCGCTGTATCCCGGGTAGCGCGACCTCCCTGCGCGGGAAGCGGAAGACCCACTGGCCGCCTGCCAAATAGACCGTGTTGTCCCAGCCAGTAGCCAGCAACTCGACCTGCGCGCCGCTCAGCCGCGGGAATTGCAGGCCTATCAGCTCGGCGGCGAGCGAGGCCGACACAAGCTGCTCAGCTTCCCACTGCAGCCTGGGTGCGCGGTCAGGCTGGCCGTCCACGATGGGCGATTTTAGCACCGGAAGCTCCGGGGCGAAGTCAGCCGCCCGCTGCCTTAGGACCTAGCTTTATCTCAACGATGGGCGGGTTCGTCGGCTTGGATGTCCCTCCGGTTGGCTCGACGGTCACGCCCGCCGTGTCCCCGGACGCGAGGCCGGACGCGAGCAGCGGAGCCGTCCGCCCGCCGGTCGGGGCAGGCAGCAGGCCAGCCGGGCGGGCGCTGCCGGGCGCCAGCAGCCAGAGTTCGTAGACCTTGCTGGCAGGCAGCGGCGGCAGTCCTGCCGTCGTGAAGATCATCTTGTGCCGGACCTGGGAGAACACCGCTGTGGCCGTGCCACCGCCGGACGTCCGGTGGACGACGATTCTGGCATCGGGGGCGTTCAGCACTGTCTCGATGGCCTGCTCCTGAGCCTGCACGCGATCGAGGCGGCCCTGGGTGGCGGCCTGCCTGAAGCCCAGCACGACGACGGCGGCGAGCACGGCCACCGCGGCCAGGCCGACCAGGCGCGGAGCCCACGCATGGCGGCGAGCCCGTGCATGCCGCGCCGGGGCCGCCGGATGCTGGTCGATGACCGGGGGATTCTGACTCGTCCTCGCCGCTGCATCCAGGACCCGCTCCCTGAGTTGCAGCGGAGGAACCTGAGCGACTGCGAGCGCCAGCCGGGTCGCGGTCTCGTGCAGGTCGCGTACATCGCGCATGCACCGCTCGCAGCGCTGCAAGTGGCGCTCGAAGCGCTCTCGCTCGGCGTTATCAAGAGCGTCAAGCGCGTAGGCGCCGCCAAGAGTATGCGGGTCTTGCCGCAAGAGCTTCACGCGCCCACCCCCAGGCAGTCGCGCATCCGGATCAAGCCGTCGCGGATCCTGGTCTTGATCGTCCCGAGTGCAACGTTGAGCAACCCGGCGACCTGGCGGTAGGTGTAGCCGCCGTAGTAGGCGAGAGTGATCGATTCACGTTGCAGGTCCGTCAGCGAATTCAGGCAACGGCGGACCCGTTCCCTGTCAAGGTTGGCCTCGACGGCCTCGGCTACCTCGTCAGGTGAGAGAGCGGCCTCGGCTACCGCCGACTTCTGATCCCGCTGCACCTCAGCACTGACCGATCGGACCCGGTCGATCGCCCGCCGGTGCGCGATCATCATCACCCAGGTAATCGCGCCTCCCTTGGCGGAGTCGAAGCGGGACGCGTTGCGCCACACCTCGAGCAGCACTTCCTGCGCGACCTCCTCGGATTGGGCCCGGTCTCTGAGCACTTTGCGGATTAGGCCGTATACCGGACCCGCCAGCCGGTCGTAGACCTGCTCGAACGCGTTCTGATCACCCCGGGCCACCTGCACGAGCAGCCAGTCCAGCTTCGTGTCGGCACTCCCCCCAGGGTCCGCGCCCGGCTCAGGTACGCGCTTTCCGCGTGTGTCCATACCATCCATTCGACACCCCATGGGAGGCAGATTGGTATCGCGGCGCACCGCGTCCTTCCTCATTGTCCCTGGCGTAGCGCTGACTAGCGCTGGGCCGTCATATCCGGACACCGCCGCTCCGGGCGGCGGCCAGGCGCAGCGGCCGGGCCCAATCCAGACACCGGTTACGATCGATCCGGTTTTTGCCGGACAAATCGTAACCGGTAAAAACCGCCAGACAGCGGATTTGGGTGGGCCAGGCGAGGGTGAGACCGGGCGAGGGTGAGACCGGGCGAGGGTGAGACCGGGCGAGGGTGAGACCGGGCGAGGGTGAGACCGGGCGAAATGGCAGCGGGCGGGCTAGTGGTGGCCGGCGGCCTTCGCCAGCTCGTAGACGAAGAGCAGCGCGTTGACCGTGCCGACCCCAGAGGCCAGGTCATACCCCGGCCTGGCTCTGAACCCTTGCACAGTGTGCAGCTTCCCGCCCTGGCGGAAAGACACGGTGTTGTTGCCGGTCACGACGTCCACGATGCCGGGCAGGTGCTGGGCCGACATCCTGTAGAGGAACGGGTTGATCAGCCCGAGCGGCCGGCCTGCGACCTGGTCAGCCATCGCTACGATGCCGGCGAACTCAGGGGTGGCCTCACTGGTGCCGCAGCTCGGGTACCAGCCGGCGGCCTGTCCCTTGAAGCTCTGGTACATATCGGCGGCTCCGTTGCAGGCGCCGCTCATCGAGATGTCCGGCACGCCGCGGCTGGCGCCCACGACGGACCGCACGCCGTTCTGGTAACTGGGGCGGCCGAAGATGACCGACTTGCCGCCGCCGCCCGCCAGCGGGTTCGGCCCCTTGTCGCCGGCAATGAACTTGTTCGCCGCCGCGTTGAAGGTGTCGTTCCACACGGTGTCAGGCCTGGTGTGCCTGCCCGTCGCGGTGAGATGAAGCCGGGTACCGCCGACGCCGGTGACCAGCGGGTCGCTGTCGGGCCATGACGTCACCGGATGCAGGTAGTAGGTGAACTGGTTGAACTTCACGTCAGCCGCGCCACTGTCGCCCGAGGCGGCAAGGACGGTCACGCCGCCGCGTGCCGCGTCGATGTAGGCACCGCGCAGGTCGGTCAGGGATTTCCTGGACGGGAAGGTCTGCTCCGTGGCGCCGAAGCTCTGGCTGATCACGCCGCCGAGGTGGTGGCTGATCACGTATTCCTCGGCTCTGACGATCGCCGGGAAGCCGGTTGTGCCCTCGTTCTCTGAGGTGGGGGTCTCGACAAGCAGGATCCGGGCGCCCGGCGCCATCGTGTGGGCGTACTCGACGTCCAGGTCCGTCTCGCCGGCCCAGCCCGCCCGGTTTGATGTCGGACGGTATGCAGCGACCTTCCCGGCCGGCTGGATCACCCGCAGCGAGGGCGGGGCCGGGATGCCGGAGGCAGCATCGAACACCCTCAGGTCGCGGCGGACGGTGGGGGATCCGTAGGAGTCGACGATGACGATCGTCTGGCCCTTGCCATCTACCCCCTTCCGGAAAAGCGCCGGCAGATGATAGGCCCGCTGGATCTGCTTGGGGAGATAGCAGGCGATCTTGAATTTCTTCTCGCAGAACGCCGTCGTCGGGGGCAGCGGCTGCGCGCCAAGAGCGTGCACGATGCCCGGCCGGATGGCCACGATGGCAGCCAGCGACCCGGCCGGCGGCGCGACCGCGGGCGCGACGGCGCCCGCCCCGCTCACGGCTGCGGCAAGCAGCGCGGATCCGGCGGCAGCCGCCGCAGGCCTGGCTAGGCGCATGAGGTCTCCCCGGGGGACGGGCAGGCGAGTTGCCTGATCACCGACGGCGAGGTGCCCGCGGCTCCGACGCTAACAGATGATCTGCGGCGGAGGCAGCCGCCATGCGGCCGGTGCGCTGCTCGCCGGGTCCCTAATGCCGCAGACCGGGCTTTCTGCTGGCGCGGCCACCCATACCAGCGCGCCGTGACCTCGCGCGTACCGTGGGGATTACCGGCGGATCGGAGATCGCGCGATGAAGCTCAAGCTCGACCTGCACGAGATCTACAACCAAGGGCAGGACATCGACCGCGCCCTCCGGGACATCATGGCCGAGGCCGTGCGGAAGAAAGCGCCGCTGGTCGAGATCATTCCGGGCAAAGGCTCAGGACAGCTCAAGAAGCGGGTGCTCAGGTTCCTTGAGCAGAAAGAGAACAAGGCGCTTTACCACCGCGTGGAGAAGGACTCCAAGAACTTCGGGCGGGTGTTCGTGCACTTCCGCTGGAAGTAACGAGCCGCCTCCGCTGATCTGCGATGGTCCGCCGGCACAGACTGTGACCTGCGAGGTAAGTGGTAGTCAGCCGTCCGGAGCTTCCCGTACGAACGCTGAGCCTTTCCGCGCAAGGTGGCGATCACCCTGAGTGATCATGATGAGGGCGTGCCCCGAACCCGTTGACCATGAGTGCAGGTGTCGTTAATCCCTTGCCGGCCGCCATGCGAATCGCCGATGATTTCGGCCATGGCCACGACCCGGCGAGCCGACATGTTCACCGCGGACGGCAAGCCGTCTGACGACGACCCGCGTGAGAACGGGCCAACGCTGGGCGACGAGCGCACCACGCTGGTCGAGTCCCTGCGCTGCCAGCGCCTCACCTTGGAGATGAAATGCTCAGGTCTTGATGCGGAGGCTATGGCGCGGCGTTCCGTCGAGCCGTCGACGATGTCGCTCCTGGGGCTGGTGCGACACCTGGCCGAGATGGAGCGTGCGACGTTCAGGGTGATGATGGCCGGGCAGGACGTGCCCCGGCTGTTCGGCTCCGGTGACGGTGATTTCGATGGTGCTGTTCCCGACCCCCAGGTGATTGCGGAGGCGTGGGAAGCATGGCGCGGCGAGGTGGACTTCGCCACGCGGTTCGTGGCCGGGGCGCCCACTCTCGACATCACCGGCGACGATCCCTTGAATCAGCATGGCAGCGGCGGCGGGCGGATGTCACTGCGCGAGGTGCTGGTCGGAATGATCGAGGAGTACGCCCGCCACATGGGTCACGTCGACCTGCTGCGCGAGCGGATCGACGGACGGCTAGGCCAGTAATGATCATGGTTAGGACTCGCCGAACCCGTTGCCAGTTCATCGGGCGCATGCTGACCTGTTCCATCAGATGACCTCGCTGGCGTGCTATGCGAGTGCCTGACCGGCCCGCAGGTCCTGGATCTTGATCGGCAGGACGGGGCGCAGGTTCCGCAGTGCGTCGCTGAAACCCGCCGCCGTCCAGTGAGCTGCCCGCGGGGACCGTGCCAGGATGAGCTTATGAGCGTCCGGGATGAGCCCTTGAAGGCCCTGATACGCGTGCTGGTCACGGCGGTCGCCCTGTTCGTGGCCACTGCCGTTGATTCCGGCATCCAGCTGCGGGCTGGCACCACCTTGTCCAAGGTCGTCACGCTGATTGTGGTCGCGCTGATCTTCGGCATCGTCAACGCGGTCCTGAAGCCGATCGCCAAGACCCTCGGCTGCCTCTTCTACGTGCTGACGCTCGGGCTGATCGGCCTGGTCGTCAACGGGCTGCTGCTCTGGCTCACCAGCTGGGTGGCCGGCAAGCTCTCGCTGCCGTTCCATATCACCGGGTTCTGGGCGGCCTTCTGGGGAGCGATCATCGTAGGCGTCGTCGGATGGCTGCTCAACATGTTCGTCGGGGATCACGGGCTCGGCAGCAAGGCGGACAGATAGCGGCCGGCGGCCGGCGGTGCGTGGCCGCTGGCGGTCGCGCGCGCGCCGCTCTACGCTCTCGGTGTGCCTGACCTGAGGATCCACCGCAGATTCCGTCACACGGCGCGGCGCTTGACGAGTGCCGTGCTGGCGGCGGGACTGACGGCCGCGCTCGCGGTCTCTGGCGCGCCGATCCCGGTCGCCGCGGCGTCGCCGGCCGGGGCATCGCCGGCCGGGGCATCGCCGGCCACGGTGGCCGGAGCTGCCGCGGCGGGACCTGCCGCGGCACCGTCCATCCGGCTCGGGAGCATCACGCTGAGCCGGTGCGCGAGAGCGCCGCTGGCCTTCTGCGGGCACCTCGCCGTGCCGCTGGACTACGCATCAGCCGCCAGCCCGCACATCCATATCGGCTTCCGCTGGCTGCCCGCCACCCGCCACGCCGTGGGAACGGTCCTCGCGGTCGAGGGCGGCCCTGGCTTCGCGACGACGGGCAGCGAGGACGACTACCTCCCGGACATCGGGCCGCTGCACCGGACTCGCAGCCTTCTCCTTATTGACCTGCGCGGCACCGGCACGTCCACGCCGATCGACTGCCCCGGGCTCGAGCGGGCAGGCTCGCATCAGTCCGGACCGCACTTCAACCGGCTGGTCGGTGCCTGCGGCGCCCAGCTGAACCACCAGTGGCGCTACCGCGGCGGCGGCTGGGTGCACGCCTCCGAGGACTTCAACACGGCCTACTCCGCCCGGGACGTGTCCCGGGTGCTGCGCGCCCTGCGGCTGCGCCGGGTGGACCTGTACGGCGACTCCTACGGCAGCTGGTTCGCCCAGGTCTTCGCTTCCCGCTATCCGGGCCAGCTGCGCTCGGTCACGCTGGACTCCACCTACCAGGTCCTGGGGCTCGACCCGTGGTACACCACGACGGTCATCACCGCCCGGCGGGCCTTCGACGCAGCCTGCCGTCAGTCCGCCGCGTGCGCCGCGGCCACCCGCGGATCCGCCTGGGGCCGGATCGCCGCGCTGGCCGGCCGGCTGGCCCGCGCTCCGGTCAGCGGGGAGACCACCACCGCCGACGGCACCAGGGGCCACCTGACGGTGACCGCCGAGACGCTGGTCAACCTCGTGAACAACGCAGGATTCGACCCGGTCGTCTACCGCGACCTAGATGCTGCCGCGCGGGCACTGCTGCGCCACCAGGACGCGGTGCCGCTACTGCGGATATCGGCGCTATCGCTGGGCTTCGACGACACCAACTACCCGCTGCCCGAGTTCAGCGACGGCCTGTACTTCGCCGTCGCCTGTACCGATTACGTGCAGCTGTTCAGCCGGTCCGCGCCGCTCGCGGTCCGTGCCAGGCAGTACCGCGCCGCGCTGCGCCGTGAGCCGAAGCGGACGTTCGCGCCGTTCAGCCTGGCCCGGTGGACATCGCTGGACCAGTACACGGAGGCCTACAGCGGCTGCCTGCGCTGGCCGTCGCCGCACCGGGTGCACCGGCCTATCACCCGCCGGCCGCCGCTGGTGCCCGCCCGGCTGCCCGTGCTCGTGCTGTCCGGGACGCTGGACTCGCTGACGCCGCGGCTGGGCGGCGCGACGCTGGTCACGCGCCAGCTGGGCCGGTCAGCCCGGCTGGTGACGCTCGCCAACATGACCCACGTGGCCGGGCAGGACGTCAATAACGGCTGCGCCCTGTCGATCTACCGGCGCTTCGTCTCCCGCCCAGGCGAGCTTGCTACCGAGAACACGTCCTGCGCCCGGCGGGTGACGCCGGTGCACACCGTGGGCACGTACCCGCGGCGGCTGGCCGACGCCGTTCCCGCCACCGCGGCGCCAGGCAACGCCGCCGGGCGCCGGGCGCTGCAGGCCGTCTCCGTGGCGCTCGCCAGCGTCGGCGATGAGATCAGCCGCTGGCCGCTGCTCAGCGGCGACCGCGACCGCGGACTGCGCGGCGGCACCATCACGTTCCGGCCTGGCCGGCGCCTGCGGATCAGGCTCAGCGGCGTCCGCTGGGTGACCGACGCCACGATCGACGGCACGGCGTGGTGGAGCCAGCGGGCCGACCGGGTCACCGCCCGCCTGGTGGTGCACCCTGACGGCGGCAGGGCGATCGAGATGACTGCACGCTGGCGGCCGTTCGGCGGCCAGGCCCAGCTCGCCGCGATCACCGGGTCGCAGGGGCGGCAGCGGTTGGTCGCGGTCGCCCTGGCGCCGTGACGCACTGATTCGGGCGCCCGGCGGCGGCCGGCCGCCGCGCAGGCGCACTGCGAGTTTGTCGGGACAGATCCCTGGTGCGGAGGGACTGCATCCGTTATCACGTCTATTCTCTGACATATCGTCGCAAGCTGACGTCTGCCGTGACGGGCCAGCGGGGTCCGGGTGCGCAGCGCGTGCGGGCTGGTGGTCGCGAGACGGGCTGGGGGTCGCGAGAAATGAAGAGACAGGTCAGCGGCCAGAACGTGGTCGGCCGGCCAGCCGGGCAGGTGGCATGGCGGTGAGGTTAGGCGTCGTGCCGCCGCTGGCGGCCTCCTTCAACCCACGGCCCGAGACAGGACTCGGGCTGGCGGGCAGCCTCATGCCTGGCGAGATAACGGTCCTGAACCCTGCGGAGGAAGACGGGAACCCGGATCCGCTGGCCGGGACGGGGGGCACCGGCAAGACCCAGCTTGCCGCGGCCCTGGCTCATTCTCTCTGGCAGGCCGGCGCGGTGGAAGTCCTGGTATGGCTGACGGCATCCGGCCGGGATGCCGTGATAGCCGGTTACGCCCGCGCACTCTGCGATATCGACGCCGCAGAGCCCGGCGCCGACCCTGACGCGACCGCCGCACGGTTCCTGGCCTGGCTGGCCAGTACCACCCGGCCGTGGCTCGTGGTCCTCGATGATCTCGCCGACCCGGCCGACCTGGAAGGGCTGTGGCCGCACGGGCCCGCGGGACGCGTTGTCGTCACCACCCGGCGGGACTCCGCAGCGCTTCGGGGTAACGGCCGGAGAGTCGTTCAGATCGGGGTGTTCTCCCGCCGCGAGGCGCTCAGCTACCTGACCGCGAGCCTCTACGATGACCCCGACCAGCGGATCGAGGCGCTCGACCTGGCGGAGGATCTGCGCTGCCTGCCGCTGGCGCTGGCGCAGGCCGCCGCCCTGATGGCTGACCGAGGGCTGGACTGCCGTTCTTACCGTGCCTGGTTTGCCGAGCGAAAGCGCCGCCTGCCCGGCTCGGTGGCTGGCAGCTACTCGTCCATCGCAACGGTCACCTGGTCACTGTCCCTCGACTACGCAGATCAGCTTCCGCCAGCTGGCCTGGCAAGGCCGGCCCTCGCCATGACAGCGCTGCTGGACCCGAACGGCGTACCAGGGGCGGTCCTCACCAGCAAGCCGGGGTGCGAGTTCATCGCCGGCCGTCCCGGCGACGCCGCGGCAGCCGACGGCCAGCAGGCCCGCGGCGCCCTGCAGAACCTCGCCCGCCTTGGCCTTGTCACCATCGACCCCGCGAGCGCGGAGCGCACCGTGCGGGTGCACCCCATGGTCCAGGCCACCGTGCGGGAGGCGCTGCCTCCCGCCGTGCTCAAGCAGGCCGCCCAGGCCGCAGCCGAGGCCCTGCTGGAGACCTGGCCTGCTCGGGACACACAGCCCGTGCTGGCGCAGACCCTGCGCGACAACACGGCCAGCCTGCGCCGCTGCACGGGCGATCTGCTGCTGGCGCCCGAGAGCATTCCCCTGCTCTTCCGGGCCGGCCGCAGCCTCGAGGATGCGGGACTCACCGGGCCGGCCATCAGCTACTGGCAGCTGATGACCGACGCCATCGACCGCGTCCACGGCCCTGCTCATGCCCGGGCGCTGGCCGCACGCGACCATCTCGCTGCCGCGTACGACGCGGCGGGACGGCCGGGGGAGGCGATCGGCGCGCGCCGATCGTGCCTTGAGGAACGCGAACGCATCCTCGGCCCCGATCACCCGGACACGCTGGCGTCCCGCAGCGACCTGGCCGACGCCCACCTGGCAGCGGGGCGGCTAACGGAGGCCATCGCGCTCTACGAGCGCACCCTCGCGGGCCGCGAATGGGCACTCGGGCCCGAGCACCCGGACACCCTGACATCCCGCGGCAACCTCGCCTTCGCCTACAGCTCGGCCGGCCGGCCGGCCGACGCGATCGCCATCTTCCAGCGCACGCTCGCGGACCGCGAGCGGATCCTCGGCCCCGACCACCCGGACACGCTCGCCTCCTGCGGCAACCTGGCGGCCGCCCTTCACGCGGACGGGCGGCTGAAGGAAGCCATTTCGCTGTACCAGCGCACGCTTGCCGACCGCGAGCGGGTGCTCGGGCCCGAGCACCCGGACACGCTGGCCTGCTCCGGCAACCTGGCCTACGCTTACCGGTCCGCGGGAAAGCTGAAGGACGCCATCCCGCTGTACAAGCGCACCGCGGCAGGCCGCGAGCGGGTGCTCGGGCCCGAGCACCCGGACACCCTCACGGCCCGCGGCAACCTCGCCGCCGCCTACCACACCGCGCGGCGGCTGAAGGACGCCATTCCCCTCTACGAGCGCATACTCGCCGACCGCGAACTGGTCCAGGGCCCGGACCACCCGGACACCGTGACCGCGCGCGGCAATCTCGCCGCCGCCTACCATTCGGCGGGCCGCATAGTGGACGCCGTGCCCCTGTACGAGCGCACCCTCGCCGACTGCGAGCGGATCCGGGGACCGCATCACCAGGACACGCTGACCTCGCGCTGCAACCTCGCCCACGCGTACCACACCGCCCGGCGGCAGGCCGACGCCATCGCCGTCTTCGAGCGCACCCTGGCCGACTGCGAGAGCGCCCTCGATCCCGGTCACCCGCTGACCCAGACAGTGCGCGAGAGCCTCGAGGCCGCCACGCAGGCCTGACCCCGGACTCCGTGCCCTCACGAACGTGGTTGCCCCCCCGCTCGGGTGCGCTCACTAAGGTGGTGGATCCGGGATCCGGTCACCATAAAACGTGGTCGGCGGCGGGATCCACCACGTTCGGGGACCGCCTCAGATGGCCGGTAGGAGTGCACTGCGCCGGCCCAGGGAAGGGAACGACGCGATCATGAGCCAGCAGGAAGCCGCCAGCGCCGGGGCGACGCCCGGCGGCCCGGCGGCCCCCGGCACGGTGAGCGACGAGCGGAGCCTGGCCGCCCAGCTGTTCAACGAGACCTGGCGCCTGATGGAGCGGGAAGGCCGGAGCCAGGAAGACGACGACCGGATGATCCACACCGCGCACGCTTCGCGTTACCACTGGGGCCAGGTCCCGGCCGCTGCGCCAGCCCATCTGGCCAGGGGCGAGTGGCAGGTCTCTCGGGTCTATGCGGTCCTGCGCCGGTCTGAGCCGGCGATCTATCACGCCCAGCGGGTGGTGGACATCTGCCTGGCCAACGGCATCGGAGACTGGGATCTTGCCTTCGGCTACGAGGCGCTGGCCCGGGCGTTCGCCGTCATTCCCGACGCCGGGGCGGCCAGGAAGTGGACCGACAAGGCGCTGGCGGCCGCCGATTCCATCGCCGCGGACGAAGACCGCGACCTGCTCCTTGCCGACCTGGAGACCGTCCCTCATCAGCCTAGGTACTGGTGAGCCAGCCGATACTGGGCACTGGTGAGCCAGCCGATCGCCACGTCCCTGACGACCCGCGGGGTCACGCCGTTAGTGACCGGCCATAGCCTGCCGGCTGGCCTGCCGCAGCGGCGTTTTCACGGATCACCTCGAACGCCTCGGCATAACGTCCGCCGCCGGGGCGTGACCATTGGCGTGCGGTTGACTCGACCAGGTCCTGCTCCAGGCAGTCCCGTGCCTGCCCCCGCGATGCGAATGCCTTGACGGCCAGGAGCTTGCGTTCGACCTGCTCATCGATGGTCACGAAACGGGTCGGCCGGAACTCCGCGGTGGCAGACGGCGACTGGAAGCAGTAGACGGACCCGATCTCGCGGGCGGCCAGCATGGCCGCCCGGTGGGTACTGCGGTGATCCAGGCGCGCGTCATGGAGCGAATGGGTGTAGATCGCAGTCGGCCGCACGGTCTCGATGACACGCCTGATGACGCTGGCTGCCGTGCCGCCATCCTCGAAACTGGTGTCCTGGAGATCCTCGAGGAACAAGGTTGCGCCGAGAGCAAGCGCGGCCATCTCGGACCCGCCCGCCCGACCGCCCTGCCCGCTTCCCCCGCTAGCTCCGCTGGTCGTGCCGTGCCCCCTGGTGAGCGTCAGGATCGAGACCTTATGCCCGATGCCGCGATGAGCGAGCAGGGTTCCGGCCGTGCCCGTCTCGACGTCACCCGGGTGCGTGCCGATGGCGAGTACGGCCTGCCTGGCAGCCAGCCGCGCCGCGCGCCCCTTCGCCACCAGCGAGACAGCGGCGGCCAGCAGCCGGTCCGGCCGGACCGGCTTCTGCAGGAATTCATCAGCCCGCTTGCGCAGCGCCTGCACGGTGGTCTCGCCGGGCTCGTGCGCGGTGATCACGGCGATGGGGAGTCCCGGGGAGAGCCGGCGTACCGCCTCCAGGAGTTCGAGACCGGTCATGCCCGGCAGCTCCGCGTCGGTCAGCACAAGATCCCAGGCTTCCGAGCTGACGCGCTGGAGCGCGACGGCGGGGTCGGGCGTGTGCACGACCTCGAAGCCGCCCTGCCTGCCCAGCACGTGCATCGCGAAATGGGCGGCCACGGCGTCGTCCTCGACTAGGAGGATACGTCCGGGCCGCCCGTCATGTTCGGCGCTCGTCATGCGTCTACCGCCCGTCGTCCTTGAGTCCGTACGGAGTGACCTTTCTTACAATGAGCTACTTATTACTTACAATACGTGATGAACATCGATGGCGCCCGGCGCCGGATCGCGCGGACTCCGCGGGACAGGATCTTCACGGCTGTTCGCCAAGACGCGCACGGCACGCTGCCGCGATGTCGCCGATATCGACCTGCTGGAGAATCAGCTCGTGGCGGTGATCTGCAGGATCCAGCGTCCGCAGGAATCGCTCGTAGGCGCGCCGCGCGGCCAGTGCGTCACCCACCGCGTCGTGGGCACGGCCCAGAGTGAACGCCGCGAGCGAGAACGCAGGGTCGGCATAGAGCGCTCGGCGGAGCGCGACCACCGCTCTGGCCGGCTCGCCTGCTTCGAGCGTGACGAGCCCCTGAACGAAAAGCGCGTCGGCGTCGAGCGGGTTGTCCGCGAGCACCGACGCCACCTGCGAGAGTGCATCATCACGGTCACTCTTGTCAGCGGCTTCCAGCGCGGCTGCCAGCCGCTGCTCGCGCGACTGCGCCGGCTCGCGGCCGAGCGGCCGGCGGAGCCGGCGCGCATCCGGCCGCGCCGGGCACACCGGCCCGGCCGCTGGATCCGCGGCCCGTGCGGTCGACCCCGTGATGACATCCGCGGCACCCAGTATCAGCACGCCGCCCGGGCGCAGCGACCGCCTCAGTGAATCGATTACCTGCACGACCAGCGATCGCTCGAAATAGATGAGCACGTTCCTGCAGACGACTAGGTCGAAGGCGGCTTCACCAGGCGGCGGGAACGGGCCGCTGGCGAGGTTGTGGCGGCGGAAGCGGACCATCCTGCGCAGCCGCTCGCCGACGAGATAGCTGCCGTCGGCCTGCTGGTCGAGATAGCGGCCACGCGGCGACGGCGGCAGGGCTCGCACCGCCCGATCGCGGTACCGGCCGAGCGCAGCGGCGGCCAGCGCGGCACCCGAGATATCCGTTCCCAGCACGTCGACCGGGGCATCTACCAGGGGGAGCGCCTGGTCAGCGAGCAGCGCCAGAGTGTAGGCCTCTTCCCCGCTCGCACACCCCGCGCTCCAGGCACGGATGGTCCGCGATCCCCCCGCGCGGGCAGCCTGAAGGAGGCTGTGCCATGCGATCGTGTCGAGCTGGCCGCGGTCCCGGACGAAGCTCGTCTCCTGGACGGTCACCTCGTCGATCAGCCGGTTCATGAGACCACGGCCGCCTGCCGGATCCGAGACCGAGCGCAGGAACGCGGCAGGATCGGTTCCTGGTGCCGCGCGGCGCAGGGCGGCGCGAAGAGCGGCTTCCCGCGCTGCCGGCAACGCGATCCCGGTCTCCCGGCGGACGAGTTCCGTGATCTCGGCGAGGGGATTCTTCATCGCGTGCCCGGCAGCGGCTCGTGAATCAGGCCCAGCAGGGAGGCGGCGATCTCGCTGGGCGACAGCACGACGTCGACCCCCAGATCGGTCGCGGCCCTCGGCATCCCGTACACCACCGACGATTCCTCGTCCTGGGTGATCGCAAGCCCGCCGCGGGCGCGTACCGCGGCCGCTCCGACCGCGCCGTCGGCGCCCATTCCGCTGAGCACGATGGCGACGCCTGCCCGTCCCGCGGCTGCCGCGATGCTCTCGAAGAGAACATCACCAGAGGGGCGGTGGTGGCCGGCCACGGCGCGCCTGTCGAGGTACAGCTGCCCGGTAGCGGTGAGCTTAAGGTGCACGCCCTCCGGCGCGATCCAGGCCCCGGGACCCGCCTGCGCCCCGCTCGTCGCTATAGCGACGGACAGGGGCACACTCTGATCGAGCCAGTGGGCGAACCCTTCGATGAACCCGGCGCCGATGTGCTGCACCACGAGGAGCGGAATCGGGTAATCGGCCGGCAGCGCCTCCAGCAGGTGCACGAGAATCTGCGGACCCCCTGTCGATGCGCACACCCCGATCACCGACGCCCGGCGGGCGAGGTCGCCTGCACCGGACGCCGCCCAGAGCCCAGGGCGCAGATGGCGGATCACGTGTGCGCGGCTCAGCATCTTGACCCGCCGCCGGAGAGCGGACCCCGCGGCGCCCGCCGGATCGCGCAGGTCGAGATCATCGCTGGTGATCGCATCGAGTGCTCCGGCCGCGAGCGCGGCTGCCGCCCCGTCGCCTCCGGTACTGACGCGGGCCAAGATCACCAGGATCGGCACTGGCCGCGAGCTCATGATTTCCTGGACAGCCGCTAGCCCGTCCATGCCAGGAAGCTGGAGGTTCATGATCACGAGGTCCGGCCGGATGCGGGGCAGGGCAGCTATCGCCTCCTCGGCAGTGCGGCAGACCTCGACGACCGTAATGTCACCCTCGTGGTCAAGCGCCCGGCTGAGCGCGGTGGCGTATACGCGAGAGCCCCCGCAGAGCAGGACGCGTTGCGCCGCCACCCCGGTCACCGGCCGACGAGCCGCTCGACCGTAGCGAGCAGAGCCTGCTGGTCGAAGCCCTGCTTTGCCATGTAGGCGTCTGCGCCTGCCTCGATCCCCCTGCGCCGGTCCTCCTCCGATCCGCACGAGGTGACGATGACGACGGGCAGCGACGAGCGCGCCCCGTCAGCGCGGATCGCGCGGGTCAGGTCGAGCCCGTCGAGTTCGGGCATCTCAAGGTCGGTGACCACGAGCGCGATCTCGGTATCGCGATCGAGGGCTGCCAGCGCGTCGCGCCCGTCGCGCGCAGTCACGACGCTGTAGCCGGCCGCCTCCAGGATGCTGCGCTGGAGTTCGCGGACAGTGAATGAGTCCTCGACAACGAGGATCTTCGGCGCGACCGGACCGGCCTTACGCGGCGTGGTCATCGCGGCACCACGCCGCTGCGCCCTGGTGAGCACGGCCGGATCGAGAATGAGCGCGATCCGCCCGTCGCTGAGGACGGCTGTGCCAAGGTATCCCTCGACGTCGCCGAAGAGCGGGCTGAGAGGCTTGATCACGACCTCCTCGGGACCCAGTACGGCGTCGCAGGTCGCGACGGCCCGGCGGCCGGCGACGCCGATGACCAGTGCGGGCGATCGGTCGCCCAGTGGCGGCGCTTGCGCACCGACGAGCTCGGCGACGTCAGCAACCTGCAGCGGCCGCCCGCGTACCTCTAGGACGGACCGGCCCTCGAGAGTGAGCGTCTGGCTGACCATGACGACCTCTTCCGCCACAACCAGCGGCACGCCGTAGACCGTCCCGCCGCGTTCGAAGAGCAGAGCTTCGAGAAGCGCGAGCGCGAGCGGAAGCAGCAGGATGACCTCCATCCCCCGCCCGGGTTCGCTGCGTACCTCGAGGATGCCCCCCATTGACTGCACGTAGCTCCTGACGGCATCGAGGCCGACGCCGCGGCCGGCGAGATCGGTCACTTCCGGCGCGGTCGAATATCCCGCGCGGGCCAGCACGTCCGCGAGCGACCCCTCGCGTCTGGCCTCCTCGATTACCTCCGGCGAAACCCCCCTGCCGTCGTCTGCCACCACGATCTCGACAAGGCTGCCGCGCGGCATGGCGCGGATCTCCAGACGACCGCGGGAGGGCTTATTCGCGAGCGCGCGCTCTGCCGGAGACTCGATACCGTGAATCACGGCATTTCGCAGCAGGTGAGCTAGCGGGTCGTACAGGCTCTCGAGGATCACCCGGTCAAGCGCGGTGGCTGCCCCCGTGATGATGAACTCGACGTCTTTACCTGCGGCGACGCAGAGATCCCGGACTGCGAGCGGCAGCCGGCGGGTAATCACCGTGAGGGGGAGCGTCCGCATCCCGATCGCAGTGTCCTTGAGCTCGTCGAGCATGCGCTCGCCGCTGCTCAGCACGTCGGCGACTTCGTGCGACAGCTGCGCCTGGCCGAGCGAGTGGACCAGCCGACCCCGGTACTGTATGACTTCACCGACAACGTCGAGCAGGCGGTCGATCTTCTCCGCCGGAACTCGCAGCGGGCGCCGCTGCGCCGGCGGCTGATGCACTTCCGGGTCAAGCTCGCCGGCATCCCGGTCATCCGGGCTCGTCGGGGCTACCCCGGGCCTGCCCGCGTCACCGGCATCCCGGTCATCCGGGCTCGTCGGGGCTGGGCCGTCCCCGGGCCCGCCCGCGTCAGATGCTCCGGCTTCGCCGGGAGAGAGCATGGCCATGCTGGCAGCGAGATCACGGAGGAGCTCGTCAACGGGCACCTCGGTTCCGCTGACCTGCGCGCGCAGCACGGTGGTCGCGCGCAGCAGCGGAGCTGCGAGTTCCGGCGGGAACACGCCGGTGTCACGCACGCCCGCGAGAACGTCCTCGACGGCATGCGCGAGCGTCCGGATGTCGTCGAGGCCGAGCATCCCGGCCGCTCCCTTGATGGTGTGCGCGTTGCGGAACAGCGAGTCCACGGAGCCGGCACCCGCGGCCCCGGACTCGACAGCTAGCAGCGACGTCTCCATCTGGTCGAGCCGCTCAGCCGCCTCGTCACGGAAGATGTCGGTGAGATCAGCGTCGAGGTCGTGCACTGCCGCGTCCTTCAAGCGAGTCGAAAACCATGGTCACGTCGATGATCCCGATGAGGTCGCCCCCGGCGAGCGTGGCACCGACCAGCAGGTCCGACTCTGTCTCCTCGGTCGGATCCGCCAGTTCGCCAACCTCGCTCACCTCGCCGATGGCGAAGCCCGCCTGGCGGCCCCCGGCCTCGGCGATCAGCAGGCGGGCCGGCGGTGTTGTTGCCGGAATCCCGAGAAGCAGCGCGAGGTCGACGACCGGCAGGATCTGGCCGCGCAGGTTATGCAAGCCGAGCATCTGCGGTAGCGACCCGGGAACGGCCGTCACATCGCCGAGGTGGGCGACCTGGAGTACGTGCCTTACGGGCATCGCGTAGGCCTCCGAAGCCACCGTCAGCCGCACATAAATGGGCACGGCGCTCCCCGCCGTCTTCGCGCAGGGTGCCCTCGAGTTCCACCACGAGCGCGTCCAGCCGCTCAGCAGTAACCGACCACTGCGTCTGCTCCAGCGCAAGCTGGTCAGCCGACCCGCGGATCTGCT
>Ga0302325_10007863_pt1 | contig 23540 bp, 19 predicted proteins | sample Palsa_T0_2_FD_201948 | JGI IMG/M metagenome (GOLD analysis project Ga0302325, IMG submission 201948) | Peat permafrost microbial communities from Stordalen Mire near Abisko, Sweden - Palsa_T0_2 | ecosystem: Environmental > Terrestrial > Soil > Palsa > Peat permafrost | place: Sweden: Abisko... | reverse complement strand
GAGCGCCTCTTCGTTCGACTTGAGACTGGGAGCGAAGCCGCCCTCATCGCCCACTGTCGTTGTGTAGCCGCGCTTCTTGAGGACTTCTTTGAGGCGATGAAATACTTCCGCGCCCATCCGCAGAGCTTCGGCAAAATTCCGCGCGCCCAGCGGCATGGCCATGAATTCCTGCACGTCAACGGAATTATCGGCGTGCGCGCCGCCGTTCAGGATGTTCATCATGGGCACGGGCAGCATGGTTCCACCCGCACCGCCTGAGTATTTGGACAGGTATTGATAAAGCGGCTGCTTCGAGTGGGCCGCCGCCGCGCGCGCCGCAGCCATCGAGACGGCTAGGATGGCGTTGGCGCCGTAGCGCCCCTTGTTGGGCGTGCCATCGGCGGCAATCATTTTCGCGTCCACGGCGCGCTGATCCGTGGCGTCCAATCCGCGAACGACGTCTGCAAGCGGGCCGTTCACATTGGCCACGGCGCTCTGCACTCCCTTGCCCAGATAGCGGGACTTATCGCCGTCGCGAAGTTCCAGCGCCTCATGTTCTCCGGTGGAAGCGCCCGACGGCACGGCGGCGCGCCCAAAGGCGCCGCTTTCGAGCCGGATTTCAGCCTCAACGGTAGGATTCCCGCGCGAATCCAGAATCTCGCGCGCGTGGACTTGTGTGATTCGTGGCGACATGATTTCCTTTCCTGCCGAGAATTATCCGGCCTCCGGCTTTCGCCCCAAACAAAGCGTGATTTCAAAATCCGCCGCGATGGGTTTTCCCTCCGAGGCCAGTTGAAATTGGCGGAGCAGATCGTGCAGATAAGGTTCCGGATCCGCCAGCGTCCGCAGGTAAGCTCCGCCATAGGACGTCGAGCGGCAAAATCCGACGGCGTCCTCCGGCGAGAAATAAACGACATTGGGAATCTTTCGGATTTGAGGATGTTGCAGCCCGCTGTACTCGAGAAAAGTTCTTTCCACGTAGTGCGGATCGTCCAGCCGCGGATGGCGGAATTTTCCCCAATGCAGAGCGAACTCGCGGTCAGCCACGGCCTGCACCATGTCGCTGAGTTTCGGCACGGGATAATTGTAAAGCGCCAGGACGCCGCCGGGACGAAGCCACTCTCGAACCCTGGCCAGCACCAGCGGCCCGTTCATCCAATGGAACGCGGTGCCGCTGGTGACCAGATCCACGGATTCAGGCGGGAGATCGCATTGTTCCGCCGTCAAGTTGCGTACGGCGAGGCGTTCATTTTTCCCTGCAAGATCAGCAGCCATTTGTGGATCGGGTTCGACCGCGATTACTTCGCGGAACCATTCGCACAGCGGCAACGCTGAAAGTCCGGTCCCGGAGCCAAGGTCGACGGCGCGTTCTCGCCGATCCAGGAGCACGGCCGCCAAGATTTGCTCGAAAACTTCGTTCGGATATCCCGGACGAAAGGCACGAAAGGCCTCGACGGCGGGACCAAAGCGATTTTCATAGTCTATGGAATGGGATGAATCCACAGCATTACTCCGCCGCGCGGGTTCCTTTTCGCGCTGAATGGACAAACTGGGCTCAATGGATTGCACTCGCCACGCTATTCGATTGAGCCGGTTATTCCGGCTCTTCCAGCATGGACTCCTCGCGCACCACGATGACGATTCCGTTTTCCGTCACCTGGAACCGTGCGCGATCTTCTTCCGCTTCGTAGCCAATCACTGTGTGCTCCGGCAACTGCACATGCCGGTCAATAATGGCGCGCCTGATGCGTGAATGGCGGCCGATGCCGACGTGATTGAAGATGATGGAGTCTTCCACGTCCGAATAGCTGTTCACGCGAACGTCGTATCCCACCACGCAGCCTTCCACGCGCCCGCCGGAAATAATCGAGCCGGCGGCGACAATTGAATCGAGGGCCTCGCCCATGCGCTCCGGATCGGCGAATACAAACTTCGCGGGAGGATATTGCTGTTGCCAAGTGTGCAGCGGCCAGCTCTTGTCGTAAAGGTTAAACACCGGCGAGACGCTCACCAGATCCATGTTCGCTTCGTAGTAGGCATCAATCGTCCCCACATCGCGCCAGTAGGGCGTTTCTTTCTTGTTTTCATCGCGGAAATTGTAGGCGTAGACGGCGCATTTTCCGATGATTCGCGGCAGAATGTCCTTTCCGAAATCGTGCGTGGAATTCGGGTCTTCCGCGTCGGCAATCAGCATGGGAACCAGCAGATGCGTGTTGAAAATGTACACGCCCATGGAAGCGTTCACTTTTTCGGGATTGAAGCGGGAGCGCTTCGGCTGGGCAGGTTTCTCCTCGAATCCCATAATCCGCCACTCCGAATCCGTCTCCAGCACGCCGAAGCGGTCCGCCGCTTCTTCGGGGTTCATCTCTAGCGTGGCCACGGTGACGTCCGCGCCTGCGTCCATGTGCTGCGCCAGCATCTTCTGAAAGTCCATTTTGTAGATATGATCGCCGGAGAGAATCATCACCTGGTCGGAATGCTCGCTGCCGATTGAATAGATGTTCTGATAGACGGCATCGGCGGTGCCCTGATACCAGTGCTGCGACACCCGCATCTGAGGCGGCAGCACTTCGATGAAATCTCCGTGTCCCATCAGGCTGGACCAGCCGCGGCGCACGTGGCGGTTCAAACTCAGCGCTTTGTATTGCGTCAGCACAAAAACGCGGCGCAGATCACTGTTCAGGCAGTTCGACAGTGTCATGTCGATGATGCGGTAGACTCCGCCGAACGGCACGGCGGGCTTGGCGCGGTCGCGCGTCAGCGGCAGCAACCGCTCTCCCTGGCCGCCTGCCAGGAGCACGCCCACCACGTTTTTCATTTGCGCTAACCGAGACACGCCATTCTCCGAGTTTCAGATTCCGTTCGCAAACCGCTTCGCGTTCGCCATTCTAGCAGCAGAATGAATATCTTGCCGCCTTCAATTATGATTCGCGGCATGGGACGCGAGTTTTTCAGCTTTGCGTCCGCGAGCAGCAAGGGGAACCCCGTCGACAGTTCCCAGGGTATTTCTTAGTTTGATACGGGGGTATCGCCCAAGGTATTCCCTTCGGCAAAATTATCTCTTGACAGAGCCGTCAAGGTGCAGCTACATAGAAGCGACTTCTGGGGCAGAATGTATACTGGTAACGGGCCTTTACCGGTCACCATGCATTGTGTTCCAGGGATTGATTGAACGGGGGTGAATTCGTTGGCTGAAGTCGTAATTCAGGAGGGGGAAAGTCTGGAGAGCGCTCTCCGGCGCTTCAAGCGCAAAGTGCAGTCGGAAGATATCATCAAGGAAATCAAGCGCCACAGCTACTACTTGAAGCCCGGAGAAAAGAAACGCACCAAGCAGGCACTTTCACGCAAACGATTGCGCAAAAAGCAACGGCGGGAGCTGGATTAATCCCGCTTTCTTTCGGGGGTTCTTACTAACAGGGTTAACCGACGGCCGGTCCGTTAGCGGAACGTTTCAGCGTACCGGTCGCCGCCGAAAGAATCGCTGCCTGGACTTATCCCAGCAAGGCCTCGGAGCAGCGCATGGAATATCACGATAGAGTATTGAAGTGCGTCGATTGTGGGGCGGAATTTGTCTTCACATCCGGCGAACAGAGTTTTTATGCCGATAAGGGTTTCAAGAACGAGCCCAAGCGGTGTAAGCCGTGCAAGACGACACGTGCGCGAGAGCCACATGCCGGACCGGGCGACGCTCAGCGCATGGAGACAAAGGCGATCTGCTCCCAATGCGGGAAGGATACTACGGTTCCTTTCCGGCCCACTCAGGGGCGGCCCGTCTATTGCCGGGATTGCTTCCAGCAACGTAAGGGAATGGCGGCGTCTGCGGGCGCGGCGCTTTAGCGCGCCAGCGCTTTAGACTGGTCCTCTTTCCGGATCAGTGGCTCGCGGAACCACATAGTGGCGCGCAGTGAATCCCTGTTCACTGCGCGGCTGGCCGATGTGTACACGAGATTCTGCGTCGGCTGCTTGTCCGCGCAGTCCACAAGATTTGACCGCCTTTTTGTCCGCGCCTAAAATGGAATTGATCATGGTGCGGCGCCGGACAACCAAGACTTTATCTCCCCTGACGGCCGGAGATCGCATTCTGCGCGAGCAGCTTGCCGCGCTGCTGGAGGGTTCCGAAGCGCATGCGGATGCGCCTCCTATTCTGCGCGCATTTCCGGCGGCCCTCCGCGGCCTCAAGCCGCATGGCGCGCCACATTCCGCGTGGCAGTTGCTTGAACACATGCGCATTGCGCAGTGGGACATACTGGAGTACTGCCGCAATCCAGACCACAAGTCACCGAAATGGTCGGAGGGGTACTGGCCGGCCACCGAAGCGCCCCCTTCGCCACATGCCTGGGACCGAAGCTGCAAAGAATTCCTGAGCGACCGGAGCGCCATGAAACGGCTTGTCGCGCGGCCGGGCGCCGATCTTTTCGCGAAGATTCCGCATGGAGGTGGACAGACGCTCCTGCGCGAAGCGCTGCTCGTCGTGGACCATAATGCATACCATCTGGGCCAATTGGTACTTGTGCGACGGATGCTGGGTGTATGGCCCGCGGACGACAAGAGTTCCTCTTCCTGACGCGAGAGCCCAGCTGGCATTTGAGAGAATGCGTGAGTTGCGGCCGGCGTGGAATTGTCCCAATCCTTTTGGAGAAGCAAAGTGAAACAGCGGCAGGCAATTATCGAAGCCAATTCGTCCGCGGATAATGCTCGCAAGCAGGTGTTCGACGCGTTTCGCCGCTGGGGATACCTGGCTGCTGACCTGGACCCGCTCGGAGACCTCGAACCGGTTGTTTTGCCTGAGTTGCAGCTAACCGGCGAAGCAGCCGACGCGGCGCGCGAGATTTACTGCGGAAAAATCGGCGCCGAGTTCATGCACATCCCAGACGCCGTCCGCCGCCAATGGATCCAAGGACGGCTGGAAGGCGATCCGCCTGCCGTAAATCGCCAGCGTTTGCTGGAGCGAATCGCCGATGCCGAAGTCTTTGAACAGGTTTTGCAGACCCGCTATTTGGGCACTAAGCGCTATTCGCTGGAAGGCAACGCTGCGATCGTCCCGCTGCTGGACGAAATGCTGGAGACGGCGGCGGCCCGCGGCGTTGAGGAATGCGTCCTGGCGATGAGCCACCGAGGACGGCTGGCAGTAATGGTCTACGTTGTGGGACGCGCGGCGGCGGAAGTGTTCGCGCGCTTCGAGGACGTGGATCCGCGCAGCATCCTCGGCGGCGGCGATGTGAAATATCACATGGGCGCGACCGGCGAATACCAGACGCGCGATGGCCGCCGCATTCGGATGCATCTAGTTTCCAATCCCAGCCACCTGGAAGCCGTCGATCCGGTGGCCATGGGTCGCGCGCACGCGAAAGGCACCCGCCATGGCGCGGCGGGATGGAAAAAAGTCTTACCGATCATTGCGCATGGGGACGCGGCGTTTGCCGGCCAGGGTGTTTGGGCTGAAACGCTGAACATGGAGGGCGTGGAAGGATACGCAGTGGGCGGCGGAATTCATGTGATCATCAATAATTTGATGGGTTTCACTACCGTGCCGCGGGAACTTCACTCTTCGCGTTTTTCCTCCGACTTGGCGAAACGCCAGCCGATTCCCATTTTTCACGTGAACGCGGAGGCGCCGGAAGCGGTGGATCGCGTGGCGCGGCTGGCCGTCGAGTATCGTTACGAGTTTCAATCTCCAGTGGTGGTGGACCTAATCGGATACCGCCGCCACGGCCATAGCGAGGTGGATGATCCGACGATTACGCAGCCCCGACGCTACCGGAAGATTCAAGCGCATCCTCCACTGTGGCAAATCTACGCCGAACGGATTGGGGCCGATCCCGCGCCAATCGTCGCGCGCATACGGCATGAATTGGATGACGCCCAGAAAGAAGCTGAGGGCATCGACAAGATTCCCACCATGCGCATCCTGCGGCCTTACTGGAGCGATTTTCACGGTGGCCGCTACAACTCCGCGGATGAAGTCCCAACGGGTATTTCGGCAGAAGAAGTCGGCGAAATTGTCGCATCGCTCACCGCCTACCCCGAAGGCTTCGCCGTTCATCCCAAGGTGAAAAAACTGCTGGAGCAACGCCTAGAAATGGGTCGAGGAAAGCGGCCGGTGGACTACGGAATGGCCGAAGCGCTGGCGTTCGGTTCGCTGGTGCGGCAGGGCGTGCCGGTGCGCATCACGGGGCAGGATACGAAACGCGGCACGTTCAACCAACGCCATGCTGCGCTGATTGATACACAGACGGAAGAGGAATATATTCCGCTCAGTCACGTCAGCCCGTCGCAGGCGGCATTTGAGATTCACAATTCGACGCTTTCAGAAGCTTCTGTCCTGGGATTTGAGTATGGCTTCAGTCGTGACTTTCCCGAGGCGTTGGTGCTATGGGAAGCCCAATTCGGAGATTTTGCCAACGGGGCGCAGGTAATCATTGACCAATTCATCGCTGCCGGGGAAGACAAGTGGGGACTTCTGAGCGGCGTGGTGCTTCTTTTGCCGCATGGCTACGAAGGGCAGGGACCGGAACATTCCAGCGCGCGCATTGAGCGCTATCTGCAGCTGGCCGCGCGCGACAATATTCAGGTCTGCCAGCCTTCCACCGCTGCGCAGTATTTTCACCTGCTGCGCCGCCAGGCGCTTCGAAAATGGCGGAAACCGTTGGTGGTTTTCACGCCGAAGAGTATGCTGCGAAACCCGGCGGCGGCGTCCCCGCTGGCTGATTTTGCGCGCGAGAAGCTTCTGACCGTGATTCCAGACCAACAAATTACCAGCGCCGGGCGTGTACTTATCTGTACGGGAAAAATCGGGCATGAACTGCGGGAAGAACGGAAAAGACTTCAATCCAACGACACCGCGATCGTTTTTGTCGAGCAGCTCTATCCGTTTCCGGAGAAAGAACTCGAAGCTGAACTCAATCGGCACGCGGCGGCCCGCGAAATCATTTGGGTGCAGGAAGAGCCCGCCAATATGGGAGCGCTGGCGTTTGTCATCGGGAAAATCGAGCGAGTGGCACACGGACGCCCAGTGCGCTCCGTGAAGCGTTCAGCGAGTGCCAGTCCGGCGACCGGCTCCGCAAAGGCGCATGAGATGGAGCAGCATACGCTGCTGACGTTGGCATTTTCCACCGGCAAGCCGCCGGCGTGAATGACAAAGGCGCTCGCACCATGACGGTCGTCTCACTCAGGCGTATCCGAATTCGGTCGCAAGTGTTTTGATTTCCGGAAGAAACTCGGCGCCGTCCTTACGCCATCTCAGGGGCCCATCGAGGCTTTGCGGTTTTCCACGAGAAGGACGGAAAACGGGATCCTTGACAAATAGAGCGTCATTCCCGTATTGAGCTCCCGGCGGTCCGAGGCAGGCGTAAGGCGATTCCTCGGGACGTTTCATAGCTGAAATGGCTTCCGGGTCGGTCCGCAGCCCCAGCCAAGCTGCAATTCTATGCAGAGCTTCGTCGGGATTCGAGACAACATCTTCCCCGCGTACCAAAAGTTTCCGCTCCGGGGAAAACGGCCGCAGAAAATTGCGAATATTCTGGTTCAGCACGTACCAGGCTTTCTGCGGGTCCATCTCGTCGACTTTGTGGCGGGAATCAGGCAACTGGCCTGGCTCGATGGTGGGATAAGACGCCAGATCAATCAGCCATTGCATGGGCCGGCCATTCCATTGCATTTCCTTCATGCCCTTGAAAACGGATTCGGCATGGCTACGAGGATGGCGCACCAGGTGAATGCAGCGGGAATCGGGAAACATGGCCCCGTAGCGCTGCAAGAATTTTCGGTTGTATCCCGTGCCCGTGCTTTTTTCGACTACTATGCGCGGGGCTGCCTCTTCGGCAAGCAATTCCAGCATTCGCCCTGTTGTTAATGGAGAGCGTCGCCGAATCCATCCGCGCGCCCGCTGGACGGTTTCTTCCGTCTGAGCGCCAAAAATAATCTGGGCAACGGCGCGCATCAGTCCATCTCCCATGGGTGCTGGAGCCATGAGACAGATGTCCCAGAATTCGCCCACTGTATCGGCCATGAAGAACTGAATTTCCGGCAGCCCGTACATCTGTGGATGCTGTCCGATCATAGTCGAAACTAGCGAGGTAAAGGAACGCGGAGCTCCCATCACGGAAAGTATCGGAGGTATTGGGGCGGATGGCATGGCTTAAATGGATAAACTATTCGCTTGCGGACGTCAAGCGCTGGCTTCAGGAATAGCCAAATTCAGCGGCAAGTGTTTTCACTTCCGGCAGGAATTCCGCTCCATCCTTCTTCCATCCCAACGGCCCGTCAATGCTTTGAGTTCTTGCGCGCCCAGGCCGGAGAACCGGATCCCTCACGAAAAGCGGATCATTGCCGTACTGTGCTCCCGGCGGCCCTGGGCGCGCATAAGGAGATTCCTCGGGTTGCTTCATGGCTGCAATGGCTTCGGAATCGGTGCGAAGGCCCAGCCAGCCGACAATCTCTCGCAGCATTTTATCCGGATCGGAGAGAACATCCTCCCCGCGCACCATAAGCTTTCGTTTGGCAGGAATGTTTCGGAGGAAGCTGCGAATGTTCTGGTTCAGCACGTACCAGCCTTTTTGCGGATCCAGTTCCGCGGCTTTGTGACGCGAGTCGGGCAACTGATTCGGCGCAATCGTGGGATACGAAGCCAGGTCAATCACCCACTGCATCGGAGCGCCAAATAATTGCAAATCATCCAGCGCTTTGAGAACGGATTCGGCATTGCCGCGGGGATGCCGCACGAGATGAAGATAACGCGCGTCCGGAAACATGGCACCAAAACGCTGTAGGAAGATCCGGTTGTACACCGTGCCGGGAGTTTTCTCGACAACAACGCGCGGGGCCACGGCTTCGGCCAAAAGCTCCAGCATACGTCCCGTCGAAAGATGGAAGCGGCGGCGTATCCATCCCTGCGCACGCACGACGTTTTCTTCGGTCTGCACGCCGAAAATCAGCTCGGCAACGGCGCGAACCAGACCATCCGCCATGGGGAAAGAGGCTTGCGCACAAATATCCCACCACTCCGAAACGGTGTCGCTCATGGACAACTGCACTTCAGGTAAACCGTACATTTCCGGATGTTGTCCAAGCATTGCGGACACCACGGACGTAAACGACCGTGGAGCACCCAGTACAAAGAGCGGAGCCTTGGGAGCGGCGAAGGACATAGCGCAATTGGATAAACTATTTAGCCAAACACGTCAAGCGCGTCATCCTGTATCGCGAAACCTGGAGATTTTTTCACACACGGCAATATTTGTTCCGCTTGGCAGAGACGGACAGTTTGGCTACGACGATGCAACACAGGAAGGGAATGGTCATGCCGTTGCGATGAATTTTCACGTCGAGCGGACCGCGGCAAGCAGCCGATCAGAACACTTTCAAATCTTGCTCTTGCCGGCTCCGTGACTGGACTTCACGGCGCCGCTTCTCATTTTCCGCACGCGATTGGCGTGGAGCTTGAACTTTCCGGCGTGCTTTGCCGGGGTTGCCGGAGATATCCGCCAACGACGTGTTTTCCAGGATACGCGCAGCGGCATCGCGCAACTCCATGAAAATGCGGAAAAGCGGGCGATGGGCCGCATCATTGCTGATGAGCGTGCGAAGAGATTCAGCATCGCCAAAAGGGGCCAACGGACCGTCAATCGTACGGATGATTTCGCTGAGGAAAATCTGCTCCGGCGCACGCCGCAGGCGATAGCCGCCGCGGGCCCCGCGCACACTCTCGACGATACGCGCGTACTTCAATTCCAGTAGAATCAACTCCAGAAACTTTTCCGGTAAATTCTCCTCCGAGGCAATATCGTGAATGCGAATGGCGCCTTCCTTGTAATGGCGCGAAAGCATACTCGTTGCTTGAAGCGCGTACAAGCCCTTTTGCGAGATCCTCATATGAACTTAGGTGATCCTTTCCATCTCCATTCTGTTATTGGACTCTATCAGTTTGGGCGCGTTCTGAACAGTCACATTTTTGTCGGTCCGCCGATCACAGACAGCTCCCGATAGGAGCTTCGCGCGAATCGCGGGCGGCAAAAGCTGCCACCCGGACAACTCAATCTGAACCTATACTGCGTAACGGGCCGTCCCGCAATCCGGTAGGCAGGGCTGCATTTTGGACGTAGCGTCGCCGGAAGTGCTCTTGCGCGCGGCGTCCCCATTCTCGGACGAAGTAGTAATTCAGGATGCCTCCGATCACGCCACCGACCGCGGGAAGAAGGCGCGACCCCCACTTCTCAGCCACTTCCGCGCTCATGCGCGCGGCCATGCGCTCGATAATTGCGGGGACAATGCGCTCGGCGGCCTGCTTTTCCAGAAAATCGCGGCCCAATTCCACACCGGCAGCGCTGGCCGCGGCCATCCACAGCATCACGGATTCTTCCTCGGTGGCGTACTCAAAACCATAAAGCAAGCTAAGTTTTTGAATCAGCCGGATAGTAATGGCGGAAAGAACGCCCATATCCGGAACGATGAGGAGAAACCCTCCAAGGCCAAATCCAGCGCCCTCCAATGCTGCCCACTTCGTCGATGCCCCCAAAGCCTGGCGAGCAATGAATTCGATATAATCGAGAGGGACATACTGCATATCAGTGAAAGAATCGATCTGAAGGCCGTAAGTTCGTTGAATGTGCCGGAGGTAGCGTTGAGGGTCAACTCCGAGGCCTACGTAGGAGCGAGACAGTCCCAGCCTGAGTTCATCCTTCAGGCGGCGAAACGACGATGGTTTGAATAATTTAGCCATGCAGGCTCTCAAATGAGTTTCCTTATCAGGATACCTGAATGTCTTTCCGTGGGCGTACGAATATAATCAATGCAGGGCGGAGATGTCCGGAAACGGCACGGGTGAATCCCACCGACGGGCAAAAATGCTGATGGTGTGCTTAGTGTTTGAGTGTAACTGATAAATGACAAAGAACTTACCATCGCAGTGCGGCGGTAGTATAGTTGCGAATTAGAGAAAGGCATAACCCATGACCATGGACATTGCACGTCCGGACTTGAAGCGTAGCCGACGGAATCGGCGCCTCATGTATGTGGGCGTGGGGCTCATCGTGGTGTTGGGCGTCACAGTGGGGCTCGCGCGGCTAAAGCCCGCAGCGCCCACCGTGGATAAATCGACGATCTACACGGACGTGGTGAAACGCGGCCCGATGTTGCGCGATGTGCGTGGACTGGGCACGCTGGTACCTGAGACGATTCAGGTAGTGCCGGCGACGACGGATGGGCGCGTGGAGCAGAGGCTGCTCCTGCCGGGTTCATCAGTGAAGCTCGATACGCTATTGCTCATCCTGAGCAATCCTGTGCTGGAGCAGGACGCACAGAATTCCGATTTCGAGGTAAAGAATGCGGAGGCAGAATACAAAGACCTGAAGGCCACTCTGGAAAACCAGTTGATGGATCTGCGGACGAAAGCCGCGCAGGTCAGTTCTGATTTCCGGCAGGCTACCTTGGAACAGCAAACCAATCAAAAGCTCTTCGATCAAGGTTTGACCGCCGATGTGATTCTGAAAGAATCCGCCGTGAAAGCTGAAGAGCTGGGCAAGCAGAATGTCCTGGCGCAGCAGGAAGTGACGACTTTCGCGAACTCCATCAATGACCAATTGGGAGTTCAAGAGAACAAAGTGGAGGAACAGCGAGCGCTGGCGGCACTGAAACATTCACAGGTGGCCAAGCTACAAGTGCGCGCGGGGATTAGCGGAGTCCTGCAGGAAGTTCCCGTGGAAGTGGGCCAAGAAGTGACCCCAGGTGCGGTGTTGGCCCGAGTGGCACAGCCGTCACAATTGAAAGCAGAATTGAAAATCGCGGAAACACAAGCGAAGGACATATTGCTGGGACAGAAGGCTATGGTGGACACTCACAACGGTATCATTCCCGGCCACGTGATTCGCATTGATCCGTCGGTGCAAAATGGCACGCGGACCGTGGATATAAAGTTGGATGGCGCGCTTCCGACGGGTGCCGTCCCGGATTTAAGCGTCGAGGGAACCATTGAAATCGAGCGCCTGGCCGACGTGCTGTATGTGGGACGCCCGGTGCATGGAGAGCCAAACTCCACCGTCAGCCTTTTCCGGCTGAACGCGGACGGAACAGAGGCAATAAGGGTTCCGGTGCAATTGGGCCAGGTGTCGGTAAATGAGGTTGAAATTTTGAAGGGCTTGCAGGTGGGCGATCGCGTAATCTTGTCGGATATGTCCGCCCAGGACAGTTATGACCGCCTGCGGTTGAATTAAACCGGCATTGCCGGATCGGAAGGTGTTTGAATGAGCACGGACGGCTTGGCATTAATTCGGATGATAGGCGTCACTAAGGTATTTCTTGCCGACGAGGTGGAGACGCACGCGCTTGCCGGCGTGCATCTGGAGATTGAGCGTGGAGAATTCCTGGCCATTGCCGGCCCTTCCGGATGCGGCAAGTCCACACTCCTTTCCATTCTTGGGTTGCTGGATTCACCATCAGATGGCACTTACGACCTTAAGGACAAATCCGTGGCAAAACTTACCCTCTCCGAGCGGACGGAAATTCGTAATCGCGAAATCGGATTCATCTTTCAAGCGTTTAATTTGATTGGCGATCTGAACGTGTTTGAGAATGTCGAATTGCCGCTCACGTATCGCAATATGGCATCCGCGGAGCGAAAAAAACGAGTACACGACGTGCTCGAACGCGTGGGAATGGCTCATCGCATGAGGCACTATCCTTCGCAACTTTCCGGGGGACAACAACAACGCGTGGCCGTGGCCCGAGCATTGGTGGGGCAACCTTCCATCCTGCTGGCCGATGAGCCGACAGGAAACCTGGATTCGAAAAACAGCGAAGCGGTGATGGAACTTTTGCAGCAACTGCATCAGGAAGGTGCAACAATTTGCATGGTTACGCACGATCCGCGATACGCGGAACTGGCGGACCGCACGATTCACCTGTTTGACGGTCGGATCGTTGAGGAGACGCGGGGCGCACCCTCCGTGATTGTTTGACTGGCCGGCACCGTTTTCATATATGTCCAAAGACGTCCACCGATGTCTTTATTTCCCCATCCGATCGTGAACTAAGCGGAGCGACAGCCCTGTTCGTCGCAGTTGTTACTGGATTAGGAGACAAACCGGACCCTAATGCGATTTAGACCTGCCATAGAATCCTCAAGCGTATTCAATAACAATTGTTGAATTGCCGCGCTTTCGGCTGATAGAATTCGGCATCTCCCGTAAGCAGGTATAATCAGGCATTCAAAACGTGCCTAAACGCACCCTCAGAAGTAGCGCTGGTGTGATGTCGCGAGATGCCGATGCAATTGTTTGGCCCTCCTCCGAGGCATTGGCGCGTGAAATCGGGCGCCGCATCGGCAAACTCCCCTATCGCAGTGCTTCCGTGGTGCGTCATCTTAGGCGGGAATATTCCCGGCGATTGCGAGAGAGTCCGGATGAACTGATCCTGCGATTGGCGCGCCAATTGACCGTCGCCAGCACGGAACAGCGGTTTTTTGCCGCTGAACTTCTGCACAACCATTCGGCATTCTCCGGGTTAGGTCGAACAGAGCTCGAATTGCTTGGTCAGGGCATGGATAGCTGGTCGGCTGTGGATGTTTTCTCCCTATACCTGCGGGACCGGCATGGCTCGCCGGGCAGATTCGCAACACTGTGATTCATCAGTGGGCTCAGCCCCCTGACCGCTGGTGGCGGCGTGCGGCCCTGGTGAGCACTGTGCCGCTGAACAGCCGAGCTCGCGGCGGTAGGTGCGATGCCAAGCGAACACTACAAGTTTGCAAGCAACTGTTGGGCGACCGAGACCCGATGGTCGTAAAGGCGCTATCATGGGCGCTTCGCGAACTGGCCAAGCGCGATCCCGGCAGTGTGAAGAATTTCCTTGCCGAAAATGGAAACGATATGCCGGCACTTGTCCGGCGGGAAGTGCTGAGTAAATTGACTACGGGACGAAAAAGACCGGCCACGCAGTCTCTTGCGGACCCTGTCAGCAAACGGCAACAACGCGCTCGGAGGAATTAGGAAATAGACGGATGAGCAAGTTCTTTCAGGACCTTCGATATGCCTGGCGGGTGCTGGGGAAAAATCCCGGCTTCGCCGCTGTCGCCATATTGACATTGGCGTTGGGCATCGGCGCCAATTCCGCGATCTTTAGCCTGGTTCACGCAATTCTGCTGGAGCCCTTCCCGTTCCCTCATGCCGACCGGCTGATTATGGTTTGGGAAACAGACCCGAACCGGCAGGTGACGCGTGGAATTATCGCCCCAGCGGAATTGTTGGACTGGCAGGAGCAGGCGCGCTCGTTTGAAAATCTAGCCGGCTGGCAAACCTGGTTTTATAACATCACCGGCGGCAACGAACCGGAGCAGGTCTGGGGAACGACGGTGACTCCGAACTTCTTCAATGTTTTTGGTGTCTCGCCGGCCTTGGGCCGCGCATTTCAACTCAATGAAGGAGCCCCCGGGCACGAACAAGTGGTGGTCATTAGCCATGCCTTGTGGATGCGGCGTTTTGGTGGCAATGCTGGCGCATTGGGGCGCAGCATGGAGATTGATGGCAAGCCCTACACGATCATCGGCGTAATGCCGCCCGGTTTTTCCGTGTTTGGAACCAGCCGGCAATATGACTTATGGATACCGTTCGCATGGAATCGTGCACAGTTGCGACGTGATGCGCATTCCGTGATTGTGTTTGGCAGGCTCAAACCCGGAGTCACGGTGGCGCAGGCTGGGGCAGAAATGCGAACTCTGTTGCGCCGCCAGCAGCAGGAATATCCGGACGAGGACCAGGGGATAGGAATTCGCGTGGTTCCCATGCGGGAGGATGTCACCACAGGCCTGCGCCCAGCCCTGCTGGTACTGATGTGCGCTGTGGGGTTTGTGCTGCTAATTGCCTGTGCCAACGTGGCAAACCTCTTGCTGGCGCGCGCGGCAACCCGCCAGAGGGAGATCGCCGTGCGCGCGGTTCTTGGCGCGGGACGGATGCGAATATTCCGGCAGTTGCTTACCGAAAGCGTCCTGCTTGGACTTCTGGGCGGCGTGGGGGGAGTGGTGATTGCGCTTGGCGGCCTGCGTTTATTGTTGGCAATACTCCCGCGCTCCGGAGGTTACGGGGAAATTCCGCACCCCGAATGGATTGGCGTAAATGGACCGGTGCTGTTGTTCACGCTGGGGATTGCGGTATTAACAGGACTGATTTTTGGCTTGGCGCCGGCATTGCAGATTTCACGCATCAATCTGAGCGAGTCCATGAAAGAAGGCGGGCGCGGCACAACCACGCGGCGAGCGCGGGCCATTCGCAGTGGGCTGGTAGTTTTGGAAGTGGCTCTCTCGCTGATTCTGCTGGTGGGCGCGGGCCTGCTGATGGAAAGCTTTGTCAGGTTGCTTAATGAGGACATTGGCTTTCACCCGGAAAATCTGCTGACCATGCAGGTTTGGCTGCCTCCGTCACGGTATCCATCCGACGAACAAGTAACGGCATTTCTACGACAGGCCGTCGAAAATCTAAGTGTGCTTCCAGACGTGCGAGGGGCAACGGCCATCAATTTTTTGCCGCTGACCGGCTGGGGAGCTTTTTCCGATTTCTCCATTGAAGGACGGCCCGCGCCGCCCAAGGGACACGAGTTTTCCGCGCAATATCGCGTGATTACTCCGAATTATTTTTCCACGATGGGCATTACTTTGAAGGAAGGACGAGCTTTTACTTCTTCGGAAGCTCCCCAGTCGGCTGGAGTTGTGATCATAAATCAATCCATGGCGCGGCAATACTGGCCGGGCGAGGATCCTATCGGCAAACGCATACGTCTGGACCTTCCCGAAGAGCACGGTCCGTGGCAGCCACATGCGCGCACGGATTGGTTAACAGTGGTGGGGTTGGTCGGGGACGTGCGTGAATGGGAACTGGGAGACAGAACGCAGGCGCAGATTTATCTGGACAGCTCGCAGAACCCTTCGCGCATCATGCGCCTTGTGGTGCGCACGGGAAAGGACCCTGCGGCGCTCAGCGAGGATGCACGGCACAGTATCATGGCCATCAATTCAGACCAATCCGTAACGGAACTGAAAACAATGGATGAATATTTGTCTGAAGCGCTTTCGCAGCGGCGGCTGAATATGTCGCTGCTGGCGGTTTTCGCTGGTTTGGCGGTTTTCCTCGCCACTGTCGGGATTTACGGCGTGGTGGCATATTCCGTTGTCCAGAGGTCGCATGAAATCGGTATTCGCATGGCCCTGGGAGCCCAGCCAAAGTCCGTACTCCGCCTCATCCTAGGCCAGTCCATGCTTCTGGCACTGGCTGGAATCGCGATCGGCCTGGGCGCGTCGTTCTTTCTGACGAAGCTAATCGCCTCGATGCTCTTCGGCGTGACCGCCCGCGATCCGTTCATATTTGCGGGCGTGAGCCTGCTGCTGGGAGTTGTGGCGCTCTTGGCCAGCTTTATCCCAGCGCGGCGCGCAATGCGCGTTGATCCGCTCGATTCTCTTCGATATGAATAGCGCCGCGGCAGCTGCCGCAGTTTCGCCGCTCGTGTAATGTCCCGTGATTAAATTCAAGGGCCATGGGCGCCTTGAAACTGCTCTCCGACCGGCAAACGCGCTATAATTCGCGGCTCTGGAGCCTTCGTGGCGCTACCTTCTGGAACAAAACTGGGCCCATATGAAATCGCTGCCGCCATCGGCGCGGGTGGCATGGGCGAAGTCTATCGCGCGCATGATACGCGTCTGGGTCGTGATGTCGCCGTAAAAGTTCTCCCCGAATCCGTCGCCAGCGATCCTGAGCGGCTGCGCCGTTTTGAGCAGGAAGCTTGCGCGGTGGCCACGCTGAATCATCCAAACATACTGGCCATTCACGACGTTGGCTCGCATGCAGGTTGCCCATATTTGGTTTCGGAATTGCTTGAGGGCGAAAACCTCCGCCAACTGCTTGCGAGTGGTGCATTGCCGCGGCGCAAGACCATTGAGTATTCCATCCAGGTCGCGCAGGGATTGGCGGCAGCTCACGAGAAAGGCATCGTCCACCGTGATTTGAAGCCGGAAAATATCTTCATTATACGCGACGGTCGCGTCAAAATTCTCGATTTCGGTTTAGCAAAGCTAATCCCGGCCCGGGCGGCGAATATGGATGTGACGCGGACCGAGATCGAGTCCGGCACCGAGGCGGGTGTGGTGATGGGGACGGTCGGCTATATGTCTCCCGAGCAAGTGCGCGGAGAACCAGTCGATCACCGGTCGGATATCTTTTCGTTCGGCGCGATTCTCTACGAGATGGTCTCCGGAAAACGGGCTTTCAAGCGTGACACCGCCGCCGAAACCATGACCGCTATCCTGAAGGATACCCCGCCCGATCTCATGGAATCCGGCCTGAATATTTCTCCGGCGTTTGATCGCCTGGTGCATCGGTGCCTGGAGAAACAGCCGGCGCAAAGATTTCAGTCGGCTTCGGACGTAGCGTTCTCCATAGACACGATTTCAGGCACTTCCACGGCGCTGCCGCAAACCGCCTTGCGGCCTGCGAGCAAATGGAAACGCATGGCCCTCATTACCGCGGCGCTGCTCTTAGCCGCATTGGGGGCGGGCTACGCCCTGAAGATGTACGTCACACCCGCGCATTTTGCGAAATATGCACAGATCACGTTTCGCCGCGGCCACGTTCAGAATGCGCGCTTCGGCGCCGATGGCGAAACAATGGTTTATTCCGCCGAGTGGGACGGCAATCCCGACGAGGTATTTTTCGGCCGCGCCGATAGCTCCGAAGCGCGCGCTCTGGGCTTGAAGAACGCCACGCTGGCGGGGGTTTCATCCACCGGCGAGTTGGCCGTAATCCTCGGCTGCGAGCAGGGAAATATTTTCGGCGACTGCCAGGGAACGCTCGCACGGGTGCCGCTGGCCGGCGGATCGCCGCGTCAGGTGGCCGAGCACGTCACGCACGCGGACTGGTCCCCGGACGGCAAACTGCTCGCGGCGGTGCGCGTGATTCCCGGTGCACCCGCCAGGCTGGAGGCGCCCATTGGTAAAATCCTCTTCCAGTCCACGGGATACATCAGCACGCCCCGCTTTTCTCGCTCTGGCAATCTGATTGCGTTCGCGGACCATCCGTATTTTGACGACGATCGCGGAAGCATCGTGGTGATTGATCTCTCCGGCAGAGTTGTGGCGCGTTCGTCGCAGTGGATCGGTGGGATTGAAGGACTGGCCTGGTCGCCCGCGGGTGACGAAGTGTGGTTTGCGGCAGGACAATCCGGATGGATTGACCGCATGTCGGCCATGAAGCTTTCAGGCCGCGAACGAACCGTGGAGACCTTTCCCGGCATCGTTCGACTGCTGGACATCTCCGCGCAAGGAAAAGTACTTTTCGGCAAAGAAAGCTGGCGCAGCCAGGTAAGCGCGCTGCTGAATGGATTCGTTTCCGAGCGCGATTTTTCCTGGATGGACTTTTCGCGCGCTCTGGACGTTACGCCCGATGGCAATCAATTGCTTGAGGGCGAAGATGGCCTTGGCGGCGGCGACACGTTTCTCACGTTTCTGCGTCCCGCTGACGGCTCTCCGCCGGTGCGGCTGGGAATAGGCGCCGCCGGGCAGCTTTCGCGCGACGGCAAATTCGCGGTTGCCGTGGTTCTCTCGCCAATGTCTCTCAACATTCTGCCGCTCGGCCCCGGCGAAGTGCGGACTCTGGATGCTGGCCCGATCATTGAGTGCAAAGGCGCTGGCTGGTTTCCGGACGGCAGGCAGGTTGCATTTCTTGGCCGCGTGCGCGGCGGACCTCAGCAGTATTTTGTGCAGTCGGTGAGCGGCGGACCGCCGAGGCCGGTTTCGGGGGCACTTGCCGATTTCAATTGCGTCGTCTGTCTTTCGTCCGATGGCCAGTGGCTGGCTGCCTATGACCAGAACAGCCAACTCAATATCTATCCCGCAGCCGGAGGAACCTCGCGGACGATTGCAGGACTTACCTCTCAGGATTTCCCGCTCACTTGGTCTCGCGATGGCGCGCTGCTTGTCGGCCGATCGGGAGGGCCGGTGCTCCGAGTCTCCACGGTCAACATCAACTCCGGCCATGTGGAATTCTGGAGGGAATTTGCGCCATCCGACCGTGCGGGGCTGGCCTTCGTGCGCCCTAGGCTGGTGCTTACGCCCGACGAACGCTACTACGCCTATAATTACGAGCGTTATCTGACGGATCTGTTTGTGGCCCAAGGTCTGAAATAGTCCGCGCAGGCATTCGCGGTGTGATTCATGACGTTCATGGCAGTTTCCTCGAGCCCACCGCTTCGCGGAGTTGTTCCATGGCCATCATGTAAGCGGCCAGTGCCTGGCGGTAGGCCAGTTCAATGGCGCGGTAGCTGCGCTCCGCATCGAGAAAATCGAGCAGGCTCGCGGCGCCGTGTTCGTAGGCAAACTTACTGATGTCGCGCGATTGCGTGGCCTGATCCAGGTAACCTGTTTCGTAAAGGCGGATGACTTCGCCATTGGTCTGCAAGTTGTCATAAGCATTCTCCACGTCGGACAATACGGTTTCGGAAGCCTCTTTCTCCTGCTCCCGCGCCTGCGTGATGGTGAAATTGGTGCGGGCGATTTCACCTTGGTTGCGATTGAAAATGGGCAGATCCATGTTGAAAAAGGCCGAGCCGGCGCTGGTGCCGCTGACGTGGTCGTAATCGAACGTGAGCGTCACGTCCCGCTTGCCGTTGGCCTTGGCAAGCCCATACTGGCTTTGTGCCGCTGTAACTCCCTGGACCGCGGCAATGTAGTCAGGCCGTTGGCGAAGCGCCATGGCCTGCAAATCTTCCTTGTTCAGCGCCAACGGCGCACCGGCCAGATCCCCGGCCACATCGTATCCATCGGGCACCGATTCATAACCAACGAATTGGCGCAGGGACGTGAGCGCCTGCACGCGTGATAACTGGGCGGAAGAAACATCCATCTGGAAGGTCAATAACTGCAACTGGATTTTTAGCAGATCGCCCTCGCTGATGGCCCCGGCCCTGTATTGCTCCTGGCCGATATCCACGGTCTGCTGGAAGCTCTTCAGATCGGTTTGCGCCAAATCGAGAGTGGACTCGGCCAGAAGAACATCGACGAATTGTGACGCCACGTTAAAGATGAGCGTGCGCTCATTATCGGCAACGGTTGAACGCGTTACCGCGGTTTGGTCCTGTGCGGCTTGCAGGCGATGCTGGCGTTTCTTGCCGCGCTCGAAGAGATATCCGATGCCTGCGTCAAACTGGGCCGTTTCGTTGAGATAGTCGGCGCTGAACTCGCTGGGATTGAAGATGGGAAGAAATTGGGCGTCAACGGTAAGCACGGGATTGGGCCGCAGATTGGCGGTGATTTCCTGCGCCCGGCTCTCATCAATCGTCGAGCGCTGCGCCTGCAGCGCATGATTGTGCGCCAGCGCCATCTGGATGGCATCGTCCAGCGTTATGCGGACAGGGCCTTGCGCGGCCAATGGCAACGCAAACATATAAAAAGTTGCGACCACGCATGGCCCCAAACGTCGGAATCGCATGGGCTTCTCCAAACTCCTCTCAACAGAATCTGTAAGACAATCCGATGGGCGCGCCCGTAAAGGCGCGAATTGATTGCGGCCTTAGAGCGAAGGAGGTGCGCGGCTTGCGGCTCGCCAACCGGACAGCCCGGAAGGCGCGGCTGGTTCTTCGGCTACCCAATTCTCGCCAGGCTGTTCCAACGCCAGCAATTGCGCGGGCGCCGACAGTCCCGCAATCGCCTGGTGGCTCAGATGGCAGCTCGAACAGTTCGCCTCGCCGCCGCCCGCGTGCGTGTGCCAGACGCTTCCGCCAATCGTCAACGCCAGCAACAGCGCCAGCAGCACTACCGGAATCAGGCGCGAGATCAGCACACCCCATCCGGTCCGCGATGTCGAGATGAGCCTCATGGGTAACTCCACTTCATTCTATCAGCAATTTAGGATTTGGCACTCCGGCTCGCGCCCCCAAGTGCGAAGTCTGGAAGTCTGGATGACGTCGTGAGCCTCAGTAGTTCAGGAACAGCACGCCCGTGAGGCTGCCCGACATCTCTTGCCGGGACGCTCGGCTCCGATGGGTTCGGGATGGCTAGCCTTAACAAGCATGTTAGCGGTCATGCGTCTTTCAACACGCCGGGCAATTCTGCCACCGGATTGTAACGCCATGCATCATTTGGCGTGAGGCTACGCGTCGAATAGATTCGTCGCGTTGACCGAGCCGAGTCCGGTGGCCAGATCATAGCCTACGGTAGCCGGGAAAGCAGGTTCGCCGATGGAATCGGAGGACGAAAGTTCACCGATGATCGGCGAATCGGCGCCATAGCAGTCGTAGTAACTGCCATCGCTGTTCTCCCCGCAGGGAATATCCATGTCGCCGGGCTGAACGTCATTGAAGACGCAGTAATTTGCCGGAAGACCCCCTCAGTATCGTCCGCGCCAGTGAAGACCAACGATTGCACGTCGGCGCGGGGAAACTGGTACTTCACGCCTCTCGTACCGGTAAACGAGATTAGACCTGCTGCGGGCCCCGTATATTGCCCGGAATAACTGGTCCCGTCTTTCAGGATAATCGAATCCGCCCAAAGCGGAGCACATAGGCAGAGAATGGCGGGCAATGACCAGATTCGAATAGCTTTCACAATTGCCTCCTGGCGGGCTACAGCATTCCAGCAAATGGTGATTTCGCATCCTCGCCGCGAAAAACTTGCGAGCGACGCCGCGGAATTATGCCACAGTTGGTGAATTGTCTGTTGCCGGAGAAACACCAGGCATGGCCGAAAAGTGCGGCGATCGGGGGGGATTCGAAGTTCGACGGGGTGCCGCTTATTTGTGTTAATGATTTGCGGGCAGTGGGCAGCGCTGCAGTTCGCCCGGATACCGTCTTAGGGTAATATGATAGTCAAGGACCGCTGTGCGGCTCTGCAAGAGGGCTTTGCACCCGGGTGGAAAGTCCAAGAGGCACCGAGGCCCCTGGAAAAAACAAGGATGGACTTGGACCGGGACGACGTATCGAATCCCGGCGGCGGATTTAGAATGCGACAACCATCAGCTAAGGACGCGTTTTTGACGGCTCCAGAAAGGAGTACGGAAACTCCCGCGCGCGCGCAGAGCCCTGCGCTGCAGACGCTGGATTTGACTCGCCGTTATGGCGCGTTGACGGCATTGGATCGAATGAATCTGACCATTCGTACCGGCGCGATTTTCGGTTTGCTGGGACCCAATGGCGCAGGAAAAAGCACGGCCATCAAGATGCTCACTACGATTCTGCCGCCCAGCTCGGGGACGGCGCTTATCGCCGGATTCGACATCTGCAAGCAGCCGCGCGACGTGCGACGCCATCTTGGCTACATTCCGCAGGCCGTCTCCGCGGAGAATATTCTGACAGGCGGCGAGAACATGCAGCTCTTTGCCAAGCTCTATGACGTGCCGAGCAAAGTGCGCCGCGAAAGAATCGAGGAGGCCCTAGCGCTGGTCTCGCTGACGGAGTTTTCCAAAACCCAGGTGAAAAGATATTCCGGTGGAATGATTCGCCGCCTGGAGATTGCCATAGCGCTGGTTCATCGTCCGCCCGTGCTGGTGCTGGACGAACCTACGGTGGGTCTGGATCCGGCGGCGCGCTTTGCCATTTGGGACCGTTTACACTCGCTGCGCCAGCAGAATGGAATGACGATTTTGATTACCACGCACCAAATGCACGAGGCGGAAGAACTTTGCGATGAAGTCGCGATTCTTAACAAGGGGCAGATTGTGGCCTGCGGACCGATTTCTGCGCTGAAAGCGCAAATCGGTCCAGAAGCGTCGCTGGACGATGTTTTCATCGCGCATACGGGCAGCACCATCGAAGAAGGAGGTTTTTCGGATGCATTCCGAAGTCGCCGTACAGCCAAGCGCCTGGACTGAGCCGGTGCCGAGATTCAGTTTCTTGAGGGCAATGGCCGCGGTAACCGAGGGAGAGGTGCGGAAGCTCCTGCACGACCCGATCGAGATTGTGGGACGGATCATTCAGCCCACTGTTTGGATCATGATTTTTGCTCCGGTGTTTTCCTCCTTTCACATGCTCCAGGGAGGCAACCTTCGCTACATCGATTACATTGTCCCGGGTATCCTGGCGCAGAGCGTTCTGTTTATTTCCGTCATTTACGGTGTAGGTCTCCTCTGGGAGCGCGACCTAGGCTTGCTTCAGAAGTTTCTGGTAAGCCCGGCTTCGCGGGGAGCACTGGTGCTGGGCAAGGCAATTGCGTCGGGGCTGCGAAACCTGCCCCAGATTGTGATCGTTTATATCCTGGCCAGCTTTGCGACTGTGAAGCTGCGCTGGAATCCCTTGTCTTTGCTGGCCGTGATGGTTTTGGTGATTCTCGGTTCCGGGCTTTTCTGCATGATCTCGATGCTGGTGGCCTGCATCATGAAAAACCGCGAGCGTTTTCTGGGCGTGAACCAGCTGCTTACCGCGCCGGTCTTTTTCGCCAGCAATGCCTTGTATCCCCTGACGCTGATGCCTTGGTGGCTGCGCAAAATATGTATCTTCAATCCGCTGACGTATATTGTGGACGGATTGCGGGGCTGCATGCTGGCGAAGGGGCACAGTACCTACGGTCTGTGGCTGGACTTCCTGATCCCGATCCCAATGATCGC
>Ga0302325_10007860_pt1 | contig 23546 bp, 19 predicted proteins | sample Palsa_T0_2_FD_201948 | JGI IMG/M metagenome (GOLD analysis project Ga0302325, IMG submission 201948) | Peat permafrost microbial communities from Stordalen Mire near Abisko, Sweden - Palsa_T0_2 | ecosystem: Environmental > Terrestrial > Soil > Palsa > Peat permafrost | place: Sweden: Abisko... | reverse complement strand
CGATCCCCGGCGCGGCGCAGCGGATCGTCTTCGGCGAGGGCGAGCGATGCGCCCTGCGTCTGCGCGACGGCGTGCTGCAGTGGCACGAGGACGAGCTCATCGCGCTGCGCGACGTTCGCCTCCGCGGTCCCGTGCAGAACGCGATGGCCGCCGCGACGGTGATGCTCGCGCGGGGCGCCCCAGCCGACGCGGTCCGCGCGGCCCTCACCAGCTTCGCCGGCGTCGCTCATCGCCTCGAGGAGATCGGGACACTCGACGGTGTCCTCTACGTCAACGATTCCAAGGCGACGAACATTGCCAGCGCGCTCGTGGCGCTGCGCTCGTTCGCCCCCGGCTCCGTCCAGCTGATCGCCGGCGGCCAGGGCAAGGGCCAGGACTTCGACCGGCTTCGCGAAGCGGTGGCCCGGCACGCCAACCACACCTATCTGATTGGCGAAGACGCCGAGCAGATCGCTCGCGCGTTGAGCGGCTTGCCGACGACGCACGCCGAGACGCTTGCGCGCGCGCTGGAGTTGGCGCGCCAGAGCGCCCGCCCGGGCATGGTCGTGCTGCTGAGCCCGGCCTGCGCCAGCTTCGACGCGTTTGCCGACTTCGAGGCCCGTGGCGAGGCCTTTCGCAGCCTCGTCCTCAGGCAGGCGTAGCGGGGGCGGCGTCGAAGCAGGCGGCGATGGCCTCCGCTATTGCCGCCCCCGCCGCGCCGGCCCGGCGCCGCGCAGCGGCGCGTGCTGCTCCGGTCGAGCACTCGATTCTGCTCACCTCGACGCTCTGCCTGCTCGCGCTCGGCGCCGTGATGGTCTACAGCGCCTCCTCGCCGGCACTGCTGACCTCGAGCGGCAGCGGTCTCAGCGAGCTGTTCAGCTTCGTCGGCTGGGCCGCCGTTGGGCTCGTCGTGATGGTGTTCCTCGCAAAGCGCGGCATCGCCGGCGTGCGTGTGCTCACGGGCCCGCTGCTGTGCGTCGCCTTCGTCCTGCTGGTGGCGGTCAAGCTCCCCGGTCTGGGCCACGCCTCGGGCGGGGCGCAGCGCTGGATCGGCGCCGGTCCGTTGCAGTTCGAACCGTCGGAGCTGATGAAGCTGGCGCTCGTGCTCTACGCCGCGCAGGTCCTCGCCAGCCGGCGCTCGAGCGCCGACAGCCTGCGCATCGCGCTCAAGCGACTGCTCGTCGTCGCCGCTGGCGCAGCACTGCTGATCGTCTCCCAGCCCGACCTCGGCACGACGTTGGTGATCCTCTTCACGCTGACGGCGATGGTGCTCGCGGCCGGCGTGCCGCTGCGGCTGCTCGGCCTCGGCGTCGGGCTGCTCGCCGCAGGGGTCGCGATCTTCGTCATCGCCGAGCCCTACGCGGCGGCGCGGGTCACCTCGGTCTTCAATCCCTGGGCGCACGCGACGACCAGTGGCTACCAGGCCGTGCAGGGGCAGATCGCGATCGGCTCCGGCGGCCTGTTCGGTCGCGGCCCGGGCAACTCGGTGGCGAAGGACCTCTGGCTGCCAAACGCGCCTACCGACTTCATTCTTGCGGTGATCGGCGAGGAGTTCGGGGCGGTCGGGGTCTGCGGCGTGCTCTTCCTCTACGGACTGATCATCTTCGCCGGGATGCAGACTGCGCGCCGCGCGCACGAGCCGCACGCGCTGCTGCTCGCCGCCGGCGTAACGTCGCTGGTCGCTGCCCAGGCGATCCTCAACGTCTTCGCCGTGCTGAGCCTCGCACCGCTGACCGGTGTGCCGCTGCCGTTCGTCTCCTACGGGTCCAGCAGCCTGCTGGTGATGCTCGCCGCGATGGGCCTGTTGCTCGGCGTCGCGCGCGACAACGCGGTCACGCTGCGAGCGGTTGACCGCACGCCGGCGCGAAACGCGCGACGATCCGGGGATGGTCGGCCAGCCGCGGATCGCGATCGCAGCCGGTGGGACGGCGGGGCACGTCGTGCCAGCGCTGGCGGTAGCCGACGCGCTCGTCAAGCAGGGCGCTAGCGTCTTCTTCATCGGCGGCGACCGCGTCGAGCGCGAGCTCGTTCCCGCGGCGGGCTACCAGCTCGAGCAGATCGACGTGCGCGGATTGAATCGCCACAGCCCCCTGCAAGCCGCCGGCGCGATCGCCCGCGCCGCCGTCGCGAGCGCGCATGTGCGCCGGTTGCTACAGCGCGAGGGCGCCACCGCGGTGCTCGGCGGCGGCGGCTACGTCGCCGCCCCGGCCGTGCTCGCGGCCGCGGCGCTGCGGCTGCCGATCGTGCTCTGCGAGGCCGACAGCCAGCTCGGCCTCAGCAACCGCGCGCTCGCGCCGCTGGCGCGACGAGTCTGTCTCGCCTTCCCGATCGCCGAGCACAGCGGGCCGCGCTACCTCGTGACCGGTCGCGCGGTGCAAGCGCCGGTCGCCGAGCGCTCGGCTGCACGGGAGGCCTTCGGCCTGCACCAACGAGACCTGCTGGTGTTCGTCTTCGGCGGCTCGCTCGGGGCTCGCTCGATCAACGAGGCCGCGCTCGCCGGACTCGTCGGCGCGAGCTTCCACGTCCTGCACGTCACCGGCGCGCGCGACTGGCCCGAGCTGGGCGGACGTGAACGTGGCTCACGCTACGACCTGCGCGAATACCTCAACGCCGCCGATTTCGACGCCGCGCTCGCAGCCTCTGACCTCGTCGTCGCGCGCGCCGGCGGTTCGATCTTTGAGATCGCGGCGCACGGCCGGCCGGCGATCCTCGTGCCCTATCCGCAGGCCACCGGCGACCACCAGAGCGCCAACGCGGCGTGGATGGCGAGCCGTGGGGCGGCCGTCGTCATCGCCGACGCCGCGTTGAGCGGCCCGCGACTGGCAAACGAGGTCGGGCGGTTGATCGGCGATCCGGCCAGGCTCGCCGCGATGAGCCGCGCGTCGCTGGCGCTGGCGCGCCCCGATGCTGCGCGGGCGATCGCTGCCGAGGTCCTCGCGGTGGCACACAAGTGATGGCCGAAGGCTCCGCGCGAGGCGCCGACAGCGGTCGCGGCCCGGCCGCGGCGACAGTGCGCTGGAGCGGGCGGCGGCTGCACATGATCGGCGTGGCGGGCGCCGGGATGAGCGCCTACGCGCGCGCCGCCCACCAGCTCGGCGCGAGCGTCAGCGGCTCAGACCAAGCCGACTCGCCGTTTGCGCGGGCGCTCGCCGACGACGGTGTGCTCGAGCTCCGTCTTGGACACCGCGCGGGGAACATCCCTGAGGGCGAGGACGTGGAGGTCGTCTACTCGAGCGCGATTGACCGCGACAACGTGGAGCGTGTAGCGGCGGCTGCACGCGGACTGGTCGTGCGACCGCGCGCCGATTTGCTCGCCGAGCTGACCGCGCTGCGGCGCACGATCGCCGTTGCCGGCACGCACGGCAAGACCACGACGGCGAGCATGATCGTCAGCGCGCTGCGCGGCGGCGGGCTCGAGCCGGGCTACCTGATCGGCGGCATACTGCGCGAGACGGGACGCAACGGCGACTGGGGCAGTGGCGAATGGTTGGTCGTCGAGGCTGACGAATCGGACCGCTCGCTGCTCGCGCTTACCGTCGAGATCGCCGTGCTCGGCAACGTCGAGCTTGATCACCACGACCACTTCGGTTCGCTGCGCGAGCTCGAACAGGTCTATCGCGAGTTCCTCAGCCACGCCCCGCAGGCGGTCGTCTGGGACCGCCCCGAGCTGCTCGCCCTGCGCGACGGGCCGGCGGTCGCCTACGACGTCCCGGCGCCGACGCTGCTCGCCGGCGGCTCGCGCTTCGCGTTCGATTCCGTCGCCGTCGAGCTCGCGGTGCCGGGCGCGCACAACGCGCGCAATGCCGCGGCGGCGCTCAGCGTCGCGCGGATCGTCGGCGTCGACCTCGCTGCCGCCGCGGGCGCGCTCGCCCGGTTCGTCGGCGCTGGACGCCGTTTCGAGCGCCTCGGCACGAGTCCGTCGCAGGCCGAGGTCTACGACGACTACGCTCACCATCCGAGCGAGATCACGGCGACGCTCGCCGCGGCGCGCACGCTCGGTCCGAAGCGCCTGATCGCCGCCTTCCAACCGCACCTCTACTCGCGCACGCGGGCGCTGCGTCGCGAGTTTGGCGTGGCCCTCGCCGCTGCCGACATCGTCGCTGTGCTCGACGTCTACGCGGCCCGCGAGCGGGCGAGCGACTTTCCCGGCGTCAGCGGGCTGATGGTCGCCGAGGCAACGGTCGACGCCGCACCCGGCAAGCCGACCTACTGGCTACCAGACCAGGGCTCGGCGCAACGCGTGCTCGGCGCGCTGCTCGCGCCGGGGGATCTGGTGATGGTGATGGGAGCGGGGGACATCGACGCCCTCGGCCGGAGCCTCGTCGGCCGGGAGCCGGGCAATGGTTGAGCTGCACCAGGGCTATCCGCTGGCGCGGCTGACGACGGTTCGCACCGGCGGCGAGGCCGAACTGTTCGCGGCGCCGGGAACGATCGACGAGCTGCGTGAGCTGCTCGTCTGGGCGTCTGCGCACGGACACGAGGTGTCGGTGGTCGGGTCCGGGTCGAACCTGCTCGTCGCCGATCAGGGTGTGCCCGGGCTCGTGCTGCACCTCGAGGCCGAGCTGGCGCGAATCGAAGCGGTGGCCGGCGGGCTGCGCTGCGGTGGCGGCGCTCGGATGCCGAAGGCTGCCGCGCGGACCGCGGCGCTCGGCCTCGCCGGGCTCGAGTTCGCGGTCAACATTCCGGGAACCGTCGGCGGCTCCGTGCGGATGAACGCCAACGCCTACGACGGCGCGCTCGCGACCGTCCTGCGCTGGGTTGAGGTGGTCAGTGCCGAGGGCGTCTCGCGCCGCGCGCCGGAAGAGCTCGGCTTCGAGTACCGCGGCTCGGCGCTGGCGCCCGGCGAGGTCGTCGCGGCAGCGCAGTTCGCATTGAGCAGCGCAGCCCCCGACGCGGTGCGGGCGACGCTCGCCGAGATGCGCGCCCTGCGTCACGCCGTGCAGCCGCGGGGGATCAAGACGTTCGGCTCGACGTTCAAGAACCCGCCCGGCGAGACCGCCGGCAAGCTGCTGGCCGCCGCCGGTGCGGGCGGCCTGCGGGTGGGTGGCGCGCGCCTTTCGCCCAAGCATGCGAACTTCGTCGAGAACGTCGACGGGGCGAGCACCGCGGACATCGTCGCGCTGATGGCACAGGCGCGCGGCCGCGTGCTCGCCCACTCGGGGATCGCGCTCGAGCGAGAGGTCCAGGCGCTCGGGCCGGTGAACTTCCCCTGGGAGGGCACGAGCATCGCGGGGTAGGGGTTTGCCGGGCGAGCGCGAACCCCAACTCGATGCGTCTCCGCTACAAGCTGGCGTGCGTCGGCGTCGCGCTGCTCTCGGCTTACGCGGTTTGGGTCGCGGTGCTGCGCAGCCTGCCGCTGTTTCAAGTGCAGCGCGTGACGGTCACCGGCCTATCGGGCGACGCCGCGCCGCAGATCCGCAGCGCGCTCGAGCTCACCGCACGCGGGATGACGACGACCGACGTTTCGCTCGCGCGCTTGCGCGCCGCCGTCGCGGGCTACACCCTGGTCTCGGGCCTGCGCGTAGACAGCGAGCTTCCGCACGGTCTGCGCATTCGGGTGATCGAGCGCCGCCCGTTTGTGCGCCTCGACGTCGACCGCGTGATCGTCGCCGTCTCCCGTGACGACCGCGTGCTCGCCGGGCTCGTCCCGTCGCGCCGCCTGCCGCTCCTGCGCTCGATGCGCGCTCCCGTTGACGGCACGGTGAGCGACCCGCTGACGCTCGAGGAGATTGCGCTGCTCGCCGCCGCGCCAAGGCCGCTGCTGGATCACGTCTACTCGGTCGCCGTTGGTAGCGAAGGGTTGACGGTGCAGCTGCGCGACGGCCCGGCGATCTATTTCGGCGACGACACGCTGCCGCACGCCAAATGGGAGTCGGCCGCGGTGGTGCTCGCCAATCCAACCGCGCACGGGGCGAGCTACATTGACGTTTCGCTGCCGAGCCGCCCCGCCGCGCAGGTCGACGATCCGGCGACGAGGGCCGTGAGTACCGCTGCTGCCGACTCGACGTCGACGGCGTCGGCCGCCGATCTGACGCAATCGGTGGCCTCAAGCTCGACTTCAGGATAAGCTCGAAATGTCGATCATTGACTTGAGAGTTGAGACTTAACGTATCTGCAAGGATGCTTGCGCTACGCTCGCGCCGTTGACAGGCGCAGGACCCCTGCATAACGTGGGTTTCCGGCTCCGTCTCCGCGGGACCTAAAAATCCTCTATTTCAGTTGAGGCTCGGAAGTTTATGGACGGTGGCAACTACCTTGCGGTGATCAAAGTCGTCGGTGTCGGCGGCGCCGGCACCAACGCCGTCGGCCGGATGGTCGACGCCGGCATGCGCGGGGTGGAATTCATCGCGGCGAACACCGATGCGCAGTCACTGCAGTCCTCGGACGCTGACGTCAAGGTCAACATCGGCAACGACCTGACCCACGGACTCGGTGCCGGCGCAAACCCGGAGCTGGGCTACGGCGCCGCATCCGAATCCCGCGATGAGCTCAAAGAGGCGCTGAAGGGCGCGGACATGGTGTTCGTGACGGCCGGTGAGGGCGGCGGCACCGGTACCGGCGCGGCGCCGGTTATCGCCGAGATCTCCAAGAAGGAGATCGGCGCGCTGACGATCGGCTTCGTCACCAGGCCATTCGACTTCGAGGGAACGCACCGGATGCGCCAAGCCGAGGAGGGGATCCGCCGGTTGCGCGAAGAGGTCGACGCGCTGGTCGTGATCCCCAACGAGCGCCTGCTCACGGTCGTCGAGCGAAAGACGACGATGGTCGAGGCCTTCAAGGTCGCCGACAACGTCCTGCGGGCCGGCGTGCAGGGGATCACCGATCTCGTGACCGTCCCCGGCCTGATCAACCTGGACTTCGCCGACGTTCGCACGATCATGACCGGCGCCGGCACGGCGATGATGGGGATGGGGACCGGCATTGGCGAGGGTCGGGCGATCGACGCGGCGAACGCCGCGATCACCTCGCCGCTGCTCGAGGAAGACATCCACGGCGCAACCGGAATCCTGATCAACATCACCGGCCCGCGCGATCTCGGCCTGTTCGAGGTCGATGAGGCGGCGGAGATCGTGCAGGCGGCGGCCGACCCCGACGCCAACATCATCTTCGGTGCGGTGATCGACGAGCAGCGCGGCGAGGAAGTGACCGTGACCGTCATCGGCACCGGCTTCGCGCCGCCGAACGAGCATCGTGTGCGCTCCAGCCGCCGTGAGGCGATGCCCGACCTCAGCGGCCGCAATCGTCCCGGGCGCGATAGCCCGCATGGCGAGCGTCCTCCGCGCGAGCGGCCGGTCCGCGGCGCTGACCGTCAGCGTTCCGCGCTCGAGATTCGCGACGAGGACATCGACGTGCCGCCGTTCCTGCGCTGAGTCTGCGTTCGCGAGGCGCTAGCCTCCCGGCATGGCATCCGCCACGCCGACCCCAGGCCGGCGTACCTCGCTCTACGCCACGCACCTCGCGCGGGGCGCGCGCATGGTCCCGTTTGCCGGCTGGGAGATGCCGGTCCAATACGAGGGCGTGATCAGCGAGCATCTCGCCGTGCGCGCCACCGCCGGCATCTTCGACGTCTCGCACATGGGCGAGATCGAGACGAGCGGACCGGGCGCGCTCGAGTTCCTGCAACGGGTTTTATCCAACGACGTCGCGCAGATCGGGCTTGGCGGCGCTCAGTACAGCGTGCTCTGCCGCGAGGACGGTGGCGTGCTCGACGACTGCTTCACCTACCGGCTCGGGGCTGAGCGCTACCTCACGGTGACCAACGCCGCCAACCACGAGCAGGATCTCGCCTGGTTCGTCGCGCACCGCGACCGGCTGGAGGTGGAGATCATCAACCGCGCCGAGGACTACGCGATGCTCGCCGTTCAAGGGCCGCTCGCGCGCGAGATCGTGCAGGCGATCGCCGATGCACCGCTGCCGCAACGGATGACCGTCGCCGAGCGGACGATCGACGGCGTCGAGGCGCTCGTCTGTGGCACCGGCTACACCGGCGAGGACGGCGTCGAGCTGCTGCTTGCGCCGTCGGCTGCGCCCGCGGTCTGGGACGCGCTCGTGCGCCGCGGTGCGCACCCAGCCGGCCTAGCCGCCCGCGACACGCTGCGCACCGAGGTCTGCTACCACCTCTACGGCAACGACCTCTCAACCGAGCACGGGCCGATTGAAGCCGGGCTCGGCTGGTGCTGCGTGGAGGACACCGGATTCATCGGCTCCGAGGCCGTACGCCAAGCGCGCGCGACACCGCCGCCGCAGCGTCTGGTGCCTTTCATCCTGACCGAGCGTGGCGTGCCACGCCACGGCGACCCTGTGATCGGCGGCGGGCAGGTGACGAGCGGAACCTTCTCGCCAAGCCTCGAGATCGGCATCGGGATGGCCTATCTGCCGCTCGCGAGCGCCACGCTCGGCAGCGAGTTCGAGATCGACGTGCGCGGCAAGGTCCGCCACGCCCGGGTCGCCGCGCGGCCGCTGTACAAGCGCGGCTGACGGCGGAGCGGCGGGAGCGTTAGGCTGCTCACACCCGGCGTCGCCGAGAACCTGAGCCATGGCAGAAGCCTCCTACCCGCCCGAACTGCTGTATCACCCCGAGCACGATTGGGCGCGGCTCGACGGCGACATCGCCACCTTCGGCATCACCTGGCACGCCCAGGATGCGCTCGGCGATGTCGTCTTCTTCGACACCCCGGCGATCGGCGCCCAGCTGACCCAGCACGAGCCTTACGCCGAAGTCGAGTCGGTCAAGGCGGTCTCCGACGTGATCGCACCGCTGTCCGGCGAGGTCATCGAGGTCAACGACTCGCTCGCCGACAAGCCGGAGGTGATCAACGAAGATCCGTACGGCGACGGCTGGCTGGTCAAGGTCCGCGTCGCCGAAGCGAGCCAGGCCGCGGGACTGCTCGATCGCGACGCCTACGTCGCCCTGCTCGACGAATGAGCCGCTACACCGCCGTCACCGACGCTGATCGCAGCGCGATGCTCGAGGCGATCGGCGTGGCCAGCGTCGAAGAGCTGTTCGCTGAGATCCCCGCGACGGTACGTCGGAGCGCGCCGCTCGACCTTCCCGAGGGCCTCGGTGAGGCGGAGGTCTACGCGCACCTGCGCGATCTCGCTGCGCGCAACACCTCCGCTGAGGATGAGGTCTCGTTCCTCGGCGCCGGCATGTATGACCACTACGTGCCCGCGGTGATCGACATGCTGATGGGCCGCTCTGAGTTTCTCACGCCCTACACGCCCTACCAGCCGGAGATCTCCCAGGGTGGACTGCAGGTGATGTTCGAGTACCAGACGGCGATCTGCGAGCTGACCGGGATGGACGTCTCCAACGCCTCGGTCTACGACGGCCCCTCGGCGCTGGCGGCGGCAGCCTACCTCGCCAAGCTGAGCAACGGCCGTCCGCGCCTTGTCGTCTCGCGCGGCGTCCATCCGCACGGGCGCGAGACGCTGAGCACGCTGTGTCAGGGCTACGGCATGACGGTCACGGAGATCCCGCTCAGCAACGGCCTCACCGATCTCGCCGCGTGGACCAAGGCGCTCGACGACGACGTCAGCGCCGTGCTGCTCTCGCAACCGAACTTCCTCGGCGCCGTCGAGGACCTCGAGCCGCTGATCGCCGCCGCCCGTGAGCATGGGGCGCTCGTGATCAGCAATGCCGATCCGCTCGCCCTCGGAATCCTCGAGGCGCCCGGCGTCCTCGGGGTCGACGTCTGCGTGGGGGAGGGACAGACGCTCGGCAACCGGCTCGACTTCGGCGGTCCGTCGTTCGGCTTCTTCGCCGCGCGCGATGAGCACGTCCGCCGGATGCCTGGCCGGATCGCCGGCGAGACCGCCGACGTCGACGGCCGCCGCGGCTTCGTCCTCACGCTGCAGACGCGCGAGCAGCACATACGGCGCGAGAAGGCGACCTCGAACATCTGCACGGCCCAGGCGCTCAACGCACTCGCCGGCGTCGTCTACCTCTCCTGGCTCGGCCGCCGCGGCCTCGTCGAGCTTTGCGAGTTGCTGGTCCAGCGCACCGCCTACGCGCGTCAGGCACTGTCGGCGCTCGACGGCGTCAGCGAGCTGCACAACCAGCCGGTCGTCCGCGAGTTTGCCGTGACGCTCGAGCTCGCCGATCTCGCGGCCGTGCGGCGCGTCGTCGCGCGCTGCGCCGCCGAGCACGTCAACCCGGGCTACCCGCTCGGGATCGACTATCCGGAGCATCCCACCGGGCTGCTCGTGGCGATCACCGAACAGCGCAGCCGTGCCGACATCGACCGGCTCGCCGACGTGCTCGGTCGCGCGCTGGCCAGTGAGCGAGCGGGCGCGCAGGCACCGGGAGCATCCTCCCACGAGGGTGGGCAGACAGCGTGAGCAGGCTGGCCGACAGCGCCGAGACGGCGATGCAGCGCGACCGCGCGGTGACGATCTTCGAGAAGGGGTCGCCGGGGCGCCGCGCGTTCGTGGCGCCGGCGCTGGACGTCCCCGAACTACCGCTCGACGAGCTGATCCCGGCGCGCCTGCGCCGCCGCGAGCCGGCGCGCCTACCGGAGGTCTCAGAGCCCGAGCTGGTGCGCCATTACGTCCGCATCTCGCGACGAAACTTCGATCTCGATTCGGGCTTCTATCCGCTCGGCTCCTGCACGATGAAGCACAACCCGCGCCTGCACGAGCGCGTGGCCGGCCTCGCCGGCCACGCCCGCCTGCACCCGCTGCAGGACCCCGCTCGCGCCCAGGGCGCGCTGGCGCTGATGTGGAACCTCGAGCGTGCGCTGGCTGAGATTGCCGGTCTGCCGCATGTTTCGCTACAGCCGTCCGCCGGTTCGCACGGCGAGCTCGCCGGCGTGCTGCTGACCCGCGCCTATCACGCCGATCGCGGCGACCAGCGCCGTACGGTGCTGACGCCCGACACCGCGCACGGCACGAACCCGGCGACCGTGACGATGGCCGGCTATGAGGTGGTGAAGGTCGGCACCAATGCCGACGGCGGCGTCGACATCGACGATCTGCGCGCGAAGGCCGACCGCGACGTGGCCTGCCTGATGCTCACCAACCCGAACACGCTCGGCCTGTTCGACCCGAACATCGAGGACATCGCCCGGATCGTCCACGACGTCGGCGCGACCGTCTACTACGACGGTGCGAACCTCAACGCGGTGATGGGCGTGTCCCGCCCCGGGGACATGGGCTTCGACATCGTCCACTTCAACCTCCACAAGTCGTTCACCCAACCGCACGGCGGCGGCGGACCCGGCTCGGGCCCGATCGCCGTTTCCGACCGCATCGAGCCCTACCTGCCGCGCCCCGTGATCGTCCGCCGCGGCGGCGAGCACAGCAACGGCTCGGGACGCGAGTTCGACCTCGACTACGAGCGTCCAAAGTCGATCGGCCGCCTGCGCGGCTTCCAGGGCAACTACGGCTGCTGTGTGCGCGCCTACGCCTACATCTGCTCACTCGGAGCCAGCGGCCTGCGCGATGCCTCGGAGACCGCCGTGCTCAACGCGAACTATCTGCTCGCGCGGCTGCGCCAGCTCGGCGTCTGCGAGCTGCTGCCGCCGGCCTACGACCGGATCTGCATGCACGAGTTCGCGCTGACCGGCGCGCCGATGAAGAGCGAGCTGGGGATCCGCACGCTCGACCTCGCCAAGCGCCTGCTCGATCACGGCTACCACCCGCCGACCGTCTATTTCCCGCTGCTCGTCGACGAGGCGCTGCTGATCGAGCCCACCGAAACCGAGACCAAGGAGACGCTCGACGGTTTCGCGGAGGCGATCGCCGAGATCCTCAGCGAAGCCCGCGAGGACCCCGAGGTCGCGCGCGGGGCGCCGTACACGACGCCGGTCCGCCGGCTTGACGAGGCCAGCGCCGCCAAGCACCCGGTGCTGCGCCAGGCGCTCTAGGCTCAGCGCCAAACACCGTGCGGATCTTCTCCGGCATCCAGCCGACCGGGCGCAAGCACCTCGGCAACTACATCGGCGCGATCGCGCAGTACGTCGCCGGACAGGATCGCGGCGAGGCGATCTACTGCGTCGTCGACCTGCACGCGACCACCGTCGCGTTTGATCCGGCCGAACTGCGCGAGCTGACCTACGACACGGCCGCGATCCTGCTCGCTGCCGGTCTCGACCCCGAGCGCTGCATCCTCTTCCGCCAGAGCGACGTCACCGAGCACACCGAGCTCGCTTGGCTGCTCACCGCGGTCACCGCCTACGGCGACCTGCAGCGGATGACGCAGTTCAAGGAGAAGTCGGCGAAGCAGCGCGAGCTCGTCAGCGCGGGACTGTTCGTCTACCCCGTGTTGATGGCGGCAGACGTGCTGGCCTACCGCACCGACGAGGTTCCGGTCGGCGAGGACCAGCGCCAGCATCTCGAACTGATGCGCGACATCGCGATCCGCTTCAACTCGCGCTTCGGCGAGCAGTTCGTCGTGCCCGACGCGCGGATCCCCGAGGTCGGGGCGCGGATCATGGACCTGCAGGACCCGACGAGCAAGATGTCGACGACGAGCAGCAGCGAGGAGGGTCTCGTCTTCGTGCTCGACGAGCCCGAACAGATCGAGCGCAAGTTCAAGCGCGCGGTGACCGACTCCGGCGAGGGTGTCTATCGCGCCGCCGACAAGCCGGGTGTCACCAACCTGATCGACATCCTCGCAGCGGTGCGCGGCGTCAGGCCCACTGAGATCGAGCGCGAGTTCTCCGGCGTGCGCTACGGCGACTTCAAGGGCGTGGTCGCCAGCAGCGTCATCGATTACCTGGCCCCGGTTAAGGAGCGCTACGGCGAGCTGCGCGCCGACCACGCGGCGCTCGAGTCGATCCTCGCGGCCGGCGCCGAGCGCGCCCGGGCGATCGCATCCGTCACGCTCGCCGATGTTCGCGGCGCGATGGGCGTCGGCCCACCGCGCTAGCTTTCCGTCTCCATGCGCATCGCCGAGCTCGAGCTCGATCTCGATGTCTTCAGCGGACCGTTCGATCTGCTGCTCACGCTCGTCCTGCGTGAGGAGGTGGATCTGCGCGAGCTGTCGCTGGCCGAGGTCGTCGTCAGCTACATCGACCACCTCGAGGCGCGCGGAGAGCTCGAGCTCGAGGCGACGACCGAGTTCATCGTGCTCGTCGCGGCGCTGCTCGAGCTGAAGTCGCGGCTGCTTTTGCCCGGCGAGGAGGGCGACGAGTTGCTCGAGCTCGAGCCGGCCGAGGCGGCTGAGGAGCTGCTCGCGCGGATGCTCGACGCGCGCCGCTACCGCTCGGCTGCGGCGCACCTTGCCGAGTTGCTCGAGCTCGCGCCCGAGGTCCGCTACCGGGAAGCACCGCTGCCGCCGGAGCTCCGGCGGATCGACCTCGCCGAGGCGCCGCTCGGCCTCTGGGACCCGGCGACCCTCGGGCGGGCGCTGGCCGGCCTGCTGGTGTTGCCGCCCCGGCTCGATCTCAGTCACGTGCTCGTGGCTCGGGTGAGCGTCGCCGAGCGGATCGCCCTGCTGCGGCGGCTGCTGCGCAAGGCGGCCGAGCTGAGCTTCGACGACGTCGTCGCTGACGCCGACCGGATGACCGTCGCCGTCACGCTGTTCGCCCTGCTCGAGCTCTACAAGCGTGGTGAGCTGAGCTGGGAGCAGCCCGAGTCCTTCGGTGAGATCACGGTTCGCGCGGTCGCACGAGCCGCGCCCGGGGGGCGTCGATGAGCGAGCTCGCGCGGACCGTCGAGGCACTGTTGTTCCTCTCGAGCGAGCCGGTCAGCGCGGCCGAGCTGGGCGAGGTCACGGGCGCCAGCGACGAGTCCCTGGAGGCCGCTCTCAGCGAGCTCGCTGACGCGTTTGCGCCTGGCCGGCGTGGTCTGCTGCTGCGCGAGGTCGCCGGCGGCTATACGCTCGCCAGCGATCCGCTGGCCGAGGACGCCGCGCGCGAGTTGCTCGGACGTCCGCGCCACAGCGCGCTGACACCGGCTCAGCTCGAGTCGCTTGCGATCGTTGCCTACCTGCAGCCGGTCTCGCGCCCGGAGCTCGCGCGGATCCGCGGCGTCAATGCCGAATCTCCCGTCGCAACGCTGCTCGACCGGGGCCTGATCAGCGAGAGCGGGCGCTCCGAATTCGGAGCTGTGCTCTACCGCACGACGCCGCTGTTCCTGAAGCTGTTCGACCTGCAGGCGCTCGAGAACCTTCCCGATCCCGCGCAATGGGATCCGACGCCCGAGGAGCAGCGCGAGCTCCGCGACCGGTTGCTCGCGGCCGGCGACGCACGAGCCGGCGTTTCAGCGGAGTAGGGTGGTCGACTGTGCGGTATCGCGTACTTGGTCGGACGGGGTTTTCGGTCAGTGAGATCGGCCACGGCTTGTGGGGGATGGGAGGCTGGTCGGGATCGAACGACGCCGAATCGGCCGCCGCGCTAGATCTCGCGGTCGAGCTCGGCTGCAACTTCTTTGACACCGCGTGGTCCTACGGCGAGGGCCACAGCGACGCGCTGCTGGGGGAGCTGATCGCACGCCATCCCCAGACGCGGATCTTTGCGGCGAGCAAGATCCCGCCAAAGAACCGGAAATGGCCGGCCTCGCCGGAGGACGCCTACGAGGATGTCTTTCCGCTCGAGCACTGCCTGGCGCACGCCGAGCTGATCCGCGAGGCCCTTGGCACCGAGCGGATCGACCTGCTGCAGTTCCACGTCTGGAGTGACGCCTGGGCCGGATCAGCGGCCTTTGCCGAGGTCGTCGCCGAGCTCAAGGGCCGCGGTCTGATCGACGCCTTCGGGCTCAGCCTGAATCGCTGGGAGCCCGCGAACGGGATCGAGGCGATCGCCACCGGAGCGGTCGACGCGGTGCAGGTGATCTACAACATCTTTGACCAGGCACCCGAGGACGAGCTGTTGCCAGCCTGCGAGCAGCACAACATCGGCGTGATCGCACGTGTCCCCTTCGACGAAGGCAGCCTGACCGGCACGCTGACCGCCGACACCGTGTTTCCGCCCGACGACTGGCGCTCAGGCTACTTCGGCCCAGACAACCTGCCGCCGACGCTCCAACACGTCGCCGCCCTGCGGGCTGACCTTCCCGATGGTGCTGCGATGGCCGACATCGCGCTGCGCTTCATCCTCGCCGAGTCCCGCGTCCAGACCTCGATCGTCGGCATGCGCCGCCACGACCACGTCCGGGAAAACCTCGCCACCAGCGACCAGCCCCCGCTTGACGAGGAGTTGATGGCGAAACTTCGGCGCCAACGTTGGGACCGCAGCGCTACGCCGTGGTCTGACTGACAGACCGCGCGCGGGCGGGGCCCGCTAGTCGTCGACTTCGGCGGCGTTTGCAGCGGCGCTTGCCGCTTCCTCGGCCTTCGCCGCTACTCGTGCGCGGCGGTACTCGTCGACGACGATCTCGGTCAGCTCCTCGAGCGAGGTCTCGGCGGTCGGCTTGTCGAGCGCGATCACGCCATCGGTGATCATGTTCACGCGATCGCAACTTTCGAGCACGTGGACGTAGTTGTGAAGGATCATGATCATCGAGAGGTGGCCCTCCTCCTTCAGGCGCGCGATCAACTCGAGGATCATCGCGCCCTCCTTCGCGCCCATCGCGGCAAGCGGCTCGTCTAGCAGCAGGATGTCGGCATCGGAGTACACGCCGCGCGCGACGGCGATCGACTGTCGCTGGCCCCCGGACAGGCGCGCGACCGGGACGTCCAGGCGCGGCAGGTTGATGCCGATGTCATCGAGCGCCTTGCGCGCCTCCTGCTTCATCTTGCGACCATCGAGGAATGGCAACCAGTGGAACCGCTCCTCGCGGCAGAGGAACATGTTCTGGTAGACGCTCAGCTCATCGATCAGCGCGAGATCCTGGTAGACGACGTCGATGCCGAGCGAACGCGCGTGCTCGACGCTCTTGGGCTCGTATGGCTCGCCGTGCAACCACATCTTGCCCGAGTCCTGCTTCTGGAAGCCGCAGATCGTCTTGATCAGCGTCGACTTGCCGGCGCCGTTGTCGCCCAGCAGACCGAGCACCTCGCCCTTCTTCAGGTGCAGGCTGACGTCGCGCAGCGCCGTGACCGGGCCGAAGCTCTTGGCGATGTGCTCGACGCGAAGCACGTCGTCGTCGGCTGCGACCGGCGCGACGACGACCTCTCCGGGGAGCGGGGTCTCAGCCATGTCCAGACCGCTTGCGCACGCGCCCGAGATATACGTTGACCAGCATCGCGAACAGAATTGCGAGCCCAAGGTAGAAGTCGAGGTAGTCGGCGTTGACGCCCTTGATCGCCAGACCGTCCTGGAGGATGCCGAGGAACAGTGCGCCGATCAGCGCGCCAATGATCGTCCCCGACCCGCCGGCCAGCAGCGTGCCGCCGATCACTGCGGCCGCGATCGAGTCGAGCAGGACGCCGTTGGCGGCCCCCGGGTCCGGTGTGATCGAACTGGTACGAACCGACTCGAGGATGCCGACGAGGCCGGCGCAGGTGCTGCAAAGGATGAAGTTCCGGATCAGGTTGAGCCGGACCTTGACCCCCGCCTCCGCCGCCGCGATCCGGTTGGAGCCGACGGCGACCGTGTGCAAGCCCCAGCGCGTGCGGGTCAGCGCCAGCGCCAGGACGGTGATGATGATGAGCGCCCAGATCAGCTCCGAGTAGGTGCCGGCACCGAAGACCTGGGCAAAGGTCGTGACGTGGATGACACCGGTGACCGTCGACCCGGGCATTTCCAGCTGCTCGCCCTTCGAGATGATCAGCGTCAGACCCTCGAGCGTGAACAGCATTCCGAGCGTCGCAATGAACGAGTTCACGTTCAGGTACGAGGTGACGATCCCGTTGACCAGGCCGATCCCCATGCAGACGATGAGCGTGAGGATCACGGCCGGCAGCAGCGGCACATGGCCGCCGACGATCTCGTAATAGACGATCGGCGCAAACAGGTAGACGCCGCCGATCGAGAGGTCGATCTCGCCGTTGATCAGGAGGAAGACCAGGCCGGCGGCGAGGATCGCGTACGGCGCGAAATACGGGAGGAGCGTCTCGAAGTTCGAGTAGGTGAGGAAGTTCGACGACGCTGGCAGGCTCAGCGCGAAGTACACCCACAACGCGACCGTGACGACGATGATGCTGCCCTCACGCATCGTGAGGAAGCGCATGAGCAGAGTGCTCAGAGTCGTCACGGAGCGGGGGGCCCGGCGCTTGTGCGCTGGACCCCCCGCTGGGGCGACGGCCGGAGCCTCGCTCGTGCCGGACATCATTCTCTGATTATCCGGGTGCAGCCTGTTTGTTGCTAGCTCTTGACGACGCCAGCGCTTGCGCTGGTGCCCTCGAAGCGGCTCTTGGTGTCGTTGTACGGCGCGACCGTGGTCTTGTCGAGGAACTTCAGACCGGTGTCGACGTCAGCGATTCCGCTGAGCTTGTCGGACGCGTGGTAGAGGAAGAACTCCAGCACTGGCAGGAAGCCCTGGAGGTAGGGCTGCTGATCGATCGTGAACTCGAGGTTGCCTGACGCCAGTTCGGTCTGCGTGATCGGCGTGAGGTCGAACCCACCAGCCTTGACTCCCTTGGCAGCGAGGCCGTACTTCTGGACCGTCTGGCCGACGCTCTGGGTATCACCACCGTCGACTGCGAACAGGCCCTTGTAGCTCGTATGCGAGGTCCAGAAGGATTGAATCACGGTCAAGCCGGCCGCCGTTACCGCACCAGCGTCAACGGATTTGACGGTGATGTTCGTGCCCGCCAGTTCCTGCTGGGCGCCGGTCAGGCGTGGCTGGACATTCGCCGCACCTGGCTGTGAGATGAAGATCGCGACATCACCACCGCCCGGCAGGAGCGACTTGATCTTCAGCCCCATCTGCTGTCCCGAGACGAGCAGGTCCTGGCCGATGTAGGCCAGACGCGTGTTCGGCTCGTCAGCGTTGTAGGACAGCACCGGAATCCCCTTCGCGAGGGCATTCGCGGTCGGCGCGTTGAACGCGTGCGGATCGATGAACGGGCAGGCGATGCCTTGAGCGCCCGCGGTGATCGCGGTGTTGAACGCCGTCACCATCTGCGCCACGTTGCCCGTCTCCGAGCCGGTCCACTGGTACGTGCAGCCCAAGAGGTTGCAAGCGTCAGCGATGCCGTACTGCGTCGGCGTGAAGAACGGGTTCGTCGTTACGTGGTTGACGAACACGAAGTGATACTTCGGCTGGGACCCGAAGATGCTGGCGTTAGAGGCCGCGAGGGCCTGCGCCGCCGGGCTCAGCATGAACGCTGCAACTGCACCTGCACCACCGCCGAGAGCAGCCCGCCGCGTGATGGCGCGCGCCTTCGAGTGGGGTGTTACCTCCTGCTTTGCGTCACTCCACTCGAGGCGCTCAACAGCCTCGTTTGGAAAGTCTTGCGTATCCATTCCTACTCCTCCCTCGACGCCTCAGCGTCGCTAAACGGACTCTCTCTCACGACTGGCATAACGACTTCGTTCTGCGGCTCAGACTACTCGCTTGCAAGTGAGCGCGACGCAGGTCGGGCGACATACGGCATGAGCAGCGCGTCCGCGCTGCTCTCGCTATTCGTGCCGACTCCTCCGCGACGCACGCGCGCAGAATGGCACAACGGGCACTGTTTTGCCAGTGCCGAGTGTGCGATTCAATTCACATGTCGGGAGCATACGTATGCTCCTGGGAAATGTGGTCATATGCCCCTCCTGGAGGGGTCAGTGTTACCGCGCGGGCGAGTGACCGCCGCGCGAATCGGGCGCGACGAACTGCGCGTACCCGGCGCCGGGCTCGGCGTCTTGGCCGGCACCGTGGGCGGTGCCGCGGCCGTCGAGCGACGGACGATCAGCTTAGGTTGAAAGACGATCCGCGGCGGGTCCCCAGCGGCATGGAAGGGCGAGCCTGCGGCACCGACCGCGAGCTCGACGGCCCAGGCAATCATCTCGGCAGTCGGCATCTTCACGGTCGTCAGGCCGGGCGCCGTGGCTGCAGCGAGCGGGATATCGTCGAAGCCGACGATCGACAACTGCTCGGGGACCGCGATGCCCTGCTCGTAGGCGGCGTGGATCAGGCCCATCGCGACGACGTCGGTTGCCGCGAGGATCGCCGTCGGCGGCCGTGGCAGCGCCAATAGCGCCGACAGCGCGAGGCCACCGTCGGTGATCGTGTTCGGGCCCTGGCGTACGTAGCCCCGCGTTGCTGCGATGTCGGCCGATGCCAGGTACTCCTTGTAGGCGGCCCGGCGTTCACGGATATCGCCGTGGCTGCCGCCGCCGACGAATGCGATGCGCCGGTGTCCCAGTGAGCTGAGGTGCATCAGGGCCTCGCGGACGCCGGCGCGGTTGTCGACGCTGACCGTCGGGAACGGATGATGCGAGCCGTACCACAGCGCGACCACGGGAACCCCTGCACCACGTAGGTCGGCAATCATCCGTGGCTCGCCGCGCAGGTCGCCAAGCAGCACGATCGCGTCGCATTGGCGCGCTTCGAGGACTGTCGCCAGCGCCTCGTCCGTCCTCGCCCCGGCACAACCTAGAACCACTCCGTAACCACGCTCCTTGGCCGCGACCGTCAGCGTCTCGATCACGCCGGCGTTGAACGGGTCCGTGATGTCGCGCACGATCGCGCCGAGCAACATCGTCGATGCTCCACGCAACGCCCGGGCGCCCGGATGCGGGCGGTAGCCAAGCTCGCGAGCCTTTGCCTCGACGCGCTCGCGGGTCTCGACGGTGATCGTCACGCGGCCCGGGGCGCGGTTGAGGATCCGCGACACCGTGCTCTGCGCCACACCGGCGGCGGCTGCCACGTCCTTCATCGTGACCGCTCGCCGGGGCATGTCGTCAGAACCCTTGGGCCAGGCGGTAATACGCCTGATTCCAGCGCAGCTCGTTGCGGAAGTCGCGCATCCGCGTGTGCTCATCGATCGCCAGCAACTCGATGCCGGCGATCTCCGCGAAGTCGCTGATGATCTCGGCGTCGAGCGCCTCGGTGAACACGGTGTGATGCGGCCCGCCGGCGATGAGCCACGCCTCGGCGGCGGTCGCGAAGTCCGGCTTCGGCGTCCACAGCGCTCGCGCAACCGGCAACTTCGGTAGTGGCTGCGGTGGGGCGCTGACATCGATCTCGTTGACGAGCAGTCGAAAGCGATCGCCGAGGTCGAGCATCGCGATGACGATCGCCGGCCCTGCGCCGGCGGTGAAGACGAGCCGCACCGGATCCTCGCGGTCGCCGATCGACAGCGGATGGATCTCAACCGTCGGCCGTCCGGCGGCGATTGACGGGCAGATCTCGAGCATGTGCGAGCCGAGTACGAGTTGCGCATCGCCGGTGAGGTCGTAGGTGTAGTCCTCCATGAACGACGTCCCGCCAGGCAGACCGGTAGCCATCACCTTGAGGATCCGGACGAGGGCGGCGGTCTTCCAGTCGCCCTCGGCCGCGAAGCCGTAGCCATCGGCCATCAGGCGCTGCACCGCGATCCCAGGAAGCTGGGCGAGGCCGTGCAGATCCTGGAAGGTGTCGGTGAACGCACCGAAGTTGCCGCGGGTAAGGAACTCCCGCAGTCCCGCTTCGATGCGTGCGGCGTCCAGCAGCGAGCTACGGCGCCCGCCATCGCGCTGCAGTTCCGCTGCGAGGTCGTAACGATCCTCGTAGTCGGCGATGAGGCTGTCGACCGCCTCGCTGGAGACGCCGCTGATGGCGTCGACGAGATCACCGACGCCATAGCCGTTGACCGCCACACCGAGGCGAATCTGCGCCTCCACCTTGTCGCCTTCGGTCACCGCTACCTCGCGCATGTTGTCGCCGAAGCGCGCCACGTTCAGGTGCTGAGCTTCGCGCCAGCCGCATGCCGCCCGCGACCAGGCGCCGATCCGCTCGAGCGTTACACGGTCGCGCCAGTGTCCGACGACGGTTTTGCGCGCCACGCCCATCCGTGTCTGGATGAAGCCGAACTCGCGATCGCCATGCGCGGACTGGTGGAGGTTCATGTAGTCCATGTCGATCTCCGACCACGGCAGCGCGGCATTGAACTGGGTATGCAGATGCAGCAGCGGCTTCTGTAGCGCAGTGAGGCCGCCGATCCACATCTTCGCCGGCGAGAAGGTGTGCATCCAGGCGACCAGGCCGACGCACTTCTCGGCGTCGTTGGCCTCGATGCAGACACGACGGATCGCCTCGGGCGAGATCCCGACCGACTTGTGGACGACGCGGACCGGCAGCGCTGCTGCCTCGTCCAGCGCGCCAGCGATCTCTCGCGCGTCTGCGTCGACCACCGCCAGCGCCGCGTCCCCATAAAGGGTGTGGCTGCCGGCCACGAACCACAGCTCGTACTCGCCTAACGCCTTCTCACTCACGCGTGCTCCTCCGGTTCATGTGGCTTTCCTGAACGCTGCCCGTAGACGTTCTGGTAGCGGTCGTGCAGCGCGTCGACGTCAGCCGTGTCGAGCGGCGTCAACTCGCCAAGCGTGCGGGCGAGCAGCACAGTGCGTGCCACGTCTTCGCACATCACGGCGGCCTTCACGGCGTCGCGTGCGTTGGCGCCGATCGTGAACACGCCGTGGTTGCGCATAAGCACGGCTGGTGATCGGCTGCCAGCGAGTGTCTCCACGATGCCAACTCCGATCTCTTCGCCGCCGATCCGGGCGAACGGGCCGACCGGGATGTCACCGCCGAACTCGTCGGCCATCGCCGTCAGCACGCAGGGGATCGCCAGGCCGTGTGCCGCCCATGCCGTGGCGTAGGGGCTGTGGGTGTGTGCGACGCCGCCGACGTGCTCGAGCGCGCGATACACGTAGGCGTGGGTCGCAGTGTCGCTCGACGGCGAGAGCTCGCCTTCGACGACCCTGCCGTGCAGGTCGACGACGACCATCGACTCGGGGGTCAGCTCGTCGTAGCTCAATCCGCTCGGCTTGATCACGATCAAGTCATGGTCCGGCACGCGCGCCGAGATGTTGCCGCTGGTCCACGCGACGAGGCCGCTTCGCGTCAGCTCGCCGTGAAGCGTGGCGACAGTCCGTCGCACTTCGGCCACGGCGCTCATTCGGCTAGGCCTGAGTCGTCATATCGACACCTTGTCTCGCTTACTACGGTGCTGCGTACGGTCCTCGCGGATCCGCTTCAACTCGTGGAGCAGCTCCGCCGGCTGGCATCCCAGCGTGTCGTGGAGCCGGCGGTAGAGCGGGTACAGCTGCTCGTAGATCTCGACCGCCGCCGGATCCGGATCATAGGTCGCGGCGGTGCCGGGGGCGAGGGCGTCGATCGCCGACATGATGTCGGTGAACCCGCCGGCCTCGGGCCCGGCAGCCACGGCGCCAAACATCGCCGAACCGCGCGCCGGAATCTCAGTCGAGTCTGGCACGAGGACGCGGCGGCCGCTTGTGTCGGCGAGCAGCTGCATCATCAGCGGGCTGCGTTCCGCTATCCCGCCGCAAGCGACTAGCGTGTTCAGCGTCAGCCCGTGCTCCTCGAAATTGTCGATGATCCGGCGGTTACCGAAGGCGATCGACTCGAGCAGCGCGCGGTAGATATCCGCCGCCGTGGTCTGGAGCGTCATTCCGCAAAGCACGCCGCTGAGGTCTGCGTCAGCCAAGATGGTCCGGTTCCCGTTCCACCAATCGAGTGCGAGCAGCCCGTTCGCGCCGGGTCGCAGCAGCGCTGCGTCGCGCTCGAAGCCCGCATAACGATCAGCCGCACCAGCGTCGCCGAACAGCTCGACGAACCACGCGAGCATGTCGCCGACGGCCGCCTGGCCGGCTTCGTAGCCGAAGAAGCCGGGCAGCACACCGTCCTTGACGACGCCGGTGATCCCCGGCACGAGAGCCAACTCAGGGTGAACCACGACATCACAAATCGAGGTTCCGATGACGATCAGGAAGGTCGTCGGATCGAGCACGCCGGCGCCTGGCACCGAGACAAACGAGTCGACGTTTCCGACCGCGACTGCGACCGAGGCCGCTAGACCAAGACGCTCGGCGAGCTCGGGCCTCAGGCCGCCGGCGCGGGCGCCGAGCGGGAAGAACTGGGTCCCGAGCTTCTCGGCCGGATCGTCGAATCCGGGGTAGGCACTCTCAAAGAACTCCGTCGACGGTAGCCCGTCGCTCGGCGACCACAGCGCCTTGTAGCCGGCGGAGCACGTGGCTCGCCGCTCGTTTCCGGTTAGCTGCCAGACGATCCAGTCGCATGCCTCGATGAAGCCGCCGGCAGCGTCATACACCTGGCGGTCTTCGAGCCACAGCTCGATCAGCTTGGGGTAGTACCACTCGGAGGAGATCCTCCCCCCGTAGAGGTCGAGAAAGCTCTCGCCGCGGTCGCGCGCAACCGTGTTGAGCCGGTCGGCGACGGGTTGCGCGGCGTGGTGCTTCCAGAGTTTCGGCCAGGCGTGCGGGCGACTGCGCCAACGATCGAGCGTGCAAAGCGGCGTGCCGTCGACAGTGACGGGGAGGACGGTGCAGCAGGTGAAATCGATGCCGATCCCGATGACGTCATGCCCGTCCACGCCGGCGGTGGCAAGCACCTGCGGAACCCCGGTATCGACCACCGCGCGCCAGTCGTCGGGGTCTTGTAGCGCCCAGTCCGTAGGCAGCGTCTCGCCGGACTCGGGCAGCGAGCGGTCGATGACGCCACTCGCGTATCGCACGACAGAGACTGCCGCCTCCACACCGGTGCGGAGGTCGAGCAAGAGCACGCGGCCA
>Ga0302325_10007858_pt1 | contig 23549 bp, 24 predicted proteins | sample Palsa_T0_2_FD_201948 | JGI IMG/M metagenome (GOLD analysis project Ga0302325, IMG submission 201948) | Peat permafrost microbial communities from Stordalen Mire near Abisko, Sweden - Palsa_T0_2 | ecosystem: Environmental > Terrestrial > Soil > Palsa > Peat permafrost | place: Sweden: Abisko... | reverse complement strand
AGGCAATCAATCAATTTGAGCTGTGTCCCAAGTGAATTAGCACCCTCAACGCTTTTTGTATATCAAATCAGAGTCCATCGTCCATGCTATCGAACTTTCACCTACCGAGTAATCAACAAACACCGCGAAACATCCCTCAATAGTATAAGTCCAACGACAAGCGCGCCGCAGATGTCTCTCGAATCAACGCCCGCAGCCACAACGCATAAGGTCACTGGTAAGTTTCGCCCACACCTTCCTAGCCGGGGCATTCTAACATATTGTTAGTGACCAGAAGTGTGCTCCCGTCCTTGTGGCACTTTCTTTTCCCGTTTCTAAACGCATTACGTTGTCGAGATCCACCTGGCCGAGCGGCAATTGAAGAGGATTTTCGCCAAACACAAACACCTCCACGGCCTAGAGCTTGAAGTTTCGAGAGTCTGCACCTCAGGAGAACGTGGGGCGTGGAGTAGCTAGACGGTAGATGTGGGAGACCGGAGCCTGGAAGCTTTGGCGATACTTTGCACTGGAGCGTACGAAAGTATGGAGATTGATAAACGGGGAGCACGACACAACGGAGGAGGAGCCATCTTTCGATACATTATCTGCCCGAGATGATGTCTTGTTATGCCTACCTGCTGATGACGATGATGACACCAAGGATGTTGCCTACAATGCTGTTGCGATGGGCTTTTCACTTGAGTACAATAGGCTGGATTGAGGCAAGGCTTTTCCTCCTCAATTGCAGTAAGCTTCATCTAGTGAGTACCAGCAGGAGCATAGGCAGCTTGCTGTGGCCGCAGGCTGCCTTAGTCCACCTCATAAGGATCCAGCAGCGATTATGGACACAGACATGCTTGGATCAACCGTTTTCGCCTCTCGGGCTCCCGCATACCTCTAAGCCATTTGAACCGATATCAATAGTGTGGTCTCTGTCTATATTGTACCATTTTTTTTGGGGCATTTAAACCTAGCTCGAAGTATGTTTTCACTACAGGCAAGATAGAACAATTTAGAGGGGGCAGCCGAATATGGCAGCAACCCACGCCGCCATAACCCATCAAATCCACACTTGACGTGTATTACCGTCATCCTGCACGACCCGCTTGATCAGACTGTTAATGCACAGAAATGTAAGATATGATGAAAGCATCATCTCCATCTGCGCGTCCAATTGGTCGTATTCATTCCTCAAAATGCTCCCTGCCCGGACAATGCTCGGTTGCGATCAGTTGACGGACTCCAAGTTCAAACGTACCACCTGAATGGGTTGATGATATAATGAAAGGCTATAGCGTAATTTAGAGTACTGAAAACTATTCCCATCCCAGTGGACAGCTTTGATGATATTCGTATGGTGGAATGGCCACCGGGGCTCACGAACTGGTAGGATGCAAACAGGTGCAATGCCGTGTGGGCTGACACCATGGGAGAAAGTGATACATGTACAACACGAACGCGTGAATCTTGTAGCTGCACAATTTGTCTATATTGAGGTAGGCAAGAAAGGTAAAACCGGACTTCGAATAGAGTCCCGAGATAATGAGGTATATTTGCTCAAAACCACTTCTTTCATGTGGACGATATCGCAGTCATTAAGCAAAAGAAGCCGCAAGATGCACCCAAGAGATTCAAATAGATAATGGCACAGAAAATATCACTGCGCAGAATAGGCGACCTGAAATTGATCCCCACCTTTCATTTGAAAGCCATGTATGATCGGACGGCGCGCAAGATATGGATTCGTTAAGTCAAGACTCCTGTGTTGACAAACAAAAAATATATTAAAGCATGACCTTTAAGGATTTGGTTGCTTAGAAATTTCTATTGAGTACTCAAGAATTTCGCACTACATCTCTTGCAAAATTTTGTTGTGACCTCGTCGTCGCCTCGCCTCGCTCGCTTCGGAATAACTTCAGATGAAGAAGGAAAAACGCGTCAAAAAATTTCAAGCGCGTCGACTCAAAATGGCAAAACTGAAGTACTACGAGGGCCGCAGCCCAGTCACAACCCCCGACCTACTGGTCTTTCCAATGGGATTTCTTCAGTAAAGAAGCGCGGAAGCTTCTTTCGTCTTGCACAGTTTTCTTGGTACGCTGGCGGTCCCTGGAAAAGGAGCTCTAGAAGGCAGTACTTACAGTCCACTGTTCAATTAAACGGAAAATCGCTTATTCAAAATGATAACTGCCATTCAGCGCATTCACCCTTATCAAGGATAAGCTATCAATCGGAGGTCGGTCATTGATTTTTCCACTTCAATCACTTGAAGAGATTTGACCTTTGCGAGCAGCTGTCTTGCCAATCGTGTGTAAGGACATTGACCAGAGCATCGAATCACCGCTGATTTGATCCGATAGTTTGATATCTCAACGGGGCGTGTACTATGCCATGGAATCTGGAGGTGTATGTGGTGACACTGTCAACAACTTGGAGAGGTTGAGTGATGCAAAAGGTACAGATCTTATGGAGTGAAAAGTTTAGGAAGAAGAGTCAACCTAACGTTTGAACGTAGCGGTGCACGTTTACTTTCGCAACTCAGAAGTAATAAAGCTCGGGTGAATATATGTTTACATCTCGGCTGCACACCAGATTTTAGACAGTCCTCGTCGAAGTTCACATGCGATACCATGATTGCTATAGTTACCTCGTAAGAATGAAAAAAAAAGAGACAAAGTATCAAGCAACTTTGGAAGATTAAATGTTGTTACTTTAAAGATTGAGGACATAATTCCTTTGGGCCCTGCATTCGGAGCCCCAACCTACGTCAGATCAACAAACATTTTCTTCTTCGTCAGCTATCTATAATTATGTTACTTTATGGTTTTCTGAAAAGTTCACCGTCCACTTTCTATTCACATTTTCTTCTTACATCTCAACATACAAATTGAGCAGCAGCCCAAACAACCTATCGTTTTAGTGTTGTTTGCCACAATACCCACAACCACGTTGTACGTACATTCTCCCCCGGATGGCTTATAGCATAGACGCATACATATCACCTTTTCCTGTGATCTTCAAGGATTAGTTATCTTCCTCAACCTCTGCATACAGATCTGCCTGTTTTTGGTTTCCTAAGCACCACAACAGCTCTTCTAGAAGACCCCTACGTTCCCTTTACATCCACCCATACACCTCCACCGCCCTCATGCATAGCCTGCCATACCCAATCCCACAAGCCATCCCCTCTTCTAAATCCCCTCTGAAATGCATCATGAACTCTGCCACCTTCATTAAACTGATCAAAAGCAGCCCACGGACCCCGTGTCGGCACACTCCACCCGCACTTATCCTCAATTGGCCTCCTCTTATCTCTACAAATCTCACAATGGAGTGCTGCTTCCACGTCCCCATCAAAAACAATAATCAGTTCCTCCAGTCCTGCTAAGGCCTTGAATATGTGCCGCCAGCGTCGGCATTCGAATCGCATTTCTGAGAGCTTTGTATCTTGAAGTGCTAGACGTCTAATCTTTAGCACCTCTTGGGGCTGGCAGTATCCAATGAACAAATTTGGGCATACGTGGACAGGCTTGCCAAAATAGAGGGTATCAAGTTCGGGTTGAAGAACAATCGGGTACGTCCAGAGGCGAATAAATATTGGGTTGCCCCTTGCTTTTGCAGGGTAAGAGCAACTGATCGACTCTCACGATTGGTTGAAAATAGAGCGGGTGGTCCCGAAGCGCATATATACCCTGGTAGGAGGGGTTATGGCTGACTTATATGGGGCGGGAGGTGTAGAGGATGGTAGTCCAAATCTGGATACGGAGTTCAGTTGGGAGATTCGGAAACAGGTGGAATTCTGAGGCCAGAGGAAGAGATGGTAACGGTAGTTTAAGGCCATAAACGAGGGTAGGGGCCGTTGAAACTGGTTTGAGGGAGAGGCGAGTGCGGGTCAGTAGAGTAGCGTTCATGGTTCTCGTGGACTATTCAGATCAGACAACATATAGTACAGATCGAAGGTCTCTGGAGGACGAAGCCATGATATTTAAAGGGCCGAGGTGTGTTACACATCGGTTACTGTGCGGTTCAGGTATGAGGCTCTTATATGGAGAGCTTTAAGGAGGGTGACTGGAATCACGTGACCAGCATCGTCAACACTTGATCATTATACGGTTGCTGAAGGTGCATTGCACCGGGAAACTTGCTCATTCTCACAGCCACTTACGCAGAATTCTACCTCATAACCGGTTTTCGTTGCCAATTAAGGCGGCCAACCCATACGCTCCGTCTGCAGCAAAGGAGAGGGAGAGAAGAAAACGGGGAAAAGAATCAGCGTTCAGGCAAGCTCAGACCCTTCCGACCAAAATGGAAATTCGAGTCCTGCACTGGGCCGGGAATGGCTGGTTGCGTTGGATACGAATTAGTCTTGATGGAAGTGTTTACGACGACGTTCGGAAGGAGGTGGAGCTGCGCAGGTGGTTCACTGAGCCTGCCGTACAGTAGACGGGTACACTTTCTGTGTTGTGCTTCACCCTTTTCTCACTTTCTCGCAATTCCTGCTCTTTTCGAAGAAACAGGTCTCTGGAAGTACCTACTCACTCAGAGCAGCCAAATGCTGTCTTTGAGTATTCTTTCAGTCGGTTAAGTCTCCATAGGCATGCTCTCCCAACATACACACTCCTCACATGCATAAGAAGTCTTTTCCATAACCGTCATTCTCCCGAGAGCCACTGGGACAATGACCTTTGATTCTAACGCAAGTGTGTTCCATCTCTTTCTATTGTGAATCAAGAAGGCCCCGATGATTTCATGAGGCGGTACAGCCTTGTTGCACAAATCTCGTTTGAAGATTTATTTAGCCTGATGTGATTGGACCCTTACCAAGCTTCAACACGCAAGCCCGATACGAAATAACTTCATTTCCATTTCAACCTCACTCGTTGCACATTTAAGCTCAAAGTAGGACAGAAAGCTTTCGCCTTCCTTTGAGTGCACGCTCGTGGGAACGAGGACTTTCTGTACACAAACCGACCTATCACTTTGACATAGTTGTCCTTTAGCCTGGTTGTGGAGGATCAAAAAATCATTCGAGAAGAGAGCGTCTATTTTTAATATGGAGGGACTTGACGGTCAGGACTTCATTGTTCGGGTACCGCACAGCAACACTCGAGGCCGAAACCCTCAGCCAAAGTCACGAAGAATCTCAATTTCAGTCAACAAGGTCGCTATTCCTGTCTCGCAGATCGCACACAATCCCACCATCTCAATAGTGGCTTATTGTCTCGCTTCAATCAGCATGACGGTCACTAACAAGTATTGTGTTTCGGGACCAGAATGGAACATGAACTTCTTCCTCTTAGCATTTCAGGTCAGTTGTCTTCCCGATGATAGCACCAGTGGGTGTCAGAATTCGTGACGCAATACTGGTTTTCGATGTACTATAGCTCGAGCGACATTTAGAGCCTAATTGCCCTTTTGCTTTTTTCAATGTTCTCTGATCTAAGGAACAATCTGAAAAGTAGTGGCTAGTCACTTACGAATGTTCCATAAGTTACAATACATTGAAACGCAGCTTTGCACCACTAATTCCGACAACCACTAGTGATAGGTATCCACTAAGCAATTCACAGTCCGCAATTTGCATACTGACCATCTACGTCTGTAAATCTTTTGGGATGATAACTTCTCTGTCTCCATTTTCGTACACAAAAGCAAGAAAATGCAAGTCATCTCTTCCCATATAAGAACGCAAGCTGACTGCCACAGGGTTTCCTGTCTCCCTTCTCCTCGTTGCAATGACCTACACTAGCGCAAAAGCACTGCAATATCTTTCTGTTCCTGTCTACACAATCTTCAAAAACCTCACTATCATTGTGATCGCATATGGGGAAGTGCTTCTCTTCAAGTCTTTCGTCACCCGAACAGCACTGCTCTCTTTCGGCTTGATGATTTTGAGCTCCATTGTCGCTGCATGGGCCGATATAAATCATGCTGCGAAAATTACCTATGCTCGCGGCTTGATGCCAGGGCTGGTTGAGAGGGAAATCGGAATGGGAAGATTGGGAATGCTGAATGCAGGGTATGTATGGATGGGGCTCAATGTGCTATGCTCAGCCGGCTACGTTCTTGGAATGAGAAGGGTAATCAAGAATATGGGGTTTCGGGACTGGGACAGTAAGTCCCTTCTCATTTTAAACTTCGCATTGGGTGAGTTCATGACAGCTGACGAGCGTTCCAAGCAATGTACTACAACAACGTACTTACGTTACCAATTCTGATTCTCTGCACTCTCTTCCTTGAGAGTTGGAATGGACCAAACCTCGCTGTCAACTTCCCAGCCTCTTCTCGTTCCACCCAATTCATCGCCATGATATATTCAGGTTTGGCCACTATCTTCATATCTTACGCGTCAGCATGGTGTATACGCATCACCTCATCTACGACCTATTCCATGGTTGGAGCCCTGAATAAACTGCCGATTGCAGTGAGTGGACTGTTGGTCTTTGAAAAGGAGATCACGAAAGGTGGTGTTCTAGCAATTTTGATGGGTTTCGGTAGTGGTGTCGTCTACGCTTTTGCCAAGAAAAGAGAGTCGGGTGCTGCGCGAAGTTTGGGGAAGGAGAGAGATCTTGAGAGATTAGAGAAGGAGGATGGATTTGAGAGAGCGATACTTTTACCGTCGAGGAGGCCGAGTTTGAAGCTTGGCAAGGTCCATGAATGATGGGCACTACCTTTCGATCTGCTCCGGTTCCATATCTTGAGAATCCAAATACTTCCTTGTTACAATCCAGGGTTGTAGGTCTAGCTTTCTTTCGACGGACGGTCGACCCTGTCGTATATTGTGTTCCGAGACCAGGGTAATTTTGATTGAATTTATATTCCGCTTTGACTTTCAGCATCATCATTGACCGTATCATAGCAAACCATCACCCGAAGACCATTCCGGCTAACCCTTGCTACAACTCAGAAACGCTGCTCAGCCTCGTCACAACTCACAAGTTTCCTGGCTAACAAGAACAGGGGAGATGGGATGTCCACTCAAGAGGCTGACTTCACTTTAGCCAATTGGCTCGTCTCATCCCGCACAATAGCTCATTTTACTAATTCTGCGAATCGGATGTGTCTGTTCTATAAAAAAGCACAAAATGGTTTCGCTAATGCAGACAATATTGGTGGCGTGAGGCTGAGATGTCACCAGCCCCCAAACCTCAAAACGCCCAATCACCGAAATCGGATTGGGGGGAATTTACCCCTGGCCATTGGTAGTGAAACGATAGAAAAGGGCAGACTCGGCATGCACGAGGCTCTTTTGGAAAAGGCTGCCCCGGATTGGCTGGGGTGAGACAAGGCGGGATCTGGACGTCAACTCCATTTCTCAGCTCAGTTTTCCAATTCACGACAACATCCTACCAACATTGTGAGTCTTTGAGAAGGATACCGAAGATCCAGGGCCAGACTGTGATTCATGCGCTGGCCATAAGATTGATCTCGACGCACCGACCATGGCACGCGGCCACGATAAGCTGAACAAGGCTATAGGGACTCGAAATTGCTGCGTACTTGGACTTTGTGCAGCATGGATCACTGGGTTCGCAGCAGTTGCAGGAGGTACATACTGCCTCTATCTGGACCAGGCAGGCGTGGGACTGGAATCTAATTTTATAATTCCTCACGGTGCAAGGGAAGTCCTGCCCCTCGGCCTCAATATCCTCGTCACGTTTCTCAACGAAAGCATGGGGTATATTCATAGTTGCACGTTGCGATGGTCCCTCCAATACGATAACCGGCTAACCTTCAATTCGAACCTCCGGCTTCTTTCCAGCTCGGCTAGATTCAAATCGAATAAGTGGTACGCGAACCTGGGCTTTCTCTTCTCCATTATATTATCATATGCTACGACCTCCATGATCTTCCTTGGGTGGAACCCGGCCCTCAGCAAGACGTTTGACACAAACAAAGACCTTTCACTACCAGTCGATGAGATCCAGGTTTCCGGGGTCGCTTTGATATTCTTCGGTATTGGACTTCTTGGACAGGCTGGGCTGTCGACCTGGGCGCTTCGTACAACACAGGTGCCGACTTGGTCCTCAAATCCGCTAGATACTGTGCTAGCTTGCACAGACGAGACAAATCCGAATCAACTCATCAGGAGAACAGATCGATGCATGAAATCCGTTCATCAGATCAAGGAGGATTCACACCCATGCAAGCCGAAGGCAAAGCAGGGCCCAGCATGCACAGCTCACCCCGAAGTGAAATGGGTGCTGACGCTGCTGTGGCTTCTTGTCCCACTAGGCGGGCTATGGGGAGGAGCAATATACGTGATGATCAGACAAGGGAACCCACACGGGGTGCTTGGGAATAGCTGGAACTTCATCCCTTGGTTCACGGGCACATTATCCAGTGATTGCTACGCTGCAGCCCGCTGCTCTGACGGTACATCCGTGCTCAACGTAGGCTGGACTGCCAAAGGCGGGCCCTGGGGAAGCATTGGCTCGATATTCCTCATTGCGTTCTTCCAAGCGGTGGTCACCCTAGCTCTACACTGTGCAGAGCTTCTCGTCAACTTATCTCGCGACGAAGGGATCTTCCGGATGGCTATCACAGAGAAAGGCACCGATCCGCGCTACAACTCGATCGTAGCCGCGTTCTCCAGCTGGCAGACCATCACGCTCTTCGCGTTCAAAGCAGCGGTGCACTGGCTCTTCGGTCTCAGCATCAACAATGACTTCATTCTGGGCGTCAACATGTACCCACCTCAGATCTTCTACTTTACAGGTTTTGCCCTCATGGTCGCTATCTTCGCTACCTATGTCAGTCTCCGAAGACCTCTGGGACCCCTGCCAGCCACATTCGGACATCTACAAACGATGGCGGATCTGATCGATGATTGGGACGACCGCATGTTCTGGGGACATAAACAGAATGGCTATGGTGGCGCGCCGAATTATGCTGGGACCTCGGCGAGGAGGTTGGAAATGCCAAGGCTTGATGAATATTATGGTGGGAATAAGTTTGTCTCGAGGACGAGTCTAAGCGGGAGTTTGGTTAGTGGCATGAGTATGGAGCATCTGGCGGCGAGCTATGATATGCAGTATAATGGGGGTATGTTTAGTAGCTATGGGTATTGAGGTGTGATTATATGGGCGGGAGTTCTTGCATATATAGCGGCGTTACTAAGAATTGGAAGTCGTTCTTGAGATTTGAAGAAGTGCTTTGTCTTACTGTGTCCGATTTTCTGTTACCAGTTCAGACAACCACTGTCAGAAGTGGGAGAAGACTATTGTTTGATGCCATCGTGGAATGGTTGGGTCTTCTGTAGTTCTAATATTCTTGAACAGGGAAAATGAGCGTCCACGAGGAATTTGACAAAACCTCGGTACGGAGCTCTTGTAGATTTTGAGTGTGAATAAGATGCCTCACAATGTAAAAGAGTAACGACAGTGTAACTGAAGGAATTCTGTATGAAGAGAAGATCTCACAGCATGACAACTTGAGATTGGGCTTTGATTAGTGGTCTAGGTCTGCCTCTATTTCATCATTTCTGAGACCCTGTCTGGTATTTTCCAGACCTCGTCGACAGGTCTGACCACCCATATCTAGCGGAGCCTTGGCATGGTACATGAACCACCAATTTCTAGTGACGCCATTCAGATGCAAGTCTGGCCAACCCTAGAATGAGAATGGATGCTGCGTATGGCCTCCTGGCCCACGACACACCGAGCGAAATCAGATCTCTGTAACCCAGGCTCTGCAGACAACGTCGGATTCCATCCTTACTCTCACTTGCTCGTGCTTCCACGCCTGGCAATCTCGTCGAACTTCTCGTAAGATCTGGTTGGCGGTGCAGGTGCAACTCCAACAAGCGGCATACCTGTTGACATTCTTCTGATTGCGCTCATATCAATGGGGCTCTCCTCGTGCCTGTTCCTCAATATGCCGCCACTGACGCCCGTTGCAGTGGGCGGAGCTGCGTGTCTGACACCTCTTCGTTCCAAAGCTTGCTCGTAGACAGCGAGGGTGTTCTGTGCATGTCTGTTGTAGGCATCCATCTCCGAAGCAGCTCTGTCAACAACTTCCAGCAAGTCTCTGCTCAAGCCCTCCCATACCATTCTTGCGGTCCTTGGCTTTGAGTACGTCTCAACACCGCCCATGGCAACATCTCTGTTAGTATTGCTGATACCATTGCCCCTGTAAAACTTGAAGTCTCCCGGCTTGACCTCGAAATCTTCACTCTTCGCGCCCTCCTTTGCAGGCTTCTTCGTTCTCTCAAACATAGCGTCAAGCTCCGATCTGACACGCTTTCGCTCTTCCGGATCTCCTGAGTCGTCTTCATAATCGCCTTCAATCTCATCGAGCTCTTCCTTTGCTCTTGCCTTCAAATTCTTCACTCGTTGCTCAACCATACACACCATGTTGCCGCGAACGGCTGCTTGCTGCTCCGGGAGTTTCTGAAGGATCTTCTGCAGTTTCTGCGTCTGATCGAGGATTGGTGCATCGCCGGGAGCAAAGCCTTTGAAGGGCAGGAAGATCGAGGGCGCAAGTGAGAAAGGAGCCTGTTTGTTCTGGTCAGGACCTTCATGACAAACCGTCTGATAGAACGGACGATAAAGATAGGGTAACGAGAACGATAGCGAAGCGAGGGAAGTGTCGCTTGCGGAACAACCGCGGAACAACAAATAGGGGGGAGGATCATTGAGCTAAGCTTACCTCGACACCGGGCTGTGGGGATCGTGGATCCATGGTGCTGTGCCTGGGCTGGATCGTATTGCTATTGAGGTCAAGTAAACCCGAACAAGGTGAACGCTAGCAAGAATCTTCAGATCAGGTGACCTTCGTCGGTTTGCTCCTCCTCTTCTTTTTTCAATCCACCCCCAAGTCGTTGATAAGAGGCGGTTGTAATTCCTCGGTGCAGAGTTCTGGCTGCAAAATTTGGTAGTTCACCTCAGGTTGCTCACCATTGATGCGGGAAGCGTTCCGTTCGGCTCGCTTCTCCGCTCAAACTTCCAATCAGAGCCCTGACCCGCTCCCGGGAACCACAACGTCATGAATGTCCTGGCACCTTCCCTTCTTCCACTTTAAGCTTCCTTAGAATTGGCAGTCTTTGGCTCCCATGATTCCAAATATTTGTTTTAGTGGGACCCGGGGTAACGGGAGTCATCGAGGAGGGTCTTCGGTAACACATCGATCCGACACCGCGGTAAGTAAGTACGTGGGTACCATCACCCCGCTTCTTAGCTCAATATGAAGCAACTGTACTTGTTGGCGGAAGGTCACGGATGGAGGGGCAGAAGGGAGTATATATAGAGGTTAAAGTAGCCTTCAAGGTTATTCACTAAAATTCCATCCCTCCTAACCCCTCACGTTCATTTCTAACATTACCCACTTAACACCATTTATCCAAAATACTCAAGATGCCTTCAGGAGGTTGCTTCTGTGACAAGGTATGTGAGAACCGCTAAACATTGCAGATTCAGTTCTCTGAGGCTCGGAGTAGATCACGGAGAACACAAGAATGCTAATTGGACTTTGTTCTAGATTCGTGTGAGTTTTACAGGAGAGCCAAACGCCAAGGCTCTATGCCACTGCCTCGACTGCAGAAAGATCAGCGGTGCAACTTTTAGCAACAATCTCATCGTCCCCGAAGCCAACTTCAAGCTTGAGTCCGGTACATAGGCCTTCCTTTCGAACCTCTATAAATATCTAACCATTGAACAGGCAAGCCGAAAGAGATCTCCAAGACTGCGGATTCTGGCAACAAGATCACATCTCACTTCTGCCCTGACTGTGGTACCACGCTCTTCCGCACGGGCGGGTCGTTCCCCGGCGCTGTTGTCGTCAAGGCGGGCATCCTTGATGATGCGGACTTCCCAAACAACAATGTACCGGGAGCAGAGTTGTTTGTTGGCCATAGAGTGAAGTGGAACCAAGAAGTCGAAGGAGCTGCGCAGCTTCCAAGCATGCCGTAGTAAGGTTCGAGATTGTATATAATCGTGGAGACGCAATCTCATAAATTCGTGACGGACATGCTCTTCGTTCCACAGCCTTTCATCGGCGCCGCCTTGGATCATCTGCCGATTGTGATGTCTTCTCTCGTTTCTTTTCATCTGGCCGGTAGTATTTTCCTCACATACTCTCTTCCGATCTTTAAGCCTTCTCGGACGAGATCCTCAACCCTCCGATCTTTTCGTTTCCGCAGCCATATCAACACAATACCCAAAACAACCACATCGACCAAAAAGTGCCTGACAGCAGCCCATATCAGCCATCCAAGCCACCTGCCAAACGATCTCCTCCGCTTCCCCTGGTATTCTCTCCCTGTAGCTATCTGCTCCCTCAGTGCGGCAATTTCAGCAGTCATCTTCACCAATGCCTGTTCCACCGTCCGCCTCCACTTCTGAACCTTCTTCCCTCCGTTCTTATTTCCGTCATTAAACTCGTCATTATCGTCGTATTCGTCATTATATCCCAGCCTTCTCGATTCGGCCTCTGCCTCATCGTCCTGACTCATGGGACTCAGTACCCGCATCGGCCCATCGCCTCCTGATAACGGTTGCTGAAAGGTCCGCGGTTGCGTTGTGTACGAGGGAACGCCTCCTCCTCTCCCAGGCGAAGATCCAGAAGAAGAAGCACTATTGTTCTTAATCTGATCCCAAACAAACTCGAGTTCGTCAACCAGGGCTCTCGCATCGCTACTCCTTGCATCAGCACCATCCCATTTTCAGCACATGTAAGGAGTGGTGGACATACGCAGTGGTACTAGCATACTTATGCATCGTCTCAATCAAAGCCCCAATATACCTCCTCTTCGCCTCCGTCTTACTGAGCCCCCTCTGCGAATCCCACGCATCATATTTATCCCTATCCTTCTTGACATCCTCGTCCTCGGCCTCCCCCTCCCCAACACTCATCGGCCTCTCCATAACCCCATCCACATCCCCCTCCATAGCCTGCTTGTACAGTCCATACAGCCGCAGGCGATCGGCGGGTGGAGGTCGCGCCGCGCCGGTCTTGGGAATCTTTTTCACGGTGTTGAGTGCGTGCACGAATACTCGGTCTGCGTCCATGAAGGGATCCAATCAGTCCCTTTCCATCCCAAAAGCAAGATCTCCACGCGCCGGAGAGGGAGAGGGGAGGAGAGGCAGGTTCGTGCTTACCAACTGAATCGGCCATCTTATCTGGCTGTCAGACAGACAGACACCTGCTATTCCCGCGTCTCTGCACCGAGTCTTCGCTTCTCTCTATAATCGTAACATGTGTGCAATGCCAAAGCCGAATCGAAATGTGATTTTACAGTGTGTACAAATGAAAGATGGGCAATGGAGAAAAATTTGTTGTTGTGAAGGGCAGTGGTTGAAATTACCACTATCATGCGCAATCACTACTCGGGTCGTCGCGTGTGTGCTACTGTAGATGCCTCGGCGTTTGAATGTGACAGGGGTCGTGCACTGGTGTAGTGGTGGTGGATCTGCAGGTGCCTTGGGGAGGGAATTTTCGGCGGCCAACGAACGGGATTAATTTTCTTCCGGATTGATGCGGTTTTTGGATGGATTTTTTGAAGAATATGGAATGGAAATATTATGAGGTTTTTTGTATGGTTTGAGGATATATGTTCTTTGGTTCGCCGATTGGGGAATCCTACTCCTGAAGCCTTACTTACATTTTAGTGTTAAGGCATGCTCAGGCTGGACCGGGAGTTGTTGCTTTGCACGTGGAAACCGATTTAGTAGCTCGGAGCAAATGCCAGATGGTTTTGGGAATGTTTCCGTGCTCCAATTTCATGATCAATGCATTCTGGGTATCATACACTAAATCCAACAGCTAATGTGCAAGAGAAACCGCCGCAGCCACAGTAGAACATCACATGCCTCCATGCTTTTCTAGTGCGACTCTCTCCAACTCCATCTGCTCCTCGAACACTTTCTTCTTATCCGTGTACATCTTCATCAGCTTCTTGTTTGCTAATACCATTTCCGCTGCCTTGATACCAGCATCTTTCTTGCCATTGGCTCTGCCGGAAGCGAGCATCTTGTCCTTTTCGCCCCATCCAGTGAGATAAACTCCTACTGTAAACAAGGGTAGCTTGTTATTGCGGTCCTTCTTCTCGGGTGCTGCATCTCTGTAGGTGATGAGGACACCTTTTGCCCCGAGGAGCTTCTGCAACTGTAATTTCGGGTTGAGAGGCTCAGTCTGTGATGTATCCACAATCGGTTGTACTGGTTCAGCCTTCCCTCGCAGGCGCCAGAGAGGGCTATCCAAACGCAGGCCGCTCCGCTCCTCATGCAATATATCCTTTGCCAGAGTCATTCCCCAAATGTCCTTCAGCCATTCTGAGACGCGCCTCACGCCATCTGCCGGATCCGATAGCACCACTGCTGCAACATAGGACTCGAAGATATCACCCATGACCTTTGTTCTGTCTTGCTCTTTGCTTGAATTTCGAAGATAGTCTGGCAGCTTAGCTCGCTTGTCGAAGCCATATTGCTGAGAATATCCGGCAAGAGTAACATTCTTAACAAGTCGTTCTCGCATCTGTGAGCATTTCCCTGGGTCTTTTGAAGGAAAAGTTTGAGAAATCAGAAGTGTAGAAATGAGGTAAACATAGGCGTCTCCAACCCATTCGAGGCGCTCATAGCTCAGATCTGATAGTTTGCCACTGCCACATCCAACGTGGACGAATGCAGATGCTTCGAGTGTCGGATCCAACACTTCCGGTAAAGGGGGAAGGATCAGAGGGATCTGTGATGACTTCCAAGGTGTGAGTGAGAATGGTGACATCGTCTTGGGGAGATTCCAGAAGTCATCATGTGACTTTTTAGAGGGAGGTTGTGAAGTAGGCGGAGTATTGAAAGAGATGGCATCGATCTTAGATTTGTGCTTTGAAAGATGTTTTCGAAGATCTAAACATCTGCTGACGGTCTCATCATCGACCATGCTCATCACGTCATCCAAGCCATCTTCTTCCAAAATATTGTCCAATGCACTCAGGAGATTGGCTATCTTTTGAGAGCTTGAGGACTTTGATATACGATCAGAGATATCTAGACTTGGTTTAAAGGTTTGTGAAAGCCTGTCAACCGATCTCGAAGAGATGGACCCATGCGAATGTCGATTCTGGAAGACGCGTTAGTGGGAAAGCGCGATGGGGAGAGAAAACTTACTTCGCGCTTTGTATGCTTTAAATCTCGTTCATCTGGGCTCCCGCCATCTAGCGAATGCTTCCTCTTTAGATTACTGAACAGACTCTGCATAGCGATTGATATATTGCAATGCCTGCTGGTTATGTAAATGGAGAAAAAGTTAAGAGGCGTGTCGAAATCTCGTGACTTTTTCAACCCCATCGGAACATTGTCGGCCCGAGAGCGACCAAACTTTCAGAACGTCAACTTCCTCTGAAGTGTCGTTCGAGAAGTGAGAGAGACAATCGCAGTAACGATGTCTGTTCCCCGTGCACGGCTGTTGGATCTGATGAAGGTATGCCTATGGGTGAGAATTGGAGTTATACGATAGTCAAACTAATAGAATCAGGTTCAATGCCGCATCTTCAACTCGACTTTCAATCCGGAGGGACTTCGATTGGGAAACAAGATTCTGCGACAACGACTAAAGGGGCCGGCCCTGGCATCATACTACCCACGGAGAATGCTCACGATCAAAGACCTTCAAAATGCGTACAAAGATGAGCTTGAAATATTCGACGATGAGGAAGAGGACCGGTTCGAGAAGATCAAGATGTAGGGCCTCATTTGGAGTATCAAAAATACTCGGATAGCAGCTACTAACGGGTGTACAGTCTGAAGGCCAGGGGAAAGGGTGCACCAAAAAAGAAGCGGACAGCAGAAGGTATGGATGGATTGGATTGGATTAAACGAGAGCTAACTTACGGTGACAGAATCGAAGAAGTTCAAGGGCAAGAAGAAATAAACGCCACAACTTGTATAAACAGAAAGTTGTGTATTGTTTATGGCATAATTGTACAAAAATCGGCGTTTGGGAAGCGGCATGGGAGCGCAAAGAGCTTAGGGTGGTTGTTAGAGATGCAGAAAGTTATTCCCCAGATCCCGGCAGCAGAATGCAACGCGTGCGCCCACCTAGAAAAGCGTTGCTCCGTATCGAAATACTTGGCGCACGATATCGAGTATTCTTTGAAGGTAAAATATCTTGATTTACTGGTAAATGGACTTTCTTATTTTTCCCTTTCCCGCTTTCCCTTTATGTGGCCTGGCTTTTCAATAAGCAAATAGAAGAGCTGGACCAGTTTCTAAATTTGCTCCACACTGTCTTGCAAATTTGGCATAATCAGTTCCATTCAAATGGAAACCAGAAGAGTACGGCTCTATTCAAGTATGTATTGTAAAGCCACTAGCAGCCTTCTCCCATAGAGCAGCGAGAGCCTCGTCAAGACCATGAAGACCGGAACGGGACAGGGTAATTCCGTGGTCTTTTTCGCTTCGAGTCTCCTCAAAGGTCAACACGCGCTTCCTTTCTCCTCCTTCGATCTTTTCAATCCAATCCGCGTCAATCTTTCGTCCTTCTACTTCCTCCCTTGTCCATTGTCTACAACTAGACAACGTCCAACAATCGTCCCACTCGCTGGGTTCTTGTTTACCATCTACAGCCAAAATATTTCAGGAGATCTCGAACGATCTCGAACGGCAGTCATACCCCACCATCCTGTGTGCCGCCCTTTCCTCACACGCACGTCAGCCTTTCAAACTTCGACGGCTCGACACCTCCGTCGCAGCATCCTTGAAGGACAATAATCACCAGGCGCTCCTTCTCCATATAGACAAAGAGCTACGACTCGAATCTGAATTGTAAATCTCTACTTTCCTTCTACATCTACACTCCCACCTACGCGTCGGCAGCATCTGTCAGGCTTTTTTCCTCGCGTTCCTCGAGCGAAGCACGTATCATCTGCCTCCGCCAACAATCATCTTCTCGAGGATACCTGAACAGGTAGATTAAAATGTCTGCCACCGCTTCGACAGGTTCTCCAACGCTTCGTCGATCCCTTGCCAGCAGAAGCATGTCCCAGGAGAACACGGGAGCTTCTGAGGATATGGCGGCTCGCCTTGTAAGTTCTGACCTCATAAATTGCATCTTATTCACCTCGCCAATTTGGCTCCCCTTCAACCTGCTCCGAAGTCACAAGCCTTTGTCCTCCACTCCTCGCTTCTGTCCATCTCGCGTTCCTCCACAAACTCTCCTCGTCACAATTCCACTCTCCAACGCGTCAGATTTGAAGATATGTTTCCTTTAGGTATCTATTTAGTTGCTAATTCTGCCATGAAGGATCTGAAGAAGTCGGCAACAGCTCTTGGCTCCAACAAGCTTGGCAACCAGGTTGCTCCAAAGGTCAGTCCATGCGTTGCTCTTCGTGGAGCATATCCTCTGTGGAGTTCCTACTAATCTGGATAGAAGGTCAAGATGAATCACGAGCCATCCTCCTCCACCGATACCAATCCAATGGACAAGCTCCTGGCCAAGCTCTCCGAGCAGCAAGCCGTCATCAACAAGCAGCATGAAGCCCTCAAGTCTTCCGAAGACACTTCTTACGCTCGTACAGCCGAGTACGTTGCAACTGCCAGCAGCTCTGTCCAAATCACGTCTGTTCCCGAGTCATTCAACAACAGCACTGCACCAACCACGAGCCCTACAAGCGTTGCTGGGGATGACAACTCCACACAGAGCGTTGACGAAGTTGCTCGGTTGAAGGCCGAGCTTGAAGCAGCACGAGGCAAGATTGCTCGCATGGATCAGGAGCTTGCCCAAACTCGCATCACCAAGCACACCCTTGACCAAGCTATTGGAAACTCCTCTGAGGCCGACTACCCTCTCAATCATCAAGTCGACGAACGTCTCAATCATCTGCCACCCACCATTCGTCCTCAAGTTCAACGAGACAACTCCTGGGCTGGTCAAGAGGATGCTCGCTCTGACACTAGTGATGCACTATCAGCTAGCGGCTTCAATCGTGCTCGTGCTATATGGGGCAATGCTGGCAAGCCTGCTTTTCCTGGAACCCAGGGTGCTTTCCAGCCATCAGAAGCTCTCAATGCAGCTCAATGGATGAACCGCAGCTTTGGTCAACCATTTGTCGATGCTCAAATGTTGCCACCGATGCCTCCCATGCCAACCATGCCATCAATGCCATACAATGGTCCTCCAATGAATGCTTTTCGCAACGGTATGATGCCAGATACTGAGCTCTTGATGGCTCCTCCAGCCCGTCGTGGTCCAGTCGGAGGTCGCTTCAACAATCGTAGCAGTGCTGGTTCATTTCCATATGCCAGCAGCAACAGCTCTTTTGATGGCTACACGCCCAGCACCACTCCCTTTGCCTCTGTTGCCAGTGGTAATCATATGGGTGGACAAATTGGCATGGGTATGAACGCTGGCATGAACATGAGTGGAAATACATATGGTGGATATCAACCGCAACCAATTGGTACTCCCTTATCTCCACATGCACCTGAGTTTACCTCCTCGGGTTCTACTTCGTGGAAGAGTGATGTAAGTACCCTGTTATCGTCTGTTTCTGCCCTCTCAGTAACAGAAAAGCAGGTGGTTGCCACTGAGGGTCAAACTTACCTGCCCACCACGGAGCCCCTCAACTATCGCCGTCTTCTTGATCGCACTGTCAACTGCAACTGGAAGTATATTGTCGACAAGATTGTTTGCAACAATGATCAGCAGTCATCTATCTTCCTTCAACAGAAGCTCAAGGTTGGCACGACCGAGCAAAAGTATGACATCGTCGAGGCTATCGTTGCTCAGGCATATCCATTAATGGTTAATCGCTTCGGTAACTTTCTGGTCCAGCGCTGCTTTGAGCATGGTACTCCTGAACAAGTTATAAAGATTGCTGAGGCCATCCGAGGCAATACCTTGAACCTCTCCATGGATGCGTTCGGCTGCCACGTCGTTCAGAAGGCATTTGACTCTGTTCCAGAGGATTATAAGGCCATCATGGTTCATGAGCTTCTTCGTCGTATCCCGGAGACTGTCATCCATCGCTACGCTTGTCATGTCTGGCAGAAGCTTTTCGAGCTTCGTTGGACTGAGTCCCCTCCTCAGATCATGAAATATGTCAATGAGGCTCTCCGTGGCATGTGGCACGAGGTTGCTCTTGGCGAGACTGGTAGCTTGGTCGTTCAGAATATCTTCGAGAACTGTCTCGAAGAGGACAAGGTAAGCACTTCGATTCCTCCTTATTGGCGATAGCTTACAATACTCCAGCGCCCTTGCATTGAAGAAGTTTTGGCAAGCATTGACATCGTTGCTCATGGCCAATTTGGCAACTGGTGCATCCAGCACATCTGCGAGCATGGTGCCCCAGCTGATCGTAGCCGGGCAATTGACCATGTCATCCGCTACGCCTCTGAGTATAGCATGGATCAATTTGCTTCCAAGGTCGTTGAGAAGTGCCTCAAGATTGGTGGTGTCGACTTCCTCAGCCGCTATCTTGATCGTGTTTGTGAGGGTCGTCTCGACCGTCCTCGTATTCCATTGATCGACATCGCCAGTGATCAGTACGGCAACTATCTCATCCAATACATTCTCACGCACTCCAACCCTCAGCATCGTGAGATTGTTGCTCAGCACATCCGAAAGCACATGGTTTCTCTCCGTGGATCCAAATTTGGCTCTCGAGTTGGTATGCTCTGCACCAACCCTGCTATCCAGACCCGCCCTGGTCCTGGTGTTGGTCCTGCTATCGGTCTTCCAAACCCTCGCATTGGCCCTCCTCAGCCTCCTCGCTATGGTGGTGCTTATCGCTAAGCAGCTTGACACGACATCTTACCTCTTTTCTCAGTCGATTTGCTCCTAGTGTCTTGGTTCACCTCACGATCTTTACTTGACACGATATCATGGAACAACCTTAACGATGTGACATTTCGACCGGGCTTATGTCCCTTTGTCTGCTTTTGGCCTTTCATATCTATGGATGTCCAATTGGCTCTGATCACATCCACGAAAGTAACCATAGGCATTGTTTGTCTCCTTTGTTTTCCCTGAAGAGTTTTTTTCGACGTCGATGCTCGGTATTTTCATTTGTTTTTACGCAACATTTTCTCCGGCGACCTATTCACCATTCCGGTCATCCTACACTGAAGACTATTTCTGTCCTCGGTGCTTTGGACAAATCATGGTTACGTTTTGCATTAGGTTGTGCTGGCATAGTATCGGTTGTCTTCGTGGCAACTCTGCTAATCCGATTCGACTGACTGCATTACGGCTTGCATGGATGTATACTTGAAGCTGCTCATGGTTGATTCTATAGATCGCAGCGTTTAGAGGGGCATCTCTGTTTATTCTGCACTTTTGCAGACACTAATGTGGTGGAAAGAGAGACGACTATTACGCTGAGATATTTCTCGTGCTCCTGCGTTTGTATCCAAACACAAAAGCTTTGTTATTTAGTCAGTCATTACAAAATACGAACCGTTTTCATAAATTTGCTTACTCGATGTGACCTTTGCATAAGAGTGATGTTAAATTGCAAAAAAGGCATATAGTGAAATGAACGCCGAACTTGAGAACTTGATGAAGTTTATGTCTATATGAGCTGTCCATTATTTGAAGATCGCTTTTGATGGGTATGATAGCTTGAGCTAAAAATGTTGCAACTACTAGGAAATCAACGCAAACTGCAGCGAGATTTGCTACCGTTTCCGTGAAGACCAGCTGGCTAACATATGTCCTCCCAGTTGCATCTCCCCTCAGGACGTAAAACGCCAAATCCATGCAATAAAATCTCGCTCAATCCATGCCAAAGGCCCTCAGAGAAACTCCCCTACCAGATACGCCAGATCCCACCGCAGATAGAACAGCGAGAACATGCCATGTGCAAATCTTTAAGCATCAGGTAGGTCCTGCTTGATGTACACATCCCTGTGGTCGCCGAATGTTCCTCCAGCTCTGCCCTGGATGACATCCTCCGGAACGTCCTTCTCCCATGGCTTGCGGCGTTTCGGGAGCTTGGGTTCGGAGACTACGGTCGAGAGGGTGTTTGGGATTTCTCTGATGCCGGGGATGGGCTGGTTGTTGGTGATTAGGGCAACGATTTGGGCGAATGTTGGTGGGTAGGGAGCGGTCTTCTGCTCGGCCTCGGGCTCTTGGTGAGGGATTGTTTGGTTCGCCATTTCGGTGGTTTGAGAAGGCGAAGTGGCTGATTGGAGTGAGGAGTCGAGTGAAGTGGAGGTAGTTTCGGCGGTTTGGTTTGGGGTTGAAGATGACTTGGAGGCGAGGTAGGCCTTGTATTCGTCGAAGTTGATAGGGATGGACTTTTTGCGTGACAAGTAGTAACACTGAGCACGGAGGGTAAGGTCGTGAAGCTGAGAAGGTGAAGGGTTAGGCCCGAGAATCGCAGTGAGTCCAATCTGGAAAAGGTGAAGTTGTTAGCTATGCTCCCACGTGGTACAACGTTGTTTAGTGCCGTGGTTGCTCCTTTAGGTGAAGGTGATGAACTGAGCTAACGTACCTGGAATTCCTTGTCTGTGTCCCAAGGATATTCCTCTAGCTGCCTGTATATCTCGATGTTGTCAGAAGTGGGAATTGTTTCAGCGGACATTGTGTATAATATTTTGACGAGCTGGACTACACACGGAAGGAGGGGAGGGCGTCGGCAAGGCTGCTTTACCACCAAATCGCGCTAGCGAGCCGCTAGTGCACCCTAGTTCAGCCAACCGAAAGAACTTCCCAGCCTTTTCGCTTTCGATCGCTCGACCACACAAACCACAAACACCTTTCCTTTCACCTCCACAACCCCTTTGCGCAACCTTTCAAATACCACGATCTGCTTCCCTTACTTTCCAATCAACCTGCCTTCAGCTTGCTGTGCACTGATCGCAGAACCTCGGCACGATGACAGAGTTCATAGGGTCAGTGTGGATTTTGAGGCTGAGATCACCTTGGCAGAGCTGGATGCTAACACATCTGCGCGAATAGTGCTAGGATATCGTTGATATCACGGAGTGACATTCGGTATGCGTTGCGCGCTCAAAGCTGCGGGGGAGATGGACTGACAACGCGCCAGCTATGTGGGTACGCTCCATGAGATCAACTCGGAAACCTCGACGGTAGCCCTGGAGAATGTTTCTTCGTTTGGCACGGAATCACGAAAAACCGATCCCAAAGAGATTATCCCACCTTCGGATAGTGTCTACGAATACATTGTGTTCCGCGGCAGCGATGTAAAGGATTTGAGGATCGAAGAGGCGCCCGCTGCGCGAGAGAATATCCCTCCGCAGGTCCCCAATGATCCCGCTATTCTTGGCGTAAGTGCAGAATTTTTGTTTTGAATCTGCTGAGCCCGCGCTGGACTCGGCAACGGGCATGCTTATATGTGATGAAAAATTCCGGATGTTAACTCATATTCTCCGAGAGCGCAAAACCGTGTGGAGATTTCCGTTGCCTTCCTTCTGATTTACTAGCTATATATATCTCTCGCTTCTTTGGATATTGAAGAAGGGGCAATTTGCTAATCCAATTGTTACAAACAGAGCGGATCTCGTCCAACTCAATCTCAAGCTCCTCAACAGCGTCAACAACAAGGTCCTCCTGGTCCTCCCGGACCTCAGCAGCAAGGCCCACAAGGACCGTCACCCCCGGGCGGACCTCCTTTCGGTCATCACCCACAATACCCACCGCCGTTTTACCCACCGGGTCCAGGTGGATGGGGTCGTGGAGGTCCTCAAGGTCCAGGTGGCTTCCCACCCATGCCATATGGCCCGCCTCCGCCTGGGTGGTTCCCTGGACCTGGGCAGGGCTTCCCTCCTGGACCATTCCCCAGCTATAGTGGCTTTCCGCCAGGGCAGCCTTACCAGCAACAGCAGCAAGGTCAACCACCAAAACCTGCTCCAATTGGCCCTGGCGCAAATAAGCAACCCACCCCTCCTGCAGCTCAGACTGCCGAGAAGCAATCTGAGAAACAACCTGAGCCAAAGAGCTTAGCTCAGCCGGCTGCTGAAATGGCTGCTGCATCAGTCACAAAAGTTCCGACCCCGCCAGTTGCGTCTAAGCCGTCTCCTGCCGAGATTCAAGCAGCTGTATCTCAGCAGCCTTCGACATCCAATGTTGCAGCAACTGCTCCAGCAAAGACGGCCCCAACTGGTCCCAAGATTCCTGGTCGTGTTCAACCAGTTATTCCACTTCAAAGTCCAGCTGCTAGCAAATCACCCCCTCGCATGCAACAAGGCAATGCTGTCCCAGCTGCTAAGCCCGTCGATGATACTGCGGCGAGAATCATGGCTGCTACACAAGCTGCAACAGCAGCAGTTGCTGCGGCTATGGCCAAACTGCCACCGGCTGGGCAAGCAAATGGTAACGCGGTCGACAACTTGACGAGAAAGGTCAATGAAATGAGAACCAGTGAACCGATTCGTGCTCCAAGACATCCTGGGGGTGCTGGATTTGCTCAGACCAGAGGTCGCGGTGGAAGAGGTGGAGGGCAATCACGAGGTGCAACAGCGAAGGATGTACCAACCACCGACTTTGATTTCGAGTCATCCAATGCCAAGTTCAGTAAGGAGGATTTGGTCAAGGAGGCTATCGCTGGATCCCCAGTCGGAGAGAACACGCCAGATGCGACGTCTCCTACGGAATCGGCTGCCCCGGCAAGTGGGTAC
>Ga0302325_10007857_pt1 | contig 23550 bp, 21 predicted proteins | sample Palsa_T0_2_FD_201948 | JGI IMG/M metagenome (GOLD analysis project Ga0302325, IMG submission 201948) | Peat permafrost microbial communities from Stordalen Mire near Abisko, Sweden - Palsa_T0_2 | ecosystem: Environmental > Terrestrial > Soil > Palsa > Peat permafrost | place: Sweden: Abisko... | reverse complement strand
CGGGTCCGAAGGTTCCCACGCGCGATGTTTTCGTTTATTTCGACAATGATGTGAAGGTACGGGCGCCTTTCGACGCGAAGAGCTTGACTCAACGCGTTGACAAATTGCTCGCGCACTAATCCAACCGCAACATCGCACGGCAAAAACCACAAATGTGGTGCCCAAGAGAGGACTCGAACCTCCACTCCCTTGCGGGAACTAGCTCCTGAAGCTATTTTGGAACTCTCGCACCTTCGCGCATGGAATCGCAAGAACGCGAAAAGTGGTTCTGTCCATTGGACTTCCAGGACAGGTATTAGTGCGCGAGGGCGAACAGGGTTGCACTGAATGGCAGAATCGACTAGCACCAGAACTGACACTCATTTTCCTCGGTCTAGTTCTTCGTTAACTTATTTCGGCGGAGCCACGGCCTTCGGATTGGGGCCGATCTCTTGTTGTAGCTGTTGAATTTCGTCTGTTAGGTGTCGGATCTTACTCTGGGTGCGAAGGGAGAAAAACACGATTGCAGCAAGCACAGTGGAAAATATGAATAGCTCGAAAAGAATCCTTTGCCACGTCTTCCGGAACCATTGGACGGACGACCTGGAGTTCACCCAGGCGAACATGGATACAATGATCGCCAGCGCACAAATCCAAAAAACCGAAGGATCCCACCAGTTCGATTGTTCAGATTTGCCAAAAAACAGGGAAACTGCAGCAAATAACAACCCCACAACCGCAAATGTGATCGAAACGAAATTATCGATTCGCCCCTGCAAAGCGCCCATTCTGTTTTCGACATCTACTTTGGTACCTTCGATTCGCTTGTCGAAGGCCGCGAGTTTCGTTTCTGCCAAGGTATAGAGTGCGCTTTCCAGTTCGACTGCGTTGTATTCATCTAGCAATACCCGTTTGGGTGGTCGAGCGTACGCGACACTTACGTTTGGTCTGTACTCCGTGGTGGTAACAAAATCCATGAGGGCTATCGGGTCTCCTGCTCGAACAATAACCTCTTTGTTGGACAGATTGTAGATCGGGCAGAACAAGTGGCCGACCCAACCAGGGTCGACCTGAGCAGCACCAACCCACAGCAGGCCTTCGTATGCCCACTTCACCCGAAGATTCCATCTAGCTATCAAGAACCGAGGAAGATTGATCGTCTCCGCCGTCTTGATAACAACAACATTAAACGGAGGAATTCTGATTTCACCATCTTTCCTAAGGGCCTGTTTCTTCCCACCAAGTACATACTCGTCACCGATCGTTAATTCGTAACCCGCAGCCTTCAAACTTGATTCTGTGAAAGGATCGACAAGTTTGAACGATCTCGCATAGTGTTCGATTTGATCACTAAGTAAGACCCCCGCGACGCCTTCGCTTCGATGATCGCTTTCGGGGCAAGAATACTGACGTAGTCTCTCTATTTCGGCTCTCTTTTTGTCGTCCATATTCGGAGATACCAAGGGAACTGCCCTCTAAAATCTAGCTAGCGATCCTGATATTGCTAATCGCACCGGCTCGTTCCGTTTCAGAAAGTATCTGATCGATTCGCGGACCCGTCCCGAGATACGAAACCTCACAAGAAAGCGATGACGTCATACGCTCAATGAAAATCTTGGCTTCGACTGTCAACGAATCGAAATTGGGCATGTCACGGTTTCTGTAGTTCAAATAATCTAGACCGTTAATTGCTAAACGCGTCGGCCGGTTCACAGTGACAGCTTGTTTGGCGAGTTCCCAATCAAAACGTCCGAGCCTGCGAACGTTGTGGGTCACACTCGTACGTTCTTCGATCAAGAACGGAGAGCCGCTCTCACGTTGAAGTTCCTGCCAGGAAATTTCATTCTTCAAAGGTCCGGCTTGTTGCCCGGCAACCCTGATCGGAAATGTTCGGAAAACAACTACAATGTCAGTAACCAGTCGCGGACTTACTCCCACTTCACTCAAGAATCCGGCTGCCGTGGTATCCCGAGACGTCGTGTGTGGGTAGTGATCTGAGTGATAGAGAGACAGACCAAAACCCTGCGTTCCCTCTATTAAAACCTTCTTTCCCTGATCGAGCTTTTCATTGATTTCACTGCTCACTTCAGTGACGTACTGTATCAGCCAAGGGTATTCGTGAAGTGAATCCTTCACAGGCAGCGCATCTTCACCTCGGAGGATTCGTCTGGAGAGCGCCGCCCCCACGCCACACAGAGTAGAACTTAGCCTCTCTCCCAAGCCGAGGGTTTGCTCTTTCTGGCGATCTTTTTCCATAATGATGAAACAATTTCGGTCTATCCCGATCCTGGACGGGGGAAGGGAAAGAAATTCAATTTCTTGCTTCAGGATCGCCGGATCGATCAACGCCCCTGCGGGAATAAGCAAGCGGGTGCGCGGATTGACATAACCGGTGGGAAGCTGGCGCAGGACAATCGTCTTTCCGCTTTCGTCGACAAAGGAATGACCTGAGTTTGGCCCTCCGCAGCGGACACAAACATCTATGTCCTCTTGCTTCGTAATGAAGGCAGATATTTTCCCCTTCCCTTCAGATCCGTACTGCCCGCCGACAACAACCCAGAGGCTCATTTATCGTTTACCTTTCTAAAATATCGAATCGCATCGTCCACCACCGCATAAAGATCCTGCAACGAGCCGTTGTTCCCTATAACCGATGCCGCGCTGTCTCGGAGCGATTCGATCTGCTGTTCAACCGGATGCGAATCCGCAGCCTCAAATGAAGCTAAAGTTTTATACCTGCTGTGCCCTTCAAGATGCTCCCAGCGGGTATTTAAGGGGCTATCTATATACAGCAGATAGAATGAGGAAAGGTAGCAATTCCTGAGGCTTACGTTGTCAATCCGGTGGCGCAGTCCATCCACGGCAACGTCAACGTCCGGCATGATCTGCGCGATCAGCCGTCGATTGAGTTCGGATTGCATACCTCCCGCCATCACTTCCCACCCAATTTCCTGTAGGTGCAATTTGCTTTCAGGATCTTTCGCCAACCATTCCGAGAGCACTCGGCTATACCGGACGTATTGGAAGCCGTGTGTTGTCTTTAGATATTCACCAACGGATGTTTTGCCTGAGCCGATGCGACCTGTAATGCCAACGACAAGCCGTTCAGGTCGCGCTCGCTGGGTATGACTGGGCATGCACGAGGGATTCTATATCAAGCGAGAAGTTATCAGGAACGTCATCGAGTCCAGTAGCCGAACATATCTGTGCCAATTTGCCATAGTTGAATTTCGGTGACCTCGGGACAATCAGATAGCTTTCTGAGGCCGTGCCAAGGGCGATGTATTCGTCGGCAAGATAAAACAGGCCGACGAGAGCGGAAGTAATCGCATCGACCTCGTCATGAGTAATGTCCGAGGTCAGAAAGTCACCTGTAATGCCTGCTCGCGATAGTCCCCATTTTAATTCTTGCAAGCTGGCCTTCTTTCGCGGCATCCCCAGAATATCCTGGGCGGCACCTGGATAACTCTCGATCACCCTGCGGCCAGCCTGACGGAGTTGGTCCGCCAACATGATCCCACGTCGCGTAAGGCCCTGCATGCTTGGGAGTAAACACCAGAACACTGAAATACCCATTCTTTTCAGCGCCAGTTCGCATTTTCGATAAATCGGAACTCCGGGGATTCCATACCCTTCGGGAAGAGAGAGCGGTGAATCGATGGACACGAGGTCTGCATTAGCCGCAAGCGTCTCCCGGATTAGCTCATCATCCATACGGATGGACTTTGTTTTTACAGACGTTCCTTCCATTAAAGCCCATCCAGTAGCCCGCTTTTCACTGCCGGTTAGATCGATTCCGACAATCCGAAGCGGGGTGGCAGAACTCGCGCATCTTTTCAACAACCGTTTCACCACATCAGTGGAATCGGGTTGATTTGGGCGGCGATTCACAACTGCACGTTTATTTGAGCGAGGAGGCTGGGCCACAGCAGTAAAACTTGGTGCGATGACATTCTTCAGGAAACCGGCAGTACGCTTGAATAGGCGATCATAGGTCATTTCCATGATCGCTTTTAAATGAACTACGTCTTCCGTATTGTATTGAATCAACTGCTCCAGGGCCACTTTCTCCCCGCGCAGGTGCTTCGCCCAGAGCACAGTTGCATCATAGCCAGTAAAATTTTTGACCGCGTTGGCTCGTTTCAGTCCAAACTGCACTTCGACTGATTTTAGCCCGCCCTTCATTCCCAATTTTCGGGTAACCCACCGCAGATCGATGTGGATCGGCGGAAGGAGAAGTTCTGGAAACGCTAGCTTCAGGAAGCGTAAGTCGAACCCGGCTCCATTGAACGTAACCATCATGGAGTAGCCGCGCAAATGACAAGGTAGATCTTGCAAATTATCGCCTTCGACAAAGACCTTGTACTTGCGTCCGTCGTACAGACCCACCATTGTCACGGAATCAAAAACTGACGACAAGCCGGTGGTTTCGATATCCAGGTAAACACAGTGGTCACGGAATGCCGGGAACAAGCGCCAAGCTTCTCCCAATTTAGACAGGCGTGCAAAAAAAGAGGCGTCTCTACGATCTACAGCTTTGCGCGAACGGGGTATGTATTCGTCGAGTTTCTTTTGAAGGCCAGCACCAACTCTACCAAAGCGCTTTTCGAACTGTTCTGCGTCATCCCAACTCTGAATACCATGCTTCCATAACTCCAGCTCGGTCCGCCTACCTATGCCTGGAATGTGCACAAACGTTTGCTGCAGCATAGGCGCGATACCCCTCTGGGTGTACAATTCTACCTCGATTTAGTGCAATTAAATAGAATTTCTATTTAAATAGAATTAGCCTTGGAGTGCCATTTGAAGGGTCGCCCTGGCCGGAAACGTCCCGCGGACGCAGAACTTCTCTTGTCGCAGGTGAGGGAGAAGTTTGGAATAAAGAGAGATGAGTTGGGCAGCGTGAAAAAGGCGGCAGCGCAGCTAGGCGTCAAACCGTCGTCTTTTTACAACTATTTGAAGGGTAAGACAGTACCCGACCTTCAAGTGCTTCGGACTGCGACCGAGAAATGGGGCATTAAGTGGATGTATCTTGATCCCTCAGAGGTTTTGCCGAAGCAAAAGGTTCGTTCCCCAAAGCAGTTCGTTTTCGCCTTCCTTGATGCATTGCAGGAGCAGGACATCGAGGTCGTGAAGGTGGGAGCCAGGGGACAAAATGTCCTCCAGGTCACCCTCAACATTCGTTTTTCTGCCTGACGGAAGGATCAGTGTGGCGTCGCCGGAAAGCCGGGGATTCGATTAGGTCCCGAAAGAGGGCGGAATTTTCGATAGATTCTCTTTCGAGCAGTTTCAGGTTTAGCACCGGCCCCCACGAGTTCGCGCTGTAGTTCCTGCTTCGACTTCTTCGCGATGAATTTCTTTGAAATGCTATCTATGTCTTCCCTCGGGACCTTAAGTTTCCCGTCGCGTACGTCGTGCCTAAGTGCTCCTCTTTTTATGAGCTTGTAACCGTAGCTCGCAGACACCCCGAGAATTGACGCTATGTCCTGCACGGTCATCCAGTCTGCGGTCGGTAACGTGGGAGCCGCGCTTGACTTGCCAGAATCTTCGAGATTTTCCTCCTCATCGAAGAATTCGAACTCAGACTCAGCATCGCCAATCTTCGAATGAAGTTCCTCCTCTCGAATCTGAAGGCCTTCTACCGGAAGAACTTGAAGTTGTCGCTCCGCAAGCAGCAACCGCTTCGAAACGTATTTCCTGAAAGCGCGGAAGTCCTCGGGAAAAGACCAGTGCTGCGCGAGTTCGCTCGCAACGTCCAAGGCGATGTCGCGTGAGACTTCCTTTCGAAATGACCGAACGTATTTAACCAATTCCAGAAAAAACGTCTCGTCTGAAACAAGTTTTAGCTGAACGAGGAAGATCAAGATTTGTGCCTTGATATCCTCCGAGCGAACCTCCTGGCTCCAATAAATAACCCGGCTAAGTTCCATTATCCCGAGCCTGCGATGTTGATGTCCGCGACGAGGCCGTAGGATTTTCCCGATCTTTCTCCACGCACGTGGACTGTCCATTCGACGTTTGGGGGGAACAAATTTGACGTACAAGTATCGCTCGCGATGGCGGCCTTGCCCCCGGCGCTTGAAGCGAATTTCAAGAGCACGTGTGCCATCGGAGGCGTCGTAATCAGGGGCCAATCGTGCTCCCGCCCGGACTTCCGGTGCCATGTAAATCTGTTCTTCTGTCCAGCCCTCAGTCCCGCGGGCTTGGATGTTTTCGCCCCACGAGAGCACCAATGATTCGACCCATCTAACCAGATCCATTGGACTTACGGAGTTCTGTCCCATTAGGCCACTACAACCTAGCATGCGGCTGCGCCGCAGTGCAAGCAGTCAGCCGCAAGGGGAAAAAGAATATGAATGAATTCATTTTGGTTTCCAGGAAGGACGCCTGCCGGATGCTCGGGATTTCAATTCGGACTTTGGACAGCTTAGTGAGTCGAGGCGAGATTCGCGTCCGGCGCATTGGAAGCAGGGTGCTCTTTGAACGCAAATCATTGGAGGCGTTTTCAAAACTCGATCACCGGACCCAGACAGCGAACAAAGATGATGCTGCAATCCGCGTAGCAACAACTCCAGCGTGAAAGGAACCGTCATGACCGTGGGCGCTCTTCTTGCAAAGCTAGCTGGCGTGCGGCGCAACGGTAGCGGCTGGCAGGCACTGTGCCCAGCGCATGCGGACCACTATCCGTCGCTCTCCGTCCGCGAGAATAACGGGAAAATCCTAATTCACTGCTTCGCGGGATGCACGGTTGAAGCCATCTGTGCCGCATTGAAAATCAAAATTTCGGACCTTTTCCCTGAGCCGGGCGTGTCTCAACTCCAACCGAGCGCAGTGCGAGAGGCAGAAAAGCAGATCCCAAATCTTCGCAGCCGGTTGAGTCCACGTGAGCGAGTCTTGCCCGTAACAATCGTCTATTGCGACCCAGAAAATTTGGAGGCGGGAATCGCGCGGGCGCTCGCGTTAGCCGTCGAAGGGGAGATCGTGCAGGCGGTGCTAGAGGAGCAGAAATGAACATCGGCCGCATCGAGCGGGTCACTAAATCAGGACCGAAGATTGTCTATGACTCAGAACCAAATTCGCTCATCGCGCTGGATGGTACAGAGGAAAGAGCGCGTACGCCCGGCAACGCCACCGCGACCGGGCCACAGTGGCCCAAGCCTCTTGCGACGGAAGCATTTCACGGATTGGCCGGGGACATTGTTGAAAGCATCTTGCCTCATACTGAGTCGTCCGAGGCGGCTCTCCTAATTCAAACGTTGATTTGTTTTGGCAACGTAATAGGCCGAAGCGCGTACTTTGTGGCCGAAGCAAGCCGACACTTCGCCAACCTCTTTGCAGTCCTTGTCGGCGTCACTTCTGTTGCACGCAAAGGATCGAGTTGGGCGCAAGTATTGCGCGTGTTTCGCATGGTGGACTCGGAATGGGCAGAACGCCAACTTCAATCCGGACTTTCAAGCGGCGAAGGATTGATCTGGGCCGTGCGCGACCCAATTACTAAGCGCGAACCGATCCGCGAGCACGGCCGCGTAGTCGACTACCAGGATATTGAAGTCGATGCTGGGATCTCTGACAAGCGGGCGCTTATCTTTGAAGGTGAATTTGCGTCGCCGTTGAAAATGATGGCGAGGGAGGGAAACACGCTCTCTGTTCTGGTTCGCCAGGCATGGGATACCGGCGACCTGCGCACTATGACCAAAAACTCCCCGGCGAGAGCAACAGGTGCTTACATTTCCATCGTGGGTCACGTGACGCGGGACGAACTTCGACGGGAATTGAACAGTACGGACCTGGCGAACGGTTTCGCCAATAGAATTCTGTGGATTTGTACCACCCGTTCGAAAGAATTGCCGGAAGGGGGCGATCTCAGTGACCACGAAATCGACCCACTTGTATCACGACTCAAGGACGCGGTGACGTTTGCTCGGAATATTGGGGAAATGAAGCGCGACGATGCCATCAGAAATATGTGGGCGGACACGTACCACGAATTGACGGCAGGCACTCCAGGGTTACTGGGAGCCGTTACCTCACGGGCCGTGCCCCAAACGATGCGACTCGCTTGCCTGTATGCACTCCTGGATCGGTCCGGCGTGGTACGGGCCGAGCATCTGCTGGCGGGGATAGCGTTGTGGGAGTATTGTCACGCGTCGGCGAAGTTTATCTTCGGAGACGCGCTGGGGGATCCCACGGCGGACGCCATCTTGCGCGGTCTACGGGACGCACAGGTCGGACTCGACCGAACTTCTATTTCTTCGCTTTTTTCGCGGCATGCAGCCGCTTCGGAAATTTCTAGAGCGCTGTCTGTATTGCAAGAGCACGGTCTTGCCGAAGTCAGTCGGGGATCGCAGGACGCAGCCGGAAGGCCGTGTGAGGTATGGTCCGCAGTGGGTAGCACTGCGAAAAGAGCGAAATAAGCGAAGAAACTGCATTGATTGTTTCGCCTCTTTCGCTTAATTCGCGCTCGTTTAGGGTTCGAAGGAGCCATGGGGCGTCTACTGGAAATCGCAAGAGCGGCTTTATCAGGGACAGAACACCAGGACGGCGAACGCTCGGATACCGATCCTTTGATCCTGATTCGAACTGTCTCCCCGATTACAGGACGAATTGCAGAAGACCCGGATAAGCGACCGTGCTGGCATTGTGGCGGGACCCGACAATGTGATTGCATTAGCTGCGGACAATTCGAAACACACGCGACGTGGAAGCCAGGACCCTGTGTGCCGTGCAAAGTACGCAATCAAGCGCGAATTCAATGATGATGGCCGATATCAATAAAACTGTTTGCGGAAATTAGCGCCCGAAAATGGACTGTCAGGCAGCGAGATAGGAAGGGGTGGCACCGGCCAGCTTACGCGCAATATAACCTGGTTTGATCGCGAAGCCAAATACCTACGCCTGAGAGTGCAAATTCGCTCCAAAACCCTCGTTATGCCACTGAGAAAGGCCTTTTCATGCATTCAAACCCTGCTTCACGCTTCCGTGCCGAGCGGCACAAAAAGACGCGAAAGGCACAAAAGATGGCACCATTGGCTTATTTTCGCGAAAGGGTGTCGCGGACTAGAGGAAGCCAAAAATGGGAAATCCAGCAAGTCCGAATTCAGCTTTGTAAAGCGCATTTGACCTTCAAGGAACTCATAAGGAATTCTGTCACTATCGACCACTTAGCCGCTGATTCGTGTCGCATCGGCCGGTGCGATTGGCTGCGGTATAGAGCCTCCAAGCGGATTTTTGCCGCTGGATTGACGGGCTTCGCTGCTTTCCGGCATGATTAAGCTCGCAATTTAACGGCCTTTTGGACGCTACAAGAGCGAAAGAGTCGCATCAGCAGGAACATGGTCAATCGCGTGAATGCCGCAATTTCGGCGTCGAGCACAGCATCGCGACGAGTGCGCTAATCCCCTTTTAAGTATCGTGAAACGCCAGTTTTCCCCCGCTCAACACGCATTTAGGCGTGAACTGATGGCGCTAATTGCCATACTGCTGCTAGTGCGCAAGAGGGCGTTAAGCTCGCCTTTGTGCCTGGCATTCCATTTGTCCCAAATGGGACTTCTCGGAGCAAAACCACTCTTCCGGCAAACGCGTTTATCGGGTCCCGGCCCATTAGGCGGTGAAAGTCCTCGTTCTCGACAGTTACGGGGCATAAAATCAGCCCATGCCGCACGGGCCGTTTCTTATATTCGATAAATCGTCGCTTGAGAGCCTCGATCTCGATGAGGCCATAATGCTCGACAATTTCTATATGTCGAACATCACGCCTCTGTTTTTCGTGGAATGCCTTGCCGATCTCGAAAAGACAATCCGCAGCAACAGCACGCCGGAGCAACTTGTCGGCTCTCTAGCGACACGCACGCCTGAGTCTCAGTCGTACCCGAACGTCCACCACGCGACGATTCTTCGCGGCGAGTTGGCTGGAAAATTCGATCTCAAGACCGCGCACGGCCGTGTAATGCTGGCCGGAGGCAGACACGTCCAGCTTGGCGACAAGAAAGGCATTATTTTCGAGCATAGCCCGGAAGCGGAAGCTATTAGCCGCTGGGGCAAACGGGAATTTCTCGAACTGGAGCGCAATACCGCGAGGCAATGGCGGTGCGCGCTCACTAGCATCGACCTCAATGCGATGGTGCAAAGCGTCATGGGTGCGTTAGGCCCATGGCGAAAGCCAAAATCGTTGGAAGATGCGCGGAAGATGACCGACACCATCATTGACAACATGGACCCGGAATGGCTGATTCGTTTCGGGCTGAACCTGCTGGGCGCAGCCGAAACCGTCGAATACGTCGTGAGCAATTGGGTACAGAAGCGGCGACCGCCGCTGCGAGATCACTTGCCGTATTTCGTGTTCATGCTCACGATCAATATTTTCTTCTGCCTCGTGCTGCCAACTCAGCTGCTGAGCAAGGTCAAGCCGAGTCACAAGGTCGACTTAGCCTATCTTTATTATCTGCCGTTCTGTTCCGTTTTCACGTCGAAGGATAACTTTCATGCCGACATCGTTCCGTTATTCCTTTCGCCGGAACAGACGTTCGTCAACGGCAGTGAACTTAAGGAAGACTTGAAGCGTCTCGTCGCACATTACGAAGCACTGCCCGAGGATGTCCTGAAAACGGGCCTCATTCACTTCGCAGCATACCCGCCAGACGATGCGGGACTCTTGATTACGCGGCTCTGGGACCAGTACCTACCGAGCTGGCGCGCTGCGAGAGACATGCCGAAACCTGTGCGCGATCCAGAGGAGGAAAAACGGTTGGTGGAGGAGATCAACCGGCAGACGGACTCCCCCGAGCTGCAGCCGAGCGACGAACAGGACATCGACAAAATGGATTACGCGACGATCCGCCGCATGGTGCACCCCAAAAAGGGCCGCTGGCTGCGTTTTTCCGAGGAGCAGATTCAGCGCATTCTGGAACATGAAAAAGATAAAAAAATAAGCGCCGATCCCGCAGGGCTGTAGCCGCGGATCGTGTTGGTTTCAGGGTGCACCGATGTCATCTTCTTCTACCTATTCGGCTGTGGAGCCGGTGTCGGTCTGACACCGGGCACCCCTTGAGGGCGGCCTAGATTCAGTCCCCGCTCCGACCGCCAGGTGTTCCAATTGGCTTGTGCGGTGTTGCTCCCCCACAAGTGCATCAGTCGGTGGTACAGAAACCGAGTTCGTCCCCGGCTCAAATACCATGCCTAGCAGATAACAGTCCTGTCCCGTAGCCTGGCGCGGGTCGTCTGCTCCCGTTGCTGTTACCTGCACAATTGGAGACGGAAGCTAGACACAAGCCAAGAAACAATCTTGGTCACGTCGGCACCTCCGAGGGAAGTATCCCTTTGGGAATTGTAGCCCAACGTCTCCAATTGCCGAAGCCTAGGCTTTACCCGCCCGATCAAGGTACCATAAACGCACTACCCCGATTCCAAAACAGGATTTGACGCGAACGGCAGTGGGCGAACATGGTTGACGAAAAACGACCAGTCCAATCCGTCGACGGTTCTCCGAAGAAGAGACTGTTCTGGTCGATCATCAGCGACTACAACCTCAAAACAGCCCTGTGCGAACTGATCGACAACGCGCTGGATCAGTGGCTGCTGGACAAAAAAGGGCCGCCACTCACAATCGGCCTTGATCTGGATGTAGATCGTAAAGTGATCTCAGTGAAAGACAATGCCGGAGGCGTGAAATTAGATGATCTGCACCTTCTGATTGCCCCGGGAGGTAGCCGAAATGATCCGCTCGCGGAACTTATCGGTGTCTTCGGCGTCGGTGTGAAGCGGGCAGCGATTGCTCTGGCAGAAAACATTGAAATTAGAACCCGACACGAAAACGGAAGAACACACGAATTAGACATCACAAAACAATGGATCGAGTCCGACGATTGGCGCCTACTGGCTTACGAGATACCCGACATCAGCGAACGCACTACCGAAATCGACTTGTCCTATTTGCGGAAGCCGATGTCTGAGGCTGACGTTGATGATTTGCGTGTCCACATAGGAAACACCTATTCGTCGTTCATAAAAAAGGGCTGCACAATTACATTAAACGGCGATCCTATAGCTCCGATAGAGTTTGAGGCTTGGGCATTTCCGCCGGGACACGCGCCACGCCGGATGTCTTACGACGTGGACTTAGCTGATATTGGCCGAATCAAATTCGATGTAACTGCGGGTTTAATCCGTGATCGCGACCGTGAAGGTGCGAACTACGGCGTGTATTTTTACTGCAACCAACGTCTCATCGTGAAAGAACTGAAGACGCGTGAAGTAGGATACTTCGTCTCAGCGGAAGCTGGTGTGCCCCACCCGGAGTCTTCTTTGTGCCGCGCGATAGTTAGACTGCAAGGTCCAGCGAAAGGCATGCCGTGGACCAGCAACAAGACCGGAATCAATTTCGATCATCCGATTTTCAGACACATCAGCAGGACGATAATTGATCTGACCTCTCACTTCACGAGACTTTCGCGCAGATTTAAAGATGATTGGGCAAACAACGTTGTGCAATACGAGGAGGGCAACATCGAAATTCAACGAGCGGACCAAGTCACCGTAGCGGGGCGCTTGTTACTTCCAGAATTGCCCAAAGAGCGTCGTCCGAGAGGTGCGCGAAACAAGGCTGCCAATCGGCAACAAACTGACCGACAGCCGTGGACCGTGGGGTTGGTCGAGGCATTCGATGCAATCGATGTCATCGAGCGGCAGAACCTAGATACAAAGAACCGATTCGCCCTGATCCTACTCGACAGCAACTTTGAGATCGCGCTGAAAGAATTTATAGTCAATCGGCCACAACTCTTCCCACCTCACGAATTCACCAATATAAAAATCAGTGCGCTTTTCCAGAGGAGAACGGAAGTAATCAAACTGGTCAGGACGAAAGTCACGATCCCGGAGGAACTGATAGAGAAAGCGAACTACTATTACAACGTGAGAAACAGTCTGACCCATGAGAGAGCTACCTTGAACCCTACTGACGCAGACATACGCGGCTACCGAGGTGTGGTTCAACAGTTATTGAACATTTTGTTCGATCTTCAATTCGAGGCATAAACCGAGCACGCAAGTGCTCCTGCTAGTTAACGAAGTCCGTTCCAACCAGGGCTTCGAAGCACTCTCGCGCCCGATTCTGTAACTCCAGACACGCTTCTGCTTTCTCCAGTTCCTCGTACTCCTCGTCGGGAGGCTCCGAGTGGCTCGCTGCGTAGTGGCTGATGGGCTGGGCAAGTAACTCGTCCAGTTGGCGCACGTTTTTCAGCCCCAGTCCACGCATCAGGCTTCGCTCAAACGTCGAAAGCGGCTGCTTTTTCCCATTCATTTTTCCCTGCTCCGGCGGTGCAGTTGCAGAACTGTCAGTTTGGTTGTTAGAGCCGTTCGCGTCGTCCCAATGGGGAAAATCCTTCAGTGTTCCCCAAGGACTTCGTTCACCACCGCTAACTCAACTGTCTTGCTCCCGATCACCACATGGCTGGTGAAAATTACTACACTTCTTTGCCCGCAAGAGACGGCCACTCCCTTTTTCTCCATTGTCGGTTCTTGATCGTCGAATCTTGAAATATTGCATTGCTCAGTTGACTTGCCGAACGTTGCGAACGCTCCATAAATGGCCCTTGAAAGTGCCTGCCCTGTGTTTGGCCCAACGAGATTCCAAGGCTTGGTAACAGAAGACAGTTTACCCTCGCGAAATGATACAAAGCCGTCGAACGAAGCATCCGCAGAACGGCCTTTCTCCTTTATGAAGAAGTCATCACTCCCCGTCCCTTGATCTAAAACGCTGTAGTCCTCTTGCAACGCGCTGAGCACAGATGACTTCGTAGCGCCCAGCGACATGTGAACCTTGCCAATCAAGATGGAGTCCGACGTGGGTGCCTGAGCCGACGATGGAACGCCAAGAGCGAAAAACAGAACGCAGGTGAATAATTTCACATTCCCCCTCGCAGCGCTCATCGCATCCTCCTTGAAGGGATTTCAAGTCGATGTAGAGGATCGTCTGTAGATTGATAGTCTGCACGATACTAGAACTGGGGCGTGCCGAAGACAACCAGATTTTCTCGATTCACGTTCGGCCGTGCGATCCGCGAGGAACGGGAGAGACTTGAACTATCCCAAGAGAAATTTGCAGAGCGAGCGAACGTTCACCGCACGTATATTAGTTCAATCGAATTAGGCAAGGTGAGCCTTGGAATCGAGGTCGCCAATTCTTTGGTTACTGCTTTGGGTATGAAGTTGAGCGAACTGGTCCGCAAAGCTGAATCGCAGCCGCATCTCCCCTTTGGGAGTTGAGCATACTGTTCAGGTCTTCAGATCCGAGGCAATTTGGGCGAATTGGTCGAGCGCGGCTTGGAGGTCTTCGGCAATCTCGGCGGCAATCACATCCGGGTCGGGCAGGTTAGCCGAGTCCTCCAGGCTTTCGTCCTTCAGCCAGAAGATGTCCAGGTTCACCTTGTCGCGCTTTAGAAGGTCTTCGTACAAGAAGGACTTGAAGCGTTCCGTCTCTTTGCGCGTGTGGCGGTTTTCCGCGTGGTAGCGGGCGACGAAGTCGTCCAGGTCGGCGCGTTTCAACGGATTCGTTTTCAGCGTGAAGTGCTCGTTGGTGCGAAAATCGTAAATCCAAAGCTTCTTGGTCCACGGAGTTTCGCTGGCAGGTTTACGGTCAAAAAAGAGGACGTTCGCTTTCACGCCTTGTGCGTAGAAAATTCCGGTCGGCAGCCGAAGCAGAGTATGGACATCGCATTCGTGCAGAAGTTTCCGCCGCACCGTTTCGCCTGCACCGCCCTCGAAAAGGACGTTGTCCGGCACCACAATCGCCACCCGGCCATGAATCTTTACCAGTGACTTCACATGCTGCAAGAAATTTAGCTGCTTGTTGCTGGTCGTAGCCCAAAAATCGTCTCGGAAGTACGTTAGCGCTTCCTTCGTTTCTTCTCCCTCTTCGCCGATCACGGTGATGCTCGATTTCTTGCCGAACGGTGGGTTCGTCAGAACTACGTCGTAAAACACGGAGGGAGTCTGGGCGAGCGCATCAATCCCATCACGAATCGGAGAATCGTCACCACCGATGCCGTGAAGAAAGAGGTTCATTACGCACAAGCGGGCTACTGGAGCAACTAACTCCGTGCCGGAAAGAGCTTTGTGCCGAAGCGCCTTCTTCTGAGTCTTGTCGAGTTCGTAGTGATGGCTTACATAGTCATAAGCGGCCAGGAGGAATCCACCCGTGCCACAGGCAGGATCGTTCACAGCTTCGCCGGGTGCGGGTCGCACCACGTCCACGATGGCTTTGATGAGCGCACGAGGAGTGAAATACTGTCCGGCCCCTCCTTTCACGTCCGCAGCGTTCTTTTCCAGCAAGCCTTCGTACGCGTCGCCTTTCACGTCCACTTCCAGGGTCATCCACTGCTCTTTGCCAATCAGATCGGCAATAAGGCGTTTCAGCTTGGCCGGGTCCTGGATTTTGTTCTGGGCCTTTCGGAAGATCACGCCGAGCATTGAATTTCGCTTGCCGAGTTCCGACAAGATATGGCGATAATGACCCTCTAGGGCATCACCATCCAAACGCTCCAAGCTGATCCAATCGAGATCTTTTGGAATAAGACGAGGGCGATTGTATGGCGGCTTCATCTGCTCGTCAGCCATCTTCAAGAACAGGAGAAACGTCAACTGCTCGACATAGTCGCCGTAGGAAAGGCCGTCATCCCGCAACAGGCCGCAGTAATTCCAGAGCTTCTGAACAATAGCTGGTGATCCATTGGACATGTTTTTAGGACCCGCAATTCGTTATGGTTGCTTCCATCTTTTCCCTGAAGTTCTCCCACCGGACGGAATCCCAAGGATCGCGAATCAATTCACGGCGGTAATCATCCAACGCGCCTGACAATTTTCGATGGAAAACTGTGGCGTTTACGATCAAATTATCCTCGTCGAAAAGAGGACCGCTCCGATGAATGCGCCAGCCGCCCGTCGTTTCGGCCTGATGAAGAATCCCGCATCGGACATTCTTGTAGAACTGATCGGCATGATCCCGGAGCATCTTAAATCTCCATTGGCGGCGAAAGAAGAGCCTAAAGGCGTCTTTGCTTCGCCCCGGCAGAGTTGTCGTCTTCTCGGTTGATTCCCAGCCTTGGTAGAAACTCTCTAAAGCCTCCAATAAGAGGCATGAAACGCCCATTATGAGGAAGCCACTTTTTTCTTCGAGTGGGATGGAGAAAACTGGGATTATGTACCGCTCTCGGAATCTGTGATGAATGAAATCGGCAATACCCTCCCGGTCCTGTTGGCGCTCCATTTCGAGGTACATACGCACGTTGATTCTTGTCGAGAGCAAGATATTTTCAGCCACGAGTCACCCCCGCTGATCCAGCAGTTCTCTGTTCGGTGCGACGGACGCTACTTTGTGCCGGCTCGGCGCGAATCCTTTCGAGCAAGAAACTCGCTGGCTCATCATCCGAATTTTGTGGCACTAGCTTTCCTTCAAATGCACGCTTTAAGATCATCTGGCGCAATCGCTCGGCGCGTTGCAAATCGCCTGCAAGCTGTGTTTCGATTTCATCAATTACCGACAGACGACGGTCAACCTCTGCAACGACGCGTTTCTGCTCCGCGACAGGTGGCAACAAAAACGCTATTCTCACCATTCGCGTAAGACCGAGGTCTTGATTTCCCACTCCGTGAGTGAATATTCGAGCCTGCGCGTAGCACTGTGGAGAATTGAGAGCGTGCTGGATGTAGAACGGCTCGACCGAATCGACAAGTTTCAGAACCGCCACGTGCACCCAGACGCTGAATTCGAAGTTGTAAGTATTGACTCGCGCAATTCCAGTCGTACCGCCTTTCGTATAGAGAATGTCACCTGGTTCCGGCTTGCATCTCTTGAGAAGCTCGGAGTGGAGCTTTGGAGAGACTCTTTTAGCAGAGGCGAAATCAACGCCCGATGGACGGACTTGACCGCCTGTTACAAATGGAATGCCTTCTTCGACATACTTGGGACTGTAGTGCGGACCATCTTTTACGGACCAGGACAGTTGCCCAAGGTTCACCAAGACCCAACCCTCAGGGACCTCGCAGTTTGGTTGTTTCTCTGGAGTGTCCGGCATTTTGTACTTTGCTTTCCACTTTTCGTCTCTCGGAGGTTTGCCGGACGCACGGAACTTGTTGATTTGATCCGCCTCCCAAGCGGCACGGCGCTCAGCGAGAATGCGTTCCAGGAGGACTGAGGCGAGTTCGTAGGATCGCCCTTCGCGGCGGGCCAGTTCGGCTTCCATAGGGACAAGGCGTCCTTCGCATGCTGCTTTCAGGACGGCGGCGCGGTACCGCTTCAAGTTGGCTTGTATGCGCTTGAGGGCGGCGACAGCCGCGTCCAGCCGAGTGAATTGCTTCTCGATTTCCTTGACAATTCGGTCCTGTGCTTGCCGGGGAGCAATCAAAACTGAGAGAGATGCGAGTTTCTGCCCAGAAACGTTGGAAATATTTGTGGTGGTCGAAGCGGTCGCTCTTATTTTCTGCTGAAACTCCGCACTAGAGAGTTGGTGGAACATGAATCTAGGATTCAGATTCGAGTTAGGACGGAGAAGCATAATAAAAGTCCCAATTGTTGCCATCGTCCTAACATTTGACACTTGGGCGACTTTCCCCACGAGTTCCAGACTGTTTGCGGTTGAAATAAGTATGTCTTCTAATTTCACGAACTGGCGCGGATTGCGCACATATTTTTCCGGGACATACCACAAATCTTCCCATTCGACTTTCCTTTGAACATTCGTTGTTCGGAGACAAGCGACGAGACCCGGTGCAGGAGAAAATGCTTTCGCCTCTGTCGGAAAAGAGATTCCGCGAATTATTTCCAGAACATCCGTAAATATTCCTTCCACCCACAGTGGTGGTAGTGTCGTGTCCAAGCTCACGCTGCAAGAACCTCATTGAGTTGGTCGAGAATGGGCTGCAAATCAGCACCAAAGACTTTGTGCGCTTTGCCGAGACCACCCCACTGTGAAAACGGAGAAAGTTCGAAGTCATCCTGCTCGATTGAAACGCTAGAGGCGATGTGATCCCGGATTGCCGTTAGCCACTGCCTCTGCTCGTCCGTGAACTTGCGGCCCTGCTTTTCCTGGCCCGAAAGCCATTTATCGAATCGGACAAAGACGACATCCCTAAAAGGGCGAAGTTCGTTTTCCTGGTGAACGGCGAAGCGAACAAGCGAAACTAAATCAGTCATCAGTTTAGTCGCACTGCCGCGAACCTTCGATTTGTCCAGGACTTCATATGCCTGCCACACCCTTTCCGGCGCGATGGGAGCAATGCTGGGCTGTTTGGGACGTTCAATCGCACGTGCCAGTTCCCTTAGTTGCTCGTGCGTGAGACGTTGCTTGTAGGGTCGGCTGTAGAGGATCTGAAGAGCTGTAATCTCATTTCTGTTTTCTTCAATGAATTTCTCGAAGGATTTTACAAGATTGGCCGCCCGATCCCGGCCATCCTTGGAAACTCCCGCCATGAGGAGTTGATCTTGGCTCACTGTGTCAATAACTTGCTCGAAGGATTTCTTAAGGTCCACCAACCGTTGGCGAAGTTTGGGATTCTTGGCAATAGGCTGGGCCGCTTGGGCCAACAATCCCTGCGAACTCTTCGCCATTTCCTCCTGTGTCGGTTCTTCTTTGCCACTCGATTTCTTGGCGGCTTTGAGCTGTTCATCGGGATCCAGCGCTTGAACGATGCCGTTGGCGATATTTGCGATTGTCTGATTGCCCGAAATTCCCTTGAGTTCCTCCCGGTCCTCCTGCGAGAGTTGCCGATCCAGCCGGGCAAGCCGCGAGGCAATCGAACTCAGAACGTCCGTTTCGCGATTCCCAAAGGCCACAAGTTCCAGGAGTTTTTCGAGAGAGACATTCCGCTTTCGCTCCAGCGGCTTTGTTTCGTTCATTTCATTGGGATCGATTCCGATGGCATCCACAATGACAAAGCGGTCTTTTGCCGAAGCGTCCGGCGTGACCTGTTTCAATTCGGTTTCTGTGACGACGCGAGCGCCCCGTCCCTTCATCTGTTCGAAAAGCGTCCGGCTCCTTACAGTGCGCATGAAGAAAACGATTTCGAGCGGCCGAATGTCCGTTCCGGTGGCGATCATGTCTACGGTGACGGCGATGCGCGGAAAATAGCTATTGCGGAACGAGGAAAGCAAGTCCTCAGCTTTGATTCCGCTGTTTACCCAGGTAACTTCCTCGTACTCCGTCCCGTCGTCTCGTTGCTTCTTATTGGCGACGCGGGCGGTGCCGGTGCGATAGGTGATCTTCTGGGCGAAGTCGTTCCCCTTGCCAAATTCTTCTCGAACGATTTGGACGATGTCCTCGGCATGGGAATCATCCTTCGCGAAGATGAGCGTCTTGGGAACATCGGTTCGGCCGGGAAAAATCTCCGTGAAAAGGCGATCCTTAAACGTGCGAATGATCGTGCGTATCTGATCCCGCGCAACGACGCGGCGGTCCAGTTCGTCGGCGTTGTAGAGGATGTCCTGGTCAGCCTTGGCGAAGCGAACGCGCCGGGTCTCACGGTCCCGAAAATCCACATAATAGCCTGCGTTGATTGTGGAGCCGTGCTCGCTGATCATTGTGCGGATCGTATAAAGATCAAAATCGACGTTCACGCCATCGGCAACAGCTTGTTCAAAGTTATATTCCATGACCAGGTTTTGATTGAAGAATCCAATAGTCTGCTTCGATGGCGTAGCAGTAAGGCCGATGATGGAGGCGTCGAAGTAGTCCAGGACCTGCCGCCATAGATTGTAAATGGAGCGATGGCATTCGTCTGTAACGATGAAATCGAACGTTTCGATTGGGATGTTTGGATTGTAGGCGACGGGCGGCGGCTCGCGTTGCAAGGTTTCCAGAGTAAATCCGGCCTGCTCTTCCAACGCAGGGTCAAGCTCCTCCTGCCCTTGCAGCATCGAGTAGAGGCGCTGAATCGTGGAAATGCAAACCTTGCTGACCTTATCCAGCTTGTTGGATTGCAAGTGCTGTACGTTATAGAGTTCGGTGAAGAGGCGCTGTTCCTCCGGAGTGCGAAAATTCTGGAATTCTTTAAGAGTTTGGCGTCCCAAGTTGGCGCGATCTACGAGGAAAAGGATCCGGTGCGCCCCGCCGTGCTTTATAAGTCTGTAAATGAAGTTGCAAGCTGTGAAAGTTTTGCCGCCACCGGACGCCATTTGTATCAGAGCACGCCGCTTTCCTTGCCCGAGTGACAATTCCAGATTCTTGATCGCCTTAATTTGCGCTGGCCTCAGACCCTGCTCCGCCAGAGGAGGCATTTGGCGGATTCGAGCCTTGACCGTTGAACCTGGATTGTTGATTTCATCGTTTAGCCAGTCACCCAAAGTTTCGGGGCGGTGGAAGGAAAAAACGTTGCGGCTCGCGGCGTCCGGTTCCAGGAGATTTGTGAAGCGAGTCTCGACTCCGGTGCTTTGATAGCAAAACGGGAGGGGACGCCGGGGCGCGGGAAGCGAGTCCGGAAGTCCCTCGCTGTATTTTGCCGTCTGAATCTCGAAGCCGGTCAGAGTGCTTCCTTCTTTCTTGGCTTCCGCGACACCGAGTGCCTGGCTATCCGTGTAAAGAAGGTAGTCAGCTTCTCCGAAACCGGACTTCATCGGGAACTCACGGATGGCGACGCCTCTCCCGGCAGCTACGTTGGCATCATCGCGAGATTGTACGATCCAACCAGCCTCGGCCAGAAGCTGGTCAATGTTCTTTCGCGCAAGGGCTTCTGGGGTTTCTTTCATCGCAGAGCACGCGGATTATAGCCCAGTTGTGCTAAGGAATTTCTAGCCTAGATTTACCATTTCAATACCCAAAGACTTCAAACACGGCGACGGGCGTGGGTAATTGCCACTTCCGTGAATGGGAAACCAAAACTGCCGTGCTTACAGCTGAAGGTAGTTTGATTCCGCTACGCCTCAACGCAAGGGACACCTTGAAAAGTTGGCCAGATTCGCGCCAGCCATCGTGAATTCCACACGGGATAAAAGAGGAAAATGCCGTCGAACACCTTGGGGAGCACGCTGAGACTTTCCACTGCTGCTTTCGCCGCGTCAGTAAGGCCTTCTACAGGTGAGACCATCATTTGACCGCCAGTCTGGTAAGAAGTATTGGACGACGACAATTCCGCAGGCGCGAATACGAGCAAATACAATTTCTCTAAGTCCTGCGCATCCAGATGCGCCTGCATGCGTCGATTGCTGTAGTGACGAATCTTGCGTTCGATCACATTTCTTAGTGCTTGGATAGACCAAACCGGATCGTAGATGCCACCATCCGGTATGATACTTACCCAGGAATTTTCATTCGACGCCTGGTCCGATTCGATCCCCTCAGTAAACCAGATTGAGTCGATGTATCTGCACAACGTTGGATAGAGCTTGAGATCACTTTGGTGTGCTTCGTAATCAAACCTTTCCTCCGGGCGCAATGACCTCCAGTGTCTTTCCCTGAGTGCTTTCCAAACCCCGTCAGTGTGCCGAGCAGCCGCATAGAATTCATCGCGGAAGCGTTGATAATGGCTTTCTCGGATCCGTTTCCCCCATTGAGGCATAACGACGACCGAGGAGAAATTTACGGGATGCGGAAATCTTTCCAAATCGATAATCCTCAATATGTCTTTTCGCATTTTCTTGCGTCCGTCTGCATCCCTTGTCTGGCTGGAGTGGAGCCAGGAAGTTAGCTCCACTCCAATCTTCTGACCGCCTACGCATCTACCTATGAAGTCAGGTGGATCTTTTGTTCCGCGCACAAACGTCGTACCGTTCAGAAACGTCGGAAAGTACGCGAGATTCCTGACGATCTCGTTCTCTTCTTCTTGCTGGTCCCTGTGGCCCATAAGCGAGAAGTGTGCCACTTTGCGCAAAAAATTCCCCCCAAAAACAGCAAGCGACAAGAATAGTTTCCGGCGAATTTTTTTGGGCGCACCCGACCTTCCTTTTCGGCCGGTCGTGAATTACCTCCCCAACCCCTTCGCGTAAATTCGCACCGTCTTCGGTTAAAGCTCCAGGCTATTTGGGCTAACGACCCTTGTTTCAGTGATCCAGGTTCGATCCCATCGTCCGTTGCGGGCTTCTAGCGCCAACCCGAGCCGCGCCGATACGAAATGCTTAGACGGCGCTTGACAAACTTACTTAGCGCCATGTAAGATATTATACATTATGAAGAATGCGCATGCTGTCGCTCTCGGCAAACTCGGAGGAACTGCTCGCTTTCGAAAGACGACTCAAGAACAAAGAACTCGCTGGGCCGCACTCGGCGGCATGGCTCGGGCGCAGCGGCATTCCCGACGTCAGTTATCACGCTGGGGCTGCTTGGGGGGTCGCCCAGCAGAAAAGGAATTACGCCAATGAAACAACGCGGGGTCTTCGAAAAGCATCCTGGGTCTGGCGTGCATTGGATACGCTATGCTGATGCGACAGGCCATATCCGGCGCGAGAAAGCAGGAACCAAGAGCGCTGCCCTTACGCTATATCGCAAACGCAAGACAGAAATCCTCGAAGGAAAAAAATTGCCCGAAAATCTTCGTCGAGCAAACGTGGCGTTTGAAGAAATCGCACGCGATGCGCTGGAGTATTCTCGCAATACGAAGGTCTGCGAAGCTTATCGTATAGATCGCTGGCACATGGAAACGTTGCTTCGATGGTTTCGCAATCATTGTGCTTCAGATCTGAATCCACAGGAGATCGAGCGGAGGTTGAATGAATTAGCAGAGGGTCGCAAGCCAGCTACTGTAAATCGCTATCGAACACTTCTCAGCCTAGCGTTCTCCCTGGCGATTCGCAACGGCAAACTCCCTTCCAATCCCGTAAGGCTCGTAAAACGTCGCAAGGAGAATAACGAGCGCGTGCGGTTCTTGGACGAAGAGGAAGAAGTTAAGCTTCGAGCCAAAATTGGTAAGTCGCACCCCGAGCGTGAGGCGGAATTTGATTTGGCTTTGCACACAGGCATGCGCCGTGGGGAACAATATGGCCTTCGCTGGCAGGACGTGGACCTTAAGAGAGGCATCATCACAATTCCACGGAGCAAGCACGGCGAAGTTAGACATATTCAAATAAACTCGATCGCTCGTTTGGCGTTGAAAACTCTCCGACAAGTGACTGATGGTCTTGGCTTTGTCTGTCCTCGATATAAAGGACCCAAATCCCGTGATGCCAGAGGCTGGTTTAATCAAGTCCTGACTCAATCCAAAATCCAGAACTTTCGATGGCATGATCTCCGCCACACGTTTGCAAGCCGTCTCGTAATGGCGGGAGTGACGCTGCGAGCCGTGCAAGTACTCTTGGGCCACAAGCGGATAGAAACAACTCTGCGTTATTCCCACCTCGGCGAAGCACATCTACGTGAGGCTGTGGAACGCCTCACTGCGGCTCCAACTGGCACCACAACTAGCACCAGCACAAATGGTGAGCCACAAGAAACTTTTGCAGCTACAGCGTAACTCTTTTTATTTGTATGGTGCCCAAGAGAGGACTCGAACCTCCACTCCCTTGCGGGAACTAGCTCCTGAAGCTAGCGCGTCTGCCAATTCCGCCACTTGGGCAATTCCTGCGGCAAAACAACGAGGCGCAACCATATTGCC
>Ga0302325_10007855_pt1 | contig 23552 bp, 15 predicted proteins | sample Palsa_T0_2_FD_201948 | JGI IMG/M metagenome (GOLD analysis project Ga0302325, IMG submission 201948) | Peat permafrost microbial communities from Stordalen Mire near Abisko, Sweden - Palsa_T0_2 | ecosystem: Environmental > Terrestrial > Soil > Palsa > Peat permafrost | place: Sweden: Abisko... | reverse complement strand
GCGCAAGGCCAGCGTCTCGAGCATTTTCTCGATCAGGTCGCGCAGGTCGATGGGGATCTGCTCGAGGTGCAGACGGCCGCTCTCGACCTTCGCCAAATCGAGGATTTCGTTGATCAGATCGAGGAGCGTGTTGCTGTTGCTGCGGATGGTCCCGAGATAACGGCGCTGTTCCTCGGTCAGGTCGCTTTCCCATAAAAGGTCAGCCAACCCCAGGATCGCATTCATCGGGGTACGAATTTCGTGCGACATGCCCGACAGGAATTCCGATTTCGCCTGCGACGCGGCGAGCGCCGCCTCGCGCGCCACGAGCAATTCCGTCTCGACCCGTTTGCGATCGGTAATGTCACGGGCGATTGAAATGACGCACAGCTCAATGCCGACTTCCGCCACCACTGCCGAGACGCTGTGCGGAATCAGGCGGCCGCTCCGATGCCGCAGCATCGTATCCATGTTGTGCGCTCGGCCGTGGCTCTGGAGGTTGTGCGCGAATTCCCTAAACGCGTTGGGATCCGCCCAGATTCCGGTGTCCCTGGTGCGGCGGCCGATCAGCTCTGCGGGCTCAAGGCCGCTCATCGCGCACAGGTTTTCGTTGACGGCGGTGATTTTGCCGTCGCTCATGCGGGCGATCGAAATCGAGTCGGGGCAGACCTCGAAGAACCGCCGGAGCTTGCCCTCGCTGTCGGCCAGGTTGCGCAGCGCCCGCTCGCGCTCTTCCATGGCTCGCGTGCGCTCCTCAATCTCCGCGCGCAACTGATCCTCGGTCCGCTCCAGCGTTTCAATATGCGAACGCATCGCCTCGCGCGCCGCGATCAGGTCACGCTCAGTCTGTTTGATCGCTGTGATGTCGCGTGCAATCGAGACCACGCAGGTCTCGCGGCCGAGTTCGACCACGGTGGCCGAAATCAGGTACGGATGCACCTCGCCGGATTTGGTCCGCAAGTCCATTTGTTTATTCGCGACCTTGCCATCCGCTTTCAGACCTTGCAGGAACCGATGCAATTGTTCGCCGTCGGCCCAGAGCAGCAGTTCTCGCGCGGTGTGGCCCAGCGCCTCGGCGTTCGAGTAGCCGGTAGCGCTGAAGGCTTCGTTGACATCGAGGTAGCGCCCGTCGCTCTGGCGGCTGATCGTAATCACGTCGCTGCTGGTCGCGAAGATCTTGCGCAGCTTCGCTTCACTCTCCCGCAGCCGCTGATTGATCACCTCGCTTACCGCCACGGCCGCCGCCCGCTCGCGAATCTCCGCCCGCAACTGATTGTCGGTCAGCTCCAGCCTTGCGATCTGTGCGCGCATCGCCTCGCGCGCCGAGATCAGTTCACGCTCGGTCTGCTTCACCGCCGTCAGGTCGCGGCAGATCGCGACGACACACTGTTCACCCCCGAGTTCCACCACCGTGGCCGACACCTGGTAGAAATACACCGTGCCGTCCCTGGCCCGCGTATCAAGGTCGAAATTAGTGACCGTACCGGTAACCTTTATTTGCTGCAGAAAGGCCCGTAACTGGTTCGGGTTGGCCCAGATTCCGAGACTTTCCGCACTCTGCGCGAGCACCTCATTGCGGGTATAGCCGAGCCGCTCGAAGCTGTGGTTGAAGTCCAGGTAGCGCCCGTCGCTGAGCCGGTTGATGGTGATGATGTCGGCGCTGGTCGCGAAAATCCTGCGCAACTTCGCCTCGCTCTCGCGCAGCCGCTGATTGCTGGACTCGCTCGCCGCCACCGCCGCCGCGCGTTGCGCGACCTCTTCAAGGAGCTGGCGGCGGCTGTTCTGCAGCGCCATGATCCGGCTCGCGATTTCATGGCGATAACGCTGTCCGGCCAGCGCCGCGTAATGAGCCGCACCGGCGGCCGCCACCAGCGCGATCCAGATGTACCCCGGATGTGGGTCTACGCCGGAACGCACCAGCGTAAACGCCGCCATCGAAATGGCGCCCGCACCCGCCAAACCGGTCTGCCAGCGCCAATTCCATGGCACCAGCGCGGCCGCGCCCATCATCGTAGTGGTGACCGTGAACGTCAGCACCGTGGAATTCAGATTGACTATTGCCAGCGCCGCCGTTCCCGTAAAAAGTAACGAGCAGCTCACCAGGATGACCTCGGCCATCCGATGCTGGTAGCTCGGCAAATACGTCGCTCCCAGGAAAATCAGCGAAACCAGAATGTTGAAAAGATGTAGCGGCAGGGTCACCTCGTGTGACGCGCCGCTCCACCGCCAGTCCGCCGCCAGATAACTGGCCTGGAACACCAGCACGATAGCAGTGCTCGCGCGAAAGACGTGCAAAAGCCACTGCGCATTGGTCCAGTTCATCGTCGCCGCCGGGTCGATCCCCGGCTCATCGATTGCGGCGAGTTGCGGCGTCTCCTCGGTTGCAATATCGGCCGCCGGCGGCGTTCGAATTTTCACCTCCGGCTCTCTCGCGAGGGCTCGAGTTAAAACTGTTCGCTGCATCATCAAGGCGGCGCGCCGCCGGATGGCAGCTTCGTTCAAGGCGGAACGCCGCAGTTGGTTGATTGAGAGCAAGAGCGATGCCGCTGAAGGACGATCTTTCGCCGCCTTCAATTCTCTCAGCGTTGCGACCATCAACCGGTATTCGCGATTGCGGGATTTATTCGGTCATTTGCGACGCCTGGGATCGTCTCAATATGGGACGCCTCGGAATCTCCCCATGATGTCGCCAAGGGTTCGAACGTCCTAAAGGAGGCGTGTGCAACCCGGCCTATCGACGCGCCGAAAGGTCGTTCAGCAGGCGTCCAGCGCCCGCGCCAAATCGGCGACCAGATCTGCGGTCGCCTCCAATCCTACCGACAGGCGGATCAGTCCCTCGCCAATTCCGGCCCGTTCGCGCTCGGCGCGAGGCATCCCCGAATGCGAGGTCTTCGACGGCCGCGTGATGAGACTCTCGACCCCGCCCAGGCTCGGCGCGCTGATTGGTATAGTGAGGTGGTCGATGAACGCCTCCGCCACCGCGACGCCGCCGTGCAGGTCGAAGCTCATCATGCCGCCAAAGCCATCGAACAATTCGCGTGCGCGCGCATGTCCGGGATCGGTCTCGAGCCCGGGATAATGCACCGCCGCCACCTTGGGATGCGCGACCAGATAACGCGCGATTTTCAGAGCACTCTCATTTTGATAGCGCACGCGGACGGCCAGTGTTTTCAGCCCGCGATGCAGCAAAAAGCAAGCGTGCGGATCGAGCGAACCGCCGAGGTGGCTCAGCGTCCGATTGATCTTCTCGACCAGCTCGGCGCGGCCGATCACCGCCCCGGCGACGATGTCCGAATGTCCGTTGAGGTACTTGGTGCCGCTGTGGATAGATAGATCGAAGCCGATCTCAGCCGGCCGGAAATTCACCGGACTGGCAAAGGTATTGTCGATGATCGAAATCAGGCCATGGGCCCGTGCGAACTCGACCGAGGCGCGCAGGTCAGCAACCTGCATCAGCGGATTCGAGATCGTCTCGACGTAGATCGCGCGGGTCTGCGGCGTGAGATTCTCGCGCCATGAAGCGGGATTGCCGCCGTCGATATAGTCAACGCCGATGTTCATCCGCGGAAACTCCAGGCGCATCAGGTCGTGAGTTCCGCCGTAAAGGCAGTCCTGGGCCATCACGCGCTCGCCAGCCCCCGCGATGGTCATCAGCGTGGTGGCAATCGCCGCCATTCCGCTCGCCATCACCAACGCCGACTCGGCACCCTCGAGAGCCGCGAGTTTGCGATGCAGCGCGACGTGGTTGGGCGTGTTGCTGAGCCGGATGTAACGCAGTGCGTAATAGCTGTCTTCGCCGCGATATTCGAACGTCGAGGATTGAAAGATCGGCATAGTGACGGCGCCTTCGATACGCGGCTCCGGCTCGCCGGCGTGAATGCACTTGGTTTCTATACCCGTCATTGGTTTGTTCACGACTCACCTCGATTCGCGTAGCTGCGCCAACTTCGCCCAACCTCGCAATCTTAACCCGGACAGGCGCGAACTCGAACAACTTGCGCTAAGATCCGTTCGACCGATTCGAGGGAGCAGTAAAAGTGAAAGTCATTGTCGTTGGGGGGGGCATAATCGGTGCGTCGATCGCGTGGCGCCTCGCGCAGGAACGCGCGGAGGTCGTAGTGCTCGATCGCGTGCGCTTCGGGCAGGAAGCCTCGTGGGCCGCGGCGGGGATGATCGCGCCTCAAGCGGAGGCGCAATCGCCGGGCGTGTTCTTCGATCTCTGCCTCGCGGCGCGCCGTGTCTTCGATGCGGCTGTCGATCGACTCGAGACCGATTCCGGCATCGATCCGGAGTACGATCCGCAGGGCATTCTTTATCTCGCGCTGGACGACGGCGAACGCATCGAGCTCGAGTCGCGCGCCCGTTGGCATCGCGAGGCCGGGGCGCTCGTCCATGAGCTTTCGCCGGCTGAAGCGCGCAAGATCGAACCTGCGATTTCGCCCGAGACGCTCTTCGCGCTCCATCTGCCCGACAACCGGCGTGTCGATAACCGCAAGCTGACCCAGGCCTTTATCGCGGCGGCGCTGAATGCCGGCGCTAAATTTCGCGAGAACGCCCGCGTCGATTCGATCGTTACTGCGGGTGGCCGCGCCAGCGGGGTCCGCCTGCACGACGGCAGCGCCGTCGCCGGCGATCTGGTTATCATCGCGGCAGGCGCGTGGGCGCATTACGTCCGCGGCCTCGAGGCCGATGGCGTGGCGCTCCATGCCGTGCGCGGCCAGATGCTCTGCTTCGAGGCGCGTCCCCGATTGTTGACGCCCGCGATCTTCTCGATGCGGGGATATCTCGTGCCTCGCCGCGACGGCCGGATCCTCGCGGGCTCCACGATGGAAGTGGCTGGCTACAACAAAATCGTCACCCTGGGCGGGATGGAAAAGATTACCCGCGGCGCGATGGCGATGGTGCCGTCGCTCGGCGACCTGCCGTTTCGCGAGGCGTGGGCTGGACTGCGTCCCGCGGCCCGCGATTTGCTTCCGGTCATCGGCCGCTCGCCGTCGGTGCCCAACGTTATCTGGTCCACCGGGCATTACCGCAGCGGGATTCTGCTGTCCGCGATCACTGGCGAAGTGGTCGCCGATCTCGTCGCCGGGCGTACACCTTCGATTGATCTCGCTCCCTTTTCTCCCGCGCGCTTTACCTCATGATGAAATCACCAATCGCGGAAGCTAATGATATAGTCCACCCCAGGCTTCTCTCATGCCCACGAAGATAATCCTCGCGCTCGTCCGCGACCTGCTGCTCCGCTCACGCATCGAGGCCGTCGCCAGCGCGCTCGGCGCGGAGGTAACGCCTGCGTCAACGCTCGAACTTGCACGCGCCCGCGCCACCGAGATCTCGCCGGCGATCGTTTTCGCTGACCTCTCCGACGCGAATTTTCCCGCCGAAACGACTGCCCGCGAGCTTCGTGCGGCAGTGCCCGCTGCCCGTCTGGTCGGCTTCGCTTCCCATGTCGATTTGAAATCCCTGGCCGCGGCCCGTGCCGCCGGTTTTGACCTGACGCTCTCGCGCAGCGAATTCACCGCTCGCCTCCCCGAACTGCTCAAAGCCTGAATCCGCGCAATTCCGGTCCGCGATTGCGACTTAGTCTTTTGACCGGTCCCCATATATAGACCGCTCATCGTCATAAACCGCTCATAATCGCCGCCCTCTGCGGCTTAGCCATCTCTCATGCTAATCTTGATTCATGCCGCTGGCGGACTTTCATCCGGCTGTCGCCGAATGGTTCGGGCGTCGCTTCTCCGCGCCCTCGCGCGCGCAGGTCCTTGGATGGCCGGTGATCGCCGGCGCGACGCGGACGCCCGGCCACGACGTTCTGCTCTGCGCGCCAACCGGCAGCGGCAAAACGCTGGCCGCCTTCATGTGGGCGATCAACCGCCTGATTGTCGAAGCCGCAGCCGGCGCCCTGCGCGACGAAGTTTCGGTGCTCTACGTGTCACCGTTGAAGGCGCTCGCCAACGACGTCCGGCTCAACCTCGAGGAACCGCTTAATGGCGTACGCGAAGTCGCGACCGAAATGGGGCTTACGCTCGCACCGATCCGCGCCGGACTGCGCACCGGCGATACTCCCGCGAATGAGCGCACTGCGATGCTCCGACGGCCGCCCCACATCCTCGTCACCACGCCCGAGTCCCTCTTTATCCTGCTAACTTCGGCGCGCTTCCGCGAAAAGCTTGGCGCAGTCCGTTACGTCATCGTTGATGAACTTCACGCCGTTGCCGGCGATAAACGCGGCGCGCATCTCGCTATCACGCTCGAACGTCTGGAGCGAATGGTGCGGAGGGGTGGAGCGCCGCGACCGGTACGCATCGGCCTGTCGGCGACGCTCAATCCAATCGAGACGCTCGCCGCGTTTTTGGCCGGTGCGGAGGTGGCTGCCAACGGCGAGCGTACGCCGCGACCGATCCGTATTGTGCGCGCCGACGACGCTCCCCGCGAACTCGATCTCGCGGTCATTGCGCCCGGACCCGAACTTGGCGCGCTCGCCACTCATTCGCATTGGGAGGCGATGTACGACATCGTCGCGAACCTCATCCGCGAACACCGCACGACGCTGGTCTTCACGCTCTCGCGCCGCTGGGCAGAACGGATTGCGCTCGCGCTCCAGAAGCGGGTCGGTACCGACGCCGTCATGGCGCATCACGGCAGTCTCGCGCGCGCCGAACGCCTCGCCGCCGAACAGCGCCTTAAGCGCGGCGAACTCAAGGCGATCGTCGCCACGGCCTCCCTCGAACTCGGCATCGACGTCGGCGCGGTTGACCTCGTATGCCAAATCGACTCGCCTAAATCGATCTCCGCCGCAATCCAGCGCGTCGGCCGCTCCGGCCACAGCCTCGGCGCCACGCCCAAAGGACGCTTCTTCGCCCTCACCATCGACGACTTGCTGGAATGCGCGGCTGCGGTGCGCGCCATCCGCCAGCGCCATCTCGACGAGGTCGAAGTGCCGCTCAATCCGCTCGACGTCGCCGCCCAGCAAATCGTCGCAATCGCGACTGATGAGGAGGATATCGGGGAGGACGAACTGCTCCGCCTGATCCGATCCTCGCACAGCTACGGCACTTTCACGGCTGCTGCTCTGCATCGGTTGATCGATGAAATGGCGACGCAGTTGCCCGAACGTATCCAGGGCGCCGCGCCGAAGATTTTCTACGATCGCGTTGCCCGCCGCGTCCGCCCGCGCCGCGGCGCTCGCCTTTCCGTGATCACCTCGGGCGGTACGATCCCCGAGGCCGGCAACTACGACGTCGTGATCGCGTCAGAGGGCCGCAAAATTGGCGATGTCGAGGAAGACTTCGCGCAGGAATCCGCGCGCGGCGATATCTTCGCGCTGGGCTCGATGCCGTGGAAAATCCTCGGCATCTCAAAAAACCGTCTCATGGTCGAGCCCGCTCCCGGAATGGCGCCGTCGCTGCCGTTCTGGCAGACCGAGGCCGGCGGACGATCGCCCGCGATGTCCACCGAGATTTGCGCATTGCGCCGCGACCTCGCCGCCTTCTTCCCGATCGGCGATTCCGTCAAACGCGACAGTGAACACGAGCGTGCCGCCATCCGATGGCTGGTTGCCGAATGCGCTGTTGACGAAGCAGCGTCGGCGCAAGCCGTCGCGTGGGTTCGCCGCGGGGTTGCGGCGCTCGGCGTCATTCCCGACGAGAAAAACCTTGTCGTCGAACGCTTCTTCGACGGCCTCGGCGGCACCCAGATCGTCATCCACTCGCCCTTTGGCATCCGCTTCAACCGGGGACTCGGCCTCGCGATTCGCAAGCGCCTGTGCCAGTCGTTCGATTTCGAAATCCAGGCTTCGGCTATCGACGACGCGGTGCTGCTCGCGCTTAATTCGCGTCACAGTTTCCCGCTCGAAGACCTCATGACGACGGTCAACTCGCGCACCGCGCGGCCGACTCTGGTGCAGGCGATGCTAGACGCGCCGATGTTCGAAGTCCGTTTCCGCCACGTCGCTACGCGCGCGCTTGCCGTGATGCGCTCGATGCGGGGGCGCAAAGTCCCTGCCTGGATTCAGCGCCTGCGCACTCAGGAACTGATCACAGCGATCTTTCCGCGCCGCAACGCATGTTTCGAGAATCGGCCACCGGCGATTGAAATCCCGGATCATTACATTGTCCGCGAAACCATCCGCGAATGCCTCGAAGAGTCCGCCGACGCCGATCGCATCGAGGTGGTCCTGCGCGGCCTGGAAGACGGATCAGTCCGGCCGCACTTCGTCGATAGCGTGGCGCCGTCGGTGTTCGCCCATCGCATTCTGCTCGCGTGGGACTATTCATTCCTCGACGACGGCGAACGCGCGAATCGCCGCAGCCGCACGGTCACGATGAATCGCGCGATGGCCGAGGATGTCTTCCGCGACGAGGATCTCTCCGCGATGATCTCCGCCGACGCCGTGGACCGCGTCGCCGCGGATATTGGCGGCTACTCCGACGGTGCGCGCCCGCGCAACGCCGACGAACTCTACGAACTGGCGCGCACGCACGGCGCGATCCGCTCGGCGGCGCTCGAACGGGCGATTGGCGGAGAAGTGTCGGCGCTGGCAGTCGAGCTCGAGCGGGGAGGGCGCCTGATTCGCATACGAGTCGCGCCGGACGCGCCCGAATCTTTCATCGTGGCCGAAGACGCCGCGCTGTTTTCCGCTGCGTATCCCGAAGCCGACTTGACTTCTCCGATCTCACACGACGTTCGTGAACCGCCGAATGTTGACGACGTGCCGCGAATCACGCGCGAACACGCGCTCCTCGAAATCGTGCGCCGTGCTCTCGCGACGAGCGTGCCCGCGACCGCGCTCGACTTGGCCGTGAGGCTCGCACTTTCCCCCAAAGAAATTGAGGGCATCCTCGCCACACTCGAAGCGAACGGCGTGGTCTTTCGCGGCTACTTTACGACGGCGCGTCCAAGCACCATGGATGGCGATCGGGATCGCACTGCGCTCATCACCAACGGTCGCGCAAATGGCCTGAGCGAGAGCACCGAACAATGGTGCGACCGCTACGTCCTCGAGCGCATCCATCGGCAGACGCTCAACCGTTTGCGTTCGGAAGTTGAGCCTTGCGCGGACCACGAATTCGCCGCGTTCCGGCTGCATTGGATGCAGGTTGGCGTCGAGCTTCCGGCGGGTCCCGAGGCCGTCCGCTCAGTGCTCGAACAACTCTCCGGACTGATCTTCGATCCTTCGTTCTGGGAACAAGCGATTCTTGCGGCGCGAATTCGCGGCTATCACCCCGAGCATCTGGACCTCCTCTGCCTGAGCGGCGACCTCCGCTGGATTGCCGGGCCGCGCGATGAAGGGGAGGGGAGTACACAGCTCGGTTTCCCCGGCGCCATCGCTTTCATACCGCGCCGCCAGCGCTTCCTCCCAGCCGGTGCCGCACCGCCACCCGACGAACGTGCGGCGGTTGTCTATCAGTCCCTGCTCGTGAATGGAGCGCAGTACCTCGATCAGGTCGCCGATCGTTCCGGCCTTTCGGAGCGCGATACACTCGCCGCGCTGTGGCGACTCGCCGCAACGGGCCTCGCCTCCAACGATAGCTTCGGGCCGCTGCGGCTGCTGTCCTCCGATCCCGCGACGGGACGCGCAATCACCGATGCGCCACGCTCCTCGAACGGGCATGCGACGTCATCGATCAAGCACGACGCCGCGCTTAGGGCTCGCTTGAAGTCGAGCCTGAGCGGCCGCTGGTCAGCGATCGAAGCCGCGCCGTCGCGAGACGATCACGCCAACGAAATCTCCGCCGATGGCGACATCGCCTCGCGTCGCAATGGCACTGCAGGAGACCCGACCGCCTTCGACACGGTACGGGAAGCCGCGATCATGCTGCTCGCGCGCCACGGTATTCTGACCCGCGAGATGCTCGCGCTGGAACCGTCGCCACTCTCATGGCAAACGCTTTCGTTCGCGCTCCGCCGGATGGAATACGCCGGTACTATTCGCCGCGGCTACTTCGTGCGTGCGTTATCGGGCGAGCAGTACGCGTTGCCGGAAGCGCTTGAAATGCTGCGCGCCATCCGCGTGCAGAACGCCGCCCAGCAACCGCCACTCGCCGTGAGCGCCGCCGATCCCGCCAATCCCTATGGTGTATTGCTGCCCGGATGTGGAGTGGCGCGCGAAGCCGGAAACCTGATTGTGCTGCGCGGCGGCCGTTTCGTCCTCGGATTAACTGCGAGGGCGATCGTCGGTGGCGACTCGCTCGACGACGAGGCCTTCGCCGCTGCGCTGACCGCGATGATGGCGATGCGGCCCAAATTCACAATTGAAACTATCGCCGGTGCCCCTGCCCTCGATTCCGATCGCGTCGCCGTGATGGCCGCGATGCGTTTCCATTCGGACGGCCGTGCCCTCGTCTTCGATGGCCTGCCCGGTCCAACGCCCGCGCGCGCAACCCATCGCGCCGCGCTGAATCATTGACGCTGGATCCGGAGCTCAGGCCCAGCGTGACTGCGGAACACAGCGCTCGCCTGTTCTACGATCTTCCCCTAGACCGTGCGCTAAATCGGCCCTGTACAACGGAGATTTAGCCCCGACCGGAAAAGTTTCCGTGGCACTTAGCCGCCCACCCGAGCATCGCGAGCGTTGAGCATAATGGGAAGTCTGAAACCTCATCACTAGGCGAGCTTGCGAGCCGAGCTAACGAGTCTGCGAGGTGCGCAAGAACAGAGAATCTGAGTGGAGCTTGCGAGCCGAGCTAACGAGTCTGCGAGGTGCGCAAGAACAGAGAATCTGAGTGGAGCTTGCGAGCCGAGCTAACGAGTCTGCGAGGTGCGCAAGAACAGAGAATCTGAGTGGAGCTTGCGAGCCGAGCTAACGAGTCTGCGAGGTGCGCTTGATGGTTTCAGAAAAAACTACAGTTCTGTGTTCCTCGACCATCTCTCCCTCACACCTCTTCCCTTCGCATGCTGTCCACCCAGGCGCCGCAATCACTCCATCACGTGCGCATAGGTTTCCCAGTCTTCCGGCGCGTGACTGATCCACAATTTCGCCTCGCCGCTGGCCTCGATATCGCGCAATCGCTTGATCGATGCGCTGGCGTCGGCCTGGTCGTAGTCGCTGTCCATTGCCGCGAGCGTCTCCATCTGCGGCCGGATATGCACCGTGTCTCCCGTCAGAACGATACTGAAATCCTTGAGCCGCACCTGGAGGGAACATTCCCCCGGCGTATGACCGGCAGTCTTCAGCATCATCAGGGCGCCGTCGCCAAAGAGGTCGGTATCGCCTTCGAATTCTTTCCAGTCGAAGCCGCGCGTCGGCAGCAGGTCGTTCAGGATGAACCCGTTACGCGCCCTGCGGTCGGGCCAGTACGCGTAGGGCAGTTCGCCCTTCATCACGAGGAATTGCGCACTGGGAAAAAGCTTCATGCCGCCGGAGTGATCCAGATGCAGATGCGATACCACGACGTACCTGACGTCCGCCGGCTGGTAGCCATGCAGCTTGACCTGCTGATCGACGACCTGTTCCTTCGAGAACCGAATGTTGCGCAGAAACTTGCTCGCGGGTCCCCAGTAGCCTTCGGGGTCGGTCGCAACTTCGGGCGCGCAACCGGTATCGAACAGGACGAGGCCCTTGTCGTGCTCCACCAGAAACGTCGGCACGGGTATGTCGATGAGCGCGTCGCTGCCGCCCATCATCAGATGCTTTTCCTTCATGGTGAAGGTCGCGCCTTCGAGCGCGATCAGTTTGTTCGCCTTTGCGTGCGCCATGCTTTCACTCCCCGGGGGTATTTGCGCGATTGAAATCGGTTTCACAGCTCGAGATGCTGGCGCAATACTCCAACGCATCGGCTTCAAGCGTCAAGGGAAGGCGTTACGCTAAGCCGCAGGCGTTATAATTGAGGCGATGGTTAAGCGCGGCGGTTCCAATAACGATGACATGAGCGTGTCCCGCCTATTGCGGCTGCCTGATAACACGATCATCGACGACACGTTTCAACGTGGAGTGGAGCTGTTCAACCGAGGTGATTATTTCGCCTGCCACGAAGTATGGGAGGAACTCTGGCTGCGCAGTACCGGCGACGACAAGCTCTTCTATCAGGGTCTGATTCAAGCGGCAGTCGCCGTCCTGCACGCCGAGCGTGGCAACCTTCGCGGGGCGGTCTCGACCTGGCGCAAGGCGCGCGCGAAGCTCGACGCGATGCCAACGAATCACATGGGGATCGCGCTGGAGGACTTTCGCGAAGCGTTGGCGGGATTCATCGCGAACGCTCGTGACTCTAAAAACCTTCCGTCGCGCCCGCGAATCCGCCGCTTTACCTGAGCGGCCTAGAAGGGAATGTCTTCGTCGTCCATCGGAGCGCCCGCGCCGTCTCCCGGACCGCCGATATCCAGCGGTTCGTCCATGCCGCCGGCGCCCGCGCCTGCACGACCACCCAGGAACTGCACCCGCTGCGCGACGATCTCGGTGCGATAGCGCTTGCCGCTACCGTCTTTGGCCTCGTAGGTCTGATTGGAAATGCGGCCCTCGATATAGGCCTGCCGTCCCTTCTTGAGATATTGGCCGCACAATTCCGCCTGCTTGCCCCAGACGACGATGTTATGCCACTCGGTGCGCTCCTGACGCGCCCCGGCGCGATCGCTGAAGGAATCGCTGGTCGCGAGCGTGAACTTCGCTACCGTCTGACCCGACGGCAGGTATCGCACCTCGGGGTCGCGGCCAAGGTTTCCGACCAGAATTACCTTGTTCACCGACATCTTCTGCCACCTCTCGATTAAAAAGCTAAGCCGCGCAGTGGGTTAACGCAAGCGTCGGGTATGAGTGATTATACACATCCCGGCGACCGGGGCTGGGGACAACTCTCGCGATTTCGAGGGCGACCTTTCGCATGGCGAGTGGTCTTTATATAATTTTGAAGCCTCTGCGCGGCGGTGAGAAGGTTGAGAGGGTTAGATGGCAGTTGCGAATTCCACTCCGGTTAAGATCGTTGCGCTGGGTGGGCTCGGTGAGATCGGGCTCAACCTGATGGTGGTCGAGTGCAATCAAAGCGCCATCATTATCGACGCCGGCGTGATGTTCGCCGAAGAGCGCGATCTCGGCGTAGGGTTGCTATTGCCGGACCTCTCGTACCTCGATCAGAGCAGGCTCAAGCTCGAAGGCATCGTCCTGACCCACGCGCACGAGGACCATATCGGCGCCTTGTCGTACCTGCTGCGGCGGTATCCAGCGGCCGTTTATGGAACTGAAGTAACACTTGCATTTGCCCGGCGCGGCCTGGCCGAGGACGGGCTCGCCGGAGCCGATTTGCGGCGGCTTCATCCGGGAGCCGAGATTGAGCTCGGTCCCTTTCGCGTCGAAGCGGTCCGCGTCACGCATTCAACGCCGGATTCGGTCGCGCTCGCGATTCGGACGCCGGCCGGGCTGATCGTTCATTCGGGGGATTTCAAAATCGACCCCTCGCCGGTCGATGGACAGCTCTTCGACACTGATCGCTTCGCGCAGCTAGGCGAGGAGGGCGTTGCGCTATTGCTGTCCGACTCCACCAACGTCGAACGGCCGGGGCGCAGCGGGTCGGAAAGCTCGATGCGGCCGATTCTCAAGGATCTGATCTCACGCACTCGCGGACGTTTCTTTCTGTCGTCGTTTTCTTCTCATCTCCATCGCATTCGCCAGCTTGCCGAGGTTGCGCACGAGGCCGGGCGCTACGTCGTTCCGCTCGGGCGGCGGATGGCGGAGAGCGTGCGGCTCGGGATGGAAACCGGGCAGCTTGATCTTCCGCCGGGCACTTTTATCGATCGCTCAGAGGCCGATTTCCTCGAGGGCAGGAAGCTGGTTTTTCTCGCCAGCGGAAGTCAGGGTGAGCCGCTTTCGGCGCTGTCGAAGCTCGCCGCCGATAACCATCCGCAGGTCCATATCGAGCGCAACGACGTGGTTGTTCTATCGTCGCGCTTTATCCCTGGCAACGAGCGCACCATCAACACACTGGTCAACAATCTGTTCAAGCGTGGCGCCGAGGTGTTCTACGACTCGGTCGCGCGGGTGCACGTCTCCGGACATGCGAGCCGCGACGAATTGATCGACCTGATCAAGCTGGTGCGGCCGGCGCATTTTGTGCCGATTCATGGCGAGTATAGGCATCTGAGACTCCATCATACGCTGGCCATCGAGGCGGGTGTGCCGCAGGCGAATTGTTTCCTGCTCGAGGACGGTGATTCCTTGGTGATGGAAAACGGCGAGTTGCGCCGCGGCCGCGCGGTCACCGCCGGACGGATTGTCGCCGACGGCGAAGGCCTGGGCGATCCGGCCTTGCTGCGCGAGCGGCGGGCGCTGGCGCATGACGGTACCGTCATCGCGATCGTCGCGATTTCGGCGCGCAACGGCAAAATCGTGGCCGGCCCCGATTTACTCTCCCGCGGCGTGGTGAGTGGCAATGGCACGTCGTCGCATATCGCGCGAGCGCGCACCGAACTCTCGATGCGCCTCAAGAGCCTGAGCGGCGCAGTGCGCGACGATCCTGAACGGCTCAAGGACGAAATGGTGCGGATGTTGCGCCGTTACTTCGGCGACGCGATCAACAAGCGCCCGATCATCGTACCCTACGTCGTGGAGGTCTGAGCGCCATCGCGCGCCAACCTAAAGCTCCGCCGATCGAACTGGCCGCGAGCGCCCAGGTGGCGTCGCATGAGGGTCGTATCGTGCGCGAACTCGCGGCGCTGGCCCTGATCGCGATCGCCGCCTGGGTGCTCCTCAGTTTGATTTCGATAAACCTCGGCTGGCGGCCCAATCGTGGCGGCCCACTGGGGGACGCGGCGGCAATCCTCCTGCTTGACTGGTTCGGCTATCAGGCCTACCTGGTGGTAATTCTGGCCGCCGTTCTTGGACTCCGGGCCTGGGCCGCGCCGGGTTCGGGCGCAGTTCTTCGCGAAGCCGCCGGTGGCGCCGTGTTGTTGCTGGCGTTGAGCGCAGGAGGCGGATTCCTCAACGTCCCTGGAATACCGGCCGGGGGATCGGTGGGCGCGGCTATCGCCATTTGGCTTGGCGCTTACGTCAGTTTCGGCGGCGGCTATATCGTCGTCGTCCTGATGCTGGTTGGCGGCCTCGCCCTGATGCTCCGGCGCGCGCCAACCGATCTGGTCACAGCTCTCGCAAGTGCCAGTCGATTCGGTTCGGGCAGTCATCGGACCGTTCATGGGGCGCGGGATCAGGCATCGGATGTCGCCGTTCCAGGATCGGCCCCCGCGAACGGCACTGGAGCTCTGACCACCCTGCGCGAGCCAATCAAGGTTGCGACGCTCGGGTCCAACGGGACCGCTGCGGCGCGTGCCGAAGGACCGTTGGTGCGCAAGGCCGAGATTAGCAGGCCGATCGATCGCGATCCTGCGCCCAAAGCGGTCTCACGCAGCAAGGGCGGATTCAAACTGCCGCCGGTGGCGCTACTCGATATGCCGCCGCTCGAACATGCGCAAATCGACGAGGCCGCCCTGGAACGTAGTGCGCGCGTGCTCGAACAGAAGCTCGCCGATTTCGGCGTCGAGGGCCGCGTCGTCGAGGTGCAGCCCGGCCCTGTCGTCACCATGTACAAGCTCGAACCGGGCTCGGGTATCAAGGTCAGCCAGATCGTCAACCTGGCCGACGACCTCTCGATGGCGTTGCGGGCGGCGACCGTCCGTATCCAGGCGCCGGTGCCGGGCGAGGCCGTAGTCGGAATCGAAGTGCCCAATCGCAAGCGCGAGAAGATTTACCTGCGCGAGATCCTCGAGGCTGAGGAATTTGGCGCTGCGCAAAGTCATCTCACGATTGCGTTGGGCAAGGATATCGCCGGGCGGCCGGCAGCCGCGGACCTCGCGACTATGCCGCATCTGCTGATCGCGGGTGCCACCGGTACGGGCAAGTCGGTGTCGATCCATACGATGATCTCGTCGATCCTGTTCAGCGCGACTGCCGACGACGTCCGCTTCATCCTCATCGATCCGAAGATGCTCGAGTTGTCGGTCTATGAAGGCATCCCGCATTTGCTGGTTCCCGTAGTGGTCGATCCCGAAAAAGCGGCGGCGGCGCTGCTGTGGGCGACGCAGGAGATGGAAGGCCGCTACCGCATGATGCGCGAGCTGGCGGTGCGCAACATCGATGGCTACAACCGCGCTATCGGCAGTGGCGGCGAACTGGTCGAGCTCAAGCGCGGCGACGCGGCTTCCAATGCCGGTGAGGGCGAGGACTGGATCGACACTCCGGTGAAGCATCGCAGGCTGCCCAAGATCGTGATCGTGATCGACGAATTGGCCGATCTCCTGCTCTCGGAGGGCAAGACCGTCGAGCGCGATATCACGCGCCTCGCCCAAAAGGCCCGCGCCGCCGGCATCCATCTGATCCTCGCGACGCAGCGGCCGTCGGTCGATGTCCTGACCGGGCTGATCAAGGCCAATCTCCCGGCGCGAATCTCGCTGCAGGTGACCTCGCGGGTGGACTCCCGAACGATTCTCGATTCGATCGGGGCAGAACGCTTGCTCGGCGCGGGCGACATGCTCTTCATGCCGCCGGGAACCGCCAAGCTGCGCCGCCTCCACGGACCGTTTGTTTCGGAGATCGAGATTCGCAAGGTCTGCGACTTTCTCCGCGCGCAGGGCGCTCCCGACTACCAGATGGAGATCCTCGAAACGTCGGTAGCCGGTGAAACTGACGGCACCGACGGCGACGGCGATCGCGACGCGCTCTACGACGAAGCCGTACAAATCGTTATCGATACCAACCAGGCGTCGATTTCGATGATCCAGCGGCGCCTCAGGATCGGCTACAATCGTGCCGCCCGGATGGTCGAGCAGATGGAGCGCGAGGGTCTCGTGCTGCCGGCTGACGGCGCGCGTCCGCGCGAGGTCCGGATGCGCGGTGCCAGTTGAAATGCGTGCGCGGCGCAATCGAGAAAGATGAAACCTTCGCGCGGAATTCGCGTCTAAACCAGTGTAGTGACTTCAGTTGTGAACAAAATTCGCGCGGGTGCGCGCCTGGCGCGCGTGGCAATACTTGCCGCGATCCTCACTGCTGCGGGCGTTATCGCAATTTTCGGCGATGGCGGTGCGCGGGTGGTTGCGCGCGAGACCACCGCGGCCGAAACGACAAATTTGAAAGCGTTGCTGGCGCGACTCCAACGCCACTACCAGGAGACCGAATCCTTTGGTGCCTCGTTCAAGCAGACGATTACGCGCGTCGGCGCGCCGCCCAAGGATCGCGATGGAACCGTCTATTACGAAAAGCCGGGCCGGATTCGTTTCGAGTTCTCTGACCCGCAGCCTGAAACTATCGTTAGCGATGGGATACTTCTTCATGACTACGACCCGGGCCTGAATCAGGTGATGGAGACGCCGCTGAAAAACGCCATCAAGACGCAGGCGGCGGCTGCCTTTCTGCTGGGTGTCGGTAACGTTCAGCGAGACTTCAGGGCGGCCTTGCCGCCTTCACATCCATCTGATGGCCTGACCTACGTCTTGCTAACGCCAAAGCGCGGCGGCGACGCTATCGAAATTGGTCTTGACCCACATACGATGAACATAATGACTATGCGGCTTCAGGATGCGCTAGGTAACGTCACCTCGCTTCAATTCAGCGATATCGAGACCAATATCCCGATAGAAGCGTCTCGCTTCCAATTCAAGACCCCTGACGGGGCCGACGTAGTAACCTCTTCGGGGACTCCGTAGGCCATCGTGATGGGAGCTTACTCGCGCTGAATTTCGCCTTACACTGGAACATAGATTGCATCGAATGGCTGGGGCGAGTACACCTATAGTCCCTTAGTATCTCACGTACCCGACATGGAAAAGGTTCACCTTCTAACTCTGGGTTGTCCCAAGAACCTCGCTGACAGCGAGTTGATGCTCGGCGCATTGATGCGCGCGGGATTCGAAGTCACGCTTGATCCTGGCGACGCGCAAGTGCTGATCGTCAATACTTGCGCCTTTATTGAAGCCGCAAAGAAAGAATCGATCGGCGCAATTCTCGATGCCTCCAATGTGAAGAAGCGCGGCGCCGGGCGCCGGCTGGTGGTCGCGGGATGTCTCGCCCAGCGCTACGGGGCGGAGTTGCGCGACGAACTACCGGAAGTCGATATTTTTGTCGGTACCGGCAATTTTTTGGATCTGCCCGAACTTCTGCGCCGCACTGAGGCGCCTGAGACGCGGCCCATTCCTTATGCCGGTGCGGCTCACCTGCTGCCCACCATGGACGAGGCGCCGCGAGTAAAAACTGGCGACTTCTTCACTGCGTATTTGAAGATTTCCGAAGGCTGCAACCATAAGTGCGCCTTCTGCATTATCCCCAAGATTCGCGGACTGCACGAAAGCCGCGGCCCCGAAGATATCGTCGCTGAAGCGCGCTCGCTGGCGGAGGTCGGGGTGCGCGAACTCAATCTGATTGCTCAGGATCTGACCGCTTACGGCCGCGACTTCAAGCCTCAATCGTCGCTGGCGGCGCTCTTGCCGGATCTCGCTGGGATCGACGGCATCCGCTGGATTCGGCTGCTCTACTGCTACCCGAATTTTGTCACCGATGAACTGCTCGAGACCGTCGCGGATTTGCCGCAAGTGGTTAAGTATATAGACATGCCTCTGCAACACGCCGATGACGCCGTCCTGCGCGCGATGCGCCGCGAGCGCTCCGGGGCCGCGCTCAGCAAGCTGCTCGATCGCATCCGCCGCAAGATTCCCGGCGTTGCCCTGCGGACTTCGTTCATCGTCGGCTTTCCCGGCGAGGACGACGCCGCATTCTCGAAGCTGTTGGATTTCGTGCGTCGGGAACAATTCGACCGGGTCGGCGTGTTTACCTACTCTCGTGAAGAAAATACCGACGCCTTCGCGATGCCCGGGCAGGTGCCCGAGCGGCTCAAGCGCGAACGCCGGGCGGCTCTGATGGAAACACAGGCAGAAATATCATTGCACAAGAATCGCGACCTGGTTGGCCGCGAGATCGAGGTGTTGGTCGAGGGCTCGACTTCCGGGCGCGCCACGCGGCTGCGCGGGCGAACTCCGGCGCAAGCGCCCGAAATCGACGGAATGGTTATTCTTAAGGGAGACGCCCAACCGGGTGATTTCGTCAGCGCCAAGGTCGAGCGGGCTCTCAGCTACGATTTACATGCGGTAGTAACGGGCGCGGTGGTAAACTGAAAGGGTGATCGGCGATGCCTAAAAAAGCAACGGCGGCAAATCGTAAGAAGTTTCTGGCCGACCTTCGCGAGCATTTGCTCGAGATGAGGACCAAACTTGTCGCCGAGATCGACTCGGAACTGAGAGCGGAACGCGAAGGCAATAAGGACGAGGGCATGGATACCTATGACCTCGCCTCGGAAGAGCGCGACCGCGAGATCAACTTCATCCTGTCCGATCGCGAGCGGGTGAAGATCAAGCAAATCGACGATGCGCTCGGACGCATGGACGAGGGCACTTACGGCGTCTGCGAATCGTGCGGACTGGAGATTGCCGAAGAGCGGCTCGAGGCGATGCCGTTTACGCGATTGTGCCGCGATTGCCAGCAGGATCAGGAGCGTGAGGCCAAATCGCAGCGACGCTTCGACGACGAGCGCAACACCTATCGCAAACTTGGTTCGACCGACGCCGACGAAGACAACATCTAATTGCGTATTATTGCACGGCGATCTGGCAGCAAAGATTCGTGAGCAAGCGTGCGCACGGATCTGCTCGCGCCCTGCGATGACTTATGGCTCGTGGGGGATAGTTGTTCCACTGCCAGGCCTCGTTTATGATCGATGATCATTGGTCAACGCGTCACACCTGCATTACGCTCGGTCCGCCACTGGGGCCTAACGGGAATAAATTCGGTGTCGGGACGGCCTTGAAGCTAGCATGCTAGTCTGGTTTGCGCGCGACGAGGGGCGATGAGAATTTTCAGGGAAAGTGGGGCGGAGGCGGACGCCACGGGCGCACAGCCGGCTGAGGAAATCGCGCTGCTTCGCACCAACCTCGCCGAGGTCAAATCGGTAATCGCTGTCGCCAGCGCGAAGGGCGGAGTCGGCAAGAGCGCACTGACCGTTAACCTGGCAGCGGTGCTGGCGTTAGCCGGGCGCAAGGTCGCGATTCTGGATGCCGATCTGAATTCGCCTGCAATCGTCGCAATGCTCGGGATGAAGGTGCCGCGCCGATTTCACTCCCTGGCCGGGATTGAACCGGGTGCCGGTCCCCTAGGTTTGCGAGTCGCTGCGAGCAATTTGATTCCAGACGGTGACTCACCCCCGGTGAGCTTCCTTGACGACGAAAGCGTCCTCCCTGAATCCACCAATGGTCATCATCCCGTCGAGATAGGCTACGCGGCGACGCTGCGCCGGCTGCTCACGCAGACTCGTTTCGGCGCGATTGACCTGCTTTTTATCGATCTCGCTCCAGGCATCGATCAGCTTTTCCGCATCGCTCAAATTGCTCCTTTGAGCGGCACGGTGATCGTGACGCAGCCTTCGGAAACCTCGGTGCGCGCGTCACGGGCGGCGCTCGAATTGGCGCCCTTATGCTCTACGCGCGTCATCGGGATAGTCGAAAATATGGTGGGCTTCAATTGCGACGGCTGCCATTCGGTGCGGCCGCTGATGCCTCACGGTGACCTCGCGGCGGTTGCGAAGTCCTCAGGAGTTCCGGTCCTGGCGCGTCTGCCGTTCGATCCGCGGCTCGCGGAATGTTGCGATCGCGGCGTAATCTTCATTCGGGAGTATGGCGACACCCCGTTGGCCCGGCAACTGATAACGCTCGCGCAATCGATTGATAGAGCGTCAGCGCCGCGTATTCAGGCCGAAATGCCTCCAGCCTGATCGTTTCTCATCCGCCACGAGATTCACATTCCTTCACTCTCTTGAGACTTGCCGCGGTCCGGTGAGCCTCCGCAATCAGTCCGAATCGCTATCATCGTCATCGCTCGAAGTGCCCGTCGCAGTGGCGATGCGCGAGTACTCGAACATGCCGGCGCCGTTTGCAGATCCCAGGCGGTAGCTCGCAAATCCGATCGAAGTATGGATACGCGTCTGATCGGGCCCCGGACGCGATAGGGTCATGAAGGCTTCCGCGACTCCGCGCAGTTCGGCGTCCTCGCCGCCCGGAGTTGTCATTGAAGTGGAAAATGGATCCGGCGGCGCGCCTGGAGCGGGGGTCTCGAGTTGGATCCCGGCAAGCTGGCAGTCGCGCCATTCGCCTTCGGAAAAGGCGCGCGCCAGGCGACGATCATCGCCCTCCGCGAAGGTCCATGCCCGCGCTTCGAGCGCCGCGAACTCCGGCGCATCGGGAAAGCAGGCCCACAACATTCGGCGGGTTTCGAAGCGTTGCGGTTCGAGTCCGGTGAACGACGCGCCGATCCTAGCAACCGCGTCGATCTCGCGGTGGACACCGCTTACGATCAGCGCGCCGCGCAGTCGTCCGAATACAGCCGTTCCAGCACTAACGCCAGCTTTGCCAGCCGCACCAATCGCGCGTTCAATGAGGCCGTCGAATGTCCCGTCGGCGGAATTCGCTGACCGCGAGCCGGCATCCAATTCGACCGTTGCCGCAAGGGTCATCTCGCTATCGAGAGTGCTGTGCGCCAGTGCGTTCTCGACGCTGAGGTAAGCGCCGCCATCATTGACGATTACCGCCGGGCCGCGAAAACTTAGGCTGCCGCCACTCGAACTAACCGCAAATTCGAGCGGGCCAAGGCGCATCTTTCCGCCCTCGCGGGTCGGCGTACCCTCGCCGGTAAACAGCGCGGCGCAACAATGATCGAACAACATCACGATGCGCGCGCCCGCGGCGCCGGAACCAAAATCGAAGCTCGCCATGCCGCCAATTCTCGCCGCGGGATCATAGAACTCGATTCCGACCCGCACTGGCGGCGCGACTGGCGAAGCGGGAGCCTTGCGCGCGACTGGCGCTGGCGCGATGCGATCGATTGCGATCGCTTTGTTGCCAGGCGCCTCTACGAACCTGGCCACGCCATCTGGTGAACGCAGGAACCCCTCGGCTAGCGCCTCCAAACCGCGCTTGCGAATCGCGCCCGCGAGCCGCACCGCCACCGACATCTCCAGCTGCAGGGCATCGATAACCCCGCGCGCACCGAGTCGGGCGAGCCGCCGCAACGCATCTATTTCGCTTGCCGCGTGCCGTTCAGTGAACGCTTGCAACAGGTTTTGACTGGCGCCGCCAGGATAGCGCAGGCCGAAAGTCGGGATGATGCCCGCAGCGCCGAGCCGCACAAAAAGCGCCGCGACCGTTCCGTTGATAAATTCGTCGCTAGCCGATACGTGCGCTCCTGCAGGCGGGCGCAGCCGTCCATTGGTTTGACGCAGGCCCAAGCCGAAATCGATGCGCGGCTCGATCACGTTCCATCCATGAATGAGGAGCACGGTGGCCCGGCCATGACGATCGACGATTCGGGTAGCGCGATCCGCAATCAAATCGAGCATCCATGGCGCCCGTGCGGCCAGCTGCGAAAGCCGGTTGCAGTCGATTTCATTGCGATCCATGCCGGCGTTGATCAACGCGGTAGCGCCAAACCGATTGGCTAGGTCGCGGGTAATTCCAGCGGTTTCGAGATCGTTGACCTTCGGGTGCAGCGTGGTTCGCGACGCCGCGCCGGCGCGGCCTCCATGCGGTGCGATGAGCAAAATCGGCGCGTCGCCCTCGATCACTTCGAGCCAGGAAGCCGAATCGATCTCAATCGCCGGAATTGCCATCTGGAATCAGAGGATCCGGCGGGTGGCAACGCGGACCGGATGCGCGTGCAGTGCGAATGACATTACGAAGTAGTAAACGACGAAGGCGAGCGACGTGTAAAGCAGCAGGTCGCTGTGAGCAGGCAGCATCGGGAGCATGGCTGCGGTCGCGACTCCCCAGATTGCTGCGAGCGAGAGCGTCAGCGGGCGCATCCGTTCCGTCCGATTCGGGTAGATATACTTGATCGGCACGAAGACCATCAGGGCGAGAATCGCGACGATGGTTGCATTAACGACGGGTGCGAGACCGAGGCAAAAGAGGTAGAGAGCCACGAGATTCCAGTATGACGGGAAGCCGCGAAAATAGTTGTCCTCGGTTTTCGCGTCGGTGCGGCTGAAGCCGTAGGCGCTCGCGATCATCACGAATGCCGCGACCGCCTCGCCTCCGACGCCGTCTGGAAGGATCTTGGCGCGCAGCATCAGGAATACCGGCGCGGCGACGTACGTCAGGTAATCGACGATGTTGTCCAGCAGCGCGCCGTCGAAGTAGGGGATGCGTTCGCGTACCCGCAAGGCGCGCGCGATAGGCCCGTCGCTCGCGTCGATCGCGACCGCAATCGCCATCATCGTGAAGGCGCCACGCCAGTCGCCGCGTGCGATATAGCTAAACGCCAGCAGCCCCGCGACTGCGCCCAGCGCCGTGTAAAGGTGTACCGCCCATGCGCACCCGGTCAGAAATCGCGACTTCGACATCGGCGCAACCGGGCCGCGCAGCCGCTCAGGCCTCCGGCTTCAGATCGCGCGGCCCGAAATAGTCTTCGAGGATGGTCATGAAAGGTCCGCACGAACGCCGCCGCTTGACGTGCGCGAGCGCTTCGTCGAGCGACATCCCGCCATGTGCGCGCAGGTAGGCGATCGCCAGCGTGGGTGCTCGGTTGAGCCCGGCGTTGCAATGAAGATAGACGCGTTCCTGGG
>Ga0302325_10007853_pt1 | contig 23557 bp, 18 predicted proteins | sample Palsa_T0_2_FD_201948 | JGI IMG/M metagenome (GOLD analysis project Ga0302325, IMG submission 201948) | Peat permafrost microbial communities from Stordalen Mire near Abisko, Sweden - Palsa_T0_2 | ecosystem: Environmental > Terrestrial > Soil > Palsa > Peat permafrost | place: Sweden: Abisko... | reverse complement strand
ACCGCGACCGCGTCGGGGCTTCGCGCGGCCCGCGCCTCCACCAGCTCGTGCAGGGTCATCTCCGAGGGGAACTCGGCGGCCGTGTCGTTGAAGCCGGTGATGACCTCGGCCCGTTCGGCGGCGCCGAGGATCTCCGCGTCGTCGACGCACGCATCAGGGTCGGCCAGCAGCCGCGTGAGCAGGGCGGTGAAGTGCGCCGCGAGCCTGGCGACGGTCGCGGGCTCGAACAGATCCGTGTTGGCGATGAACAGCCCGTCCATTCCCGCGTCGTCCTCGGTGATGTACAGCTCGAGATCGAAGCGCGTCGCCCACGACCGCAGCCCGAAGCCCTCGACCGCCAGCTGCGCGGGCACAGCCCCCAGCGCCCCGTGCCGGTAGTTCTGCATCGCGAACAGCACCTGAAACAGCGGCGGGCGGGAGACGTCCCGCGGCGGGTCGAGCCGTTGGACCAGCCTCTCGAACGGAAGTTCCTGGTGGTCGTAGGCGTCGGCCGCCGCCTCGCGGACCCGGCCGAGCAGCGCCGCGAAGGACGGGCGGCCGGACAGGTCGGCGCGCATCGTCAGCAGATTGACGAAGCATCCGACCAGCGGCTCCAGTTCCGGCAGCGGGCGGCCCGCGACCGGGGAGCCGACGGCGAAGTCGTGCTGGGCGGCGTAGCGCCCCAGCAGCACCTGGAAGCCGGCCAGCAGCACCATGTACGGGGTCGCGTCGCGCTGCCGGGCGAGGTCGTGCACCGACCGCGTCAGGGTCCGGTCGAGGCGGAAGCCGTGCGCCGTCCCGCCGTAGGTCTGCTCGGCCGGGCGCGGCCGGTCGGTGACCAGATCGAGCGTCGGCAGCGCGGCGAGCCGGCGCTCCCAGTAGGCGAAGTCACCGTCGGCGGCGCCGGGCGCCCCGTCCCGTTGCCTGATCGCGTAGTCGCCGTACTGGACGGGCAGCTCGGCGAACCCGGGCGGCCGCCCGCCGCGCCGGGCTTCGTAGAGCGCGAACAGGTCGGCCAGCAGGATGTCGGCCGACCAGCCGTCGCAGGCGATGTGGTGCACGGCCAGCGCGAGCACGTGATCGTCGTCGGCCAGCCGCACCAGCGTCGCACGGGCCACCGGGCCGGTCGCGAGGTCGAAGGGTTCTGCGATCGCGGCGCCGACGAGGTCCTGCGCCGCGTCGGCCGACCCGGCCGACAGGACGCGCAGCGGCAGCCGCGATCCGTCCGCCGCGCGCACCCGGACCTCGGGGCGCCCGTCATCCCCGGCCGGATAGCGCATCCGCAGCGCCTCATGCCGGTCGGCCACGTCGCCCAGCGCAAGCCCGAGCGCGTCCGCGTCGAGCGCTCCGCGCAGCCGCAGCGCCACCGGGATCGTGTGCGCGGCCGAGCCCGGGACCAGCTGTTCCATGAACCACAGCCGCTCCTGCGCGAAGGACAGCGGCGGCGCCGCCCCGGCTGCCCGCGCCCGGATCGTCGCCACCGCCCCCCGGCCGCGCAGCCGCTGGGCGAGCAGGGCTTGCTTGGCGGCGGAGAGCTGTCTGGCGGTGGAGACGTCCGTCATGCGACAACGGTAACGAAATATCCGACTATCGGCTAGTAATAAACTTGCTAAGAACTGAAAGAACATGACCATGATTCATCGATGACAGGCATCAGGTGCCTAGCGCGGGTAGGCGCGCGAGCACATGGAGGGGTTGTCACCTCATATGCCCGTATATTACAGTCACTACTTCGAACAGTTCTTGCGCAAGAATTGAGCAATAATTGCGCAAGATTGCTACAAGCGCTGTTGGGGATGAGCGAGATCATGCCGGAAGCAAGCCAGTCCGAGCGGCCCGCGCACCGCCTGGCCCTCAGCCCGGCCGTCAGGGCGCGCCGCGACGGCCTGTGGCTCCCAGCCCAGCTCGCCATCGAGGACTGGTCAGAAATCGGCCTGCAAATAGCCGCCATCGGCGACTCATCGGCCTGGTGGCTCGGCGACTGGCTCGTCTACGGCAAAAAGAAGTACCCCGACCGCTACAAGCACGCCATCAGCGCGACCGCACTCGACTACCAGACCCTCCGCAACTACGCCTGGGTCTGCCGCCAATTCCCCATCCACCGCCGCCACCCCGCGCTCAGCTTCCAGCACCACGCCGAGCTCGCCTCGCTCACCCCCGACCAGCAAGACGAATGGCTCGACAAGGCAGAGGCGCTCGATTGGTCGCTGCACGCCCTCCGCCGCCAGCTCAAGGCCGGCGCCGTCGGCCGGCGCAAGCGAAGCGACGACCAGCTCACCCTCAACCTCCCGGCAACCCACACCCAGCAAGAACGCTGGCGCCTGGCCGCCACCGCCAGCGGCGCCGATATCGAGAAATGGATCGTCAAGACCCTCGACGACGCCGCCGAGAACCTCGCGGAGGAAACCACCAGTTGACGTGGCGGGCGCGGTTGCTCAGGCGACTAGTGGACTCCGGTGCGGGTGGGGGCGGTGGGGCAGGCGCTGGCCTCGGCGCGGCGCTTGCGGGCTAGGCGTCTGCGGTAGGCGAGGCTGGAGAGGCCGGCCAGGATCGCGGCGCCGCCGAAGCCGAACAGCGTGACGTCCTGCAGGCCGGCCGTGCCGCCGCCGCCGGTCTGGGGCGCGCCGACCGGGTAGTACCGGGTGGGCGCGGCCGTCGCGTGGTGGGTCACCCGCGGCGTCGGCTTGGCGGTGGCCGACGGGGTCGCGGTGGGCCGACGGGTCGGGGTGGTGGTCACGGTTGCCCGGGCGGTCGGCGCGGCCTTGGCGGTGGACGACGCCTTGGCGCTTGAGGTCGGGGTGTCGGTTGGCCTGGCGGTCGCCGAACTCTTGCCGGTGCTGCCGCCGGACGAGGGCGAGGGCGTCCGCGACGCTCCGGCCGAGGCGGTGCTGGTGGTGACCCCCGGAGTCGGCGTGAAGACGGACGGCACCGTCGAGGAGGGCGATCCGCCGCCGGAGCAGGCGGCGATCGCGACCGCCAGCAGAGCGGCGCCGGTGGTCGCGCGGCCGGCCCGGAGCAGGCCCGGCCGGGTCATCGCGGGCCAGGTCAGGGAGGTCTGGACGAGGTCAGGAGGGGTCTCAGCGGGCCAGGGCGGGGAAGGGCGGGTCTGCTGTGGACGGATCGGAGCAGGGCAACTCGCGTCGGGCACGGTCAGGCGCACCTTCATGAAGCCTCCTCGGATGACCGGCGGGCAATGGCGTGGCGCTACCCATCTGAGCATGTGCCAACCGAACCGCCAGTGAAAGAGCGAACGGGCAGACATCTCGCGGCCGTTCCGGCCGGCCGGCATAATTCCAGGTGCCGACGGGTGTGACGTTCGCATAGACGGCCATATATCGCGACGCCCGCGATCGAGCCGGCGGACGGGCAATGGCGTGTTTTCCATTAGGACATTAGGCTACGCGAGTAGCACCTCTTACGGAAGACGACCGGAAAGGGACGGCATTGGGCCGCTGGCCGCGTATTGGCGGACTGCGCGTGGTCATGTCGTGGCCGGACAGCCAGTTCGCCCCCGCCCCGGTGCTGCCCGGGCGGGCCAGGATCAGGCTGACCGGACTGGCCGGGACCGCGCTGCTGCTCGGCGGCGCGGTCGCGATCGGCGTCGCGGTGCTCGCGCAGCAGCACGCGCCGTCGCCGGCCCCGGCCGCGGCGGGGACGGTCGGCCCGGCCGCGCCGAAGGAGCCGTCGCTGCGGCGCTCGACCCCGGTATCCGTCGCCATTCCGGTCATCGGCGTGCGATCGCCGCTGCTGCGCCTCGGGCTCAACCCCGACGGCACCATCCAGGTGCCCGACCTCAGCACCAGCGCCGACGAGGCAGCCTGGTACAAGAACTCGGTGACACCGGGTCAGATCGGCACCGCCGTCATCGAGGGTCACGTGGACAGCGCGGTCGGCCCGGCCGTCTTTTACCGGCTGGGCGCGCTGCACCCGGGCGATCATATTGACGTGACGCTGGCCGACGGAATGACGGCGGTCTTCCGGGTCACCGGCGTGCGCGAATACGCAAAGGCCGATTTCCCGACGGAAATGATCTACGGCCGGACCAATTACGCGTCCCTAAGGCTCGTCACCTGCGGCGGGACGTTTGACCCCGGCACCGGCCATTATCTTAGCTCGGTGGTGGTATTCGCCTCGCTGGTCTCATCGGAACGCTCGGTAATGGGCTGATCAGGCGGAGCCACGGGACCGTTCGGGATCAATGAGGGCAGCAAGCGGGGCATCGGCGCGGCCGCCCTCGGCCGGTCGTCGCGGCGACGGTCGATCTTCACCAGGGCCGGCAGCGCGAGCAGACCGCAGAGCAGGGTGGGCACGCCGCCGACCACGAGCGACCAGCGGGCCCCGGCCTCCTGGCCGACCCAGCCGACGATCGGCCCGCCGATCGGGGTCGAGCCGAGCCAGGCCAGACCCCACAGCGCCATCACCCGGCCGCGCATCTCCGGGGTGGCGGCGAGCTGCAGCACCGTCTTCGCCATCGAGTTGAACGTGATCGAGCCGTACCCGACGAACAGCAGCGCCGCCAGCTCGAGCGGCATCGACGGCGCGACCGCGGCCACCAGGATCGCGATCCCCCAGCCGATCGAGGCCAGGCAGAGCGCGCGTCCGCTCGGCCGCGCCCTGGCCGCGGAGACCAGGCCGCCGGCCACCGCGCCGACCCCCATGACCGAGGCCATTACCCCGTAGGCGGCGGCGCCGCCGCCGAACACGTGGCTCGCCATCAGCGGCAGCGACACCTGGAACTCCCAGGCCAGGGTGCCGACGACGGCGATCATGATGAGCGGGATGAGCAGCGCCGGGGTCGACCTGACGTAGCGCAGGCCCGCCCGGATCTGGCCGGGCTGCTTCGACGCGGGCCTGGCCGGGTACAGCGCGGCGGTGCTCATCAGCATCAGCGACAGCAGGACGGCGCCGAACGAGACCGCGTTGAGGGCGAAGCACAGGGTCAGGCCGATCGCCGCGAGCACCCCGCCGATGGCGGCGCCGAAGACCCGGGCCATGTTCATGGCGACCGAGTTCAGCGTCACCGCGTTGGCGAGGTTCCCCGGCGGGACCATCTCGGAGATGAACGCCTGCCGGGCGGGGTTGTCGAAGACGTTGACGAAGCCGAGCGCGATCGCGAGCAGGTAAACGCTCCACAACCGGATCTCGTGGGTGCCGGTGAGCACGGCGAACACGGCCGCCAGGAGGCCGGCCGAGGTCTGCGTGACCAGCAGGATCCGGCGCTTGTCCCTGCGATCGGCGAACAGGCCGCCGGCCTGGCCGAAGATCAGGATCGGGAGGAAGCGGGCGGCGGTGGTGAGCCCGAGCTGCGTCCCGCTGTGCGTGAGGTCGAGCACCAGGAACGACTGCGCGATCGTCTGCATCCAGGTGCCGATCACCGAGATCAGCTGGCCGAAGAAGAACAGCCGGTAGTTGCGGTGGTGGAAGGACGACGTCATCTGGTGCCACGCGGCTGTCACGGCTTTGCCGGCTCCGATCCCGTCTGGTTCTCCTCGGCCGGGTACAACGTTACCTCTGCTAAGGATGTTCCACTAGGGCGGGTGGCAGATCGGATCCCGGCATTTCCATTAGCACGTGATATAAGTACCTTATGGAAAGTTCGAGCGGAGCCGTCGGAACCGTGACTGCCGACGGGCTGGCGGCCGCGCTCACGGTCGACCTGGAGCGGATCATGGGGCTGTTCCGTTCCCTGACCGAGCCGGGCGGCCTGTCGCTGACCGCCGCCGCCACGCTGGCCGCGATCGAGCGGTTCGGACCGCAGCGGCTGACCGCGCTCGCCGCCCGCGAGGGGGTCACCCAGCCGGCCATGACCCAGCTGATCAGCAGGCTCGAGGATGCCGGCCAGGTCCGCCGGGAGTCCGACCCCGACGACGGACGGGTCGTGCTGGTCACGATCACCGACCAGGGCCGGGCGACGCTCGCGCACCGCCGGGATTCCCGGGCCACCCGCCTCGGGCTCATCCTCGCCCAGCTCAGCCCCGACCACCTGGCCGCCCTCGACGCCGCCCGGCCCGCGCTCGCCGCGCTGGCCGGCGTCCCCCGCGCCGACGACCCGGCCCGCAGCACACCGCACTGAGGAGAACCACTCGATGAGCGACCCCCACGCTCCCGCCGCCAGCCCGTTCAAGCAGCCCAAGGCCGTGTTCGCGGTGGCCTTCGCCTGCGTCGTGTCGTTCATGGGGATCGGGCTGGTCGACCCCATCCTGCCCGCGATCTCCAACCAGCTGCACGCCTCGCCGAGCGAGACCACGCTCCTGTTCACGTCGTACCTCGTGGTCACCGCGGTCGCGATGCTGTTCACCAACTGGGTGTCGAGCCGGATCGGCGCCAAATCGACGATGATCGCCGGGCTGGTCCTGATCGTGGTGTTCGCCGGGCTGGCGGGCTCGTCGGGCTCGATCCGCGAGATCATCGAGTTCCGGGCCGGCTGGGGCGTCGGCAACGCGCTGTTCATCGCGACCTCCCTCGCGGTCATCGTCGCGTCGGCGTCGGGCGGCTTCGCGGGCGCCATCGTGCTCTACGAGACCGCCCTCGGCCTCGGCATCGCGGTCGGCCCGCTGGTCGGCGGCACGCTCGGCGAGGTCTCGTGGCGCGGCCCGTTCTACGGGGTGTCGGTGCTGATGGCGATCTCGCTCTGCGCCACCGTGGTGCTGGTCGACAAGACGCCGAAGCCGCCGACCAAGACCAGCCTGTCGGCGCCGTTCAAAGCGCTGCGGCACCGCGGCCTGCTCACGATGGCGCTGACCGCGCTCTGCTACAACTGGGGCTTCTTCACGATCCTGGGCTACGCGCCGTTCCCGATGGAGCTGTCGCCGATCAAGCTCGGCCTGGTGTTCTTCGGCTGGGGCATCATGGTCGCGGTGTTCGCGGTGTTCGGCGCGCCCTGGCTGCAGCGGCGGCTCGGCATCGCCCGGACCATGTACGCCAACCTGTTCATCTTCGCGCTGATCAGCCTCGGCATCGCGATCTGGACGCTGAACAAGCCCGCGCTGATCATCCTCGTGATCGTCTCCGGCATCGTCTGCGGCGTGAACAACACCGTCACCACGCAGGCGGTGATGACCGTGTCGCCGGTCGAGCGGCCGGTCGCCTCGGCCGCCTACAGCTTCGTCCGGTTCATCGGCGGCGGCCTCGCCCCCTACGCGGCCGGGCGGCTCGTCCTCGCCTTCAACATCCACGTGCCGTTCTACATCGGGGCGGGGGCGATCCTGCTCGGCATCGTCATCCTGTCGACCGGGCACAAGCTGCTCGGCGAGGCCGAGCGGACCCAGGCCGCGGCCGCCGCATCGGCGGTCGCGCACGGCCCGTCGTCACCGGAGGCGGCGGCCGAGGTCGAGCTGGAAGCCGAGGAGAAGGCCGACGCCCTCTCCGGCGACGCCGACTGAGGGACGGGGCTCCCGGAGGAGCTGCCAGCCAGCGGTCTGCCGGTCAGTGACCAAGGCCCGCGCCAAGGTCCCTGAGCTTGGCGCGGATCTGGTCAGCCTGCGGATGGCGGAGGTCCTCCAAGATCGCGAGGGCTTCTTCCCAGGACATGCGAGCCTCCTCCGGTTTTCCGGCGGCGTGGCAGGTGTCGCCGAGGTGGCCGAGAGCGTCGGCCGCGGCCCAGCGGCTGCCGGCCTTGCGATGCAGTTCGATTGCCTGCCGGTAGCAGGCGGTGGCTTCGGCGTGCTGGCCTACCTGCTGGTGGGCATATCCGAGGCTGTCGAGCGCGCTGGCTTCTCCTTCCGCGAAGCCGAGGTCGCGGAACAGGTCGAGAGACTGCTCACAGTGGCTGAGCGCCTGCTGGTGGTCCCCGACTACGGCGTTGAGCCAGCCGACCGAGTTGAGGGCTTGGGCCTGGCCGGGCCGGTCGCCGGCGGCTGTGTACGACTTCAGCGCCTGCTGGGCGTGGCTCAGGGCCTCGCCGTCGCGCCCCTGATGGCTCAGCGTGATGGCCAGTGAGTTGTGCACGTAGGCCTGGCCGGCGTGGTCCCCGCGCTCATTGTGGATGCTCAGTGCTAGTCCCAGATGGGCGTGAGCATCCTCGTAGCGGCCGATTCTGGCGCTGGCGTAGCCGAATCGCTGGTGGGCGAAGGCCTGGGCCTCCCGGTCGCCGAGCCGCTCCGTGGCGGCCAGGGCGATCTGCTCCGTGACAGCCCAGTCGTGCCAGCGGCCCCGCATGTCGAGGAATTTTGACAGCGCCCACGCGAGCTGCCACGCATGAGTATCGAAGCCGGCCTCCAGCGCCCGTCCGGTGGCGGCCATCAGCACTAGGCGCTCGGCCTCGAACCAGGCCAGGGCGTGCCCGGCGTCGCTGATGCGCTCCGGCTGCACGCCCTGCTTGAGCGCGGCCAGCGTGAGCGGCCTGCTGGTGGGACGCAGCTGCAGCGCTGCCGAGTGAGCCGTATGCAGGTAATGATCAAGCATCCGGCGAGTGGCCGCGCGCCGCTCGACCCCCCTATCGGCCGACTGCGTCAGCTCAGCGGCGTACGCGCGGAGCAGGTCGTGGCAGGAGAACCGGCCCGGAACGTGCTCGGCCAGCAGGTGCGCCCTGGTCAGCGCGCCGAGCCCCCGGCGTCCTTCGTCCAGCGGCAGGCCGGCCATGCTGGCCGCGGCAGGGGCGCTGATGTCAGGTCCGGCATGCAGTCCGAGCAGCCGGAACAGCCGCGCCGCAGTGGGGTCGAGCTGGTCGTAGGACCAGGAGAGCACGGCCCGGACATTCGCGGTCGCGTGTCCGGCGTCCAGCGCGTCCAGCCGGTTGCGGGCATCGCGCAGATCGGCGGTCAGTGCTGCCAGCGAGAGCCATGGCTGGCTGTAGGTGCGAGCGGCGGCGATGCTCAGCGCCAAGGGCAGGCGTGCACACAGTTGGATCAGCGTGCCCGCGGCGCGGGGGTCGTCGGCGACGCGTTCCGGGCCAAGGCGGCGGCTCAGCAGTTCCCGCGCCTCGGCGTCGGTGAGCACATCCAGGGTGAGCGGTGACGCGCCGTCGGTTGCAACCAGGCTGGTGAGCTGGCTGCGGCTGGTGACGATGACCAGGCAGCCAGGGCTGGCGGGCAGCAGCGGCCGGACCTGATCGACGTCGCGTGCGTTATCAAGCAGCACCAGCATCCGCTTGCCGACCAGGAGGCTGCGGTACAAGCCCGCCTGCGCGTCGAGGCCCGCCGGAATCCTGGCTGCTGGCACTGCCAGGGCGTCAAGGAAGAGCCTGGTGGCCTCAACCGACGTCATCTGCGGCCCGGCCGGATCGAAACCGCGCAGGTTCACATACAGCTGCCCGTCAGCGAACTGCTCGGCTACCTGGTGCGCGAAATGCAGGGCCAGTGTGGTCTTGCCGATCCCGGCAGTCCCGTCGATGACCGAGATGACCGTCGCCTGGCTCGCCTCGGCTGCCTCAGCGGCCAGCGCCCCGAGCGCCTTGAGCGCCTCGGCCCGGCCGGTGAAATGCCGCGTGGCAGCGGGCAGCTGCCTGGGCACCACCTTCTCCTCACCGGTCGCCGGACCGCTGCGGCCCGGGGCAGCCGGGCTGAGCGCCGCCGACGCGGAACCGGATGGCTCGGCGCCCGCAGCGAGCAGGAGCTCGCTGTCGGCCGCCAGGATCCGCTGGTGCAGGAGCCTGAGCTCAGGACCGGGATCGATGCCAAGCTCGCCCGCCAGGACGTGCCGCACGTCCTGGTAGACGGCGAGGGCGTCGGCCTGCCGGCCGCTGCGGTACAAACCCAGCATCAGCTGCGCGTGGAATTGCTCCTGCAACGGGTGAGCCGTGACCAGCTGGCGCAGTTCCGCCAGCACCTCACCCGGCCGGCCCAGGTGCAGATCCGCGTCGATCCGCGTGACCAGCGCTTGCAGCCGCCGGTCCTTGATGGCGGGCACCTCGCGGTCCCGCAGCAGTTGCGAAGGGACGTCGGCCAGCGGCTCGCCTCGCCACAGCCCGAGCGCCTCCCGCAGCAGGATGGCGGCCTGCGCCCAGGTTCCGGCGGCGGCGGCCGCATGACCGCGCGCGGCAAGCGCGCTGAACTCGCGGACGTCGAACTCGCCGTCATCGACCCTGATCAGGTAACCAGGTGGCCGCGTCTCGACTAGGCCGGCACCGGACGGTCCCAGCGTCGAGCGCAGGCGCTGAACGGCACTGTGGACCGCGCCCCGCGCGCCTGCGGGCGGCCGGCCTTCCCACAGCACCTCGGCGAGAGCGTCCAGGCTGACCACTCGCCCTGCTCCCAGCAACAGCGCCGCCAGCAACACACGTTGCCGGGGGGCGGACACGGACACATCTCGTGTGCCGTCACGGACTACTAGCGTCCCGAGCAGACCGAATTCCACGCCCATTACCCCTTCCCGGCAATCTGCGCGCTGTGACCGAGGTGCCAGCGGATCGCGGTCGCACCGCGGACACGCCCGCAGCGAACCCGGTGCGGTGAGCCATCAGTGAGCCATAATTCTCGTCCTGACGGCAGTTCGTGAGCTTTTGATGGCATTGTGACTGATGCTATTTGCTATTCACGCCCGATTTGCGAGGTTCTCAGTGTCGCGGCGTCACGCCTGAGCGGATCGGAGGGATTCGTCCAGTAATGACCATCCCAGAGATTGACACGCTCCGAGGGTCCTCCTCTGCCCGCTCCCGCCGAATAGCCAAATTTGCCGCCGAGCCTGCACGCCAACCCGGCCAAGAACTGCTCAGAATGCAGGAGTGGCCGCTGCTCAGCCACGTCGAGCTGCGAGCTCTGCCCGGGTCCGTGCGCTCCGCCCGGCTGCATACCACGAGCATCCTCCACCGGTGGGGCCTGGGAGGCCTCGCCGACACAGCAGAACTGCTCGTCTCCGAGATCATCACCAACGCAGTGCGCGCATCAACCCCTATTGTGCGTCAGCAGCGCGAGACCGGGCAGGCACCGGGCGCGCAGCTGCTGCGATTCTGGCTCACCTCGGACCAGCGCAGCGTCCTGATCCAGGTATGGGACAGCAATCATCACGGTCCCGTACGTAAGTACGTGGGGTCAGACGCCGAGGCTGGGCGCGGGCTGCTGCTTATCGAGACCCTCAGCGCACAGTGGGGTTGGTATGCGCCGGACGGGCAGGGCGGAAAGATCGTCTGGGCCGTGTGCGCCTACTTAATTCAAACCCGTCATCTCGAACGGTCCCGTGCTTCGCCCTGCCCGCCGGATTACCCCGGGCGCCCGGGGTACCCGGGCGGGCCGCCAGCGCGGGACCTCACTGGGGCGCCAGGTGGCGGGCCAGGAACGCCAGCGAAGGCGGCTCCTGCGCGGTGAAGAACGAGCTGTCGTGGCAACCGTTGGAGAAGCTCACCTCGGGGGGCACGCCCCCGGTGCGCTTGGGCAGCGCGCGGGCGAGCGCCTGCACGCCGGGGTAGAACGGGTCGCCGAAGCCGGCCGCGACGCGGACCGGGACGCGGGCGAGCGCGGCCGCGTGCGTGACCGCGTCGTCGGCCGCGAAGTCGGCCGCCGACGCGTACGCGCCGGCGTTGGCCGCCCGCGCCTGGGCGTAGCTGGTCCAGATGGCCGGGCTGATCGCGGCGGCCGCGGTGATCAGGTCCGGGCGCTTCTCCGCCAGCAGCAGGGCGCCGTAGCCGCCCATCGAGACGCCCATCACGCCGACGCTCCGCGGGCCGCCGCCGAGGCCGCGCCGCCGGCACAGCGGGATCAGCTCGTCGGTCAGCATCGCCTGCGGGTTGTCGCCCGGGTGCGGATTCCAGTACCCGGTGCCGCCGTCGACCGTCACCAGGGCCATCGGGGGCAGCGGCGCGCCGCCGACCCGGAGCGCCAGCGCCTGGGCCGGCGACAGGCCGAACAGCGCGTTAACGTGGCTGTCGCCGTAGCCGTGGAGCATGATCACCAGCGGCAGCCGCGCGCCCGGCCGGTGCCGGGGCGGGTAGCCGATCGTGTAGCCGACGGCGCGGTTCCTGGCCTGCGAGTAGAAGGTGCCGGACTCTCGCGGGCCGGGCGGGGCGTAGGACTTGAGGTCCGGTGCGGCCACCGAGCACGCCCCGTCGATCGCGTCGAGCTCCCCCTTGCCCGGCAGGTTGCCCCGGCTGATCAGCTCGGCCCCGCCCAGGCCGGCCGCCGCCGCGACCGCCACCCCGGCCAGGCCGTAACCGAGGAAGCGCCGGCGGGACGCGGGCGCCATCAGGCCCGCGCCCGTCGCAGGCCGCGGACCGCCATCCGGGCCGCCTGCGCCGCCACCGCGAGCGCCAGCGCCAGCAGCGCGATGACCGTCGCGTTGACGGAGCCGATGCTGATCCCGGCCCGCAGGCCGGGGTTGGGCCCGACCCTTTCGGTGAGCCAGACGCCGAAGCAGACGACGAAGGCCGCCATCGTGGTACAGCCGAGGAGGCCGAGGCAGGCCTCGAACGCCGCGACCCGCGGCGACAGCCGGACCCGCCGCACCAAGGCGGTCGCGCTGGCCACGGTGATGGCGAGGACGAACGGGCTGAGCGCCATCCAGGCCCGCTCGCTGGCGGGCAGGGTGAAGAAGAGCGCCGGGTGGCCCCAGTACGAGGTGACGGAGAGAGTAAGCGCCCAGATGAACGCGGCCAGGCCGCTGGGGATAAGCGCGTGATGGCCGCCGGTGCCGAGCCAGTTGTTCTCGAAGTGCCGGCCGCCGGCCAGCAAGACGGCGAGCGCGGCCGCCAGCACGATGGCGGGCCTGATCAGCCTCGCCTCGCGTTCCCGGGCGATCCGGCCGGCCACCGTGACCAGGACCGGGAGCGCGGCCAGGACGGCGAGGACGAGCAGCGCCAGCATCGAGTAGGTCGCGAAGACGGCGAGGAACGTGTCGTCGGCGGGAATCTGCGCGAGACGCCGGCCCGGCGACGTCCCGTGGTCTTGGTCGAGGGTGCGGATAAGCGCCGACCACTGCCAGTTGATGAGGAGCTGCGACCACAGCGCGGAGGCCAGCACCAGGAAGGCGCCAAGCGCGCAGCTGAACGAGCCCAGGCTGGCGCTGACCTGACGCTGGCGGGCCTGCTCGAGCAGCGGGCCGGCCCCGCCGCCGGCCGTCGGGAGCGGCAGCGGGAAGCCGGCCAGGCCGACGTCGGCCAGCCTGGCCCGGATGCCGCCCCGGGCCACGTCGAGGGAGCGCCTCGGCGAGCGCGGCCGTTCGGCTATGTCGGCTATCAGGAGCTCGGTGAACTCGGGGCCGTAGCGGTCCCGCCATGCCCGGGGGTACCAGCGCAGCAGGCGGCCGGCCCGGCGGCGGGCATCGTCGGCGTCGCCCGCAGTCAGGTTGGCGGGCTGATCGGCCGGGCTCACGCGGTGCCCCAGTAGGGGGCGGACCAGTTGACCGCGAGTCGGCGCAGGCCGACCTCGGTCACCCGGGCCTGCGCGGCCAGGTGCGCCTTGAGCGCGGTCGCGCCCGCGGTCGTGAGCTGGTACGGCCGTCGGCGGTCGTGCGCCTCGAGCGCCTCGATCAGGCCCTGGGACTCGAGGCGCGCGAGCGCCTCGTACAGCGTGCCGGGCGCGAGGCGCACCCCGGCGAACTCCTCGACGTCCTTGGTCAGCGCGTACCCGTGCTTAGGCCCGTCGGCCAGACTGGACAGGATCAGCGTGGCCGGCCCGGCATACCTCCCGAACCCGGCCAGCGCGGCTGCGTCCGCTCGCTCGCTGGCATCACGTTTCGCCATGCGGCCGACTATACATCGGGATCCGATATACCGGAAGCCGATACAAAATTCCATCGGCGCCAGGCACCCGACTGAGCTTCCGCGCCCCGCGCCTGTCGGCTACGCCATCGACCTGGGCCGCGGCCTGTCACCTACGCCATCGACATCGCCTATTGGTGTCGCTGGCGTAGGTGACAGGTGGGCTTTGGGCTCGGGGCGGGGCGGGGCGCCTAGACCTGGGCGTGCGTCTCCACGGCGGTGACGATCTCGGCGATGGCCTCGTCGATCGGCACGCCGTTGCGCTGGGCGCCGTTGCGGTAGCGGAAGGAGACCGCGCCCGCGGCCACGTCCTCGTCGCCCGCCAGCAGCATGAACGGGACCTTCTGCTTCTGGGCGTTGCGGATCTTCTTCTGCATCCGGTCGCTGCTGTCGTCGATCTCGACCCGGATCCGCTGCGCGCCGAGCCTGGACGCGACCTCCTCCAGGTACGGGACGTGCGCGTCGCTGATCGGGATGCCGGTCACCTGGACCGGGGCCAGCCACGGCGGCAGCGCGCCCGCGTAGTGCTCGATGAGCACGCCCATGAACCGCTCGATCGAGCCGAACAGCGCCCGGTGGATCATCACCGGTTCCTGCCGGGTGCCGTCCGCCGCCTGGTACTCGAGGCCGAATCGCCGGGGCTGGTTGAAGTCGAGCTGGACGGTGGACATCTGCCAGGTCCGGCCGATCGCGTCGCGCGCCTGGACCGAGATCTTCGGCCCGTAGAACGCCGCGCCGCCCGGGTCGGGCACCAGTTCCAGGCCGGAGGCGGTGGCGACGGAGCGGAGGGTCTCGGTCGCCGACTCCCAGTCCTCGTCCGAGCCGATGAACTTGTCCGAGTCGCCCCGGGTGGACAGCTCCAGGTAGAAGTCGTCCAGGCCGTAGTCACGGAGCAGGTCGAGGATGAAAGAGAGGACCGAGGTGAGCTCGCCCTCCATCTGCTCCTTGGTGCAGTAGATGTGCGAGTCGTCCATGGTCAGGCCGCGCACCCGGGTCAGCCCGTGGACCACGCCGGACTTCTCGTACCGGTAGACGGCGCCGAACTCGAACAGCCGCAGCGGCAGCTCCCGGTACGACCGGCCGCGGGACCGGTACACCAGGTTGTGCATCGGGCAGTTCATCGCCTTGAGGTAGTACTCGCTGCCCTCGAGCTCCATCGGCGGGAACATCGTGTCCGCGTAGTACGGCAGGTGGCCCGAGGTCTCGAACAGGTGCGCCTTGGTGATGTGCGGGGTGTTGACGAACGAGTAGCCCGCCGCCTCGTGCCGCAGCCGCGAGTAGTTCTCCATCTCGCGGCGGATGATCCCGCCCTTGGGATGGAAGACCGGTAGGCCGGAGCCGATCTCCTCGGGGAAGGAGAACAGGTCGAGCTCCGCCCCGAGCTTGCGGTGGTCGCGCCGCTCGGCCTCCTCGAGCAGCTTCAGGTAGTCGTCCTGGGCCGCGCGGGACTCCCAGGCGGTGCCGTAGATCCGCTGCAGCTGCGGGTTCTTCTCGCTCCCGCGCCAGTACGCGCCGGCGTTCCGCATCAGCTTGAACGCCGGGATCTGCCGGGTGGTCGGCACGTGCGGGCCCCGGCAGAGGTCCTTCCAGCGCAGCTCGCCGGTCTTCGCGTCCACGTTGTCGTAGATGGTCAGCACGCCCGCGCCCACTTCGGTGGACGCCTCGTCGTCGGACCCGGCCGAGCCCTTGATGCCGATGAGCTCGAGTTTGAACGGCTCGGCCGCCAGCTCCTCGCGGGCGTCGGCGTCGGTCACCTCGCGGCGGACGAACCGCTGGCCCTGCTTGACGATGTCGCGCATCCGCGACTCGATCAGCTTCAGGTCCTCCGGGGTGAACGCGCGGTCGACCTGGAAGTCGTAGTAGAAGCCGTTCTCGATCGGCGGGCCGATGCCCAGCTTCGCCTCAGGGAACGCCTGCTGTACCGCCTGCGCGAGCACGTGCGCGGACGAGTGCCTGATCACCGACCGGCCGGTCGGCGAGTCGGCCGGCACCGGCTCCACCTCGTCACCGTCCGAGATCACCCAGGACAGGTCGCGGACCTCGCCGTTGACCCGGGCGACGACCACGTCCCGGTCACCGGGGAACAGCTCGCCGGCGGTAGTCCCCGTCGTCACCTCGCGCTCACTCCGCTGAGCCTGGCGGTCGAGCACTTGGACACGGATCTGGGACACGGCGCTGCCTCACGTTGACGTTCGGATAGTGGACGTTCGAATTGATGCCACGATGCTACCGTCCGCAGCACTCGGGCCCGAAGTCGATCCGCCCGCGCCGCGCTACCCGGCGGGCGGGACGCAGGCGGCGGCCGGGTGGTCGTCCGTGAGCTGGCACAGTTCGGCGGTCAGCACGTTGGCCGAGAAGAGGATGGCCCCGCCCGCGGTGGTCGCCGGATGCCGGAGATCGGCCGCGATCTGGCTCCAGGTCAGGCCGGCCAGGACGGTGGGCACGACGCCCGAGCCAAGCTCGATGGCGGTACCGCCGAAGTCGATGAACGGGGTCTGCTCCGGCTTGTCGTACTGGCTCATGACCGCCTGCTCGGCGGCCGTGAACCGCTGCAGCGGCCGATAGCTCTTGGCGCTGCCCGGGTCGGCGGTCGGCTTGACGAGGACGTTGGAGTGGGTCTCGACCGGGGCGAAGGCCAGGTAGCGGCTGGTATAGGACGAGCCGTAGAACGTCCAGCCGTCGATCGGGGAGATGCCCTCGAAATGCGGCGAACGGCTGGTGCGGAGGCCGGAGAACTGGCCGAATCGGCTGAGCGCGACGATCAGCGACCAGCTCTGCGCGACGCAGTAGGGGCAGAATTCGGTGCCGACGTAGAGAACCTCGGGCTTGCCGCCGGAGCTAAGCGGGCTGCCGTACACCACGGTCGGCGCCGAGAGGCCGGCGAAGACCATGATCGAGCTTGACGCCGACGTCCCGGAGGCGCTGGCTGACGGCAGCGATCCCGCGTACGAGCCTTCGCCGCCGGACGCGGACCTGAGCGCGCTCGCCGGGACGGTGGTGACCTCGGTGATCAGGCTCGACAGGGCGGGGTCGGCGGGCCCGTGCGAGCCCAGCCGGAGGCCGGCCACGGTGCCGCCCGCGGCGAGCAGCGCGCAGACGCCGACGACCGCGAGCACGACGCGGCTCCGGCGTCCCAACGGCCAGCTGCGCCGGGGCTTGTCCGGCCCCATCGCGAGGATGTCGCCGTCATCGGGACCCGATCCGAGCATGTCCGTATTTTAGACGCCGGGACGGTCCCCCGGCGGGAGATCGAGGGCCGGCGCGACGTTGCCGAGCGGGCCGCGATGTCCGCCGTGCGGACGCAACTCGAGGTCGGTCAGCGGGCCGCCTCGAAGGCGGTGCCGACCTCGGTCGCCGACGGCCCGGGGTTGAACAGCCCGGTGGTGCCGCTGCCGGCCGAGACCGGCAGCGCGAACCAGGCGTAGCGCTGGACGTAGGGCAGGCCGTCGAGCATCGCCGTCGACGCGGTCAGGAACGCGGCCTGCTGGGCCTCGGTCGGGAAGGTCGGGGTCGGGCCCGCGTAGCTGGTCAGCGCGAACTCGGTCAGCCAGATGGGCAGGTGGTACCGATCGTAGATCGCCTGCAGGTAGCTCTCGAGCTGCTGCACGGCCGGGCCGGTGCTGAAGTCGCCGCCGTACCAGTGCACGGTGATGAAGTTGACCCGGTAGCCGCGGGCCTTGGCGCCGACCATGAACTGGTCCAGCCAGCCGCCCGGGGTCGCCGCGTCGAACGACACGGCCGGGCTGCCGAGCGTCATGCCGGTCGCCTCCAACTGCGGCCAGAGGCTGAGCGCCTGGGCCACCGTCATGTTGGCCTGGCCGCTCTGGTCCGGCTCGTTGAAGCCGAGCAGCACGTCTCCCTCGCTCTTGACCTGGTCCAGGGTGGCGGCGGTGACGTCAGCGGCGCCCCAGATCATCGGGACGAAGCTGGTACTGGCCGGGGCGGTGATACCGCTCGGGGTAGCCGCCCAGTCGTAGTACCAGGACGCCCCGGACGCGGCCAGCTCCGGGCTGACGCCGGTCGCGTCCCAGGTCGCGACCCCCTTGCGCTGGCTGGTCACGGTGACCGGGGCGGCCTTCGGCGGCGACGGCTTGGGCTTGGGCTTCGGCTTCGGCCGGGCCAGGTGAGTCACCAGCGGCACCGGCGGGGCGAGGTGCGGGGCCGGCAGCCGGGGGGCGGCGACGCTCAGCGCGGCCGGCGCGGCCGCCTCGTGCGCGTGGACGGCCGCGAACGTTCCGCCCGCGGCGCACGTCACCAGCGCCACCGACGCCGCGACGAGCTTCGGCTGGACGACGCCGGAGACCTTCAACAGCCGCGTGTGCCGGGCATGCCTGGTCAGCCGGGCCGGCCGGCCGGCCTTGCCCCGGATGCCCCTCCCGCTCCCGCTGGGCGACTGCCCGGCCGGGCCGCCCGCCGCCAGGCCGAGGGTCGCGGCGGCCAGGCCGGCCGGCACCGCGATCAACGGCAGCCCGCCGAGCAGCCGCTCGGCCGGGATCATCTCGGCCGTGTCGGCCAGGCACCACGGGCAGTCCCGGACGTGCCGGGCCAGCCGCTTGCGCCACAGCGGGCTCGGCTCCCGGTCCCACTCGGCCGTCATCGTCGCCAGGCTCGGGCAGGGCGGCACCCGGCGCAGCGCCCGCACCACCGTGCGCGACGTGACCAGCCGCTCCTTCATCCGCGCGACGCGGACGGCCGCGTGCGCGGGCGACAGGTCGAGCGCGACGGCCAGGTCGGCCCGGCGAAGCTTCCCGGCTGCCTCCTGCCACCACAGCGCGAGCACGTGCCCGTCCTCGTCGTCGAGCCAACGGGTGGCCTCGGCCGTCTCCAGGCGCTGGCCCGACAGCCCCAGCCGCTCGATCGTGGTGTCGGCGAAGTCGGGGCTCGGCGCGTCCGACTCCACCGTCGGCGGCTGCGCCAGCCGGTCCCGGTAGGAGTCCCTAACCTGCCTGATCGCGATCGCCACCAGCCACGACCGGAACGCGGCCGGATCCCGCAGCTCGCCCACGCCGCGGACGGCGCGGAACATGGTCTCCTGCACGACGTCGTCGACGTCCGGGTGGCCGTTCATCGCCCGGCCGACGATGTTGTAGACCAGCGGCAAATACGCGGCCGCGAGAACGTCAAGCGCCCGCCGGTCACCGCGCTGCGCGGCGACGACGGTCGCGACGTCCGGGTCGATCTCCGAGGGGATTCGCATCACAACCTAGGAGACACCACCCGTACCCCCGGATAACGGAAAATCCGGAAGACGAAATGTGTTATCCGCCGGCGCCGCCGCGCGTCTCCGGTACGGAGCCAATGCACGCAGGGAGGATGCTGGTGATGTTCGGCCGGAACGGTAAACGACGGCGGGCGCGGTGGTCCGGTGCGCTGACGACGGCGGCGCTGCTGAGCGCCATCATGCTGACGGCGGGCTGCGCCGCCCTGGGCGCGAATAGCGCGGGCACCGCCGCGGCGGGCGGGCAGCGTCCGACAGCCGCGGCCGCGGCGGCCGTTGACGGCGGCGCCACGGCCGCGAAGGCAGCGAAGGCAGCGAAGGCAGCGACGCAGACTCCAAGCGCCCGCTCGGCCACGCCGACGCTGGCCCGGATGCCCTCGGCCACGCCGAAGTCCTCCCCCTCCTCAGCCCCGGCGGCCTCCGAGCCACCCCCTTCGGGGGCCGCCGGCTCCCGGCGTCTGGTGACGTTCGTCAACAAGATGTCGGAGACGATCTGGGTCGCGGCCGCGCCCAACCCGGCTACGCCGCTGGCCGCCACCGGCTGGGTGCTGCCCGCCGGTCAGAGCGTCACCATCACCACCCCGAACAACCTGAACACCCGGTTCTGGGGTCGCACCGGCTGCGTGTTCAACAGCGCGGGCGTCGGCCACTGCCAGACCGGCGACTGCGGCGGGCTGTTCCAGTGCACCGGCTGGGGCACGATCCCGGCGACGCTGGCCGAGGTCAACTTCGACGCCTGGGACAGCCTCGACTTCTACGACGTGTCGATGGTCGACGGCTCCAACCTGCCGATGTACATCAACACCACCAGCTCGTCGGGCGGGACGGTGGACCCGATCAGCTCGGACGGCTGCGTGCCGGCCGGCTGCACCAAGCCGGTCGTCTGCCCGAGCATCCTCGACGTCAAGGTCGGCAGCACCGTCGTCGGCTGCATCTCCGCCTGCGCCAGGCTCGACACCGACCAGCTCTGCTGCCGCGGCCAGTGGTCGTCCCGGGCCGCCTGCGACCCGGCCGAGTGGCCGGTCGACTACGCGGCCGTGTTCAAGCGGGCCGAGCCCTACGCCTACTCCTACGTGGACGACGACGCGACCAGCGTCTTCACCTGCAAGGGCGTCTGCGACTACCGCATTACCTTCGGCATCACCCCCTGACACCCGCCGGGACGGCGCCCGGGTCGCAGCGGGCCCGTCCCGGCGGGGAACAGCGAAGCCTAGAACTCCCGGCGGAAGCGGTCGATCCACTCGGCGGTCGACTTGAAGCCGCCGAACGTGTAGAAGTGCAGCTTCACCACGCCGTGCTTGGCCGGGTCGAGGCCGTCCTGGAGCTCGCGGATGAACTTGTCCGGGCCGGCCTTGCCGAGCAGGTTGGTCATCGAGAAGCCGTACTTCTTGGCGATCGTGGCCGAGGTGGAGACGCCGAGCCTGGAGGCGAACCCGAGCAGCCCCTTGATGCTGGTCGGGCCGGGCACGCCCACTCGGACCGGGAGCTCCACCCCGCGCCGGCGCACCTCCGCCAGCCAGTCGAGCACCCGGTCCACGTCGAACTCGACCTGGGTCAGCACCGCGCCCGGGATCTGCAGCCTCGACAGCGCGGCCGACTTGGCTTCGAGGGCCGACCAGAGCACGTGGACCGGGACCTCGGGGTGGTCGGCCGGGTGGCCGGCGATCGAGACGTGCCGGACGCCGTAGCGCTGGAACACGCCCGACTCGATCAGCGAGAGCGAGTCCTCGTAGGGGCCGTGCGGGACGGCCGGGTCGCCGCCGACCGAGAACACGTTCTCGGCCGCGTCGATCTCGCGCAGCGCCGCCAGGAACTCCGCCAGCATCGCCTCGGACTTGATCCGCCGGGCGGAAATGTGCGGGACCGGGACGAAGCCGAGCCGCTTGACCGCCGCCGCGGCGCCGACCCGCATGGCCAGGTCCTCGTTCTCGAGGAAGGTGACGTGGATTCGCGTGCCCGGCGGTATGACGCCCGCCGCGGCCTCCAGCCGGGAGACGTCCTTGCCGGTCATCTCCATCGAGAAGTCGTCGAGCACAGTTTCCACGTAACGCCCATTTCACGAAAATTCGTAAGTCCTTGTGCTCTCATGTTAGGTCGTCACGTGCGGAAACTTAATCCCTGACGACGAGCACTGGGGCTCACCACAATCGGTCTATAACCCGGTTAGTGGCGTCGGTATCGCGTCCGAGCGTGCGCATCGTAGGGGGCGGGGGCGACGGTGCCGCGGATCCGCGGGAACCCGAGGTCGGCGGCGGGGTCGGAGCCGGGTCCCGGGTGCTCGCCCCACACGACCTCGACCGGCGTCCCCGGCGTCGCGCGCTCGGAGTCGATGAGCGTCAGTGCCAGGATCGTGCCCGCCGGGTCCAGGGTCGCGGTCTGATGGGTGAGCCCGACCAGGGCCCCGTCGGACGCCTCCACCCGGTGCCGGGCGTAGGTGAGGTAGTACCCCGGGTCGGCGCCGAGGACTCGGCGCACGTCGGCCGGGTCGAGGACCAGGGTGACCTTGGTCCGGCGGTGCGACTCGCGGGCCTTCTCCAGCGCCTCGCGGCCGATGAAGTCGTGGTTGAACGCGATCGACTTGCCGTAGCCGAGGTCATACGGCGAGACGTAGTAGTCCTCGATGTCCGCGGAGAAGAAGGACCCGTTCAGCGGCCGCTTCCCCTCGATGCCGAACAGCGGCAGCCAGGCTCGGTAGCCGGCCAGCTCAGGGTCGGTGTAGATGGCCGGGACCGGCGACGGGATCCAGCCGCTCTCCACGCTGGCCGACGCGTAGGCCAGCGCCCCGACGTGCACCAGGCCGAACTGCTCGCCCGCGCTCAGCAGCGCGTCCTTGACCGCCGCGGCGTGCCGCCACGGGCCGATGAACTCGTACCCGTCCTGCCCGGCCATGTTGTGCCGCAGCGCGAAGAAGCTCATCCCGTCCAGCGTCACCGGGGTCGTGTGGAAGAACTTGGCGGGCGGCAGCGGGCCGCCGAACACGGTCTCGACCAGGTCGCGCGCCCGCGGGCCCTGGACCTGGTAGCGGAACTGCCACGGGTCTTCGCCGCCGCGGAAGGCGGACGACGGGTCGGTCGCGAACGCGACGTCGTAGCCGCCCTGCTCGCCGTGGTACCTGACCCAGTTCTGGGCGGCGGGGATGCCGGTCAGCATGTACTTCTGCCCGGCCAGCCGGAGCAGGATGCCGTCGGTGACGATGTTGCCGCCGTTGGTCACAGGGACGAACTGCTTCGCCTGGCCGACCACGAAGTTCTCGTAGTTGTTCGCGCTCACCGCTTCCAGGAGCCTGGTGGCGTCGGGGCCCTCGATCGTGGTGTCGAACATGTGGTGGGAGACATCCGAGATCGACGCGGCCTCGTGCCACGCCGCCTGCTCCTGGCGCCAGCCCGCGTACTCCGGCTCGACCCCCTCGGGATTCCACGGGGCCGGGTTCTGCTGCCAGAGCAGCTTCATGGGCGATCCCGCCTGGTCGATCCCGTCCTGCAGGCTTGGTGCTCCCATGGCCAGTCTCCTTGTCGCCTTGATGCCGCTCGGCTGCTCGCCGGTGAGCTAAATCGATCTAGCAAATCGATTTAGCTCGGACTGTAACCGCTCCGGTAGGGTCTGGGCAAATACTTGGCGCGAAGGCTAAGCGGACGGGGATCGGGATGGCAGGAACGAAGCCGCGGGTGACGATCAGCGACGTCGCCGCCGCGAGCGGGGTGTCGCGCGCCACCGTCTCGTTCGTGCTGCGCGATTCGCCGGGGCAGACGATCTCGGCCGCGACCAGGGAACGGGTCCGCCAGACGGCGCGCGACCTCGGCTACGTGCCGCACCCGATCGCCCGGGCGCTGCGCGAGGGATCCTCGCGGATCGTCGTGCTGATCATCGACGCGGCCCTCGACGGGAACTACGCGCGCAGCTACGTGGCCGGCCTGGACGCCGAACTGGCCGCCCACGGCCACGTGCTGGTCGTGCGCTACTCCCACCAGGACGCGCCCAGCCCGCCGCCCTCGGACCACCGGCAGCAGCAGGACCAGCTGCTGATCGACACGCTCTCGCCCCGCGCGGTGCTCCGGTTCGGCGAGCCCTACCTGACCGGCCACGAGCTCGAGGACAGCGGCGGCGGCTGGCGGGACGGCCTCGCCGCGCACGTCGCCGCCCAGCTCGGCCACCTGGCCGCCCGCGGCCACACCCGGATCGCGCTCGCGCTGCCCGACCGCGACACCCCGCTGCGCGCCGTCAGGCAGCGGTTCGCCGATCAGGCGGCCGCCGCGCTCGGCCTGCCGCCGCTGCCCCCGCTGACGCTGCCAGGCTCACGGTCACATTCACAACCGTTTGATCGAACGGACCGGGGCGACTCCCTGCGCGAATTCCTCGCCGCCCACCCCGGGATCACCGCCATCGCCGCCTTCGACGACGACGAGGCGCTGCGCGTCCTGGCCGCCATCCGCTCGCTCGGCCTGGCCGCCCCGGCCGACCTGGCCGTCATCGGCTTCGACGACAACGGATACGGCGCGCTCACCAGCCCCACGCTGACCACGGTCCACATCGACGCCGAGGCGCACGGCCGCCAGGCCGCCCGGGCCGTGCTCGGCCTGGACCCGGCCCCCGAGCACTCCCCCGCCCCCGGCCGGGTCGTCATCCGCGAGTCGGCCTAGCGACCCGCGTCCGGCAAGATCGCGGTTCGGATCGATGGCGTCGGCGACAGGTCGCGGCTCCGGTCGATGGGGCGGACGACGGGCTTGGCGGTTGGC
>Ga0302325_10007851_pt1 | contig 23560 bp, 18 predicted proteins | sample Palsa_T0_2_FD_201948 | JGI IMG/M metagenome (GOLD analysis project Ga0302325, IMG submission 201948) | Peat permafrost microbial communities from Stordalen Mire near Abisko, Sweden - Palsa_T0_2 | ecosystem: Environmental > Terrestrial > Soil > Palsa > Peat permafrost | place: Sweden: Abisko... | reverse complement strand
CGGAGGATTCTCATGGCTGATTTGCATGCGCGGAAACAGGGACGGCGGGATTTCTTGAAGGCTGGAGGGGCAGTCACAGCAGCGCTGCTGGCGCCCTCCGCAATGAAGCCAGACACGCCGAAGACGATGCCCGGGCTGCCCGTCAACCCGGTGACGCCGACATCGATGCCGACGCGGAACCTCGGCAAGACGGGCTATAAAGTTGGCATCTTCTCACTCGGCGGGCAGGCTTCGCTGGAGCACGCAAACAACTTCGATGTCGCAGTGCCAATTATCGAGCGGGCGCTCGATATGGGCGTCAACTACATTGACACTTCATCCATCTACGGCGGCCCCGAGCGCTGGAGCGAGCAGTACGTGGGCAAGGTGATGGCGCACCGTCGCAATGAAGCGTTTCTGGCCACCAAGACCAAGGAACGGACGCGCGATGGCTCGATGCGCATGATTGAGAAATCCCTCGAGCTGCTGAAGACCGACCACGTGGACCTGTGGCAGTTACACGACATCGGCACGATGTTCGATGTGAACGAAGTCTTCGCCAAGGGCGGCGCGATGGAAGCGCTGATCGAGATGAAGGAGCAAAAGGTAGTGCGCCACCTCGGGCTGACCGGCCACTACCGGCCCGATGCGCTGATGGAAGGCATCAAGCGGTATCCCTTCGACGCGATTCTGATGGCTATGAACGCTGCCGACCCGCACCACTTCAGTTTCAACCAGGAGCTCTTGCCGCTCGCGGTAGAGCGCCAGATGGGCATCATCGGGATGAAGGTGCCGGGGCGCGGACGGATTCTGTCCACATGGACGCCACCGACGCTGGAGCAGCAGAAGCACCAGTGGGAAGGCATGGTACCCGCGCCCACGCCAGGCACGTTGACCATGCGCGAAGCAATGTATTACACGCTGTCGAGGCCGGTAAGCACCATCATCATCGGGTGCGATACGTTGGCGCAACTGGAAGAGAACGTCCACCTGGCGCGGGAATTTACGCCGTTGAGCGATGGGCAGACTACGGAACTGGTGGCGAAAGCCGAGCCGGTGGCCAAGCCATCGCTGTTCTTCCGCTTCTACGATCGGCCTTGACCACCTGCGGTGGGGCAGACGCTGATTACGCGGCTGGGGCGAGTGCGCAATAGCGGTTTCTCACCCGGCGCGCGGCGAATGCCAGAGAATCGCCTCAGAGCCGGTTGATGAGCGAGGCGATGCAGGCTGCGCCGAAACCGTTGTCGATGTTGACCACTGAAACATTGGGCGAGCAGGTGTTCAACATGCCGAGTAGCGCAGCTACTCCTCCAAACGATGCGCCGTAGCCGACGCTGGTCGGGACGGCGAGGACCGGGGCATTCACCAGGCCTGCGACGACGGTGGGCAAAGCGCCCTCCATGCCGGCACAGACAATCAACACGCGAGCGGATTGGAGCGAGGCCTTTTGCGCGAGCAGGCGATGGATGCCCGCCACGCCTACGTCGGCGATGAGCTCGACGCTGTTGCCCATCAGGCGCGCGGTGACCACGGCTTCTTCGGCTACAGGCAGATCGCTGGTGCCGGCGCAGACTACGGCGATGGTTCCTTTGCCCGCAGGTGCGGAAGTCTGGGTAAGGGTGATGCACCGCGCTGTCTCATGAAACTCGGCGCGCGGTTCTGCTTCGCGGGCGGCACGATACATATCTTCTGAGGCGCGCGTAGCCAGCACATTGCCGCCATGCTGGGCCATGCGGGCGAATATCTGCGCTACCTGTGCGGCAGTTTTGCCGGCTGCGAAGATCACCTCCGGCATTCCCGTGCGGAGAGCGCGGTGATGATCCAGCTTGGCGAAACCGATGTCCTCAAAGGGCAGGTCGCGGAGGCGGTTAAGTGCGTCGTTCACAGCGGTGCGGCCTTCGCGCACATCGTTCAGTAGCGTCTCGATTTGAGTGCGATCCATCAAAGCTCCTTCGCCGCGTGGCCAGCCGCCCCCGTGCAGCTGACAATGTAGATACGCATAGCTTCCTGCATCACGTGCTTGAGTGGAACTCCATGCTGTGCGGCAATCTGACGGCAGTCTTCATATTCCGGCGACGCATTGGCGACTTTTCCTGAGGGCCAGCGTGCAATTTTGATTTGCACATCGCCCCATTGAGTTTGCACTTTGACAAACTCGCGCGACAGGCCAATCTTGTTTTCAACGCGCCAATGCAAGCCGATGGTCGTGGTCTCACGGAAAATGAGATCGCGCAAAGTGGGAACGAGATCGGGGCGGCAAAGCACCGTGAGCTGAACACCGGTGCGGCCCTTTTTCATTTGCACAGCGACACGATAGACATCCCATGCGCCCGAGGCGAGCAGCAATTCGCTCACGTAGCCGAGCAACTGCGGGCTCGAGTCATCGATAACTGTCTCGATGATGGCGATGGATTCAGCTTCTCTTGAAGGCGCATCCTCTGTCTCGCCAACTAGCAGCCGGAGCAGATTCGGCTCGCCTGGAGTATCTCGTCCGCCCGCGCCGTAGCCGGATGCCTTGATGCGCATTGCGGGAAGCGGCGCGTAGGTCGCTTCTAACATGCGTAGTACCGCCGCGCCCGTTGGGGTTACGCGTTCCATCGGCGGCCCGGCTGAGTAGACGGGCGCATCTGCGAGCAAAGCCAGCGTGGCAGGTGCCGGGACAGGCAGCGTCCCGTGCTGGCAAACGACAGTTCCGCTGCCTACGTTGAGGCTCGACGCGAGCCAGCGATCGACACCGAGGGCCTCGCATCCTGCAGCAGCGCAGACGATATCGACAATGGTGTCGACTGCGCCCACCTCGTGGAAATGCACTTGTTCCAGAGGCATACAATGAATGGCAGCCTCCGCTTCACCCAGGAGTTGAAACGCGCGGATGGAGCCGGATTTTATCGTCTCGGATAACGGAGCAGCACGAATGATGGCGAGGATCGCAGACAGAGGACGATGCGAAGCGTGCGTGTGAACGGGGTGAGCATGACCTCCATGCGAATGCGATTCATGATCGTGGGCTTCATGCGCGTGAGCTTCGTGCGAGTGCTCAGGGTCGGAGTGGGAGTTATCCGGTTTATGCGCGGCATGATCCGGAGTAATTACATCCACTTTGGTTGCGGCAACCCCTCCGCGGGTCACCTTGCGAACCTCGAGACGCGCGCCAACATCCAACGCAGCCGCCGCTTGTTCAAGGCAGGCAAAGGGAACCCCGGCGTCAACCAGTGCGCCCAGCAGCATGTCGCCGCTAATGCCGGAAAAGCATTCCAGATATCCAATACGCATCGAGAGCGATTCTAAACTGTCCGCTATGCTCCGCGCCGGACAAGGACATCGGCGGGCAGAATTGCGTTCATTGAGCCGGAGCGGAAGCCGGTGCAATCGAGCGTGACGTACTGATATCCGGTCTGCCTGAGGGACGCGGTAATGGCGTCAAGCATCTCCATGGAGAGGGCGCGAGGTAGCTCCGCTCGCGCGATTTCAACGCGGGCCAGATCGCCGTGATGGCGGACGCGAAACTCGCGAAAGCCGAGTTGGCGAAGGCTCTCTTCTGCGCGTTCAACCTGCTCAAGAACTTCGCGGGTGACGGTGCGGCCATATTCGACGCGCGAAGCAAGGCACGGGGCGGCGGGGCGGTCCCACAGCGGATAACCTGCGGCCTTGGCAAGCGCGCGCACTTCGAGCTTGGTGAGGCCGGCCTCAGCCAGGGGAGCCACCACTGCGTGCTGCTCCGCGGCGCGTTGTCCCGGACGGAAGTCACGAGTGTCGTCGGCGTTCATGCCATACGCGATGGTCGCGAAGCCGAGCTTGGCGCCCAAAGATTCCATCACAGCGAAGAGCTCGTCTTTGCAGTGGAAGCACCGATTAGCGTCGTTGCGCTGGTACTCGGGGCGCTCGAGCTCGTCCGTGGCCACGACCTGCAGGGGGATGTTGAGTGAGTGTGCAAAGGCGCAGGCCTGCTCCATATCGCGGCGGGCAAGACTGGGTGAATCGGCCAGCACGGCGAGCATGCGGTCGCCGAGCACGCGATGCGCGGTGGCCGCCAGAAAGGCCGAATCCACACCGCCGGAATACGCCACCATGACGCTTCCCAACTGCGCCAGGCGGGCTTCAAATGAGGCCAGTCTTGAAGCCGTCTCCGCCTGGCCGGCAGACGGAATCTGCACTTGACCTGCTTCCCGGAGATTGGTTTGAGCACCCGTCGCCATGGGCAGAATTATACCCTTTGGCACAGGAAAAAGCTGTAGCGAGCCCGCCTTCGGCAGCGCGGTCAGGGCCACATTTGCAGCCGGAACAGTTCCAGGAAAATAGAAGCAAGGCCGCTGCGTTAGGCTAATGTGGCGGAGTGGAGAGGCTTGAACATGTAGCCGCGAGAAAATGCATTTCAAGGTGCGACTTATTTGAGAGCCTTGCTCGGGCAGGGCAGTCAGGCAGCATAACTGTTACTAGCATGGAAAAAGAAACATTCCACCTTTGGTGCGCATACCCTGACGATCTGCTGGCGGCGGAGGCTGCGCAGGCGTGCCTGCCGCTGCTGAGCGAAGACGAGCGCGCACGCTGGGAGGCATTCAAGTTTGACCGGCACCGACGCGAATACCTGGCTACTCATGCCCTTGCGCGCATTGCGCTGTCTAATTATTCCGCGCTCCGCCCTGAGGAGTGGCGATTTCAGGAGAATGCCTTTGGCAAGCCCTCGCCTTACCCCGAGAGCGGGCTGCAATTCAACCTGTCGAACTCGCCCGGCCTGGTGGTTTGCCTCATTGGAAAGGGCACGGAAGTGGGCGTGGACCTGGAACCGGGCGAGCGCGCTGCATCGATTGCGGAAGTTGGTCCAAGGATGTTTTCTGCGCACGAACTGGAACAGCTTGATAGCCTGCGCGAAGATGAAAGACCAGAGCGCTGCTTGCAGCTATGGACCCTGAAGGAGGCATACATCAAGGCCCGTGGCATGGGCCTTGCAATGCCGTTCAACAACTTCTCATTCTTGTTTGGCGGGTCACAGGGAATTCGCATGACTCTCGATTCGAGTGTGGGTGATGAGCCAGGGCGCTGGCGGTTTTGCCTGCTGCAGCATGCAGGTCATTGCATAGCGCTGATGGTTGAAAGCAAGACTGCACCCGCTCTGCAGTTATGGGATGTACGACTCCCCAGCATGACTCCGCGCCGCATGACCGGTATCAAGCAAAAATGGTTTCCGCGTTCTTGAGTCTAAGCCCATCAGAATTTGGGAAGCGAGCTATACCAATCGTAAGAAGGCGCGCTCGGCCTTTTCATGGTGCAGATGTCCATGAGCATGAATCCTTGAACGGATCGAGTGTTTGCGCGGATACTACCAAGAGGGGAGCGATGCACATGAGTGAGTACGTAACCTTGAAGACGGCTGACGGGCATGAACTGAGTGCTTACGTGGCACGGCCCGAGGGCGAACCTATTGCTGGGCTGGTAGTGGTGCAGGAGATATTCGGCGTGAACCAGCATATCCGCTCTGTGACGGACGGGTATGCGAAGGATGGATTCCTCGCTGTTGCGCCCGCGCTTTTTGACCGCATCGAGCGTGGGGTCGAGCTGGCCTATGACGGCGAAGATATGCAAAAAGCGAGGAGCTTTATTCCAAAGCTCGACATCGAAAAATCTCTGGCAGACGTTGCAGCGGCGATTGTCTATGCCGGCAGCGCGACAGGCAAGAAAGTAGGCGTAATCGGCTACTGCTACGGCGGGACCATCGCATGGCTGGCGGCGACGCGATTGCATGTCGATGCAGCGGTAGGATATTACGGAGGCCGAACCTCAAACTATGCCAACGAACCGCTGTCTGCGCCAGTGATGCTGCACTTCGGTAAGTTGGATGCGCATATTCCAGCAGAGGAAGTAGCAACTGTGCAGGCCGCGCACCCCGAAGTGGAAATCTACTGGTACGACGCGGGGCACGGCTTTAACTGCGATGCGCGAGGGAGCTACAACAAGGAGGCGGCTGACGAAGCACGCGCGCGATCGCTGAGCTTTCTCAAAGAACATTTGGCCTAACAAAGCAGGAGTTCCTTGATTGTCTGCGAATAAAGCGTAGCATTTCTGCACTGTCAGCCATGTCGCCAGATGGGTCAAAGGGGAGGGGGGTGAAACAAGACCTTCCTGCGCTTCAAAGGAACGCTTGTAACCGTCCGTATCATCGGACTTCCAGTTACTTTGCGGCTGCTGCGGCTGCTTTCTTTTGCGCGGCCCAACGGCGCTTCACCGCCTCCGCAATGCGCTTCCGTCCCTCTGGCGACAGATTCCTCTTTTTCTTCCTCGCGGGCTTTGCTGCCGCGGTTATAACGACTGCGGCAGCTTTCCTTGGTCGGCCTGCCTTTTTCTTTGCGGCCGGCGCGCTTACCCCCTCCAATACTGCGCGCGCCTTTTGCAACTGAGCTATCTCGCGATCGATGCTTGCAAGAATTTCTGAAACTGCCATGGTTACCCCCAGATTGGATGCAGACAAGTATGTCATCCCGATCGCCAAGCGTCGCCGCCGGCCGATCTTATTGCTCGTCTCAGATACAATACTCGCTTCCTTAGTTCTCGGCAAACTTGATTACGGATTGGGAACGGAATCAATCGAATGACCTACTTCTGGTTTGGGACTCGACGAAAGCATCCCCTCTGTAGTGGAATAAGTGCGTCGGCAAGCGCCTTAACTTCTGTCGGCAAGCTCTGCTTGAAAAGAAAGGTCGCTCATTTGGCTTCGCGGATGTGTCTTTGCAGCTTTACATTCTGTGTTTCATTAGCGCTGGCCTGTGCTGCATTTGCTCAGGCTCCGGCAAGCTCTCCTTCTGCCGCACAGCCTGCGTTCAGGCCGCCTTTGCCGCCACATGAAAATGCGCCTCTGGGCGACATTCCGAGCATGCCAGGCGATGGCCATGGAGCTTACAAAACGCATCAGTACCGCGATTTGTTCGCTGAACAAGGTCACACGCCGGCAGAAAGCAAAGCAAAGATCGACAAAGCTTTCCAGCAGTTGTTTCACGGAGACGGCCAGGAGGAGCGGCTGTACTTTGAGACCGGCGTCAATGCGAATGGGCCGTTGGCCTATATAACTGACTGGGCCAACAACGATGCGCGAACCGAGGGCATGAGCTACGGCATGATGATAGCTGTCGAACTGAACAAGAAGCGCGAGTTCGACGCACTTTGGAACTGGGCCAACACCTATATGCTGATCACCGATCCGAAGAATCCTTCTGTGGGTTACTTTGCCTGGTCGATAAGCACGGACGGAACGCCCCGCTCGACTGGCGCAGCCCCGGATGGCGAAGAATACTTTTCCATGGCTCTCTACTTTGCCGCGCATCGATGGGGCAACGGCAACGGTATCTATAACTATCAGGCCGAGGCGGACAAGATACTTCGTGGGATGCGCCACCATCCGGTATTGACCGCTACGGGCCCATTCCGAATTCATCCGGACGATCCTCCATTTACCCCGCCCGATCATCCGTGGCCCAGCCCGAACAATACAGATCGCGAGCGAGCGGCAGCAGCAAGTGGAAACGCGGCCGCGGCCAACCCTCAAATGCTTCGATTTAATCGCGGCCCGCAGACAGAATCCATTGGGCCCATGGTGGATGAGTCGCACTTCATGATCCGTTTCGTGGCTAACGTTGCGGGCGGAAACACGGATGCCTCATATCATCTGCCGGCCTTCTATGAGTTGTGGGCGCGCTGGGGCCCGTCCGACGACCGCGCCTTCTGGGCTAAGGCTGCGGACGTGAGCCGAGATTTGTTCAATAAAGTCACAGGGCCGGAGACAGGACTTACACCGGATCGGAATAACTTTGACGAGTCCGAGATCATTGGCCGCGACGGTACGCCGACGCCTTTCAGTTATGACTCATGGCGAAGCGCAAGCAATTGGTCTGTGGATTACGACTGGTGGCAGAAGGATCCGCGCGAAATTGTTTTGAGCGATCGAATTCAAAAGTTCCTGGCTGGCCAGGGCATCGATAAGTTTGCGGATCGCTACACGCTGGATGGCAAACCGCTTTCAACAAGACATTCCGTCGGTATGGTGGCGACGACCGCGGTGGGCAGCCTTGCCGCAACGCCAGGCCCGAACGCTAAGGCGTTTGTTGAAGAGCTTTGGAATACGCCGGTTCCGTCAGGCGAACAGCGCTACTACGACGGCATGCTCTACCTGATGAGCATGATGCATTGCAGCGGAAATTTTCGCATCATCGAACTGCAAGGAACAAAGGGAAACGGTCATACAGTCCGCTAGTCTTTCTCGATGCCGCACATACAACTCAGCTTAGAATATTTTAGTTTTGCTGTAACCCTCCGTGACCCATCCATTCCGCGTTTTCCTGCGGAATGGATGGGATACGAATAAAGCTTGGGGCTACACAATTTCCGAAGATGCTCTAGCCTGCTTCTGACGAAAGCTCATCGCGACATCGAGAGCACAGCGGAATGATGCCTGCTCTTGTGCTCATTCTTTCGTGCGCAGATGCACTGCAGCCAGTTTCTGTAGATGCGTGTCGCCGAATGTTGCCATGCATTCTCGATTTTCGCATTTTCCAAAGCGGCCGTAACGCTAGCCAGCAATTCCGTGGTCCGGCATGAGACAGCCTTGTCACGCAAAACTGTCAAGGCCTGCTCATGGTTGTGATCGAAATAGCCGCGTGGAAGCAATGGATGGGTATGGGTCTCGCCTTTGACGTACCTTCCCACATCCCTGCGATATTCGCGCATCAGGGTATCGGATTCGTATTCCAGATGCCCTTGAAAGAAGACGAACAGGCTCTCTTCCTGTTTGACAAAAGCGTCAACACCATTGCCGGCGATGCGCGACAGAACGGTGTATCCATGGTCGATCAAGTCCTTTTGTGCAACGCCGTTCCAGCGGGAGTGGGGAACCTGAAAGCGGGGCGGCAAGCCCTGCGTCAGCGGGTGTTCTGAGACGCGATCGCAGTCGAAGACGCCGAAGTTCTTTTCGTCGCTCTTGCGCCGGTCGACGCCATCCAAGTGCAAAATTGCGGCATGCGCGGCCAGGCATGACCACACGGTTGAGTACGTGTGAGTCCGAGCCCATTCCAACACCTCGGTGAAGCTTTCCCAGTAGTGTTCGTCGCGCAGATCAGACATTCTCGGCTCTCTGCCAGTCACAATCAGGCCATCCAGGTGCGTGCCCCATAGCGCGTCAACGCTTTCGTAGTGGCTGGCGAAGTGGTGGCCGCCCGCTTCAGTCCGCGACAAACCTGGCAGGGTATAAAACGAAACGTGGATGGGAATCCCTTCGGACGCCGAATCGAGGAGAGAGACAAACTGGCGCTCGGTAGCTCTAAAGGCCGCACCCGCCATATTGTTGACGAGCCCGATGGTCACGCATCGGCTCGTTCGTTCAGGCCGCTGCCACGGCACTTTGCGGCGCAGCGAGCGAGCGCGCCCAGCCGGTCGGTCATAGCTGAAGCGGCTCGAGTCAATGTTGACGACCATTTGTTTCCCCCTTCAAAAAACTACTTCTTCGCTGTGCGGCGTCTGCCCGTCTACGCGGCTGCAGCGAGCGCCTGGTCCAGATCTTCGATAATGTCGTCGATGTGTTCAATGCCAATGCTGAGCCGGATCATTTCTGGCAATACTCCCGCGTTGCGTTGTTCCTCGGCTGACATTTGGCGATGAGTTGTCGAGGCCGGATGGCAAGCCAGCGACTTCGCGTCCCCCAGATTCACCAGCCGCGTAACCAGCTTGAGTGCGTCGTGAAATTTGACCGCGGCTGCATAGCCTCCCTTGAGACCTACGGACATGAGCGAGCACGCGCGGCCATGCAGGTATTTCTGCGCCAGCGCATGGTAAGGGCTCTCGGGAAATCCGGCATACTTGACCCATTCAACTCTGGGATCGGCATGCAGGAACTCGGCAACTTTTCGGCCGTTCTCCACGTGGCGCTCCACGCGCAGCGCGACCGTTTCGATTCCCTGCAACAGCAGGAAGGCGCTCAATGGCGACAGAACGGCGCCGCCTGTACGCAGATAAACACTGCGGCAGCGCGCGATATACGCGGCCCTTCCATAGTGGTCTGTGTAGACGAGGCCATGGTACGAATGGTCCGGCTCCGTAAAGGTCGGGAAGCGCGATGAATTCTGCTTCCAATTGAAGTTTCCGCTGTCGACAATGACGCCGCCGAGCGTGGTGCCATGGCCGCCGAGAAACTTCGTTAGCGAATTCACCACGATGTCAGCGCCGTGCTCAATGGGCTGCAGAAGAATGGGCGAGGCAACAGTGTTGTCAACGATGAACGGAATCCCATGATCGTGAGCCACGCGCGCCATTTCATCGAGGTCGCAGATATTTCCTGCTGGATTCCCAACACTTTCGCAAAAGACCGCTCGCGTCTTTTCGTCGATGAGTTTGGCCACTGCCTCGGGGCGGTCGCTCTCCGCAAAGCGAACAGTGACTCCCTGGCCCGGCAGCACGTGCGCGAAGAGCGTGTGCGTAGTGCCGTAAAGCTGCGGGACAGAAACAATATTGCATCCCAGTTCCGTGACGTTCAGCACCGCATAATTTACCGCCGCCTGTCCGCTGCTGACGCACATCGCTTCGAGCCCGCCCTCAAGCGCAGCGACGCGCCGTTCGAGCACAGCGGTTGTGGGATTTTGAATGCGCGTGTAGCGGAAGCCCTCGGCTTCAAGATTAAAGAGGGCGGCGGCGTGATCGGCGCTGTCGAAGGCATACGCGACCGTCTGATAAATCGGGACGGCAACGGCCTTCGTCGTCGGGTCGACTTCGTAGCCGCTATGAATCGCGATCGTTTCCGGCTTCATTGGTTCATCCGTCCTTCAAGTACTCCGTTCAAATCATGCCGCCCCGGCTTGCAGAGATGCAGCTAACCGTCTCACGCTGTCTTTCGTCGCGGCACTTCCGCTGCCAGTGCATTCATCTGGCCCACGACCCATTCAATATCCTTCTCCGTGGTTCTAAAGCTGGTGATACATGCGCGCACCACCGGCACTCCGCCAAGCTGCGCATCCGACATCCAGGCAATCTGATGCTCGCGAAGGTCCGCAACCAATTGGGACGGAACCAGTCCATCGCGGGTAAAGCAGATAACCGGCAAGGGCGTGGAATTGACGATCCGCCAACCGGTGGCAACGAGCGACTCGCGCAGCACATCGGCCATGTGCGCCTGGTGGTCGAGCATTGCGGCATAGCCTGCCTCGCCTCGCTGCGCCAGTGCCATAAAAAGCTTAAGCCCGATGAAGCGACGCGACCACTGCGCGGAGTGCGTGAGCGGATTGAATGTGGTGAACGCGTCGCCGCCAACAGGTTTGCTCGGCATATAAGTCACGTCGGATCGGAATGCCTGGGCAACGCTATCGCGGTGGCGGCTGAAGAACATGCCGCATCCCATGGAGACCGAAAGCCACTTGTGCGCGTCGCAGGTGATGGAATCAGCGGCTTCAATACCGGCGAGATGGTGCCTGAGATTTGACGAAACAACAGCGGAGCCGCCATATGCGGCGTCTGCATGAAACCAAATGTGCTGCTCTTTGCAAAAACGTGCGATCTCTGGAAGCGGATCAATGATAGCCGCGGCCGTTGTGCCTGCGGTGCCGATGACCATGAAAGGCAGGCAGCCATTCTTGCGATCGCCGACCACTCGCTTTGAGAGATCGTCGATGTCCATTTTCAGAGTGGAATCCGCTGCAACGATGCGCAGATTTCGCCTTCCAAGGCCCGCCATGTGCGCAATTTTGTTAAAGCCGTGATGAGTTTCTTCGGTTAAATAAATAGTTGGATCGCCGGAAAGGTGTCGAAGCCCGTACTCGCCGTATTCGGGGAAGGCGCGCGTTAGGGCCACCACGACAGCAGTTAAATTTGCTTCCGAACCACCGCTGGTGAAAGTAGCGATTGATTCCGGCGGCAGGCCAAACTTACTGGCGAGCCAGGCGAGCGTGTGCCGCTCCATCTCATTGGCCGCTGGCGAGGTGCGCCAGTTGGCCAGCTGCGAGTTATACATGGCCACCAGGGTGTCCGCGACAACGGAGGCCAGCGTCACGCTTGGGTTGTAGAGGCCGAAGTAGCGCGGGTGAGTTACTTGCACCTGCCATTTCTGCAGCATCTGCTCCACATCGGCTACGACTTCATCCAGCGGTATGGCCTGCTTGAAGTCGAAGCGCGACTCCAGGTAGGCGCGGATTTCTCCCGCCGCCACGTTCGGAACGATGGGCCCGTCGGCGATCGCGGACTCCAGCATTTCGAATTCATCCCGGATTTGGTCGATGCGCATTTGATTTCATCCTTCGTGAAACATCACTTGCCAACTGTGTGCCGTTGTAAAAACTACAATCGAAACTCTTCCTGCTGAATGCGCCGGTACAATTCTCTGTCCACAGGAATAAACGCGTCGACTTCAGGACTGTCGAAGTAGACCTGGTCGGCGCAAGCGCCAGGGTCATAGCCCTCGCTGACCAGTTCGGTCTTGGAATACTTGAATGTGCCCGTCAGGTCAACCTGGTTGCGAATACGCATAAACACGGGCCTTGCGTAGGGAGGAAGACAACTGGCCAGATGCCTGCGAAATTCAGCCAGGTCGAGTTCGCCATCAATAGCCACGGTTGCCATGCCCACGCGACCTTCTACGCCAGGAACGGCGACTCCATAAACATTGGCGTGCTTCACTCCCGGGAATTCGGAGATGGCTTCAGCAACCTCGGTAGTCGCCACATTTTCACCTTTCCTGCGAAATGTGTCGCCGATGCGATCGACGAAGTAGTAGTAGCCTTTCTCGTCCTTGCGCATCAGGTCGCCGGTGCGAAACCATGCGTCACCGTGTTCGAATACATCGCGCAGGATTTTCTTCTCGGACGCTTCCGCGGACGTATAACCCTCGAAGCGGCTGCCAAGATTTGAATGATCGTTCACCACTTTGCCCAGCGCCTCGCCAGCTTGATTTGGTGCGCATGCAATGCAGAATCCCTGCTTGCTGCGAGCGGGCTCGCCGGTTTCGACGTCGATCGAAATAAGTGCCGGCGAGAATCGATGAGACAAGTAAGGCGGAATGTGACCGATCGCTCCGCGCTTGCCCTGCACATTGAACAGGGATACGCTGCCTTCCGTAGCGGCATAGAATTCGAGGATCTGAGGAATACGGAAGCGGTCCTTGAAGGCGTTCCAAATCTCCGGCGCCAATCCATTGCCGCAAGCAAGGCGAATGCGATGCTCGGTCTCGTTGGCCGACGGGGTTGCGTGCAACAGGTAGCGGCAAAGCTCGCCGATGTACTCAAACAGAGTGCAGTCCCAGCGCACAATGTCGTCCCAGAATTGACTGGCCGAAAACTTCTCGCGAATTACAACTGCGCCGCCGGCCACAAGTAGCGCACCCACCACTTGCACTCCGCCTACGCTGTGGTACATGGGCAAGCAGTTGTACATCCGATCCGCGGGCTGCACATCCATCATTCCCGCGAACCAGTGGCTCCATTGCATCGCGCGACCATGACTAACTTTGGCGGCTTTCGGCATGCCTGTGGTTCCGGAGGTATAGATAAGAAGCGCCGGGTCTTCGATCGCGAGAGGGCGGCGTTCGCTGCCTCGCTGCACCTCGCCTGAATAAAGTTGGATTTCGCGATCGATGCGCAGGTGCACCGAGTCTTCCAGACCGTGAGTCCAGATCGACGGAGACTGCTCCAACTGCGGCAGGATCGCCGTAAGCGTGTCGAAGTATTCCGCAGACACAATAATGCTTTTTGGCGAAGCGATGCGGATGCAATGCGCCAGAGACGATCCAACCAGATTGGTATTGAGCAATGAGACGACAACACCGACGCTGGTGATGCCGAGCCAGATGGCAAAGTACTCCGGCCGATTGGTCATCATCAGGCAAACGACGTCTCCTTTGGCAAGACCCTGATCGAGTGCCCATCGCGCATACTGGTTTGCTCGCTCGGCAAGGCCACGGTAGGTTAGGCATTCCCGGCCGGACAGCAGCGCCGGCGCATCGCCCATGCGTGCCGCAATTTCCTCAATGACAGTGGGGAAAACCCGATCACGATTGCGCGCAATCGGCGCTGTCATCTCCAAAGCGCGCAGCCACGCCTTCGCCGGGGCGATGGTGGCTGGGATCACGCTTCTCTCTTCAGTCGCCATCATGCTGTGTTCCCCGCGTCCACGGTCACGACCGTGCCGGTAATGTTTCGCGATCCCTCGCCGAGTAGAAAGTCAACTGCGCTGGCCACATCGTCCACCTCGACGAGCCGCTTGAGAGCGCTGCGGCGCGCGATGCGCCGGCGGCTCTCGTCCGTGAGGCTCTGCGTCATTTCGGTCGAGACAAACCCCGGAGCAACCGCGTTGACGTTGACTCCGGCGCGGCCCACTTCTCTTGCGAGCGACCGCGTGAAGCCGATCAATGAAGCCTTGGTGGCTGCGTAAACTGAAAGTCCGTTGTACCCGGTGAAGGCGGCGACTGAAGAAATATTGACGACTCGCCCTCCTCCGTCGGCCATCATGAAACGAACTACATGCTTTGTGAGCACCATCGGCGAAGTTGTGTTCAAACGCACCACTTGTTCGATTTGATGCGTTGAGGTAAGAGCGAGAACACCATCGGCACTCACGCCTGCATTGTTTACCAGGCCGTAGATCGGGCCAAAGTCCTTGCGCAATTTCTTCACCAACTCCGGGATGCTCTCCAGAGTTGCCAGGTCGAAGGGCACAAAATGGATCGATCCCGGATGAGGCTGCTCCATTTCAAGGCTGCCTGCCTCGAACTCGGTGCCTTGCTTGCGCGCAATCACGATTACGCGAAATCCGGAATCCACCAATTTGCGCGCGATGGCCAGGCCTATCCCGCGGCTTCCGCCTGTCACGATTACGTTACGCATGGCGCACCAGCTTTCCGGATTCGCCAATCGTCAGCATGGGAACAATATTGATGGCAGTCGGTACCTTGTGGGGATCAAGCTCCGCGCGGCAATACTGCAGGATGTCGCACTGCTGCGCAATTGCGCCGTTATCAACCGGCATCGCCTTCAAAACCACATCCGCCACCACAAGCGCGCCCGTGATGGGATTCCTTTTCGCCCTTACCAGCGACATGGCAACGACAGGATGGCGATTGATCACCGCCTCAACTTCTTCGGGATGCACTTTGAAGCCGCCGACATTGATGATTCCATCGCGGCGTCCGGTAAAGTAGTAGCGGCCATCGCGCAATTCAAGCGTGTCGCCTGTGTCGACAAAGCCTTCTGCATCCTTCAACGTCGGACTGTCTGCGCCAAGATACCGAAAGGCCGTGCGCGACGAGCGGATTCTCAGCGTCCCATCCTTCACCTTCATTTCGATCAGTGGGTTGCTATCGAGCACGTCAGCAGGAAATCCCATCAAGCCGTCGTCTACATTGAATCCCACGCCCGCCTCCGTCGACGCAAATGTATGCGCGACTCTTGCGTGCGGATATTGCGATCGGACCTGATTCAGAATGGCCTGGTCCACAATCTCTCCCGACAAACGAATGTATTCGGGCGCGATGCGATTGGCCCAAGGACTCATCAGCGCGCGGCGCCAATGCGACGGCGTTCCGGAGATATGCGTGACCCCATGCGCGCCGGCCCGTGTAAGAAAGTCGGCGACCGACTCCTGCGCGCTCGAAACCACGAGCGAAGTGCCGGTCAGGGCTGCGTGAAGAAAAATGTGCAGCCCGCCGTAGCGCCGCATATCGTAGAACGTACTCCATACAATCGGAGCCGGAGAAGATTCCGTGTGCCGGGCCGACCCTGCCAGGCTTGCCAGAGTGTGCACTGCCAGCTTGGGAACTCCCGTAGTGCCGGATGTGAGCAGAATCCATTCAGTCTCGATCTGTTCGCCACGATCGGCATGCGCTTGAGCGATGCCTTGGTTGCAGAAAATCACGCGACCGATTCCGTGGTTCACGGATGCGAGATCCGGCTGATCGGTCACCAGAATATCTGCCTCGGCGGTTTTCGCCACGTAAGCGAGATGCTCCCGCGACACGTCGGGAGGAAAGAGTACGACGCGGCGTGCAATGCCGTCAAGCTCGATCAGCGCCGCGGCGGCGCGAAACTGATCGATAGTCGCCAGGAGGACGGATTTGCCGCGCAGCTCGTCGCTGGGGCTCTCGACGATCGACCCTTCAACCAGCTCGGCCCAGTTAGCCTTGGCGTTAAGACCCACCAGGATGCGCGACGATAGGTTGCCAGTGGCAATGATCGCGGACCAAAGGGACGCCGGATTATCTTGCGGCATTTTCATAGAATCGTATGAAGTCGCCGAATGTGACAGGAAAGCGCGCGTCTTCATCGTCGCTGAATGGATCGGCGCCGAGCGAAGTTTCAAGCCTGGCGACGACGATAGCGAAGCATAGCGAATCGAGGCCCGAGTCGAGCAAGGCAAGGTTGTCCGTGAGAGGTGCAAGCCGCTTGTCCTGCTGCTCAGCCACCTGTCTGAACTGCGCAATAATCTCCGATTTGACGTCCATGTTCCCCCTTACCTGCCTTCCAGTGCGCATCCCAGATCGGCAGGCGCGGTCGATGACTTTCTTGAATCGTTTTGGCTTTCGCCGGCGCGCAATGGTACGGCGCGCTTGGCGCTCCGATTGAGATCTTGCAGAGGGAAGTGCGAAACCAGCCATTCCTCGATATGCCGTTGAACTGCCTCGCGGCCGTCCCAATTCGCGAATGAATGGTCGGCGCCTTCGACGAATTCAACGGAGACCCGGCTCTTGCGGCCCGCCAGCTTTAACGCATGGCCCGTGTAATCGAACTCGCCGACCCTGGGCCTGGAACCGTGGGCCTTGATCCCCGGCGCCTTCAGAAGCAAAATCGGCAAGCCGGCGGCTGCCACCTGCTTCCAACGGGCCAGTAGTTGAGAATTCGCGTTGCCCGGCAGCGCGCTTCCACGCAGCAGCAGAAGAAAATTTCTGGCCCGATCGTAGGTGTTGCTAAGCAGCCTGCCGGCTTTGCTGCGGCGCGCCCAATCACTCAATTCCTCTCTCACCCTGGGTCTCTTGGCTTGTGGCAAGTGAAAGTACGGATCCAGAAGTATGAGCCCGCTAGCTTCTTTGCTGGCAACAGCGGCGTATAGCGCGGAAACGGAGCCTGCGCAGTGACCGAAGATCACCAGTCCAGACAGTCCGAACCGGTCGACCAGTTCTTTGGCAGCGGCGGCCGCGACGGGCGCGAACCCTCCGGCATTGATTGAGTCCAACAGGTCTGTAGAAGCGCTCCCTCCGGAGTCTCCCAGACCGGGCAAATCAATGCGAAACGACGGATAGCCTCGTTCCGCAATCGAATCGGCCCACCGTACCGCGGAATCGCCGCTCGCAGCCCTGGGCAGCGAAAGAGAGTTGAGAAAAAGCACACCGGTGCGACCCTGACTTCGCTGTCCCAATGCTACGTGTGAAAGGACGCTGGGAGGAACATGGTATGTGCCCTGAATACGAATTCCCAACCCGTCCAGGACAATCAGTTCGCGGTTTTCGATGGCATTATGCATGAGCAACCCCCTGGCTGGATCGCGATGCGATCGCGCCGATCCATTCCCGGTTCGGAGCGTACAACCAGCTGAAGTCCTTGAGATCGTCGTATCCCACCAGTCCGCCCTTGACTAAAGGGGCAGCGTCCCTGGTGAGCCTGACAATTTTCACGGGCCGCTCGTAAGCCGAAGCAGCGCTCTCTTCCGTTGCCAGCGCGGCAGGCAGGGTGAAGCTGGAGGACTCCCGCCACAGCTCTACCGACCAGCGATAGCCATCAACTTCCAGGGAAGAACCCAATTCAAGCTCTCGTATATAGTCCGATGCAGTTTTGCGATCGTCGCCGAACTTGAAGATTTGTTCCAGGCCCACCCAGCGCATGAGCGTGGCCCGAAGCGCCTGGTTCGCGTTGGCGGGCGGAGACCAAAGCAGCAGACCCTGGCCAATGCCCTGATCGAACGCGTTACCGGCAAGAACAGCGCCGAGCCCCAGCCCATGCAGCACAAGCGGCACACGCTGCGCGCGAGCCTCAAGCCATGCGGATAGAAGCCGAACATCCTGGCGCCAATCCGCATAGGTCATCTGCTCGAATACACCGGTGCTTTCTCCAATTCCGCGATAGTCGTAGCGCAGAACCTCGATGTCTACCTCGGCAAGATAGCGCGCCCAGCGAACCCAGGGGAGAAAAGAATTATGACGCTCAGAAGCAAATGGTCCAACCAGCAGAACGCGCGCAACCGGATTCTCCACCTCGTGCAGCACGGTGTACAGATGCGCGCCGGATACTGGGAAGTATCCGGCGCGCTCGGAAAGTTGCTGTTTCGGCTGGACCTGAGTTTGCACTGCCATCCCTTGTCGATTCGGTTATGCCGCGGCCTTGTGAGCCGGACCCTGAACAATTGCAACGATCAGTGCGCGAAGAAGATCCACGCCTTCGAACAGATCCGCATCCGGGCCGATGGGGTTTACGGCCATTTCCAATGCGAGCGCGCGGTACAGTTCAGCCGTATGCGTAATATCGCAGACGCCGTGAACATCGGTGTATTCGCGCTCCGACGAACCCTGCGCCCCAGCCAGATCGGCCAGGTAAGCCATGAAACGCTGAATCCAGCCCTCAAAGAAAGCCATTGTCAGAACCGATTGCACGCCCTGAAGCTTGCCCAGGAAGAGACGGACGTTCTTCAGATCGGCATCGATCGCCAATGCATCTTTATCAGTCGGGAAGGCGTGCGCGGAAACTGCGAACTTGCGCAGCATGACCGGATGGGCGTCGCGAACCTCTTCAAAGAGATTCTCCGCCAGAATGGGGCGCACTTCATCAGACTTGACGGCAATGTAAGCGGCAGTCATCCAATAGATAAAGTTGCCTTCGAGTACTGCGCTGTAACGTGCGATGATGCCGCGGCGCTGCTCACTGGTGAGCCGCTCCGGTTTAGGAAGCTGTGCGATAAGATCGTCGACGATGGCCGCGATCTGTTCTTGAATCGAATCTATATACGATTCATCCTGCAACTGCGGAGCGAGTGTAATTGAACTCATTTTTCACCTTTCAACCAAGGATATGAGAAGCGCCGGATCGATCATCCGGACAAGCGCAAAAAGGCAACTGTTGACTACCCCAGATGTTGAAGTACCGACGGCCAGGCAAACCCTGCCCCCCTGGAACAGGCACCCAGCCCATGCATCCAGCCCAGGCACCCAGCCGAAGTCCTATTCTCAGATTCACCGTCACAACGACTCCTGGGGAGAGACCATTGAGCCGTTCCCCAGCCCTATGAATCGCCATGCCACCAACGTCTGAGACTTGCCCCGATTCCCGCTCGGCGAAACTCCGCCCCAAACGAAGTGGTTGCTTCGATGTGCGGCTCAGAATACTGTGTGCTCGCCGAAGAGTCAGTGAGCAACATACTCATTTTGATGCTCAAAGAGAGCCATGCCTATGCCTCTTTCTTGTAAGTGGCATGAGCCGATGGTACCGCCGTGGCTGTTACTGATATGGAAACATCGTGGTTACGCATGTAGCGGCACCTGGATTGCGCCATTGAATATTTGGCGTCCCCGAAAGTTGTGAGGCCGGCAAAGAGCAGATTGCCAAATCGGCCGTCCTGGACTCTGGTTCTGAGCTATTCACCGTCTCTGAAAGGCAACCGAGTTCCACTGCACCCTTTGAGACGATCTAGAGCGTCCACGTTTTGCCTTCGGCGGGACGGCTTTCACTGCGTCGAAAATCGGGCAGACTCCAAGCCGACAAGTGAGTTCTAACCGAAACGGCATTATGGATAACCCCTCTTAATTCGGGTATCCTGTTGTCGCCGAAGGCTTGCCTGCATTCAGTATAGCCCGGTTCCCGTGGCTGCTCCGCCTGCTCTTTGTCGTTGCAGCGCCAACGGGGATTCGCCTTCCATGCGCATAGCCGGATCCGAATCGGACGGGTTTGGGCCCGGATGGGGCAGGGGATTGGGATGCGGTGCCGCGGGGCGCATTGCAGGTTCCATTGCCTTCTGTTATCAAGGATGCGCCTGTTGAATCAACATGGGCCTGCAATCCTGGCGAACTTGCGCAGGCTCAGGAGGGAATCTCCCGTCATGTTCAGACTACTCATTCCATCGCGCCCGACCATCGGCCTCTCAGCGTGTTCCTTGGCGGTATTTTTGGTGTGCAGCCTCGGCCTAGCCACCTGCCAAACCGCACACGTCCAGGCGGAATCGAGCCTGGACGATCTTCATAGGAGCTTCCAAAACCCTCCCGACGACGCCCGGATCATGGTGCGCTGGTGGTGGTTTGGACCCGCTGCAACAAAGCCCGAGCTGACCCGGGAGCTCGAGCAGATGAAGGCTGCTGGGATTGGCGGTGTGGAGATAGCCAACCTCTACCCCCTGGCGCTGGACGACCCGAAGACCGGGTTTCACAATACACCCTTTCTGTCGGACGAGCATCTGGATACGCTGCGCTTTGCAGTCCAGGAAGCCCGGCGCCTGGGGCTGCGCGTGGATATGACCTTAGGCAGCGGCTGGCCGCTGGGCGGCCCGGAGATTCCAGTCACCGAGGCCGCGGGCAAGCTGCGAGTCGAGTCGCGCGCAGTCGAAGCCGGCGCAACCTCCGCGCTTGCTCCCTACATCGATTCTGGAGAAGAGTTGATTTCCGCATACCTGCTTCCGGACCCGGCTTCCGGCGAACAGGTTGCCAACGCTGCGCCTTTGGCTCCGCCGGTTACGGGGCGGTATTCATTTTCAGCCGCTGCCGAGCCTCGCAAGCTCGTCTGGTTTGTCTCCAGCCGCACCGGGATGATGGTGAAGCGGCCGTCAGCCGGGGCGGCGGGCTTTGTCCTCGACCACTACGACCGTGCGGCAACTGAAGAGCACCTGCGCGCCGTCGGCGACCGCTTGCTCTCTGCCTTCGGCGATCAACCACCTTACGCTGTGTTCAGCGACAGCCTGGAGGATTACGCTTCCGACTGGACGCCCGCGCTGCTCAACGAATTCCAGCACCGCCGCGGTTACGATCTTCGCCCGCACATTTTGGCGCTGGCGATGAAAGACGCGCCGGAAGCTGCGGCGGTTCGCCACGATTGGGGCAGAACGCTGACCGAATTGGCAGACGAAAATTTTCTTGCGCCGACAGCGGCGTGGGCAAAGCAGCACAATACGCTGTTGCGTTCCCAGACCTATGGTTATCCCCCCGTTACACTCTTCAGCAACCGACTTGCCGACTTGATTGAAGGCGAAGGTAAGGCCACCTACAACATGTGGAGGGAGTTCTCCGACACGCGCTGGGCGGCTTCAGCCGGTCACCTGTTTCATCATCAAGTGATTTCGTCGGAGACCTGGACCTGGCTGCACTCGCCCGCATTCCGCGCCACGCCGCTGGATATGAAAGCCGAGGCCGATCTGCATTTTCTTCAGGGCATCAATCAACTCGTTGGCCACGGCTGGCCATATTCTCCTGAGGGCGCCGGAGAGCCGGGCTGGCGCATGTACGCGGCCGCTGCGCTCAATGCCCACAACCCGTGGTTCATCGCCATGCCCGACCTGACGCGCTACTTGCAGCGAGTCAGCTATGTGCTCCGCCAGGGAGAGCCGGCCAACGATGTGGCTCTGCTGCTGCCCAATGACGATGTGTGGTCCACCTTTTTCGCGGGATTCCAGAGAATGGCATCGCCCACGTCGCCGCTCGGCTTCAATGAATCGGGATCGAATGCGACCATTGACGAACAGTTGGATTATTTCCTCGGCAAAAAGGTGATCGCGCAGGTTCTCGATGCCGGCTTCAATCTGGATTTCATCGATGCCGACACCATTGACAGTGTGGGCATTCCATATCGCGCACTGATTCTGCCCAACGTCGACAGGCTGCCGGTTGCAACCTACGAGAAAATCCTGGCTTTCGCGCAGCACGGCGGCATTGTGATTGCCACACGCCGCACTCCGGCCACGGCTCCAGGGCTGATGCACGCGGAACAGGAATCGGCGCGTCTGAAAGAACTTTCGCAAGCGCTGTTTCACGGCAGCATACCGACAGCGCATTTTGTTGCGGACGAGACTGCGCTCGGCGCGGAATTGGGGAAGGATACGCCGCCTGATTTGAAGCTGTCTCCGGCAACGCCCGAGGTTGGCTTCATTCACCGCAAGCTGCCCGGCGGCGACTTGTACTTTGTGGCCAACACGGCCAACGAAACAAAGCATGTGCGCGCGCAATTTCGCAGCGGGACCCGCCATGCGGAGATATGGGACGCTTTCACGGGTGAGATTGCAGGCTTGCCCGACTCAACGAAGATTGAACTCGATCTTGAGGCCTACGGATCGAGGCTGATTTTCTTCTCAGATGCCGCAACAGCCGCAACTGTGCAGCCGCCACGTCATGAAGCAGCGAAGGCAGATTTATCAAAAGAGTGGAAAGTAACGTTCGGCGACACGGGCTTGAGCAGGGACATGGATCACCTTGCATCCTGGAGCGACGACGCAGCGACAAAATACTACTCCGGCCTCGCAACTTACCAAAAGAATTTCGAATTCTCCCGCGACGGCGCGCAACAAGGCGCGAAGTTCCTGCTGGATTTTGGCGCAGGAACCAGGAAGCCGCTTCCTTCGCCTCCAGGGGAACACAATATGTGGGCCTATCTCGACGCGCCCGTGCGCGACGCCGCACAGGTTTATGTGAATGGCAAGCTCGTCGGCGTGGTGTGGCGTCCGCCGTATCAAATCGATGTGACTGCACAATTGCATCCAGGTTCCAACGAACTGCGGATTGTAGTGGGCAACACGGCCATCAACTGCATGGCGGGAAAGCCGCTGCCGGACTATCGGTTATTGTGGGATCGATATGGGAGGCTCTTTGAGCCACAGGACATGAAAGATTTGCAGCCGTTGCCTTCCGGAATTCTGGGTCCCGTAACTTTGCTCGAATCGGACCCTGCCAAAGAGTAAACAGCGGCAGGTTTGCTTCGAGCGTCTTTCAAGAACGCGCTTTGTGTCAGGGCACGACTTCAGTCGTGCCGAAGACGCAAAAGAATCAGCGTGGGCTTTAGCCCCTGAGGGATGTCGTCTGAACGTCGGGTGCCCCACAGCCTGCCCTGAGCTTGCCGGAGGGTCTCGCCTTTGAGGCCTGGGAAACCTCCAATCTTCACGGTCTCAGCATTAGTGCCCGCGGCAGCCGCCTCAGCACACCTGGTGAAAGCCGATTCCCATCAGCGCCGCCGTTTTCTTGAGCGTGGAGGCCACGTGCCCCACGCCCACGGCGCAGTGATGTGCGGGCGCCTGCGCATTCCATGCGTTCACAAATCCGCGCGCGCCGAGCGGGAAGCGATAGCGGCTGTTGGTATTGCCGATCTCGAGAATCTCACCGGCCACGCATTCTCCCTGAGCGGCCAACAGCTTGAAACCCGTTTGCTTGTCTTCAACCACCGAGAGCAGCGTTACGGGCCCGAACTTCACAGACATTTCGACAGACAACCCGCGCCCCACCTTGCCGTGGTAGACGGTGAGCGGCCGGACTTTGGTTCGGCCTTCCGCTATGGCAATGTGTCCTGGGCCGTCGTGGCCCATAAGCACCAGGTCATCGTTAAAGTCCATCGCGTAGTACTCGGTAAACGATCCGCCCGCGCCCAGCGCATCCATGATCTTCATGGCCAGCACGTTC
>Ga0302325_10007850_pt1 | contig 23560 bp, 20 predicted proteins | sample Palsa_T0_2_FD_201948 | JGI IMG/M metagenome (GOLD analysis project Ga0302325, IMG submission 201948) | Peat permafrost microbial communities from Stordalen Mire near Abisko, Sweden - Palsa_T0_2 | ecosystem: Environmental > Terrestrial > Soil > Palsa > Peat permafrost | place: Sweden: Abisko... | reverse complement strand
TCCCCAGGTGCGGGGGTCTCGCCCACCCTCTGTGTGGGCTCTCACCCATCAATGCTGCAGCGCGCCATAAGCGCAGATTGGCCGTCAGTCCGAGTGCTGGTTGCGCTCTGCCGGCACGCCTCGCAGGTGGGCTGCCTCACATTTGTCGCCATCCCGCTGCATCGAGGAGTCCCCCTGCCTTTCGAGCTCAAGACCATTCGCGCCAGGAACCGCCTTCATCTCAAAGCCTGGGGACATCCGACGGCTGAGGGCGCATTCGCGTGCGCCTCGGCCGCCATGACGGAGCTTTCGAGACTCCGGGCAGGCTACGACGTCATCTCCGATGTCTCGGGCCTGAGCAGCCTCTCCAACCGGTGCATGCCCCAGGTGGACCGGCTGACGTCCTTCCTGGTTGCCAGCCAAGTGGGCCGGGTGGTGCGCGTCTGCGGCCCCTTGCCCGAAATCATCGTCAAGCTCGAACGGAAGGCGCGTGCCAGCGGCTACAGCGCACACCTGGCGACCTCGGTTGCCGAGGCCGAGGCACTCCTTGATGACACCCGCTAGCGAATCCTCACGCCGCCGGGAGTTGCCGCGCGGGAGTTTCGCCCAGTCGCCGCTGCTCGCCGACGAAGCGGCTCCGGTCGAAGCTGGAGGTGTTCTTGTTGCACACCACCTGGAAGCAGGTGGAGCCTCCTCGCTCGGGGACGACCACCGACCAGGCGAGGAAGAGGTTCCACAAGCGGAACCAGCGCTCGCCGTAGCCCTTCACCACCGCCTCACGGTTGGAGAGCCAGTTTCGGTACCAGCGCTCGATGGTCATCGAGTAGTGGATGCCGATGTTCTCGACGCTGTGGATTTCGAAGCCGGCGCGCTCCAGCTGCTTGGTGACGAAGCTCAGCGGAAGGCTCGCGTCCGCGCCCTGGAAAATGTACTTCGACATGAACATGCCCCAGCTGAAGTCCTCCGGGGTCCAGTTCCGGCGAAGCCCGGCGATTTGCAGGAAGAAGAGGCCATCGTCGGTGAGCATCCCGGACAGCTGGCGCAGGAATTTCTGGAAGTTGCGGATGCCGACATGCTCCGCCATCTCCAGGACGCTGATTTTGTCGTAGCGCTGGGGGGGAATGGCCCGGTAGTCCAGCGTCAGAACACGGGCGCGGTCTTGGAGTCCCGCAGCAGCGATGCGCTCGTTGCCCAGCTCGGCCTGACGCGCACTGAGGGTGACACCGGTGGCGTCCACCCCGAAGTGCTGTGCGCAGTGACGGACCAGCGTTCCCCAGCCGCAACCGACGTCGAGGAGCTTCTCCCCGGCTCGCAGCTGCAGCTTCTGCCCCACGATGTTGAGCTTGTTCGTCTGGGCCTGTTCCAGCGTCTCGTTGCCTTTGAGAAAGAATCCCGAGGTGTAGACCATCAACTCGCCGAGGAAGGCGGCGAAGAAGTCGTTTCCGCGGTCGTAGTGGCCAGTGACCAGCTTCTTGTCCATGGCCTTGGTGTGCACCAGCACCGAGGGCAGGAATCCAGACAGGATGAAACCCATCTGACCGGCCGTCAGCCGGTAGTTGATGAACTCCTCTTTGCGGCGGAGGAATTGTTCGAGGTCTTCGTGGACTTCGTACCGGCCGTCGATGTAGCCCTCGATGAAGTCGTACATCGGGACTTTCCCGCGTAGCGCTTCCGGAGCTCCGGCGCTGGACCGGTACGTCAGACACTGCTTCAGTTGGGTATCCAAGTGGGGCGGCACCATCTCAGAGCGCCCCTCCCTCTGCAACGGCTGAATTTGAGGAAACTGCGAGGGCGCATCAAGGCCAAGGGTGCGCTTTCCCAGCAAGCAAGAGGGCTTGCGCCCCCACTCGGGCGCTGGGCCTGTCCCCCGTTCTGGTCCGAATAACAGTCTCGAGGCACGGTCTGGCGGATGATGCTTCCCGCCGGAACGAAGTCCTGCGACGGGCTGGCAGGGCACACGGAGAGACGGGGGGACCACCGGGGGCGCTGCGGGGTTGCGGCGCGTACCTGAAGACGGTGACGATTGGCCCCGGCATCTAGAAGGAGCGGACTCTAGGGTGGCAACGGCAAGCACCACCGCGTCGGTTGGACGAGCGCTCCGCAAGGTCGCGCTCAGCTACCCCGAGGTGCACGAAGATTTTCCCTGGGGAGAGCGGGCGCTGAAGGTGAAGAAGAAAGTTTTTCTCTTCATGCGGTACGACGCCCAAGCGCTCAGTCTTTCCCTGAAGCTTCCGGCCTCGCAGGGAGCGGCCTTGATGTTTCCCTTCGCTGGGCCAACGGGCTACGGGCTCGGCAAGGCCGGGTGGGTGACGGCCCGGTTCGCCCGGGGGTCCCGGCCGCCGCTTTCCTTGCTCAAGGCGTGGCTGAGCGAGAGCTACCAGGCCGTTGCCCCGGCCAGGCTCGCAGCGATGGTCACCGGTGAAGGCCGCTCCCACCTCCCGGCCGCCGACAAGCGCCCGCCCGGGCGCAAAGCGAAGGCTTGATGTCCTCCGCCGAGAAGACGACGGGTCCCGTCAGCCGGACTCACCTCCGCGGTCAGCGGCTTCTCACTGACCCGGTGCTCAACAAGGGCACGGCCTTCAGCGACAGCGAGCGCAGCGAGTTTCGGCTTCACGGGCTGCTGCCACCGGTCGTGGAAACGCTCGAGCAGCAGTGCGCGCGGGCCTATGAGGCCTACCGTCTCAAGGACAACGACCTCGAGCGCCACATCTACCTGCGCGCGCTTCAGGACACCAACGAGACGCTCTGCCTCGCGCTCCTCAGACGCCACATCGAGGAGATGACGCCCATCGTCTACACGCCCACGGTGGCCCAGGGCTGCATCAATTTCTCCCGCATTTACCGGCGTCCGCGGGGTCTCTTCATCTCCTATCCGCTGAGGGAGCGCGTCGCCGAGCTCCTCGATAGCCGCCCGTACCACGACGTCGACGTCATCGTTGTCACCGATGGAGAGCGCATCCTGGGCATCGGGGACCAGGGGGCCGGTGGGATGGGAATCCCCATCGGCAAGCTCCAGCTCTACTCGCTCATCGGCGGCGTCGAGCCATCCCGCACCCTGCCGGTGTTTCTCGACGTGGGCACCAACAACCCGGAGCTGCTCCGGGCACCGGACTACATCGGCTGGAAGCACGAACGCATGGCGGGGCAGGAGTACTGGGACTTCGTCGAGGCTTTCGTCGTCGCCGTGGAGCGCACGCTGCCGCGCGTGCTCCTCCAGTGGGAAGACTTCGCCCGGCCGCACGCCCGGCCCCTCCTGGACAGGTACCGAGACCGCCTCTGCACCTTCAACGACGACATTCAGGGCACAGCAGCGGTGGTGGCGGGGGCGCTCCACGGCGCGTTGCAGGTGACAAAGGAGCGGCTGTCGGAGCAGAACGTCGTCATCTTCGGCGCGGGAAGCGCCGGCACTGGACTGGCCGAGCACATCCTCGCGGCGATGGTGCGCGATGGGCTTCCGGAGCCGGAAGCCCGTCGGCATTTCTTCTTGCTCGACCTGAACGGGCTACTCCATACCGGGATGACCGACCTCTCCCCCATCCAGCAACGGTTCGCGCAGCCCCGGGAGGCCGTGGCAGGGTGGGCAACGGGTCCGGGAGGCCAAATCGGCTTGCTCGACGTGGTGACGCGCATCAGGGCGACGGTGCTGGTGGGGGTCTCCGCACAGCCCGGTGCCTTCTCCGAGCCCGTGGTGCGCAGCCTGGCGCGTAAGGTTTCACGCCCCATCATCTTCCCGCTCTCCAACCCAACCGAGCGACAGGAGGCGGAGCCCGCTGACCTCATCCGCTGGACGGATGGGCGAGCGCTGGTCGCCGTCGGAGGCCCCTGCCCACCAGTGCACTTCGGCGGTCGCACCATCGCCATCACCCAGTGCAACAACCTCTACATTTTTCCTGCGGTGGGCCTCGGAGTGGCCGCCTCCCGGGCCTCGCGTGTCACCGACGGGATGATGCTTGCCGCCGCCGAGGCGCTGGGGGAGCTTTCCCCGGCGCGAAGCCACTCCGACGCCCCGCTTCTCCCGCCGCTGGAGGCGCTCCCATCGCTGGCGCAGCACGTCGCCACGGCGGTGGCGGCGGAGGCCGTGCGGGCAGGAGTGGCGCCCGCGGCCACCGAGAGTGTCCTGCGTCTGCGCGTGCAGGAAAGTACCTGGGTGCCGGAGTACGGTCCCATCCTCCAAGCGGACTGAGACACCCAGGCGGCCGTGCCTCGAGTCGAAGCCGCGCCCCCAGCGCGTCCGACTCAGCGCGTCCGGTAAAACACGTAGGTCGCCGAGTAAGGAATTTTCACGGTCGCGCCGGTGCTGCCTGCATCGCACCCGGTCGCCGGCGGCTGGCCTCCCACGGTGTCCACGCGCTGGACGTACTCCACCCCGCCCAGCGTCCCGGCGGTGTCGCCCTCCTTCTTGGGAACGAGGAGCCAGGGGATGGCAGACGGGTCTGGAGAAGCCTTCTTCGCGGCCGCACCATTCCCGACGAAGTGGCTTCCGTCGCTCGCGACCCAGGAGGGGCCGGCGCTGTGTGTTCCGACTTGTGGCGCGCCCGGGTCGGCACTTGCATAGAGGTTGGCCTCGGGCGCGGTGAGCTTCCATTCGGCGCCCGCGCCGTCCGGCCGCGCGGTGCACGTGTAATTCTGAGTCCCGCGCGCGTACCAGCGCAATGCCGGCGCTACCGTCGCTGGAGCTTCGATGGCGGCCGGGACGACGCTGGGCGCAGCCACCGGCGCCGAGCTACACCCGGCAACGAGCACCAGGCCAAGCGCGGCACTCACACCACTGCCCACTTCGTTCCAACTCCACATCATCGGGAGCCTCCTCACGTTAGAGCCAGGCAGCTTCCCCCAGGCGGCGCCCGGCGCCAACCCAAGGTCGCTCAAAGCGTGCCCAGCGCCGACGCGCTGCGCCAGCGTCGGAGGAAGCCCGGCCGCCGACGTCCCTGTGTCCCGCTTCAGCGAACCCGGGCGTTGTGCTTGTCGCGGGCGATGGCACCGCTCGTCCGGTCCTGCTGGCGGTTCACACGGCCGCGCTCTGCCGCGGTGAGATGCCCGCCGTTGGCGGCCCGGTCTCGAGCAATCTCGTTGTTGATGCGCCCTTCGCGATGCTCGAGGTGGGCAGTCTCTCCAGGCGTGAGCTCGCCGCTTTTCACACCCTGCGCGATGCGAGCCTGCTGATTGGCCTCTCGGTTGTCGACCTCGGCCCCAAGAGCTGAGGCAGAGAGAACGACAGCGGTGAGGAATGCGGTGGCGATGGGCGATTTCATGGGTGAGTCTCCTTTGGCGCGCGGCAGCAGTTCAACATCTTAGAGGTCTCAACCCGCCGAACATTCATTTCGTTGCGACGTACATGCGCCGCCATCGCCGCACGGCGGACTCGTGCCCGCTGACGTCGGCGCTGAAGCCATGTCGAAGCGTTCCGTCAAACACACGAGCCGAGACGGGGGCTCGCATCCGCCGCCCCCCGGGTCCGTCGGTGTGCGCGTTTGGCGTCCGTTGCCTTCATCAGGGCCAGGGGTGTGGTGGCCCCTCACGCATTCGTGGCCTGGGCGCGCGCCATCCGTCACACAACCCGAGTAAACCTAAGGTCACGAAGATGCTCCGACCGGCCGTCCAGAACTTGCTTCTCCCACCAGTCGTCTTCCTGGTCGTCCGCCATTTCCTGGGCAATGGCGATGCGTTGCTGGTGGCCGCATTCGCCTACGCCGTCGCCGAAGCCCGGCGACGGTGGCGGTCCTTCGAAGCCTGCGCGCCCTCTCTCAGAGGAAGGACTGGGCCCTGGGGCTCTTGGAGGAGTGCAACCCGGGCGAGGTTCGGCAACAGCGCAGCGTTGGATGTCCGGCGGCCCTCCTAGGGGTGCGGCCGGAAAGTTTTCCGGCTGGCCGTCGTGAGGAGAAGGAGCAGTCCGGCCGCCCCGGTCACCTTGCCGCCGGGCTCGCTTCAGGGCGACGGCCTCGTCGAACCGCCTCATGAGCCCGTTCGGCGCGACTGCCTGCCCAGGCAGTCGCGAGCCTCGCTCAACACGCGTGCATGGGCAGCACGCCAGAACCGCTGGGTGGCTGGTGATGTCGTAGACGTCGCGTCGGGATTCGTTGAGGAATTCTTGCTCGTCGAGGTTCTCGAGCCGGACGACCGACCGTCCTCCCTTCAGGCGAACGAAGAACCTCCCGCGGACGCCGGGGGCCGGCGTGCGGCGCCACAAGCCCTCAGCCGCTTCCGGGAGTTCGTGTCCAAGCCTGCACAGTCCCTCCCACTTCACGGCAGACTCGGCCGGGCAGCTGCTGGCCCACTGCACCGTCTACAAGGTCCGCTGCAGTGCGAGCCCGCTGCGTAAAGCAATCTCGTGAGCCAGCTTCTTGGGACGAAAGAAAGTAAAGGCCGTGAAGGCAACGACGCGCCCGTCCCTTCCCGAGACTGCATAGCGTTGGGTGTTGCCCGTCCGCTTGTAAGTGACGGATGCGACCTCATTCCAGGGGAAAAAAGATTGCTGTGGCTGTTTCTTCGGTCCCAGTCGGAAATGAACTCCTTCCTCGTCCAGCCGCGCTTCGTTGCGCACCAGCTGAAAGAACGCACGGTAAGACGTCCAACCCGCCGTCCAGAGAAAGCCGGCGAACACCAGGCCCCACAAGGTGCTCGCGACTCTGTCCAGTGTGAAACCGCGGAGCGGAATCAAGGTCACGAGGGCAACGAGGGCGGTGCAGAGGGCGGAAACGAGGCCCACGACGCCTAGGAGGAAGACCAGCCCGACGAGAAATCGGTTGTTGCGGATGATGACCGTTGTCGTGGCGTCGACCTCCACTCAGTTCCTCCCTAGGCGCGACTCGGGGGCGCCCCTCGGGGCCCGGTCTTAGTACGCACCGACGGGAAGGTTGGCGTCACAGTGGAAGTGAACCAAGCCCTGGGGAGAAATTAAGGGATGGACGCAGCATCGGAAAGGTCTTGCGAGGCGTGCCCCTTCCGAGCACCATCAAAGCAGGGATTGCCAGGGCGCGTGCTTCGTTGCGGATGTTTTCAGAGACTTTCCATGCAGGGGACGGGCAGGGGGGTAAGAACATGAAAAGCCTTACTGTTGCAGCTGTCGCGGTATTCCTGTTCGCCGGTTGTGGGCAAAGCACGCGGTCAGGTTCAGACGCAGGTTCGGGCGCTCCCGTCATCGCCAGCTTCACGGCGAGTCCTGCCACCGTTTCGGCGGGAGGCAGCGCCACGCTCTCCTGGAGCGTGAGCGGTGCGACTTCGCTGACCATCAACAACGGGGTGGGAAACCAGACCGCACTGACCACAGGCAGCGCGCCGGTCACGGTGAATGCAACCACGACATTCACGCTCTCGGCCACCAATGCCACCGGAACAACGACTGCCACCACGACAGTCACCGTGGGTTCACCCACAACGGCCCCCACCATCACCAGCTTCACCGCGAACCCCACGACTGTGGCGACGGGAGGCACCGTACTGCTCTCCTGGGTCGTCGTCGGTGCGGTGTCGTTGAGCATCGATAGCTCAGCTGTGACCCCAGTGACGTCCGGCAGTGTCACATCAGCCGTTCTGACTCAAGTCGGCACGTCGACGTTTAATCTGACGGCAACCAATGGCTTTGGGAGCACCATGGCGAGCGTGAGCGTCACTGTGACCCCGCCCCCTCCCACCATCACCACCTTTACCGTCACCCCCACTCTTGCCACCGCAGGTGCCGTCACCTTCTCTTGGAACGTGACCGGGGCGACCTCATTGGAAATCGGCGGGGCAAATGTGACACCCGCCAGTGTGACCCCAGTGACGTCGGGGACTGGCTCAGGGACGGCGACCGAAAGCGTCGTCTTTGCTCTTTTTGCGACCAACGCCAACGGCACCAGCGCGGCGAACGCGACGGTCACCGTAGCCGGGGACGACGCTCCAGAGTTCGATTTCACCGCAGGGTCCGGAACAACGTACTCGGGCACCTGGGGTTTTGATGTGAACAATGTCGTCACGCCGCCCCCGGGCTCGGACACGGTCAATTCCGTCGTCATCACCGAGACGGCAACGAACGTCGTAAGCATCGATACCACTTTTGACACGACAGGTACGTACACCACGTTCACTTGTAGCGGCGGATTCACAAACGCTGTGACCCCCAACGCCATCACGGGGACGGTTGGCGGCTCGGGATTCACCTGCCAAATCACTGACGCAACCTGCGGCTCGTACACCCTCACTGCGACCGGGGCCTTCCTCAGTGGCAGCTTTGACAACCTGATTTCAGGCGACCCATTTGTCATCGTCCAGAACTTCACTTCCTCCTTGTCAAGCGTGACGTCGTGTAACAATCAGCAAATCGCTTTGGTGTTTGTCCTTCAGCCGTCCTAGCCAGGACGGCCACTCGCCCGGACATTGCGAGCGAAGTTCGCGCACTCGTTGGCCTTGACTCTCGAGCGAGTTCACCGCGCGCGTCCCGTCGTGCAGACGGTGCAGCGGGACAGTCGTACCCGGGCTGTCCCATCGTCGTGAAGCCCGGGAAGGATGCCGTCGACCTCCTCGTCGCGGCCGGTGACCTTGACGCCCACTGTGTTTGGGAAGTGGTGACCCATTCGCAGTGCCTTGGCCAGTCGCCCGGTTCGCATTCCCGGCTGAAAGTCTCGCCCGCAACGGCTAGAACCGTTCGTCCACCCGCGCCATCGTGAAGTGGAGAAGCCATGACTGCCATTCGTTTTCCAGGAGAGACGGCGGCCTACCGTAGCGCCCGCGACGAGTTGCTACGGGCCGAGCAGGAGCTCCGCAGGCAAGTGGAGGCTGTTGCGGTTGTTCGGCGGCGCCTTCCCATCGGCGGACCAGTTCCCGAGGACTACGTGTTCGTTGAGGGGTCGCCGAGCCTCGACGACGAGTCGCCGCCGCGCTCAGTGCGGCTCTCAGAGTTGTTTGCTCCAGGCAAGGACTCGCTCGTGCTCTACAATTTCATGTTCAGCGCGGAGATGGACCATGCTTGCCCTATGTGCAGCTGCTTCCTCGACGCACTGAACGGGAACGCTCGCCAAATTGGGCAACGTGTGAATCTTGCCGTCGTTGCGAAGTCACCTATCGACCGCCTCCGGGCGTTCGCGCGCACTCGGCCCTGGCCCAATCTCCGTGTGCTGTCCTCGCAACAGAGCACCTTCAATCGCGACTACCATGGCGAGGGCGAGGACCGATCGCAGAAGAGTGTCATCCACACTTTCGTCCGGCGCGCTGGACGGATTCACCATTTCTACAGCTCGGAAATGGCCTTCGAGCCGAGCGATCCGGGCCAGAACCAGCGACACATCGACATGATGTGGCCGCTCTGGAACGTCCTGGATACGACCCCCGAAGGACGAGGGGCCGATTGGTATCCAAAGCTGACCTAGCGAGTGGAGATGGTGAATTCCGGCCTGGCCGCACCGCTGTTCCATAGATGCGAAGGCAGGCTGGTTCCGGGAGGCGCGTACGCGTCGCCCGCGTTCAACGGATGGATGGGGTTGTGAACCGGGAAGACCCATGAAGGTTGCTCCCTCCTCCGTTTTGGCTATCAACGGCGGCTCGTCAAGCATTCGGTTCGCGCTTTACGCGGCAGGGGACACGCCACGGCGACTTCTTGATGGGAAGATCGATCGAATTGGTCTGCGCGGCACGAACCTGCTCGTCAACGATGCGGTTGGAAGCCCCCAACCCCGGCGCCGCATTGCCGCCAGCGACCACCGCAGGGCAGTCCGTTTCCTGCTGGAGTGGCTCGAAGCGCAGTCCGTCTTCGCCTCGGTCAAGGCGGTGGGACACCGCGTAGTGCACGGAATGAGACATTCCGAGCCCGAGCGAGTCACGCCGAAGCTGCTCACGGAACTGCGCCGCATGACTCCCTATGCGCCCGAACACCTTCCGCGCGAACTCGGTCTCATCGAGGCCTTCTTCCGGCGCCGTCCGCCAATTCCCCAGGTGGCATGCTTTGACACTGCGTTTCACCGGACCATGCCGAAGGTTGCCAAGCTCCTGCCCATCCCGCGGCGGTATGCGGCGAAGGGCATCGAGCGCTACGGGTTCCACGGTCTCTCCTACACATACCTGATGGAAGAACTGGGTCGTCTTGACCCGGCGGCTACCAAGGGTCGCGTGATTCTCGCGCATCTCGGCAACGGTGCCAGCCTGGCCGCTGTCAACCACGGCGAGAGCATCGACACCAGCATGGGCTTCACCCCTACGGCGGGCTTAGTGATGAGTAGCCGTACAGGAGACCTCGACCCCGGTCTCGTTTACTACCTGGCGCGTACTGAGCACATGACCGCGGCGAGATTTCAAAGGATGGTGAACCACGAATCCGGGCTGCTAGGAGTTTCCGGAACGAGCCCCGACCTGCGCGATCTGTGCGCGAATGAATCCACCGACGTTCGGGCGGCGGAGGCCGTCGAGCTGTTCTGCTACCAAGTCAGGAAATGGATTGGTTCGTTCACCGCGGCGCTTGGCGGGCTGGACACGCTCGTCTTCTCCGCAGGAATTGGGGAAAACGCCCCCCAAATCCGGATGCGAATCTGCGAAGAGCTCCGTTTCCTTGGTGTCGATATCGACCACGAGCGAAATGCTAGCAATGCCTCGGTCATTTCGACCGACGTCGGCCGCGTCAAGGTACGCGTCATCCACACCGATGAGGAGCTCATGATCGCGCGGTCCGTTACCCGCCTCATCAATCTCGGCTCGGCTCGGGAAATCTAGGCCATGGAAATCACGACTCTCACTCCAGACCTCTTGCGGAAGATGGACGCGTACTGGCGCGCCGCGAACTATTTGTCGGTCGGGCAGATTTATCTCTATGACAATCCGTTGCTGAAACGTCGGCTGACGCTCGCGGATGTGAAGCACATGCTGCTCGGACACTGGGGCACGACCCCGGGGCAGAACTTCATTTACGTGCACTTGAACCGGATCATCAAGAAATACGATCTCGACATGATCTACGTCTCTGGGCCCGGACACGGTGGCCCTGCCGTCGTAAGCAACACCTACCTCGAAGGAACCTACTCCGAGGTCTACCCCAACATTGGCCAGGACGAGGTCGGGCTTCGAAGGCTTTTTCTTCAGTTTTCGTTTCCGGGGGGCATTCCCAGCCACGCATCGCCCGAATGCCCGGGATCGATCCACGAGGGCGGGGAGCTGGGCTATTCGCTGAGCCATTCGTTCGGGGCAGTCTTCGATAACCCCAATCTGATTGTTGCCTGCGTCGTTGGCGACGGCGAGGCAGAGACTGGGCCACTGGCCACGGCTTGGCATTCGAACAAGTTCCTCAATCCGGTCACAGACGGCGCGGTGCTGCCCGTCCTCCATCTGAACGGCTATAAGATTTCCAACCCGACTCTTCTTGCACGCATCACCCGCGAGGAATTGGAGCAGTTGATCCGCGGGTATGGGTGGACGCCCTACTTCGTCGAGGGTCACGACCCGACGCTGATGCACGAAGCTATGGCCGCGACGCTCGACACGGCGGTCGAGCAAATCAAGAAGATCCAACTGGAAGCCCGAGCCCACGGGAGCCTCGTGCGCCCGCGCTGGCCGCTGATTGTCCTCAACTCCCCCAAGGGCTGGACGGGTCCCAAGACCGTAGATGGATTGCAGGTCGAAGGGACGTTCCGTTCTCACCAGGTACCGCTTTCCGACCCGGCGGCCCACCCCGAACACCTCGCGTTATTGGAGAACTGGTTGCGGAGCTACCGGCCGGAGGAGCTCTTTGACGAGCATGGCCGGTTGAGGCCGGAGTTGGCCGAGCTTGCGCCCAAGGGCGAACGCCGGATGGGGGCGAATCCCCATGCCAACGGGGGGATTTTGCTCCGCGACCTGCGGATGCCGGATTTTCGCGACTATGCCGTCAAGGTGGCCACGCCGGGCGTGGACGGCGCCGGCGACACCCACGTGCTCGGGCGTTTCTTGCGCGATGTCGTTCGACTCAACGAGGACCAACGGAATTTTCGGATTTTTGGCCCCGACGAGACACTTTCAAATGGACTGGAAGCGCTCTTTGAAGTGACCAACCGACAATGGAATGCCGCGACCGTACCGAATGACGAATTTCTTGCACCCGCCGGGCGCGTCATGGAAGTGCTCAGTGAGCACCAGTGCGAGGGCTGGCTGGAGGGTTACCTGCTCACCGGCAGGCATGGTGTCTTCAACTGCTACGAGGCGTTCATTCACATCGTGGATTCGATGTTCAATCAGCACGCCAAGTGGCTGAAGGTCACATCGCAGCTGCCCTGGCGGCGGAAGATCGGTTCGCTCAACTACCTGCTGGCCTCCCACGTTTGGCGGCAGGATCATAATGGCTTCACGCATCAAGATCCCGGGTTCATCGACCACGTCGTAAACAAGAAGGCCGAGGTCGTGCGCGTTTACCTTCCACCGGATTCGAACTGCTTGCTGTCAGTGATGGATCACTGTCTGCGCAGCCGCCATTACGTCAACGTCGTCATCGCAGGGAAGCACCCGGCTCCGCAGTGGCTGACGATGGACGCTGCCGTCAAGCATTGCACGGAGGGTGTTGGCATCTGGCAGTGGGCGAGCAACGATCAGGACGCTGCGCCAGACGTGGTCATGGCCTGCTGCGGTGACGTGCCGACGCTGGAGACGCTCGCAGCCGTCTCCATCATGCGTGAGCATTTGCCTGACCTGAGAATCCGCGTCGTCAACGTCGTCGATCTCATGAAGCTGCAGCCTCGAACTGAGCACCCCCACGGGTTGAGCGACACGGCGTTCGACGACCTCTTCACGAAGGACAAGCCGGTCATCTTCGCGTTCCATGCCTACCCGTGGTTGATTCATCGGCTGACGTACCGTCGGACGAACCACGAGAACATTCATGTTCGCGGCTACAAGGAGGAGGGCACCATCACCACGCCTTTCGACATGACGGTCCTGAACGATATGGACCGCTTCCATCTAGTGATGGACACCATCGACCGCCTGCCGCAGACGGGCGACAAGGGCATCTATCTGAAGCAGCAGCTTTCGGACAAGCTCATCGAGCACAAGCAATACATCGACAAGTACGGGGAAGACCTTCCCGAGGTTCGAAACTGGAAGTGGGGCGCGCTCAGCTCAGGCAAACCGGAGTAAGCCGGGCCCGCGCACACTTGGTCGTAGGCGAGGCGCCGCCTTCCCCCAACAGTGCCTCAGCGAGTCGCTGACCGGCGACATGAATCTCAACGTGGCGAGAACCCGTGTGGCTGGCCACCGCCAGCTCATGCTCTCGGCGGTGTGCTTCGTGTAGGCCGAAGACGCCCGACACCATCGGCTCGTGATGGCTGCCGTTCGGCGACGCAGCCAGCAGCGCCTTGATTGACCGCGAGGGAATGGTCGGAGCCACAGGGTTAGTGTCTGACGAGTCGCATGCGCGGCCGGGCCACCCCACAACCTCGCTTCGCCAGAGACGGTCCGAAATCATTCTGTTTCCCAGTCGTAGGGGAGCCGGAGGAGCCTGAGCCCGGCCGAGCCATGATTGTCGACAATTTCAGGCTTGCTATCGCGACCTTCTGGGGTCACCGGCTCAGAAGCGTGCTCACTCTGCTCGGGATCGTCATCGGCGTGGCCACTGTGGTGTCCATGATGGCTCTCCTGCAGGGACTCCGGCACAAGATCGACACTGACCTTTCCGGCCTCGGCGCCAACGGCTTCCAGCTCCAAAAGTGGCCCGCGGGCTTCGGGCAGTTCGACTGGGATAAGATCGACCGGCGGCCGAACATCAGTCTCGCCGACTACGAGGCCATCCAGAAGCAGCTTCCCGATGTGGCAACGGTGACCGCTGAAGCCTACGGCGTCGGTCCGAAAAAGGTTTCGACGTCAGCTCGCGAAACGCGGCCCAATGTCCAAATCGGCGGAGGGACCTTCCACTTCTTCGACACCAACGCGCTGATAGTGATGAGGGGACGCAGCTTCAGCGAATCGGAGGTCCTGGAGGGCGCGCAGGTGGCCGTCATCGGACTCGATGTTGCCGAGGTGCTCTTTCCAGATGTCGAGGCGCTAGGTGAGGAAGTCCGCATCAGCAACCGGAACTTCCGGGTGATTGGCGTTCTCAAGCGCCAGGGTGGAATCTTCGGCTCGGGCTATGACAATTCCGCAATCATCCCCATTCCCGTCTTCTTCGACCTCTACGGCAAGAACCGGTCCCTAAACGTGAGCATGCAGGCGTGGAGCACGGAGACGCTGCAGCGAGCCCAGGACAGCGTCGAGCTTCTCATGCGCCACCGCCATAACCTGCGCACCGAGCAGGAGAGCGACTTCACAATCTACTCCAACGAGTCCGCGACTCAGACCTTCAACCAGATTTCCGCCGTCGTGACCTCAGCGAGTTTTGGCGTCTGCTTGCTCTCGTTAATTGTCGGCGGCATCGGGATCCTGAACATCATGCTGGTGTCAGTAACCGAGCGAACGCAGGAGATCGGCATCCGAAAGGCGCTCGGCGCCCGGCGGCACCGCATTCTGGGCCAGTTCGCGACCGAAGCGTTGGTCCTCTCCTTCCTAGGCGGAATCGTGGGTGTGGCCCTCGGCTATGGCGTGGCCTTCCTTGGTCGCTGGGCGCTCGCGTTTCCCACCGATGTTCCACCGTGGGCGGTAATACTGGCGCTCGCCATGTCGTCAGCCGTGGGACTCGCATTCGGTATCTATCCGGCGGTCCGCGCGGCTCGATTGGACCCGGTCGAAGCGATGCGCAGTGAATAAATTCGTCTGGCCGCGGTCCTGTCGTCGTACGTGCTCGTACGCACGGCGCACCGCACAGGGGTCCGAAAGTAGGTGAAGTGGACGGCAGACCCTGCGGAAGGCGATGTCGCCCGCAAGCAGTGAGAGCTACGGAGTTTGGATTTGCACCGGCTTTCCCGGCTCGGTTGTCGAACCCGGCACGATGACCAGGTAGCGACGCGGCCCTTTCACTTCGCCATGGACGATTTGGCGAATGGGGCCAATCGCATTCACGATCGCGGAGCCAGACGGATTGGTCGTAAAGCTCGCCAGCGGCTCAATGGCCCCGCCGCCGTCCGCGCGGTTGGACAGCCCGAGCACGTAAGGCCGCCTTGGCTCGAGCCCGGTGGGTGCCGCCTCGAGGACCTGGAGGAGTCCTTGGTCAAAGAGGGTCACGCTGGTCGGCGCCTTCACCCCGGCCAGCGGTTTGCTACCGGCCGGAACCATCGTGAAATGGGTTGCCTGTCCGGCGACGCCGAGTGGCTCTAGACCCTGTGCTCCCGTGCCTTCGGGCACCGCGTTCGGCACGTAGACGAGTGCCTGGGGTGCCTGCCCGATGGGCACGGTTGCGATAACCTTGTTTGTCAGTGTCTCGATTGCGGTTAATCCATCGTCATTCTCAAGCCCGACATACACGCGCGTTCCGTCGCCTGACGGCCAGATCCCGTGCGGTAGTTTGCCGACCGAAATCGTCGCGACCCTGCTGAAGTCATCCGTCCGGAACACGTGGACTTCATTCAGACCGCCGACCGTCACGTATGCAAACAGCCCGCGTGCATTGTGCGCGAAGTTGACGTGGTTGGTGATGGGACCTGTATCGAGTGTCTTGAGCAGAGCGAAGGGCGGGCGCGCATCGAAAACCTGGGTCTTGCCGATGTCCTTCAGGGTAAACCAAACCTGCAAGCCGTCGGGTGTTGCAGCAATGTTGGGACAGAACGGGCTCGCCTGCTGCACTTTGCCGACAATTGTATGGTCGGCGACGGAGATGACGTCCAGTTCAGGGTTGAAGGACGAGCACACGTAACCGTACTTTCCGTCGGGTGAGAAGATCTGCATTCCTGGTCCGTTCGGAACGACAATGCGCGTTTTCTCCTGATAGGTCGTCCCGTCCAACACGCTGACGTAGTTCTCACCGCGGACCGTGACCCACACCTCGCTACCATCCGGCGTGAAAAAAGCCTCGTGCGGCGAACGGCCGACGTACGTCGTGTGCTTCACCGTGTTGGTTGCCGTATCGATGAAGGTGATGGCGTTCGAGCCAATCGACACCACGGCGATAGTTCGGTGGTCGGGCGAGACGCCCATGCCGTGTACCAGGACCTGCCCTCTGTACAGCGGACTGAAGTTTGTCGGTGAGGGCTCGCCGAGCCGAATGACGCCAAGCAGCTTGTTGTCTAGCGGGTCAGTAACCGAGACCGTGTTGGAGAACTGCTCGGCAGCGTAAACACGGTCGTGATGACTCACCGGAATGTCTGGAGCGGAGAGCGCCCCAGGCGCTTGGCCGGCCCATGCGGGTGCGCCGAACAGCAAGATGGCGCTGCCCAGGGCAGCGGTACAAGGGTGGCGGATCATCTAAGGCTCCTCTTGCATGTTCGTGCTTGGCTTGGGCATAGGTGAGACAGGCAACAAGCGGTCCGTGGACTGATCGGGCGCTGCAACAGAGGGAGGAAGGCTCTGGCCGAGCGCCAACCTCATGGCGGTAATCTCCTGCAATTGGTCGACGATGATTTCTTGCGCGATGCGGCGCAGTTGCTCGTTGTGCCCGTAGCGCAACTCGGCCTGGGCCATCTCGATCGCACCTTGGTGATGCGGGATCATCATGGCCGCGAAGTCTTGATCCACGTTTCCGGACGGCTTGACGCGCATGCCGGCCATCATCTTGTGCATGGCGGCCTGGTTCTCGGCGAGGTAAGGCGCCTCGGCCGGCGGGGTTGACGATGCGGTGGCATGTCCGGAGGCCATCGCGCCGAACGCGGTGGCCAAGCTAAGAGCAGCCAGAGTGCGCCGCAGGCGCGGTACCGAAGGCAGCGCCTTTCCATGAAGGGAGCGACCTTCGCGAAGCCGTGGGGACGATGGGCGAAGGGCCTGCTTGCTCATGGGGGGCCTCGTGGGCGGCACATGGTTTGTGCTCTCGTGGGGTGAGGGGTGGTTGGTGTCTCAGCCTTGGGCTGGCGGGGGTACGCAGGCTTTTTGGGCTCGCACGCCGGACGGCATGCGCACTCTCCAGGCAATAGGCGACCGAACGTCATGTTGAACCCGTTGATGGGAGGCTGGCTGCGCTCCGCGGAGGGGAAGCGTGCGGGCGCCCGCGAGAACCCCAGGAGCGGACATGGAATACCCACGCCAGCCCGCACACCCAAGCCAGGGAGGCTAACCATGCCGCGACCAGGTCCGAGGGGTAGTGCACGCCAAGGTAGGCCCGCGACGTGCTGACGAGCAGCACCCATGCGGTTCCGCCGAGAACCACCGGCCATCGAGCTCGCGTCGGCCAGACCAAGACGACCGACGCTGCGACAGCTGCCGCCGAGCCCATGGCATGTCCACTCGGAAAGCTGAAGTTCTGCGCCGGTGCAATGCTCGGCCAGAGTGCAGGACGCTGGCGCGCGAAAACCTGCTTGGTAAACACGTTGAGCAGCCCAGCTCCGCCAACTGCCAGAGCGAAAAAAGTGGCACGGGCCCAGCGCCTACGGGCGAGCAATACGCCGACGACCGCGAGGTCGAGGGGAAGGAGCCCCCACCACATCCCCAGCCGAGAGACCCAAACCATGGCCAAGTTCAATGCTGGTGTGGCGTGTTCGTGAAGCCATCTCAGGACCGGTTCGTCCCACCAGAACTTCTTGCGCTCGACCACCTCCTCGGCCAATGCGGCGAAGACGACCAAGGGCAGTAGGACCCCGAAAAAGAGCGCGAGGAGGCGCGCCCAGTTGCGTTTGAGCAGCAAAGCGACGCCGCTCAGTCCCTGGCGGACGACGGACACCGTCAAAAGCTCCCGGACAAGGCGAGCCCCGCAAAACCCGGACCCATCACCGGAATGATGGCAGTTGTGGTCTCCTTCGAGGTTACGGCGAAGTGGAGGGTCGGCACGAGGTAGCCGACGCCGGCCCCGAGCAAACCGCCGACGATGACATCCGTCGCGAAATGGCGGTCGCTGGCGATGCGCAGCAGCCCGGTGATCCCCGCTGCGGCCAGGGTCACCGGGCAGGCGACGCTGTTCCACCCGCTCCGGTCGGTGTCCAAGTGGGCGTGGTTGACGCATGTGAGCAGGGCGACGGTGAAGGCTACCGAGGTGTGTCCGCTGGGGAACGACGTGTCCTGAGCTGAGCCATCGGTGCACTCCCCGGCAGTGGGCTGATGAGCGCAGAGACTGACAAAGGGGCGGGCGCGCAGCGTAAGATGTTGGCCACCGAGGGTGATGAACGTGGTGGTCAGGAGCGCCTCGGCATCGATGAGCGTGAGCTTGAGGGCGACGTCGGTCCTCCCGTACGTCAGGCCTGGCCCAAGCCAGGCCTCGACGAACGGCAGCGCCGCCATCGCGTAGAGGAGAAAGTCGCTCACCGAAGCCACTGCCGCGCGAGCGCTCGCGGACGAAAGCCGCAACACTCTGCGCACCCAGTCGTCGAAGAGGATACCGCCGCTCCAGTTCGGAGTCGTGGGCTGCGTATATGTTAGCTGGAGGACCAGTGTCCCCACGCCCAACGCACTCACCGCCCCCAGGTCCCAAGGCCCGGTGCTTGGAAGTTGGCCCGGCCAAGGTCCGGGGCCGCCCGTCGTGGGAGGACCGGCATCCGCCGAAAGCACCTCCACCGCAGTCGCCCGCGAAGCGACACCCCCGTCGCCAGACTCCTGGACCGCTGCTTCCACAGGAAGCGTGTCCCCAGCGTCGATCGACGACACTGCAATCGTCTGGGCCAGCAGTGGCCGGTCCTCAACACCTGCCGCGAGAAGGGCGGACACCAGGAACCCCGCAGACAGGACCGAGCTCACGCTGCGGCCTCTTGTCTACAAGCCATAGGCCACGCCGACGGCGACGCGAACGGAGGCCACTCCGAAGCCGTCGCGGAATGTGTTTGTTCCCAGCCCGATGAGGAATTCAAAAGAGCCGCCGGGAATAATCCCGGCGGTTCGAACGCCGAGTTCCGCGGACATCCTGAGCAGATCGAAACTGAAATTCTCCAGATGAGCGTCGAAGACGTTGCCGAAGGAGACCGCCGCCACGCCATCGAGGAAGGCAAACACCGGCCAGTGCCACCCAACTTGGGCGACGAGTGCGCTCCGGTCGCGAAGGAATCCTGGATAGAAGCCGGCAAAGGGTTCGGCTCCCCCCAGCGTCACCAGTTCGGTGAAAGCGACCGGCTGATGGCCCAGCGGATCCACGAACAGCGCGGTCACCCCGATGCTCAAGACGCGCGAATGGCCAGTGACGTCGAAGTTCCCCTCCACCGCGACGCCATAGCGCGCCCAGGAGGTGTCGAACCCGGGCACGACGTCGCCCGCCAACCCCAGGCCCACGGCGGCCCGTAATCCACTGTGCGAGTCCGGATGGCTGAGCCGGGTGTCCACGACCGCCTTGAAGCCGAGTTCGAGGGCAGTCGTGTTCACTTGATAGCCCGGGGGAGGCGGCAGTTGCCCCGCCTCAACGCGCTGCTCAAGCGACGGGTCCCCGCAGCAGGTGAAGTCGCGGAACACCGTACGTTGGATCGCTGCCACGGCTTCCAAGTCGACCACCTTGTCGACCACCTTGTCGTAGGTAACCGTTCCGGCAATCACGTCGCTGCCCACTCGAGAGATAAACGTGTCCGTCACTCGAGAGCCGACGCCGTAGTACAGGGAATCTGGTCGTCGGTTCCACTTCGCTTGCACCGACAGCGACTCGCTGCTCGAGAACGCATAGCGGTCCCCGACCGCAATCTTGACCCAGTCCGTGCCGCCGTACGCGACGTCAGCTGTCAGCTGGTTTCGGGGCGTGAAGGCATTCCTCCAGAAGAAGTGGAGGCCAAAGCTCGGCCGCACCTTGAAGTCGAAAAAGAATGTCGGATAGATGCCGAACTGGTGGTCCGGACCGAACGCGAAGAGGTTGTACAACCAGGTCGGGAGATGGTTTTCCTCGACGTAGGTGTCGGCTGCACCGAGCGGCTCCCTGATTGCGTACTCGTTTACAACGTAGACCGGCAGTAAGAGGGTGCGGGGAATCCACGGCAGTACATCTTCGAACGTCGTTGGTGCAGGCCCGCGCCCGTCGTAGTCCGGCGTTGGTCGCTTCGGCAGGCTTTCAGTACAGAAGCAGGATGGCGTATCCGTCTCGGGCGGGCTGACCTGCGCCAAGCCCGAACCAGCGCCGAGGAATGCCATGGCCACAGTCGCTCTCGCCCCGAGGCGTGTCCGCGCGGACCAAGCCCGAGCGCTTGAGGGTGCGCCCCGGTTACGCATGGGCCATCACCAGATCCTTGAAAACGCGGCGATGCAGCTCCAGGGCCACCACCCGCATCAGGTCCTGGCAGAAGTCGTCGTGGTCCTCGAGGGCCTCCTGCATCTCTGCAGCGCTGACTTCGACCGTGATGGTGTCGTCCGTGGCCACGCCGTCGTAGTCCATCGGCACCGACGCCACTGTCTCGGCCATCCCGACACCCTCCCCGGGACGAACGCGTTTTGCCACGACACCTTTCCGAAGCACGTCGACTGCTCCCTCGAGTGCCACCACGACGCTCGCCGAACCAGAGGCCTTGTCCCAGACCGCGCTCCCGCGCGCTGTCCGGCGTACGAGGGCCCCACGCGCTAGCTGTGTGAGGACCGGCAGACTGCGCGACTCGAGCCCCAGCGCGTCGCGCAGGAGGCGAACGCGCGAGAGCAAGCCGGACGACGAGCCCGGGGGCTGCTGTGTTCCGGAGGTAACGACCTCGGCACCTCGCAGGTCGATCACTTCCTTGCTCATCGCCCGAAGAAGCGATCGCTGAAGGGCCCCGTGTTCCTCCAGCACCGAGAAGAAAGTATCCCGGTCCACGACGAACAGAACGGTGCCCGGCTCGGCGACCACGTCGGCGGAGAGAACCGAGTCGCCGAGCAACGACGCCCCTCCATAGAATTCTCGGAGGGGATCGCCCGGCACCGGCTGACCGTTGCGCAGCGCTCGGAGCCGACCGGAGAGAGCCACAAACAAAGCCGACGAGCGCTCCTCCGCCGGGACGAGCAGGGTGCGCGTGGTGGAGATGACCTCCCGTCCGGCGGAAGCCATGAGCTCGAGTTCGTCCGTCGTCAAGCGGTTCCAGGGAGAGATGCGGCCCAGCCGAAGCACGCGCTCGGTAATTGCCGCCTGGTCCAGATCAGCCATGGAGGCGCTGTTCCGTGTGCTCAAGCTGGGAGATCGCGTCCGAAACGAGCGCGCTGTTTTCCTGGTTCATGGCCATGGAAGCTGCACGCAGGACCGGCAGTGTCTCAACCCAGCCGCGCTCGCCTGCAAAATACACGGCCAGCACGCGGATCACCTCGCTGGATTGGCCAAGCAGCGCCGAGATAAAGAGCTCAGGCCGCTGGAGCTCCGAGAGCGACCAAGGCGCCCGGACAGACTCCACGCTGAGCGCGTCGGGCTCGACCACCGCTAGGACCGCCTCTCGCCAAGGTGGGCGCATGAGCTCGAAGAGCAGTTCCGCGGCTGCGGCGCGCAGGTCGGAGCGGCGGGATCTCAACGCCAGGGAGATGTGTTCGACGCGTTCCCGCGGAAAAATGAGCTGAAGTACGCGGAAGACACGCTCGATCGCCAGCGACTCTTTGCCTTCGAGAATTCCGAGAAGAAGCGCCCCAGCAGGACCCTCCGAAGCATTGGTACCGCCGAAAGGTGATGCAGCGAGCCGAAGCGCGCGGTCCTTGAAAACCGTCGAGAGCTCGATGCTCAGCGCCTTCTCGAGGTCCGAGCGCTGGAAGGCAACGTTTGGAGTCTCACGCCGAATCTGGTTCAGCGCTCGCAGTGCCCGGAAACGAGCGAGACCGCCGCGTGGAGAGAGGATGCGCTCCAGGAGAATGGGAGCCGCACGTTCATGCGGGAAGCGGGCCAAAGTGCCCGGGATCTCCCGCCCTACAAGGAACGGAGTTTCAGCGGAGCGAAGCTGCTCGGCCAGCCATTCCAGTGCCGGCTCGCCAATTGCCACCAGAGCATCCCTTGCCACCGAGCGAAGCTCCGGCTCGGCCAGCAGCGCGCCCAGCTTGGGAATGAACCGCGCTGCATCCCCGGTCACCAACCTAAGGGCACTGCGGATCAGCTCTCGGTGCGTTTCCAGATCCTTGCCATCGAAGAGCGCCTCGAAGACCTGGCGAAGGTCCGATCGCGGCGCGTCAGCGATGGCGTGCGCCATCGCCCGGCGCTCTGCGACGCTCCCATTTCGGGCCGTGGCCTGCAGCTGGGCGACGAGGTCAACGCCCCCCACGGCCCCCGAAAGTGCGACGAGGGCCGTGGCACGCACCAGCGGGCTCGGATCCTCGGACAACTTGCGCAGCTCGTCGGCCGGCCGGCCGGCGGTCACCCAGCGACGGACGGCAGTCGCCCGCACCCATTCGTCCGCATGCTTCAGGAGGAAAGGGAGGAGTGCATCCACATCGCTGCGCTGCGAGCTCTCGAAATGCGCCATGGCGGCACGGACCACCGCTGCGTCCGGGTGGTAAAGGATCAGCGTCGGGACCAGCCGCGGCCGGCCGTAACGGACCAAGAGGTCCATCGAGGTAATGACCTCGCGAGTTTCGGACGACCCCAGCGCTGCAACCAGCGTTTCCGCGACCTCCAGATCGAGTCTGGGGAGGCCGACCGCCGCGACCCTGCCCCTGGCTAGCTGCTCTCGGAACAGCTGGACGTAGCGGGAGCGAAGTGCGCGAATCACCTCGAGCCAGCCGACAGCAGCACCGGCGATGGCCACCGCCGCCAGGGCAGGTGCGGCCGCCAGGTTCTGAATCAGGAGCAAGAGAAGAGAGGCCGCGCTCTGTCCGCCGCGCTGGCCCACCGTTTCGATCGAAGGCAGCAGCAGCCTGCGCCTGGCCGGCGGTACGGGGACGTAGAGCAACTCGGTGCTGACCCGGTGGAGCGATGGGCGAAGACCACCGTCCACGATTTTGAGGCACATCGCCAGAAACACCGTGCTCGCCACCGCGAAGCCGGTGACTGCAGCAAGCAACGCCACCGGAAGCAGGAAAAGGCTGCGCGTCACCCCCTCGCTTCCCAACAGGAAACGGACGGCTAGCAGCTCCACAGCCAGAGCGAGGACACTCTGGGCGACGTATGCGTTGGCGATTACTCCAGGGATGTTCTTCGGGAGCACCTGGGCAGCGACGGTTGTCTTGAAGACATAATCGACCAGGGTCGCGGCGACAGCCGGGACGAGGGCGAGCACCGTGAGCAGCCGAAGGTAGGGATCCTTCATTGCGTCCCGCGGAACTGCTTGCAGCACCGACACCTCCGGCACTGCCGAGCCCGGCCGCTGGCTCGGACAGCGCCAGACGCCCGCCACCATGGCTGCCACCAGCGTGAGGGCTGCAGAAACCAGCAACAGGGCACGTGGCGGAGAAGTCATCAGAATGAGCTTCGCCGCCGCCGCACCGGCCACGGCTCCGAAGAGGCCGCCAGCACCGATGAAGCCGAACACCCGCTTCGCTTGTCCGGCGTCGAAAGCCTCAGCCGGCCCGAGCCAGAACTGAGCGAAGACGAGAGAGGAAAAGAGGGCCGTCCAGACGTAGAAGGCATTAACTGCCAGCGGATTGGGTGCGGCTGCCCAGAAAGACGTCGTCAGTGCAGTCGTGACCAGCAGGGTGGTGGCCATGGCCAGAGCCCCGGTCTTGCGCCGCATCAGCCATGCCTGTGCAGGCGTCACCGCCAGCACCGCGACCGCGACCGCCAGATAGACCCAAGGGAGCCGAGACA
>Ga0302325_10007849_pt1 | contig 23562 bp, 18 predicted proteins | sample Palsa_T0_2_FD_201948 | JGI IMG/M metagenome (GOLD analysis project Ga0302325, IMG submission 201948) | Peat permafrost microbial communities from Stordalen Mire near Abisko, Sweden - Palsa_T0_2 | ecosystem: Environmental > Terrestrial > Soil > Palsa > Peat permafrost | place: Sweden: Abisko... | reverse complement strand
CGTGCCCGCGACCCTCGGCGGCCACGAGGCGAGCGTGCGCACCTGCCTCGAGGCCACGGCGGCGCTGGCACATGGCTGCGCGGCGGCTTCATGGATCACGGCGATCTCCTATGGCGCACAGCAGATAGCAGCGTCATTCGGGGAACGAGTGCGGTCGGAACTGTGGGGTGACACACCTGACGTCCCGCTATGCGGGTCGTTCAACCCGGCGACCGTGACGGTGACACGGGCTGACGGAGGGCAGCTAGTCAGCGGCCGGTGGCCGTGGTCATCAGGCGCTCACCACGCCAGGTGGGCAGTGCTCGCCATGCCGAAACTCGACGCCACCGGTCAGGAGACTCGCCCCGCGCTCGCGGCTATCCCGCTTGCGGAGCTCGCGATCGAGGAGACATGGGACATGGCGGGGATGCGCGGGACCGGCAGCCATACCCTCACCGCGGAGCAATGCTTCGTGCCTGACCATCGGATCCGCCTGTTCGCCGCGGTCCTCGCCGGGGCACCCGGGTCGGCTGAGCCGCTGTATCGCGTTCCCGCCGGCGCCATGACCATCACCCTCATGGGCCCGCTCCTCGGCGCTGCGGAGGAGATCTTCGACCTGACGATGGCCGCCGTGGAGAAGGGAAAGCCAATGGCGTCATCGTTCTACCGGAGCCTGGCGGACTCGCCGGGCATCCAGGGAAGCCTCGCCGACGCTGCCACCCTGATCGACTCCGCGCGGCTGCACCTTTTCAGCTCAGCGGACTACATCGACGCTGCCGTGGCCGACGGCGCGGCCGGCACCGACCGCGTGGGCATCACGGACAGCGTGGCACGGGCGCGCGTCCGGATGGACACGGGTTACGCCGCCAAGTGCCTGCGCGAGGCAGCCCGCCTGCTCCTGAGCATCGGCGGCGCCAGCTCGTTCGCCCGCGGCAACCCGGTGCAGCGCCTGTGGCGCGACCTGGAAACCGGATCCCGCCAGCCAACCCTCAGCACGGACCTGAACCGCGAGATCTACGGCCGCGCCCTGGTCGGCGCACAAGATCAAGTCAGCCTCCTCATCTGAAGCGAAAGAGAGCGACGTCGGCCGATCCGGTCACCCGCGCGAAGGCGGACCGCGAGACTGGCGCGGATCCTGGTGAACCCGGCGTCCTGCTCTCTACCGAACCTGCAACAAGTCCACAAGATTGGAGTAACTGGCATGGCACACACGAACTCCTGGAATGTCGACCGTCTCCCACGGCAGGAGGGCAAGGTCTTCGTCGTTACCGGCGCCACCGGCGGCATCGGGTACTTCATCGCCGAACAGCTCGCAGCGGCCGGCGCTCACGTCATCCTCGCCGCGCGCAGCGAGGGCAAGGCCGACCTAGCCGCGCAGGCCGTGCGCGCCCAGGTTCCGGAGGCCCGCCTGACCACGGTCCGGCTCGACCTTGGCGACCTGGGCTCCATACGATCGGCCGCCGACCTTCTCAGCCGGGAGCCGCGTCTCGACGGCGCCGTGCTGAATGCCGGCGTCCTCGCCCGCGACGCGCGCAGTGAGACGGACGATGGCCATGAGCTTGTCTACGGCACGAATCATCTCGGCCACTTCGCCCTGGTGGGCCTGATATACCCGGCCCTGGAGCGGACCGACGGGAGCCGCATCGTGACTATGGGCAGCGTGGCCGCCCGGTCGGCCACCCTGAACCTCGATGACCTGGAGTCGTCCCGGGGACCCTACCGCGGCTTCGACGCTTACAAGAAATCCAAGCTCGCGCAGATGATCTTCGCCTTCGAACTCAACCGTCGGCTACGCCAGGCGGCCAGCCCCGTGTCAAGCCTCGTCGCCCACCCGGGCGGCGCGCTCGACGGCCTGACCCCGAACCGCCCGCCAGTCTTCGCTCGCACCGGGTCCAGTTTCGCCCGGGCACTGCCGCTGGCGGCACTCGCGCAGGGCAAGGACCACGCCGCCTGGCCAGCCGTCCGCGCTCTGCTCGACCCCCGTGCTGAAGGCGGCCAGCTCTGGGGGCCACGGTTCCTGCGTTCGAAGGGCGCCCCTGCCCTCGAGCAGCCCACTCCAGCCATGACCGACCTGGAGACCGCCGGGCGGCTCTGGGCGCTTTCCGAGAAGGCCACCGGCATTACGTGGTCTCCCCGGACCGGCCGCCTTACACCAGGGGACTGATCGGCTCCACGCATGAGCCCCGAGGATTTAACTGTGGGTGCCGAAAACCTGTGCCAGCTGCGCAGATGTCCCCTCCGAGCGCCGTCGGCTGGGCCCCGTGTCCGTTACGTGAATGGCAGGCCCTGGCCTGGCCGGGCGTGCGATGATCGTTGGCTTGTGGGCTTGAAGCTGGTCTTCCTGATTGTTGCCCGGGCTGTGTCGCTGCTGGGCTTGTCGCGCCGTGAGCCGTGGTGGAAGGACGCCGAGATTTTGATGCTGCGCCATCAGCTCGCGGTGGCCGAGCGCGAGCACCCGGGTGCACGTTCGCGTCTGACGTGGCCGGACCGGGCGTGGCTGGCGCTGCTCGCCGGAACGCTGCCCGTCAGGCGCCTCGCCGCGATGCGGCTGATCGTGACCCCGGGCACGGTCTTGCGCTGGCACCGCGACATTATCCGCCGCCGGTGGGCGCGCCGGTCGCGCCAGGGAAGGTCTGGCCGGCCGCCGACGAGCCGCAACGTCCGGTCGGTGGTGCTGAGGCTGGCACGGGAGAACGAATCATGGGGCTACCGGCGGATCCACGGCGAGTTGGCCGGGCTCGGCGTTACCGTGGCCCCGTCCACCGTGTGGCAGATCCTCAAGCGCGCGGGGATCGGCCCGGCACCGCGCCGGGACGGGCCTGGCTGGCCGGAGTTCCTGCGATCCCAGGCGCAGGGGATCCTGGCGCTGGACTTTTTCACCGCCGACCTGCTCAACGGCGCCAAGGTCTACGTTCTTGCCGTGATCGAGCACGGCACCCGCCGCGTGCGGATTCTGGGCGCCACCGAGCATCCGGTCCAGGCCTGGGTGGTGCAGCAGGCCAGGAACCTGCTGATGGACCTGGAGGACGCCGGGACGCGGGTGAAGTTCGTGCTGCATGACCGGGACGCCAGCTTCACCGCCGCGTTCGACGAAGTGTTCCGGGCCGCCGGCGCGCCAGGGTCATCCGCTCCGCGGTCCAGGCACCTCGGATGAATTCGATCATGGAGCGCTGGATCGGCAGCTGCCGGCGAGAGCTGCTGGACCGGACGCTGGTCTGGAACCAGCGGCACCTAATGACCCTGCTGCGCGAGTACGAGGACTTCTACAACACCCACCGGCCGCACCGCACCCTTAAGCAAGCCGCTCCGCTGCGCCTGCTGCCCGACGGTGTCACCGACCCGGGCCATTTCCGGGTCAAGCGGCGTGACAGGGCCGGAGGCGTGATCCATGAATATCGCCTGGTGGCATAGGTTTTCGGCACCCACAGCATGTCGGGTGAGAGTCAGGGGTCTGGTATTTCAGGGCTTTTGAGCTTCCCTCCGTCTTCCGGACACCACGCTCTTTGCCCTGCGCACCGCGAGTGCCCGCAGCCAACCGCTAACCGAGCCGGAAGACCCACCGGACGCGGCCCGACATGTGCCCATGAGCGAACTCCGCAACCCTTGAGGCGCGGTCTCCCGCACAGGGCCGTGTAATGTCGGGCGAATCCGTCTAAACCACCACTCACGGTGACGTTAATGAGCAAGTGGCCTTAATCAGCTGATTCCTTTGATTGCCGATGATCGGGGAGTTCCTTGGGGTTCTCGCGGGCCGTACGGCCGGGCCTCGCCGTAATTCTCCCGGTGACGAAGACAGCGACAATAGAGACCGCTCCGGTGCAGATGATCGACGCCCCCTGAGTAGCCGCCCCCCGGTCAATAGCATGCCAGGCTATTGCCCCCAGAATGAGCAGCGCGATGATTCCAGAAATGTGACCGATAGCCTGGCCCATAAGGCCGACCCATTCCAGTCGTCTCCAGTTGCGTTTCTCCGCCATCAGCTCGCGATAGGCCTCAGGTACCTTCTCCGCGAGTATCGCCAAGTCGTGCACCGTGTAGGCGGACGGTCCGCCAGTCGGCGAGGGGTCTTTGGGCGTCCGCGTCACTGCTCGGCCCCTCCGTCTTCGCCTTCATTCTCGTCCTCGGCCTGCAGGCCCAAGGCGACGACCATGGCGTGCGCGTCCCTGGCGAGTTCGAATTCAAAGTCTGCCGCGGTGGGCATGATCCTCCCGCTCACCCCGAAAACATCAAAGGTAGCTCCCAGTCCCTCGGCGAATCCGTGCAGGAACGGTGCCGACGTGGGCGATCGCGGCCTCGACAGCGGCCGGGACCGTCTCGGCCTGCCCGGATCAGGCGACGGCTCGTCGGCCCTTTCCTGGCCACCGCGGTCGCCGCCGATGCCCAGCATCGGGAAATTTTCCCGCATGTAATCCGTCGAGAACCGGACCGTCCAATGGAAGCTAACGAAGGCCAGGATGGCTACAGGTACGGCGCTGGCAATCTGGTACCCCGGGTACGCCGGCCAAGCGTACTTGTCCAACAGCGACGCTAGCGTCGTGACGGCGAAGAAGCCGAACAGCACCACCGCTGACCCCGCTGAGGGGCTGCTCTTCAGCTTTAGGAACTGATTCGCGTAGACATTAGCGTCGTACCAGCGCGCCCCGGCAGCCACCACCGGCAGCCCGAATAGCACGAGGCAGCCAACGGTCAGCGCAGTCATTGCAGGCCACAACTGGTCCCAGCCGCCCAGGTAGAAGATCACCGAAATCGCGACGAAGACGGTAGCCGGCAGGGCACGTTGCCACCATGACACCGAAATCCGGCCCTGGTACAGGCCGCTGCGGCGCAAGGCTGCCAGGGCCACGGTTGGCACCGCGTACACGATCAAGCCCGTGACGGCGGCGATTCCGCTCAGCACGTCCAGGTTGCCCCCGAAAATCAGCAGCAGGAGGACGCTCAGGACGCAGTCGATAAGCAGGATCAGCCAGTACACGTCGAGTTGCCCGCCGCGTAGCAGTCTGCCGGCGGGAACCCGGACGACCGAGCGACTCAGCTGCTGCAGGCCGCGGTGCGTCAGATGGGCGCGGCTCATGACTGCGACCTCGCTCCCCAGCAGTGAGCTGAAGATTATCGCGGTGCCAGCAGGCGAAAGCACCATGTCCAGGCCGATCAGCCAGTTGAGCGGGCCAACGGACCAGCCTGGCGCGACCAGGCGGACGAACTGGGGATACGGCGACGCGGTCCCGCTTGCCGGCCCGCCGGTGCGGTGTCGCAGGTAAACAACGACGACTTGCAGCGCGGCGTACAAGAGGATGGAGCTGAAGACGGTGCCGTAGACGACCCAGCGGACCCGGGCTGTCTCGTCCCGCCCATCTCGCCTGACCTTCCCCGCGAAGTCAAGCGGCCCCTGGAAGCCCAGATAGGCGAAAATTACCCCGCTGCCAACGATGGTCGGCAGCACGGAGCCGAGGTCGTAGTGAGGTGCGGAACCCGACTGCCCCCGCAGGGCCACGCTAACCGGGCCCGGCGGGTGAATCAACGCGTAGCTCAGCAGTACGACGATGAGCACCGGGACCGCGATCTTAAAGAGGGTGAGCCATTTGTTAATGCGCCGGAACGTCCCCCGTCCGAGGAGATTTACCGCCGTGATCAGCACCAGAAAGCCCACGGCCAGGCCGACGCCGCGCAGCGTCAGCCCGGTTCCGTGCGAGTTCACTAGGCCCTGCGATCCCGTCGCCTCGACGATCCCGTAGACCATGGCGACCACCTCGCTCACCGTGGTGACCGCGTAGCAGACCCAGACCCCGGCGGCGGCCGCTGTCGCTAGCACGGGGCCGCTACTTTGCAGCGGCAGGAGCATAAAGCGGCCGACTCTGGGCACCACGGCACGCAACTCGACCATCACGACCGTGATCAGCAGCATCAGCGCGCCGCCGATGAGCCAGGAGAGCACCGCCCACGAGCCTGTGTTCTGCGCGACCTGCCCGCCAGCAAACAGCCAGCCCGAGCCGATGACCCCGCCGAGCGCGAGGAAGACCAAGTCATGCAGTGACATGCGGCGCGCCCCGCCGCGATTCTCGGCCCCGGTGCGGTTCTCGGCTTCGGCCGTAGCAGCTGGAGCGGTCAGCTCATAGTAATCCAGGCTCACCCGCCGTCCCCTCTCCGCGCGGTGCCGCAGACCGTGGCTACCCGGTAGACGACCGCGACCTGACAGGTCGAATGGTAGCGGGTTTAACCAATTGGGAGAGCGGATCTCCTTATCTCTAATACCGCCCGGCGTGGACGGGACGCGCAACTAGCTATTCTCGTCTATCTAGCGCAGAGCGGCTCCGCTGGGTCGTCGAGCAGGCCATCGCAACCTGAAGAACTGGCGATACTGCACACCGACTACCGCCGCCCGATCGAGACGTTCCCCGAAACCATTTCAGCCGTAAGCCTGGCTTCCGCAGCTCGGCCTGAGTCTGGTCTACGGGTTAGGTCCCTGAAGTGCGGAAAGACTGCGGTTCCAGGTACGGCACGCGTGTATCTGGGGGCAGGCATTTCCGCAGGTCAGTGCACTGCACTCTGGGGCTGCGACGGCCTCTTTGCGGTAGCCCAAAAGGGTGCATAACCATGCATAACGTTCGCCGATTCGAGAATCATCTTCACTATGCGTATTGGTGGCCTGGGGAGCGGAAGCTGTCCTCTGATCAGGTAGTCCTTGGGGCGAGTCGAGCAGCTCCGCCCGCGCAGGCTCGTGACCAGCGAGGATGACGGTACCTAGATACACGGGGTCTCACCATGCGCGACCCCGTTTCCCCAGCTCAGGCTGGCATTTTGTGCACTAAGCGTTAGGTTCATCTGCGGAACCCGGGGTAAGCGCTCTCCACCTCTGGGTAAACGCCTGAATAGCCCTCTAAGCCTCGATAGGCATAGGGCAAGCCCGCATGACCTGACGGTAAACCACAACGCCGCTCACCAGAATGCGTCATGCAGCGCGGTTTCTCACCAATCCCAAAAACGCCGCGCCCAAACCGGATTTCCCAATAGCCGTTGACAAACCCAAACGCTCAGGCTGGCGCACGCCGATCACGGGTTTATGTGCTGCTACGTGACTGCGCTAGCCGCAAGGCCCGATGAGTACCGAATCCGCGATCGGCGCGCTCCCTCAGGCGGTAGTGCCCGTTCCGTAGTCACCCGTCGTGGCTGTGGCGGGTCCGCACGGGACTCAGAAGTCGAGCAGGTCCGCTGGGTCGAATGAGACGGTGAACGGCTTGTCCGCGTCGATCACGGCCTCAAGCCGGGCGCCTTCCATGACCGCTGGAGCAGCCGAGTAGGTTCCGTCGGCCAGGGTGAGGACCTGGACGGAGAGCCGGGGGGTGTGCTCGACGATCCAGTACTGCGGGATGCCGAGCCTGGCATACTCGCTGACCTTGCGCAGCCGGTCGGTGCGCTCGCTGCCGCTGCCCGGGGAGATGACCTCCGCAACCAGGTAGAGCTCGGTGCCGGGGATCAGCCTGGGTGACTCTTCGATGATCGCCGCCCGGGCAATCTCCCGGGGGATGACGAGTACATCCGGCTTGCGTACGCCTGCCGGGGTGCTGATCTCCCATTCGCCGCCATCGCAGACGACGGCCTGCGAGCCCGCGCCTGCTGCGGCGTGCTCGATGATCCGGGCGAGTGTCCGCAGCGCCCAGTTGTGCCGTGAGCTTGCCGCCACTTCGATCAGCCACCCGTCCTCGAGTTCGAGCCCCTTGCCGTCCTCGGTCAGCTCGTGCAGGTCCAGGACGGTGTACGGGCCGAATTGGCTGCCATGGGGTGATGTCCGTGCTCGCATGGCCTCACCTCCAGCGGTTCGCGGTACGCACCCTAACTGTATCGCGGCGTGTCACGCTCGGTCAGTATCTCGCGAGCTCCGCCGGGCCGGCTCCAACCGCCTGGCGGAGCAGGGCGCGCAGGCCAACAGATCGGTTACAGCGTGCGACCGAATCCCGTGCGCGGGAACCGCCGTTATGTGTGCATCCGGGAAACTCGGCGTTCATTCATCGAGGCGCGCGTAATGGGTTGTTCTGCGCTTCCGTCACGGCTGCGGGGAATAGTGGGGACCCATGCAAGGTCTTCTGCCGTCTGTCCCAGGGAGGCCACGGCCGCGAGCGGTTCGGGCTCCGCCACCATGCGAGCATCCGGCCGGCCAAAGGGTTCAACAGGGAACGATCGCCAGGAAAGCCCCATTACGCTGTTGAAGTTGTCAGCCCAGTCAAGAAAAGAACGGCCTGCGCTGTACTCTCGCGGAGACGCCAATTATCTGCTGCTATCTTCAGTCAGTCGCCGAGTGGCGGTACCGCGCGTCAATCTGCGCATCTCGCCGCAGCGGTATCGGTCTTACGAACAAAGTCGGTTACGTGTGGTGAAAGTTCACCCGGGTCGATGATCAGTTCGCGCGATTGAGGCGTTCTCCTGCATACTTAGCAGATGGATCTGCGCATTTTCTCCTGCTCGTATAGATGCGGCAACAACCTGCTGCCAGAGATCGGCATTGGACTTCCGCTCTGTATCCTTGGAGAGCATCAAAGTAATCCATTCTGCATGGAGAAGATAGCAGTGCACCAGAGGCTGTCCGTAGTAGTAACTCATCTGCCGTGCTGACATCCAGTACGTCTTAAGGAACGTCGCAGATAGAAATCCCGAGAGGGCCACGCCAACGGCGGTAATGCTGCCTGCTACGACTTTAGGGCTTGTCCCCACAAGGCCAATCGTCATCATTCCGCCAGTTGCAAGAACCAGCAGGGAGATCGATGCTGCAATAAGGCTTGCGTAGTAGGACATGCGTGCCTGACGCAACGCGATAACGGTGAACATCCTCATCTGCCGGAAATTAGCCCGAGCCAATCCACTCAAGGTATGATCGGGTATCTCCTTGAGGGCGCTATCGAGTACATTGCAGTCCGCCTTGCATTTCCTATCTTCATCTTCTGCGATGCAACCTTCGCGGAACATCACGATGGGACCGGCTGCAGCCGATACAAGGAAAAAAGCTCCCGCGATGAACGCTGCAGGTCCAAGATAAGAATATGCATGCGCTTTCAAGGCAAATACGCCACCCGCGATCACGGCGGCGGCTACGATCAAGAGAATAGGGGAGAGCAATAGCCCAGCCGTAAGGGCATTTTTCTTATGCTTAATCAATTCATCGCTGCCCGCAGCCTGCGCCGCCGATGCTGGTACGCTGCATTCATCAGCCAGTTGCGACATTACCATCAGCCCCCTACATCACCCGCGCCCCGAGGGTAGTGCACCCGACCATCTTTGGCGAAGTGTGCGCTAACGCTACCGCATTGCTTCGGACAATGGTAGCCCTTTGGTCTGCTTTGCCCGATATGCACCAGATCTCGGAAGGAGCGCAAACCGTCACGTATGCCTCTTCTCATCGTCTGGAAAACCAGGACGGGGCGACTCGTCCTTGCAACCCGTGAGGGTGTTGTCCCCGGTGCCACTGTGACTCGTGCCTGAGAACGTGGACGTGACAGCGGGGACAGAATGAACGATCTGTACCCGGCCGTGCCGCGAGATCCTCTCGACTGCCGCCGTCGGCCGCCGACAGGGCGAATGGCAGGATAGGCCCGTGAGTGAAGACGAGCGCGTGGCAGCTCGTCCGCGGCGATGAGCTCCTGGCCGAACTCGTGGTGAACGGCGGGGATTTCCCGTGGCTCAACGCCGAGGTCCGGCCGACGGCCGGGTTCGCGGAAGTCCGGCCGCTGTTCGACGACGAGATCCGGCGGGCGGATCTCATGGATGAGGAACCTGAGCAGTGGGAGGCCGCCTACCGCCGCATCCGCGAGGCGGTGCGCCTACTGGCGCCGGACGGGCAGCCGGTACCTGAGTTCCTGCTCCACATCGAGGGTGCGGAGGCTTGGTGGCGATGGAGTGACGAACCATTCCCGGAAGAGGAAGACAACCCCTGACAGCCTTGCCTGTCCCCTCTCTGCCGCAATGGGCGCCTGCTCACTAACGAGTGCGTGCAGAACCGGAATATCTGCACGCAAGGACCGTGCCGTGACATCAAAGTGTTAGTCACCGATATTCGGCGATCTGCGCGGTTGCCGGTGTTGTAGGTCGAACAGATACGAGTGATCGGTGCAAAGTCTGGATCCCTGTCTCAGTTGCCCTCAGAAGAAGCCCTAACTGTGCGCAGGATGTCAGCGAGGGCATCCTCGGCGGCTTGGCTATCTGGCTCAAGTGCAGTGAGCAGGTCACGTAGGCATACGCCCTCGGTGTGCTCGGCGGTCTCAACCACCTCAGCTACAGTCAACGGCAGGTTATCACCGGGGCTGCCCTTGTGATACTTCGTAGTGAGCTTCTCCAGGGTAATAGCCAAGTCGTAGGCCATCCCGGTCAGCTTGTAGATAAGGGCGGCGGTGACCTGATGTGTCGTCCACTCTGCGTCGCGATCATCGCCTGTATGCTCCATATAGTCGGCAAAGTGGCGGTGGGCGGTCGCGGTGACCGAGGGATCAGGGTGGACGTAGGAAAACCGTAGCGCCGCCCGTTCCATCTCCTCCGCAGCCTTCGAGTGCCCGGGTGCGCTCTCCAGGGTGGCCCGGCTGTCTAGGACCTGGGCGAGCTTGGTGGTATCGGCATGGTCCTCGAACACTTGCTGACACTCCGCTAGCAAGAGCCTGGCGTCCTCCAACCGCCCTATCTGGATCAGCGGGTCGGCGTCGTTGAGCCGGGCGCTGAAAATATCGTACGGGGCCGCGCCGCGCTGCCGTCGGCTGGCCAGAATCCCGGCGTTCAGCTCCAGGCACTGTTGCGAGTCCCCCAGCGCCAGCGCCGAAGAGCGGCCGATGTCAAGGATGGCCTCGCGGACATTCCACCCCTCGTATGCCTCACCACCAGCGGAGTCGGAAGTCGGCTGTGGAGCAATCTTGCCCATCTCCTCGCGCAACGCGGAGATTTCGGCTAGAACGCGCTCATGCTCCCCCATGAGTGAGAGGATCTGCAGCCTCTGACCTTGACCAACGAGCTGGGTCAACGGCCCCAGCCCGGCCCGGCGGGCATGCTCGCCGCTCTGCCCGGCCATGTCGAGCGCTTCGCCCAGTTGCCCGGAATTGCCCAGGAGAGTGATCAGTTCCCCTGCGGCAAGCGAGGCGAGCCGGTCGTTGCCGTCGCCTACTGCGCGCCGCAGCACCTCGCGCGCCAGCTGCTCGGCCTCGCTTGCGTTCACCGTCCGCAGCCCCCTGGCCAGGATGAGGCTGTCTTCTGGCGCGCGAGTAGCGTCGGCAATTCGCCGGAGCCCCGGCAACGCCGCCTGCGTGATTCCGGGCGACCCGTCCCGTCTGACGGCGTGCTCAAGCAACCTGCTGGCAGCTTCCCACTCCTTCAGGCGCAGCAGGTATGACGCGCCGGCCAAGCCTGAGCGCACCACCAGGGGGGTGTCCTCGCCGCCTTCCCGGGTACTCGCCTGGGAGGCGGTCGTCTGCCAGTACGCGCCGAGCACTGAATCGGTCGCGGTACGGACATCAGGCCCTGTGACCGCTCTGAGCGCAGCGGCCACTCCGGGGTGCATCAAGTAGGTCACCAGGGCGGGGTCAGCGTCATCCCCGGCCGACGCTACCTCGGGCCTGGCCAGCGCGGCGGCAGCGACCAAGTTCAGTAGTTGCCCGGGACTCGACGGGTCGGCGAGGTGATCTAGCCGCCGGGAGACCTCCGCCCAGCTCGCGTTGATAATGTCCGACCTGCGGTCGGTGTCCTCCAGACAGGCCATAAACTGTGCCATTCGCCGGGTCGGCTCCGGCAGTGCGCCGAGTACGGTAGTGGTCCATGCGGACAGCGCATTCAGGAACTGGTCCGGGTCGAGGGTGCTGGCACCTTCGCGGAAGAACGCCTCCAGCTGTTGACCGGTAGCCTCTTTCTCGGCCGCTGCAAGCAGGGCATCTAGCTTGTCCCGGTCGGCCGCGGCGTCCGCTAGTTCCAGCAGCTTGGGGTGGCCCTGCACGACGAGCAGGAGACGGCGGACCCGGTTCCGGTCCGCATCCGTCTCGGCCGCAGGTGCGCGGAGCGGTCCGGGGTCGGCATGCAGCAACTCGCGTAGGTTAGGCAGTTCACGGGCCAGGGCGGCGGACTCCTCCAGCGAGAGCGCATGCACCGGCAGCGTGAGCACCCGGGTGCCTCGTCCGCTGGGGGCGATCCTGCTGGTAAGGATTACCCGCGACTCCCCGTCGTGATCAGTCAGCGCGGAGACGAGATTCTCCCAGCGAGGGTCGCGCCAGGTCCCTTCCGGCGTCAGGAGGGTCTCCAGGTTGTCCAGCACGAGCAGCAAGCCGTTTGATTCCATCACCCGGCGGAGCCGAGGAAGGAACTTCTCCAGCGCCGCCGCCGTCCCGATGTGAGCGGCCATCGTGAATCCGTAGTCGCCGAACTGGATTTCCAGCAGCTTCGCGAGGCCCGGCAGCGCACTGGCCCATTCCGCATCGCGGCTCGGCGCCTGCCAGAACGCGGCTGCACCGAACCTGTCTGCGTTGTGGTAAGCCAGCTCCAGCGCACACCAGGTCTTGCCCGCGCCAGCCATGCCGTACAGCAGGACCGCGGTGTGGTCGCTGCCGGGCGCGAGCGCCTCGGTCGCCTTCGCCATCGCCTCGGCCCGGCCGACGAAGCAGGGCGGCTCACCCGGGAAGTTCGCCATGCGTTGCCCGGAAGGATCCAGGTCAGGCTGGGCACGCGGCACGGTCAGCACCAAGTCGGCTGCCTGAGCACCGAACACCCCGGGCGTCGCCATCGACAGCGCAGGCCGCGCTGCGGACGGCTTTGGCCGGCCAGTCTCGGCTAGTGCACGGGCGACGGCGGCGTCCACGGCTTGCCGACGGCCAAGCAGGTGCTCGTAAAATGCGTTGCCGAAAGCGATCGCGAACTCGTCCACGACCGGGTACCGCATCCCTACTACGGCGCAGTCCAGCTCACGAACCAGGGCCCGGGTAAGCCCAGGAACCTGCGTCGGCGGACGTTCGCCGATCTCTGCCTCCATCACCTGGGCCTGATCGGTGAGCCCTATCAGCCGCAGGGTCTCGGCGGTTGTGTCCGCCGCCGACTCGCAAGCCGACACGACCGCCAGCCTGACCCGGCGCCGCATCGGGCGCAGCAGTTCCAGCAGGTCCGTCGTGCCGAGCGGGTCCGGCGAGCCGTCAGCCTTCTCCAGCACGAATACCCCGCCTGTGCCGTGCCCCGCGAGGTGCAAGACATCCCACCCGTCCGCCGAGTCCGCGATCTCGTGCAGCCGCTCCCTAGTCACCCCATACTGGACTATCCGCAGGTTCACCGCAGCGCGCTCCCGTGCCGCGATCCGGCGGATGAGCCGGCTGAGCGCGTACCGTTCCCTCCGCAGCGCCAGGACACTGGTATTCGTCGGCTGTGAGAACCAGGCTCTAGCGCCGCTGTGACACTGCAGTCCGCAAGTCCGGCTCTGGAGACGGCGCGACAAGAAGCGCTGGCCCAAGGAGAGGCCGCTCGCCGCACCAGCCCGCAGCTTTCGCCGATACCAGATTCCCTGCAGCAGACTCACCGAGATCTTGCCAGAAGTCCGGACCACTTGGCTCCCGGAATGGCTCCCAAGAATTTTCGAGACGTTCTAGTTAGGCCTCTGACCTGGAGCCCCGTTACGGAATCGAACCGTAGACCTTCTCCTTACCATGTGGGGTCGGTCGGGTTACCGGCCTGGGGGTTTTTGCGAAAGGCCAGGTCAGACGCTCTGCTTCAGCTCAGTTGGGAGCAGTTGGGGACGGTTCGCGAAGGATGCCGCCTCCCAAATTCCTCCCAACCGGCCGTGGAGGAGAAGCGTGTCCGGCCCATATTTCGAACAGCCCGAACTTAGTATCGATTTTGTTATACGCATGTCTACGGCGGTGGCCGTGCTGGCCGTGGCTGGCGTGGCGGCGTATGTGTCTTACTGGCACGCGTACGCGGTCGTGCGGGCACACGGTGAGAGCGGGATCACGGCCCGGCTTGAGCCTGCCACGATCGATGGGCTCGTCTACGCCAGTTCGATGGTGGTGTTGTATGCGGCGCGGCACGGGCTGCCGGTGCCGTCGCTGGCCCGGTGGCTGCTCGGGCTGGGGATCGCGGCCACGCTGACGGCGAACATGGCTCAGGGGTGGTCGCACGGGCCGGTCGGGGCGGTGGTGGCGGCGTGGCCGGCGGTCAGCTTGGTGGGGTCGTATGAGCTGCTGGTCTGGCTGATTCGCACCGCTGGGACGCTAGAGCAAGGACCACCGGCAGAGCCCGGGCCGGCGAGTCAGCCAGTCACGCACCCGGATCCCGCTGCGAACGTGCTGGATGATGAGGAGGTGACCGAGGCAGATTCCGTCAACGACCGGGCGGTGGCTGCTTACCGACTGAGCGTTCAGGCTGGCAGTCCTCTTTCGGAGCGCAAGCTTGCCAACATGTTCGGACAGACCTCCCGCCGCTGGGCGCGCACCCGGATAACGGAGGCGCGGCGGCGGGCTGTCCCTGGTCCGGAATGCGAGATGCCGACTCCGGCGAGCTGCGTTCGCACCTATTCCGTGATTCATGATGACGCGTGAGGAGAAGGCCGCTCTCCTCGCCTGGGTACGACGGCCGAAGGTCGTCTCGCCCGCGGTTGCCGACCAGCTGCAAGAGCACGCGCGGGCTTGTCGCGCAAAGTGGCCTTAGGGCTCGCGAATGAGTTCTCCAAGCATCTTTCTCATGGGAGCTGGATCGCCTTGCATGATAGCGGCGGATGCCGCGATGTTGCGGTCCGCGTCGAGGTGCTGCCAGTCGAGAATGAAACCGGCGTCGTCGGCCAGTTGCTCGAAGAAGGCACGCTGAGCCCTGCCGTTCCCTTCGCGAAACGGATGGATGGCGTTGACCTCGCCAAGATAGTAGGTCAGCCGCTCAGTGAACTCATCCCGCGGAAGTCCGCGAAGGAACCTCTCGCCGCGCAGCGCCTGGAAGACCTCAGCGGCCGCGGACTCGATGTACTGCGGCAGGCAGAACCAGGTCCCCTTCGCGATGGCGACGGTCCGGACCTGACCGGCCCAGTCGTAGATCTCGCCGAAGATACGGCCGTGAATCGCGCACAGGTGCCCAAGGTCATAGCTGGCGGCGACCGGTGATTCCCTGAGGAAAATCAGCGCGGCGTGAGTGATCTCCCGCTCCGCAGCCTCCAGCCCTCCAGTCGTGCTCAGGCCGAGCCTGTTGCGCAGCACACCTGACACCGGATCGGTGTACGGGTCCTCAGGCATCTAGGTCCGCTGGTAGCGGGAAACGGTCCTGCGGTACAACTCGGCCGCACTTATCTCGCCGTCTACGTACGCCGACACCTCTCGGTCATGCTCCGGACTGAAGGCACCCGGCACCTCCACCTGTACCGACTGCGCGGCAGAGAGAACCTCATCAAGGCGAGCACGCTGACGAGCCAGCGCCTCGTAACGCTCGTACGCCTCATAAGGGATGAGAATCGCCTCGGGCTTGCGATGCGACCCGAAGGCAACAGGCTCGGCCCCAGCGCCCTCACGCCGGAACCTGGCAAGGATGCCCGACAACCGTGCCCTGACTTCTGAGAGCGGGTGCACCTGAACCACCACAGGATTTGCCATCCTTATAGTGTACCAAAACTTGTACAAATTTCCGGGCTGCGCTTGACTTCAACTTTGCCGTCCAGGCCCGGTGGGCCGGGCGCAGTGCTGATCGTGGAGGATGACCGCGCGGCGGATCGACTCGGGGATGCTGTCTGAATATCCGGCGCAGAACGCCGCGCTCCAGCAGGAGGTCATCGGGTTGACAGGCGAGCCCAGTGGGCTTCGGCGTTGTCCAGTGCCTGCCGAATTCGCTGGTATTCCTGGCTGCCGGTAGTCGGCAGCCGCAGCAGTGGCATCTGGTGAGCAGCCAGGATCTCGTCCTTAAACGCGTCTCGTGCCCGCTGGTCCGGGTTGTTCTCGTGGAAGGCGAAGCCGTCGACTTCGATGGCCAGCAGCGGCTGGTTGGTCACCCGGTTGTACACGACGAAGTCGACCGACGCTCGGTGTTGTACATAGGCTCGCTGAGCCAGGGTCAGCCCGCTGAGGTCGGGGAGGAGGTTCCGCAGCAGCACCTGTTGACTCACCGTCATGTGCGCATAAAGCTGCTCAGCGATGATGTCGTGCAACACGGTCCAGATGATGTCTTCGGACGGGTACTTGAGTTCCTTCCTCAGCCGGGCGGCGAGCGGTTGCAGTCGCTGCGAGTACGCGCGGTAGAGCAGGTCGAATACGGAGACCACCATGCTGTCCGCGACATCTTCGCCGGGGTTGTGGTAGCGGATGTAACCAACCAGGTCCCGGATGTGGCGGCTAGTGGGCAGCATGTCGTAGTTCGTCACCAGGATGAACCGCTGGATCGCCCGCGAGACCGCGACGTTGATCATCTGCGGATCGTCCACGAAGGGCAGCCCCGTCCGGCCGCGCCAGGTCTCGTCCAGGACGGTGGTCAGGATGACCACCTGTTTTTGCCGGCCCTGGAATTTGTGGATGGTATCGGCCTCGGTCTGATCGAGCACGTCAGCGGCTCTAGTGGCCTGGAGCCTGTACGGCGTGGTAACGCCAATATCGGTCTCCTTGAAGCCCCGGCAGTACTGCGGGATCACTTCTTGGGCGATTACATCCACCTCGCGCTGGTTCGAGCGGCCTCCTTCGCGGTGCTGGCGCATGTGGTTGCCCTCGACCGTGGGGACGACGATCATTGGCCGCTCGGCGCCGCTGCTGGTGTAAGGAATGAGGTCGCCCCCGTAGAACTTCTTGTTGCAGAACCCGATGATGACCGGGTTGCACCGGTAGTGCTCGCAGAGCAGCGTTCGCGGGAGGCCGGCGCCGTACAACTCCGACAGCGAGGCCAGGAGATTGTGCTGGCAGTCGTAGGCGGGCACCGGCGGCATGAGCCCGTTCGCAGCATCGACCGGGATCGGCGGCAGCTGCCGCTGGTCGCCGACCACTACTACCCTGCGGGCACACGACATCGCCAGTCCTGCCAGCAGGAGATTGACCTGCGAAGCCTCATCGATGATGAGGTAGTCCAGCAGGTACCCGTCAGCGATGCTGTCCCGCAGCGAATGACAGGTACTCAGCAACGCCGGGTAGTCCTTGATGAATTCGTTGAACGTCATGCCTCGCCGGTAGGAGTCCGCGCGGTAGAGGGTACGCCGCGATTCCCGGTACCGAGCGGCGAGCTCGGAATGCAGAAACTGAACCGACAGCTGCTGGTGCTGCCGGGAAAGCTGCTCGAAATCCGCTCGCCGCAGCTCATCCTCCACCCGTCCGATTTCCCGCTCCAGCTCGGCGATCCGCTTGTGGTAGTACGCCAGCTGCAGCCGGAGCACGACACCGGTGTCAGCAGGATCAAGCGCCCGCACGGACCCGTACCTGAAGTAGTTCCGTATTCGCCGCAGCGGCCCCGGGCGGATACCGGCCAGCCCCATCTCGCTCTCGGCCAGGTAGTCGAGAACGCGGCCGGCCGAGCGCCGCAGGAGCGGAAGACCCGCCAAGTCGGGCAGCTCTTCCCGGTCCAGGTGACCTTCAAAGTGCCGCAGCTCCAACCGGTGAGCGTCGAGCTCCTGCCGCCGGTCGGCGCGGATTCGCTCGGCCCTCTGCAACCCGCGGAGGCGTCTGTCCAGATCGGCCAGGTGCTTGAGGTCTGGCCGATCCGGCGCGCGGTCCAGGAACTGCGCGACCCGAGTATTGCGGACCGCCTGCCCGGCAAAGAATTCCTCGCGCTTTTCTCTGCGGCCGAGGTTGCCGATCACATGCCCGAATCCCAGCTCATCCAGTTTGTCGCGGACATTGTCGACGGCGGCGTTGCCGAACGAGACGATGCCAACGGTCATGTGCTGAACCGCGACAATGTTGGCGATCAAGTTCAGGATGGTCTCGGTCTTCCCGGTGCCCGGCGGCCCCTCTATGACCGAAACCGAACTGGTCAGGGCCTTCTCCACTGCCGCGCGCTGACTGAGATTGCAGCGGAACGGAAAAATGGGGGTAACCTCCTGAGGCCGCAACTCGATCGGCGATCCGCTCAGGAAGGAATTGAGCACGCTCTCGGGGTGAACGAAAGAGAGTTTTTCGTATCCGGGCCGCAAGGGATCGTTGCGGGGAAGGCGGGTCACGACCGTGCGCCAGTAGTGCAACACACTGGCCACCGCAGGAGTCTCAGTCGCTGAGGTAACGATCCGCACTTGGGAAGCGGGGTAGGTACGATAATCTTCCCCAGCCTGTGTTCCGTAGAAGATTCGAGACCATGCACCGTCGACACCGGTGAAGGTCAAGACTTCGGTCGCGCTTCCCCAGACGCTCCCGTTAGCTTCAACCCACTCGCCTTCCCTCAGCCCGTACCGCTGGGGGTGGCGGAGCATCCTCACACGGTCCCGCCCGTAGCTGAATATCTTATTACTGCGAATGAATATGATTTCGATTAACTGGCCTTCGGCCCGGATCTCCGATATGTCTCGCGTCTTGTCTTCAAACCGATTTGCCACGCGATCGTGGATCAGGACCGCCATACTCCGAGGATTGATCACACAACCACCTCAGCTGCGACGTACCGCGATTGTACGAAGTCGGGCCACGGCCCGCAAGAATTGATACGGGCGACGTTGCCGACGAAATCTACAATCGGTCGAGTGCTACAGTGACCGGTGGCGTGTTCGGTCTGATGGCGCAACTGGCCGCTGCATGCCGCCTACTGTTTCGACAAAGCCCATACGCCGCCCGGAACACCCAGTTCTGCGCGATGCCAAACACAATCCCGGTAGCAACTTGTCGAGCATAACGATCCCAGCTCACTGCCATCCCGGCCGCCCCGCAATGTTCGTCCCGATTCTCAATCAGGCGGTTCCTCGCTCGGCCACAAGACGGGCTGACAACGAAGCGATGCCGAACTCATGGTGCTCCGAGCGGCTCAGATTTACAGCGCACAAGCACCGGGGATCCAGTGGCAGCGCGCCAAGCCGACCGTCCCGCACGCGTCTCGATGGGCCGCTATCGTCGGGAGCGTGAGCACAGGACACACGGTTCTCCCTCCGGATCAGTACGTGGCGTCGCTAGCGCGCAAGCGCCTGGCCGCGACGGCATTCTTCCGCGACGAGGAAGGACGGGTCCTGGTCGTCAACCCGGTGTACAAGCCGACATGGGACCTGCCGGGCGGTGCGGCCGAGGCTGACGAGTCCCCGCGCGCTGCCTGCCGCCGCGAGGTAGCGGGGGAGCTGGGCCTGGACCGGCCGCCGGGCCGGCTGCTGGCCGTCGACTGGGTCCCGGCCCGGACGATCGGCCCGGATCAGACACTGCTGCCCGACGGCGTGATCATCGTGTACGACGGAGGGGTCCTGACACCGGCGGAGGTCAAGGAGATCGTCCTCGCGGACGGCGAGCTGGCCGGATTCGAGTTCGTCACCGCGGACGAAGCCGCCGGGCGGGTAACGCCGCTGGTGGCCCGCCGGATCACCGCCTGCCTGCAAGCGTGCGCGGCAGGCACGGTCGCGGCGCTGGAGAACGGCAGCCCCGTCGCGTTACATCGCCTGCTGCTCAGCCGCCGGCAAACACGGCCGCCCGCTGCGGAGACTCAAAGGCGACCACGGCCCTAAGGGCGGCTCGCAGGTGCTTCACGCAGAGCTGGCTCAGCGGAACCGGGCCGGTCAGCCGGTAGGCGAGTGCAGCGCAGCCGTTGAAGGAGGCGGCCGCCGCGCTCAACGCCGCCTGCCTTCCCACCGTCTCGCTGTCCGCCAGGTCGGGCAAGCAAGCCCCGCCCGCACAGGCAAAACACCAGGCCAGACGCGAAACCGCCGACCGAACTAGCCGTAACTTCGGATGGTCTCGGGCGAGCGGTCGCTAGCGGCCGCGGCTGGTGGAACCGGCGCAATGCCCCGCAGATCGACATCGTGGCGAAGAACGACGACCGCCGCTCCCGCACCGGCGTCAGGCGTAGGCCCTCGGGACTTGAACCGGACGCGACCCAGAAGCGTTGCCCAGAGTGACACGTATCCGAAATTGGGTGCCGACGTTGGGAGGTGACGAGTGCCGGTCGACCGCCCCGACCCAGCCGATAATCCCGACGAACCGGGCCGCCGCCGGCCACCCGACGATCCCCGGCCGCCCGACGCCGCTCCACTGCTGACGCCAGACCCTGCTGCCCGCGACGCCATCCATCACTCCTACCGGGCCCTAGTCGACCGGATATATGCCGCTCATCGGGAGAGCGCGCGTGACGGCACGCGCGGCGCGACCGCCGACGCCGACCGCGGCCCCTGGGAAGAGGCGCTTCCGTCGCTGCGGGCCGCCTGGGAAGAGCACCAAGATCGGTATCCAGAACGGGAGCGGGCGACTCCTCAAACGCACACGGACGGCTCCTGGTCCTCAGGCGAAATCCGCAAGCTATCCCCGGACCAGAACACGGAAGCCGCCAAGGCCTGCGCCGACATCCACGACGAGGGCGAGCGAGTCATCCTCCCGGCCATGCGCCAGATCGAAGCCGCCGACCCGGACCGCCGCCTGGCCGGCCTGGAACACATGCTCAAGAAGGCGGACCGGCTCAAGGAGAAGGTCGCCGACGTGCTGCTGCTGGAATCCCGTCTTTCTCCCCGCGAGGCGCTGGATAAGGTGCCCGACGCAGTGCGGTACACGTTCACCTACGGTCCCGATGGCTACGCTGATGGGGTCCGCGCTGACGTCGAGCGGCTCAAAGCGGCCGGATTCGAAGAGATGAAGCTCAAGAACCTCTGGTCGAGCAGCCAGTACAAGGGCCTCAACACCCAGTGGCGCCGACCGGAGACAGGGCTCCGTTTCGAGGTGCAGTTCCACACGCCGGAGAGCCTGCAAGCCAAGGAACTGACGCACGGGGCCTACGAACGACTACGCCGCCCCGAGGACGAGACGACGCCGGTCGAACGTGATGAACTTGAGGAATTCCAGTGCCGGGTAAACGCACTGCTTGTTGCGCCTCCCGGCAGCGAAGAGATCAGAGACTTCCCGGAGAGGAAACGATGACCGATCAGATCACCTACTACGCGATCTGCGACGAGGGCAGCAGCCCCGACCGGCCGGTTGGCGTGTTCCGCCGCGTCAAGGGCGACAGCGGGCAAGTTGACGAGGTGTTCTCGCGCCACCTGAAGTGGGAGTTCTCGCCACTGCTCTACTCCGCCGAGCGCGGTGACACCATGTACGACTTCATCCCGATCACCCAAGACGAGGCCGACCAGATCATCGCGCGGATCCGGGAGACGGCCGAGCCTACGGAGTAGGTCATCCGCGCCCGGCCGTCTCCCCCGCGTCGCCGCATGGTTGGCTGCTACGGGGCGATGCCGTCCTGTAGCCGACGCTTGCCGCAGGGATAAGTTCAAGTTCGCTCATTCCGAACGGGAGCGTGCTTCGCGTCGACCGGTAAGCGGAGAGCCGCACCCCGTGCTTACGGGAGGGAACCCTCCGGTGGGAGCGGCGCTCCGCGGCACTGGGCCAACTGCGCGCTCTCCACTTGCCACCCACCGGTTGAGCGTTCGCGCATGTAGTGGCCTCCGGCTTCCCGTTCCCCAGCCAGCAAATCACCGAAAACTAGGACACATCTATTTCTCCACATTTTTCCAAACGGAGTGCTGTAGCGTTGCGGCACAGCGCTCCCTATGTTCGGAGTTGCCGACCGGAGGGTCCGGGGGGCGGTCCGTATCCCGGGTGAATGCCTGGGCAGGGAGGGTTAACAACCATGCACTACGCGGGCTTCGTCGTGGTCATTGTGATGCTGTGCGGAGTGATCATCGCCCTAGTGGCCGGCATCCTCACGAGACTGGCCGGCGGCTCGTATGTAGCAGCCGTACAAAGTGGTGGCATGTCGTTCGCGGCGACCGTGACGCTCGGCATTCTGCTCGCAACCACCTTGGGGGCACTGCAGTGAATCGACCAGCAGCACCAGCGCATCCTCTGCCCAACCGAGATGCCACGGAGGCCATGCGGCGTCACGGGCCGCTCTGGAAAGCGGTCGATACGCTCGCGGCGAGGATCGGCGAACCGACTGCCTGGCAGTGCGCCCTGCGCCTGCTCTTCTTGCGCATTATCTCCAGTCGCGAGGAAGCCGACAGGCGTTGGACGTCGTTCAGGAATCAGGCTCAGGCTGATCCCCCGCGGGGGGAATTCACCGATCGGATCCTGGAAGCTGTCCTGAAGCAGTGGGCCAGTGAGAACAGCACCGATCCTGATACCTGGACGATGGGGGACTATGTTCAGCGGCCCGCGCCCGAAACTCATCGGGCGTTCCATGCGCTGATCCAGGCGGTGGACACCCTTCAAGGCAACCTTCTCGACGTGTTCGAGTTGGCCTTGGAACGGTGCGCTCGAACCACAGGTGTTGGGGGCGACTACTTCACGCCTCATTCCCTGGTGCGCCTGGCTGTCAGGCTGGCTGATCCGAAGCTGGGCGACCGCGTCCTAGACCCGGCTTGCGGGTCAGGTGGATTCCTGCTTGCGGCTCATGCTCATGCCGCGGCCTCGGTCGGCGACTCCGTTCAGCTGGCCGGCCGTGATCTGAACCCCCGCGCATGGCAGATCGCCCATCTCAACCTCCTCGCACACGCACTTCGACCGGATCTGGGGGAGGAACCAGCCAACAGCCTGCGGGCCTCACCGGCAGACAACGCCGCTTATGACGTTATCCTGGTCAATCCTCCCTTCAATCAGAAGGATTGGGCCAGCGAGGCCGAAATCCAAGCAGAGGCCGCGGCCGGGGACTGGCCATTCGGCGCGCCGTCCGGGTCGAACGCGAACTTCGCCTGGCTACAGCTGGCACTCCTGAAGCTGACCCCCACGGGCAGGGCTTGCGTGCTCATGCCTGGTTCCACCACCAGGGACAGCCGGCTCAGTGCACGAGGCCTGGTCGGTGCGGATGCGATCGAGGCGCTGGTGATGCTGCCAGCTGGACTCTTTCCGCACGCAAGGGTCTCGGCCTGTCTCTGGGTTTTGAATAAGGACAAGGGAGCGCACGGCTCAGCCACCCGAGATCGACGTGACCAGATCCTGCTCATCGATGCCAGGAAGATGCGTGAGCAGGTCACGCGTGGCCAGTGGCTGATCCCTGATGCCGCAATCGATCAGCTCGCCCGCGCGCTTCGATCCTGGCGCACCGATGCCTGGGAGTCGTTCTGCGCGGAGGCGGGAGCGAAAGGGGATCGCTGGTGGGAGGCTGTGAGCCGATCCGAAGTCGAACAGCGCAACTGGGATCTAACACCATCGCGGTACATCTCGCCATCCGCTCAGGACGTTGATGGCAAAGGAAGCGACCGACAGCGGCAGTTTGACGAACTGCTGCTACGCCTAAGCGAACGCATCGTCCAGTGCCAAGAACTCGACCAAGTCCTTCTGGAAAGGCTAGGTGACTGGTGAGGGTGACTTCGTGAACGTACGACTGAGGGACATCCCCGGAATTACCGTAACCTACGGCGTGGTCAATTCAGGGACTTACACCCCGGGTGGAATCCCAATGCTGCAGGCCAAGAACATCGTCGGAGGACGGCTACTCCCTGACACGGATATGTACATACGCAAAGACACAGGCGAACTAAATCACCGTACGCTGCTCAGGGAAGGTGATCTGGCGGTGGTCCTGGTGGGC